>Ga0099364_10000134_pt1 | contig 121338 bp, 104 predicted proteins | sample TergutTh196P3_FD_73070 | JGI IMG/M metagenome (GOLD analysis project Ga0099364, IMG submission 73070) | Microcerotermes parvus P3 segment gut microbial communities from Pointe-Noire, Republic of the Congo - Th196 P3 | ecosystem: Host-associated > Arthropoda: Insects > Digestive system > Gut ...
GCACAGCACCGCCGCAGACGGAACATACTCCATAACGGCGAACGTCGGAACCACGATCACGATAACCAACGTCGTAAAGAGCTACTACAGCCTGGCATCGGGAACGATACCGGCGTCGTACACCGCAGCGGCCTCCAACGTCAACTTCACCATGAAACAGGATACCTTCACAGTGTCCGGCAAGGTGTCCGTTGACGGAACCGGTACAGCCCTAAGCGGAGTGTTTATCTACCTAAACGGATCACCATCGCACAGCACCGCCGCAGACGGAACATACTCCATAACGGCGAACGTCGGAACCACGATCACGATAACCAACGTCGTAAAGAGCTACTACAGCCTGGCATCGGGAACGATACCGGCGTCGTACACCGCATCTGCCTCCAACGTCAACTTTACCATGAAGTTTGACTCCGAAACAGTTTTAGTTTCAGGCAAGGTGACTATTGATGGAACCAACACCGGCCTCGGCGGGGTGACCATAACATGCGCAAACGCCCTGGAAACCTCATTTACTACGGCGGCGGACGGTACATACACCGTAACGGCGCAGAAAGGGTCCGGGGTCCTGATAACCGGCATTATCAAGGATGGATATACGCTGGTATCTGGAAAAGTACCGGCAGGTTACTACTTTGTATCGACATCAGACGTCAACTTCACCATGAAGCAGGACAACAGCATCTTCACGGTATCCGGCAGGGTGACCGTTGACGGAACTTCAACCGGCCTGAGTGGGGTAGACATATACTGCACTGGAGGACTTGCCAACATCGTAACCACAGCGGTGGATGGCACATACTCTATAACCGCATACACAGGATCAACACTCACAATAAACGGTGTCACAAAAGCTGGCTATGTCAGGGCATCTGGAACTGCGCCTGCATCATACACAGCGTCGGCCTCCAATGTCGACTTCACCATGAAGCAGGGTGCCTTCTCAGTATCCGGTAAGGTGACCGTAGACGGAACCTCCACAGGTATAAGCGGAGTGACGATCACATGCACAGGGGCCTTGGCAACATCATACACCACAGGCGCAGACGGCGCATACATCATACTGGCGAATACGGATTCAGCAATAGTGATAACCGGCGTCTCGAAGGCGGGTTACACATTGGCGTCTGGAAAGATACCGTCGGTGTCGTACACAACAACGGCCAACGTCAACTATATCAATGTCAACTTCACCATGAAGCAGGGCACACCAGGTTACGATTATATCAATGTGGACGGAAGCCCAGGCATCCATGACGCAAAAGTGTTGGATCAAAGTTATTTCAACAATATGCTCCTATCAACTGGACGCTATGAACTGAGCGGGGCCGACGCGGCGGCCACGGACGGATGGTACTATGTTGCCAAGAGCATATTGCTCAACGGCACACTCACCATCTCAGGGAATGTCAGCATCATCATCGCCGACGGCTGCGTACTGCAGACCGACGGCGTAGACATCGGCGCCGGCAGAACCCTGGCGATCTATTCAGAGACTAAAACAGGTACCATAGGCAAATTAGAGAGGATCAACAGTAACGGAAATGTCATACGGTTCGGAACCGGCAGTAATCTCGTAAACACTGCACACATTATCAGCACCGTCGGCACCAGCATCTATTCCGTTTCCGGCAATGCGAGGATCACCAATGGCGCCACAGGCATCATCCAAGGCGGGACCGGAAGTGACTGCATCCGGCTCGAAAACGGCGGCAGGATTGACAACTACGGCAGCATCACCAGCAGCGGTCAGAGTGCCATTCGTACCGTCGGCGGCATCAATACACTCAACAACTACAGCACCGGCCTGATAAACGGTCCGACCGCCGGCATAATCATGGAGGCATCAACCAGCGTGAACAGCATCACAAACGAGGGTAAAATTGCCGGCAATACCGCCATCGGCGTCAACACCCCGAGTAACTCCTGGGGGACTATTATCACAAACAGAAACGGCGGCACGATCTCAGGCGGAACATCAGGCATCAGCTATTTCGGCGCCGGCAATATCGAGATAAACAACGGATCCGGCAGCACGATTTCCGGAAAGTGCAACGGTATCGATGTCATATTCGGCAGCGGCGTCAGGATCTACAACTCCGGCATGATTGAAACCGAAGGGTCTGTGGTCACTTCGCCCAGCACAGGCTACGGAATCTATGCCTCAGTTCTCTGTCATGTGACCAATTATGCCGCAGGCGAGATCAAAGGCTACCGCGCCGGCATATACATCGATAGCGGCGTCATAACCAACAGCGGCAAGATCATAGCCACATACGGCGGTGCCGTCACCGGGAACGAGATCGGTGCCGGCATAAGGGTCGCCAGCGGAGCCGTGACTATAACCAACAACACTGCCGCCGGCGGCGCGGGCCTTATACAAGGGAAGAATTACGGCATATACAGCAACGCAGTCTCTGCCAATAGTTTCATCATTGACAACACTGGCACGATCGAGGGCGTGAATATAAGCAACATCTATACCTTGCGTAATGTAGCATTCATCTAACGATGCCGGCGGCGATACTGCGCTGCAGAACAGCAGAAAAAAGGTGAATAAACGATTTCTCATCATCAGGGGGTCCGCCTCCTGAAACTTCCCTTTTCTTTCCATTTATTCCTCAACAAAAAGTTGGCCTTATCTAGATGTGCCTTTATGCGGTTTGCAGTGACAAAGAACTCTGATATGCCTGTTTGTTATTGCGGCAGGAGGCAAGAAGGAAATGAAAAAACGCAGGCTCGGACACATAAGAAAGTTATATATACATGTGGTACAACCATTTTGTACAATAATTTCCTTATTATGTTATTTGAAAACATGCTGGCTACACCCTGATTTTATGTTTGGTTCTGACAAAGCTATTAATATGACCACTGAATCCCCGTCTTATTCGGATCATGGAGGATTCTGATGGCAGCAGCAAAAAGAGCTAAAGGGACCGCAGGCCGCAAGGTCAAGGACAAATGGAAGGCAAAGGAATGGTACAACGTACACGCTCCTAAAATGTTCAATGAGATGGTGATCGGGGAGACCCCGGCGGCAGACCCGGAACTTCTCATCGGAAGGACGGCGGAGGTCACTGTGCAGGACCTCACCGGAGACTTTTCCAAGATGCACATAAAACTGAAGTTCAAGATAACCGGAGCTGATGGGCATGAGGCAAAGACCGCATTCATCGGTCATGATCTCACAAGCGACTATGTCAGAAGGCTCACCCGCAGAAAGAAGACTAAGACGGATCACGTTGTGGATGTCGTTACTTTCGACCACTACCATGTGAGGATAAAGACAATGTCCATTGCCGAGAGGCGCATACAGTCCTCACAGGAAGAGGGAATGAGACAGATAATCGGGATCACCCTCGTCCAGATGGCCGAGAAGATGACCCTTTCCGACATAGTCAAAGCGGTCATATCGGGAGACCTCGCAAAGGATATCTCAAAGGCATGCCGCATCGTGATCCCCATCAAGAGATTGGAGATCCGTAAGACAGAGGTCCTGAAGATCGGAGACGGAGAGCCGGAATCCATTATAGAAGAGAAACCTGCGCCCGCACCCGCACCCGCAGACGCTGCAGAAACCGAACAGGAAGCTGAGCCAGAGGAAGCGGCCGTTGAGGAAACACCCGCTGAAGAGGCGGATGAGGAAGCGGCGGCAGAAGATGCTGATGCTGAAGAGGCAGACGCTGAAGATGCCGAAGACACTGATGCTGAAGAGGCGGATGAGGAAGAGGCTGACGCTGAAGAGGCTGACGCTGAGGAAACACCCGCTGAAGAGGCGGACGCCGAGAACCCCGAAGAAAGCCCAGACCAGGAATGATCGTCGATCATCCAGAGTCCTCCAAAACTTATTAAGCAGAAACCTATTCCCAACCAAACCAACTTATGCCGAGGTGGCTCAGCCTGGTGGAGCGTCGGACTCATAGGGTTCTGGTCAACAGGCCTCTTCCAGGGAAATCCGAAGGTCGCGGGTTCGAAACCCGTCCTCGGCACTCCTATTACTTCTGACAAGTTCTTTTTCCGATCCCTTGTGGATATCAGGCACAAGTATGCTAACTGTACTCTCTGCCTTATATTTGCCACAAGGAAGATCTCTACAGCATGATGTCAATAACAGTATCTCCGGAAGCGGAAATTATCAAAGACACGATATCGGACATGATCGAGATCAGTAAGATCGATCATTACGTCCTCGTGGAAGCCTTATGCGCATTGGTGATCGAATTCGCCGATCATCATATGGAACAAAGCGCAGAGTACGCAGAACTCCGGCGTAAGATCAGGCAAAATCCAAAGAACAGCTGAACACAAACCCCGGCTGACCCAGATATGCTCCTTTCGCTCCTTTTTTGCTTCTGGGTCAGCCGGGGCGCACCGCATAAGAGTATATTAGGCTGCAATCGTTACGCTCTTCTATGGTAAAGGGCATAGTTATTGATGAATTCAGATGCGACGGCTGCGGACTGTGCGTCGCGGCCTGCCACGAAGGGGCGCTGGCGATCATTGACGGCAAGGCCAGGATGATAAGGGAGGATTTCTGTGACGGCCTGGGCGACTGCCTGCCGGTATGCCCCCAGGGAGCGATATCTTTCATTGAATTATGCGGATGCGAGACCCCTCAGATCATCATGCCTGGAACACAGCCATCCTCACGGCCGCCGGCGAACCCTGTCCAGCCGGGCCCCGGCAGCGGTGAGCTGAGGCAGTGGCCGGTGAAGCTGAAACTGGTCTCGGCCGTTTCCCCTATTTTCAAAGGAGCAGACATCCTGCTGGCGGCCGATTGTTCCGCTTTCGCATACTCAAAAATGCATGAGGACCTCATCAGAGGGAGAGCGGTAGCGATATGCTGCCCGAAGTTCGATGCGGGTTATGAAGAAAAGCTCATCGAGATACTGTCTAACAATGATCCGAAGAGCCTGACCGTGGTAAGGATGACCGTGCCGTGCTGTTCCCTTGACGGAGCGGTCCGCAGCGCCGTCAAAAGGTCGGGGAAGAACGTGCCGCTGAGGATCCTGACGATCGATCAAAGAGGATGCGTCACAGAAAGTATACTGCGAACATTAGTGCATGCTGGGTAAGAACATGAGGACAATCATCTATAACGGAAAAGGAGGTGTCGGAAAAACATCTGTCGCAGCGGCGACCGCACGCAAATGCGCAAAGATGGGACACCGCACGATAATAATGAGCGTGGACGCCGCCCATTCCCTCGGCGACTCCCTTGATGTGAAGCTTTCTTCCGAGATCGTCAATGTCGAGGAGAATCTCGACGCCCTGGAATTGAACATAATCCATGAGATGAGGACGAAATGGTCCACCTTAAAGGACTACATATCCGCGTTCATGATGTCCCAGGGCGTCGAAGACATCACAGCGGAGGAGATGGCGATAATGCCGGGGATGGAGATGGCGGCGGCCCTCTTTTATGTGCTTCAGTTCAAGGACAAAGGGGAATACGACGTTGTGATCATAGACACGCCGCCGACAGGCGAGACCCTGAGGCTGCTCAGTTTCCCGGATGTCTCGAACTGGTATATCGACAAACTCTTCGGGCTGATGAAGAGGATGGTCTCCGTTGCAAGGATGACGGTAGGAAAGGTGATGGACCTGCCGCTGCCATCCAAGGAGGTGATCAACAGCATAGAGGACCTGAAGAATGACATGGAAAGGGCAAAGAAGGTGCTGGAGGACTCGGAGAACACCTCGATAAGGCTGGTCCTCAACCCGGAGAGGATGCCTATAAACGAGACAATGCGCTCCTATACCTACCTCTGCCTTTACAACAAGACGGTGGAGTGTCTTATAGTGAACAAGGTCCTGCCGCCGGATGTGGACGGCGCCTTCATGAAGAAGAAGCTTGGGGAGCAGGAAGGCTACATGAAATTGATACATGAGGTCTTCGATCCCCTGAAGATACTGTACGCATACCAGCTTCGGACGGAACTCAGAGGGAGCGAGAACCTTGACGAGATGGCGGACATGATCTTCGGGGACTCCGATCCGGCAGAGGTATACGCGAGGACAAGCCCCATGCACTTTGAGACCGAGGACGGTGTCGACAAGCTGTACATCAAAATGCCCTTCACGGAGAAGGACGACATCGAGCTATTCAGAGGGAACAACAATTCCGTGATAATCAAAGTCGGGGACCACAAGAGAACGGTCGCCCTGCCGATGACGCTTAGCGATGCGGAGATGCTCGGCGCTGAGTTCGACGAAGAGGATCTCATCGTAAAGTTCAGGAGAACAAGATAAAACATCGAACTGTCAAAAGAACAAACTGTTTAAGAAACATGACCGCCCTTTGGTATTCATAAAGACCGCGGAAAGCGGAGGGGTCAGAAATGAGTGAAAAAGATAAGAGTTACATAGATCCCGAATTGGAGAAGTTCATCAGGGAGAACAAGGAGATGCTGGAGAGGCTCTTCAGAGATGAGATGATCACCATGAGGAGGTTCTGCAAAGGGGAGAAGGACCTCTTCGAAGAAACGTTCCGTGAGGAGCGGAAAAAAGCGGAGGAGTTCGCCGACGAGCAGAGAAAGAAGGCCAAGGAGGCCGCACAGGGCATGTTCAACGCATTCACAGACCCAGAGGTTCAAAAGCACTTCATGGCCATGGGGATGGAATTCATGATGACAGTGGGCGCTCTTATGAGCGCAATGCCGTTCCCGGACTGCTTCAAGGACATGGCGGACAAGGCCGAAGAGGCAAGGAAGAACGCATCCGAGAATTTCTCCAAAGCAAACGCCGGCCGCGGAAGCGGGTCAAAGCCTGCGGCGCCCGAGAAGATAGATATAGAATCCGCGCCGAAGAAGACCTCTTCGGCGAAGAAAGGAAAGACCAGCGATTGAGATGGAGCTCACAGACGGCACGGCCGCGGTCAGAGCGGCAAGGCGCTATGCGGAGGCCGAGACCAGGAAAGGGGCCGCCGAGGTATCTCTCCCCGAAGGGTTCTCCGAGAAGAAAGGGGTGTTCGTGACAATATCTGAATACCCGTCAGGAGACCTGAGAGGGTGCATAGGGTACCCCGAACCGGTATTTCCGCTGAAGGACGCGCTCAGATTATCGGCGCAGGCCGCATGCCACGATCCGAGGTTCGAGGACCTAACCTTCGACGAAACGAAAGAATGTACGTTCGAGGTGACGATCCTGACCGTTCCTCAAAAAGTTCAATACGGAGCGCCGGAAGAGCTTCTGTCAAAGATAGTCGTCGGCAGGGACGGTCTGATACTCTCTCACAGGGGAAGAAGAGGTCTCCTGCTTCCGCAGGTCCCTTCGGAATTCGGATGGGGCGCCGAGGAATTCCTGAAGCATCTGTCGATGAAGGCCGGACTCAGTCCCAATGCCTGGAAGGAGCCCGGTGCGGTAATAGAATCTTTCTGCGGAGAGATATTCGCGGAAACGTCGCCCAACGGAGAGGTCGTAAGGAAGTGATGTCCTGAGTTTCGATCTTGTCGTATGCGGAAGGGCGTTCGTGGGAGGGGAGATAAAATACTCGGAGATAGGGATCGCCAACGGAAGGATATCCGCAGTAAGAAGCTCGGTCAGCGGAGGAGAAAGAAGGATCGATGTGCCCGGCGGGGTGATATTTCCCGGGTTTGTAGATCCCCATGTCCATTTCAGGGATCCCGGGATGACCGAGAAGGAGGATTTCCTATCCGGCACAAGCGCGGCGGTCCACGGAGGGGTCACATGCGTGCTGGATATGCCCAACACGATCCCGCCCGTGACGGATGTGAACTCGCTGCTGGAAAAGAAGGACCGCGTCAAAGGAAGGGCGTATGCAGACTACGGGCTTTTCGCCGCCGTTACGCCGGGCTGCAATGCGGGCATGATGGCGCCGCTGGTCCCGGGGTTCAAGCTTTTCATGGGTTCGACCACCGGAAAGATACTTTTGAATGACGATGCGGAGATCGTTCCCGCGCTTAACGATATACTCAGAACAGGGAAAAGGGTGAGCGTGCATGCGGAGGATGACGGCATGATCCTCAGGGAACAGGAGAAGAACTGCACGGACCATCTCCGTAACCGCCCGTTAGAGGCGGAGATCAGTGCTCTCAGAAGGCTGTCTCGCTTCAAGGGAATGAGGATCAACATATGCCATAACACCAATGCGGAAAGCGTGGCGATGGCGAACGAGCTGGGTTTCACCACCGAGGTGGCCCTGCATCATCTTTTCTTCGAACATGATAAATTCTCATCATCGGAGTACAAAGTGAATCCTCCGATAAGGAGTGCCGCCGTAAGGGACAAGCTCTATAAGGCTTTCTTAGACGGGAAGATATCTATGTTCGGCAGCGACCACGCCCCCCACACGGTATCGGACAAATCTTCGGATTTCGATTCGGCGCCGAGCGGGATACCGGGCGTCGAGACCACGATCCCAATAGTGATGAATATGGTAAGAAAGAACATCATCTCCCTGGCTCAGGGGGTGTCCATGGGCTCGGAAGTACCGGCCGCGTCCTTCGGGATGAGAAAAGGAAGGATCGAAGAAGGATATGACGCAGACCTTTCGGTCTTTGACATGAGGAATTTCACCTGCATAGACGTAAGAAAACTTCATAGCAAGGCCGGTCACTCGCCATATGGCGGCTGGGAGGCGGTCTTCCCCGAAACGGTTATGGTGGGAGGGGAGATCCAGATAAAGGATGGAGAATTCTGCGGAGACAGGATCGGGAAGGATATTTATGGCGGAAATCAAGGTTGATTATTCGGAATTGTTCGGGAAGAAGGCCGAGTGCCCGGAAGGCTGCGGGCTGTGCTGTCTCTGCCAGCCAGAGGTCCTCGCCGAAGAGAGGCACTTCTTTGAGAAGGACCACTCAAAGGCTCTGGTAAAAAGCAAAGGCCCGGAGCCGTATCTCGCGCTCGCGCTGAAGAAGGGCAGAGGCTCCTGCGTTTTCCTCAACGGACGGAAATGCGACGTCTACGTCAACCGGCCCACATACTGCAGGCAGTTCCCTTACCACATACACGTGGGGGACAGGGTCAAGGTAGAGCTGGATCTTTCATGCAGAGGCGTCTGGACCGGAAAGGGGCCGGACGCTGAGGCGGAAGCAAAGGATATCATACTCAAAGCGGACGGCAGGATAAAGAGGGCGGTGAAAGAGGCCGGAGATGTCTATAACGAATTCTACCACAACTGCAAAGAGGCAGGCGTGATGGGGGACCCGTCTGAAATAAGGGCGTCCGTAAGCAGGAACTTGGACGGGTTCACCCGCCTTCCTTTCATAAGCAAAGTTATGGAGATGACCATGATGGAACCAGTCATGACCCTCGAAGACGTCAAAGAGGAACAGGCGGACCCGGAAGAGCTCAGCGAGGCCGCCATGGAGGCCGCCATGGAATCTATGGCCACCGACGACCCAGTCAACGCACCTGTATACTGCGATGAGGGCTGGAACTGGAACATCTTCCTTGCGGACAGCGCATCCGGAAAGATAGATTGGATGGTCCTCGATGAAGAAGGGGACCTGATGAAGAAAGGCTCCGTAAAGGCATCGGAGATCAAGATAAAACCCTTAGAGCCAGGAGGAGAAGAGGTCCTGAAAGAATACATCTCGATCCTCAACCAAAGGGACAGCTTCCTGGGTAATGTGTTCAGCCTCATGGACGCCACCGGCTATGAGGATGATATGGCGAACGCATATTACGGGTGCCTTTCGACCACGATACTGGATCTTCTGTGGAGAGCGTCCATGCTGGATCATTTCATGGAGACAGGCATGGGCGGAAGGGGGATAAGGGAAGCGATAATCTTCTTCGACATGGACCGGCTCGACGCCCCCACCATCGGAGCCTTCGTCTGATCGATCCCGGTGATCGGCCCCCCGGCAAGTGTCAGCAGCACGATCCGGATATTGTTCCGGCGTTATCGCTTTTCGGCGCGCAGCCGTCGAATCTCCCGAAATGCACGGAACGGTCGCCGGTCACCCTGAACGCTTTGCCGTAACGTGTGCGCGAGAGCATGGACGCCGTGTTCCCGCATACGAGCATCGGTTTGTTCGTGAAGAACCGGTGGTGGTCGTCAAGATCGAAGAAATGAGGATGACTGGGTATGCTGCCGTCATACGTGGCCGTTTGCCCATAGTCCTCGCATATATCTTCCAGATCATCAAGCTTGAAGGCCCTCACAGTCCGTGATGAGAAGTTCGCAAAGCCCATTTTATCCTTGATCTCCCCCTCGGAGAACTCAATGCCGCGGACGTTCGTATAACGGAAATCGGCCCAGCCGACCTTCGTCACGAGCCTGCGGAAATCTTCTGTGTACATCACGCCGCCCAGACACTCTCCGCGCAATAACGGGTCAGCCGCCAATGACTCTGGAATGCGCCGGTCAGCGAAGATATCTGAAAAGAACAGCTCGCCGCCCGGCCTGAGGATGCGGTATATCTCTTTGAATACTTGCTCTTTGGAGGGAGAGAGGTTTATGACGCAATTGGAAATGACAACATCGACGCTTTCATCCTCCACGCCGAGCGATCCCAGGTCTTCGATGTATCCTCGCGCGAACCTTACGTTCGAGGTCTTGAAACCGAAACGCTGACGCTGCTCCTCCTGATACCTGACAGCGGTCCCGATCTGCTCCTCCGTCATGTCCACCCCTATCACGCGTCCGGACTCTCCCACCAGTTTGGATGCAATGTACACATCCCTTCCGGTCCCGCAGCCCAGATCGAGTACGGTCATCCCTTCCAGCAGCGGAGGCAGAGGAGAACCGCAGCCATAAAATTTATTCAGTATCTCGTCCGCGATCATAGGCAGAACATCTTTGATCTCCGCCGGAGGACTCCCCGTGCAGCAGCATGTGCTGGTCTTGAGATCGTCTCTGTTCTGCAGTTTCTTGCCGTAATATTCCTTCACCTGGTTGATTATTTCATCCATATTTTCCACCTTTACTGATTCATTATATTCTGGACCTCTTACCGGAGCAACAACCGCTAATCCCGGTGTCTCCCGCAAGTTCTTTTTTACGGCAGATGCAATCGGGTTTCGCCGTAGTGATCTCTTCTAAAAATGCTCGGAAATCTCTAATGGCATCCTCATTCTGTGAATAATATGTCCATTTACCCTCTCTGCGCCCGTTCACCAGGCCGCATCCGCAGAGGATGTTCATATGATGCGAAAGCGTCGGCTGCGTTATCCCGAACTTGCACAGGATCTCGCAGGCGCAAAGTTCTCCGCAGGAGAGCATATCCATGATCATCAGCCTGTTCGGGTCTGAGAGCGCTTTGAAGAGCCGGGAATGTCCTCGGTATCTGTCGTTCATGTATCATATCATATAGATTACTATCTATTTATATGATGCACAACGCAGACCGCAGCGGGCATGATGCGGGGGTCATTCGGTCTGTCAAAAAGCTGTCCGCGCACCTTCGGACCCTGCCGCCACCCTTTAAAACAAAAACAAATAAACACGATACTTTCAAATACTGTTTCCTTTATGAAGCCTTAGTGGGATAAATGATCAAACCATTGTCTGTTCTCAGTCAGTCGACGAACAAGAACGTGATCGTCGAGCTGAAAGGAAAGCGAGAGTATCGGGGCGTACTAGACGGATACGACCCTCATATGAACGTAGTGCTGAAGAACGCAGAGGAGTTCCACAACGGAGAATCGGTAAGAAAGATCAGTTTGGTCATTGTCCGCGGGGACAACGTAATATACATTTCACCATAAGGAGATACAGATCATGGGAACAGGAACACCGGCACAGGGAAGGCACAACAAATACAAGACCCACATACCCTGCCGCAGATGCGGGAAACACTCGTATCATGCGAGAAGAGGGGTCTGCGCCTCATGCGGCTACGGAAAGACCGCAAAAATAAGATCCTACAACTGGGCCAAAGCCCGCGACTAAGGATGTATATGTCGGGGCCTAAGCACAGTTGCGGAGTGGCAGGTGTAGCCGCCGCCCATAGTGTCGTATCGGCTTTGCAGAAGTCCCTCATGATAATCCAGCACCGCGGCCAGGAGAGCGCCGGAATAACGGTTTTCAATAACGGCGAACTGCAGACGGTCAAGGACAACGGTCTCGTCCAGTTCGTGCTGTCCAACGAAAAGATAGCGCACCTCAGCGGCAATGTCGGCGTCGGCCATGTGAGATATCCAACTGCGGGTTCGAAGAGCGTTCTGAACGCTCAGCCGCTGACCGTCACCATGAGTTTCGGGACGGTTGCCGTTGCGCACAACGGGGACATCACCAACTACGATGATCTCAAAGAGAAGTATCTGGCGACAGGGACCTCATTCCTTACGGAATCCGACAGCGAACTGGTGACGAAGGTCCTCGGCAAGTACATGACCCAGCACAATGACCCGGTAAAGGCGATGAAAAGCATGATGGGAGAGCTGGAAGGTTCCTTCGCACTTGTAATATTGATAAACGACAGGCTGTTCGGGATCAGGGACCCGTACGGGCTCATGCCGCTCTGCATAGGCGAGATCGATGAAGGACACATCGTTGTTTCCGAGAGCGCCGCCATAGACGCGCTGAACGGAACGTTCATAAGAGACGTTACCCCCGGAGAGATAATCGAGGTGATGCACGACCATTTCATACCGTATCAGGGTGTTTCCCACAAACACCGGGCGCATTGTATGTTCGAGTGGGTGTACTTCGCAAGACCCGATTCCGTGATAGACGGGAGGGAGGTCTATGACGTAAGGAAAAAGATCGGGGAGATCCTCGCGAAGGAATGCCCCGCCGACGTCGATATGATCATGCCGATACCAGATTCCGGGCGCGCGCATGCCATAGGGTTCTCCATATCATCCGGCATACCGTATGAGGAAGGGTTCATGAAGAACCGTTTTGCCGAAAGGACATTCATACTCCCGGACCAGAAGGAAAGGGAGCTGGCAGTCTCGATGAAAATGAACCCCATCAAAAGCACCGTCGAAGGCAAACGCATGGTGATAGTCGACGACAGCATAGTCAGAGGCACCACCCTTAAGAAACTGGTCTCAATGCTCAGGAAAGCAGGGGCTAAAGAGGTACATGTCCGCGTGGGAAGCCCGCCCGTCGTCGCTCCGTGCTATTACGGGGTGGATATGAGATCAAGGGAGCAGTTCGTAGCCAACGGCCGCACCGCGGAAGAGGTCTGCGACATACTGGGGGCGGACAGCCTGGGGTACATAAGCATAGAAGGGCTCATAGAAGCGATCGGCAAACCGGAGGGGGACCTCTGTCTGGCGTGCGTGAACGGAAGATACCCGACCCGCATACCCGGCGAGGTGCAGAGATTCCAGTCCACTCTGAGATCCGAATTCTGATCACCGCCTCGCATGTTAATACGGAAGGTTTGGCATAAGCGCCAATGACCGCGGCGGCCGATACGATATTGCGAAGATTTTATAGGTTAAAGTTCCATTGCCGCCATTATCTTATGAAAAGAAGAACAGGTACGATCGTCACAGGAGTAAGACTGCCCTTCATCTCGCAAGGGGATGACCTTGCGGATATTGTTGTGTCAAGCGTTCTCGACGTTGCCAAGATAGAAGACAGCGATGTCGTTGCGATAACAGAAAGCATAGTGGCAATATCGCAAGGGAACTTTGCCCCCCTTGATTCGATAGCTGAGGATGTGGAGTCAAAGTTCGGCAAAGACAAGCACATAGGGGTCGTGTTCCCGATAATGTCAAGGAACAGGTTCGCACAGATCCTCAGAGGCATCTCGAGAGGTGCGAAGAAGATAACGGTGCTCCTGAATTATCCCCAGGATGAGGTCGGAAATCCCATCATGGACCTTAAAAAGTGGAATCCCTACAGCTATTCTCCCGGCGGAGAGCAGTTCACCGGCAAGGAGTTCCGGAACAAGTACGGCGAATATGTTCACGAGTTCACCAAGATCGACTACATAGACCTCTACACAAGCCTTAACGACAACATCGAGGTGATACTCAGCAAAGACCCAGCCGCCATATTGAGGCATACCAAGGATGTCATAGCGGCCGATATACACGGCAGGGAGATGACAAAGGACTACCTGCTTAAGAGCGGCGCGAACAAGGTCTTAACGCTTGCTGACCTGCTGAACGAACCGGACAGCATGCGCGGTCACAATGAGAAATACGGGTTATTGGGCTCTAACATGTTTGGTCAGGATAAGGTAAAGCTATTCCCCAGGGATTGCGGCGCGTTCGTTCATAAGGTTCAGGATGAATTCTACAAAAGAACAAAAACGAGGCCGCATGTCATGATCTATGCCGACGGCGCGTTCAGGGATCCGGTATGCGGAATATGGGAATTGGCGGATCCGGTGGTATGCCCCGGCAATACGGAAGGACTCGAGGGTTCTCCCAGTGAAGTGAAGCTTAAAATGGTCGTTGCGGGAGAGAAGGACAAAGAGGCGGCCCTTAAAAGAGCGATGGAGAGTAAAGATCAGGAAACGCTCTCGCTGGGAACGACACCGAGGCAATACAAGGACCTGCTGGGAAGCCTTGCGGACCTGGTGAGCGGAAGCGGAGACAAAGGGACCCCCGTGATCCTGATACAGGGATATTTCGATAATCTGCTGAAAGAATGAGGATATCGGAACGCATTCCCGGCCAAGGCCCGACCGTGCCAATGGCCGCCAGGCGCAGGCTGTGCACAATTGCACATAATCGTGATTATATAATCGCGATTATACGACCGCACAGGCCCTTGATCACATGCCCGATGTTATCCGTCCCGCAGAGACCTGAACATTAGCCGCCTCTCGCATCAGGATTTGCGTTTGATGGACAGCATAAGGACCGCAAATATGAAGAATGCCGCAGTGACCGCAACAAGGATCAGGATGCTCATTTCCGTAGTAACAAGTCCGTCCCCGAATCCGAACTTTACCCCCATATCCAATTCGAACTCCAGCATCTCTTCCGGAGGCATGCCTTCCATGGACATCATCGGCCCCTCCATCATGACCTGTCTGAAAAGAGAGGCAGAGTGCGAAGCTGGGACCATCTTAACCACCGTACCCACCGCCGACGGCAGCACTCCGATCGGAACGAAGACCCCTGTGAGGAAACCTATCATTGTCCCGACGATGGTACTTACCGCAGAGTACGCATTGTTCGAGCTGATGAAAAGCGCCACCACGAACATAATCGCGCTTGAGGAGATGACGGACAGCAGCACCAGCCCCAGGACCTTGGCGAATTGTACGGAGCTCAGGAGCGACCCGCCGTTGTATACGATATAAGCTTCTGCGAAAGTCAGTGCCAGGAGGCTCAAGGCGGTGCACACTATGAAAGTGCTCAGCACGTATCCGCCCACGATCTCATACCTTCTCATGGGCGACACCGTGAGGTCCCGTACGGCGCCCGAGATCTTATCCTGTATCATTATGCCCAGGGCGCCAAGCGATGCGGTCACCGGCACGACCGCCATAAGGCCGGCCATCGCCCAGCTGTCTACGATGGTCCTCGCGCCGGGAATATGTTCGTATGAGGCAGTTATCGTATCGCCTAAGAATAGAAAATAAAGTGCGATGACGATCAATGCGGCAAACATTGAGAACACCACCGCCGTCCTGTCCCGGAAGAAAACCTTCACGTTACGGGATGTGAACAGGATCAGATTAGAGGTCATTCCAGTCCCCCTTCTTCTATTATCTTCACAAAGGCGTCATCCAGAGTGCCGCTGAGAACCTGGATGTTGGCAATGTGCCCTCGGTAGCGGTCTATCAGAGGGAGGGAGTCCATCGTGTGGTCGATCGGTATCGTTATCACGCCCCCTTCTTCGGAAAAGTTCACGCCGTCCGACGTGAGCAGTTCGGAAAGGGGGGACTCCGCCTTAGGAACGATCTTCACTGCGTCCGAGCTGAATTTTTCCTTGAGTTCAGTAGGGGTTCCCTCCGCAGAGATCTTGCCCTTGTCAATTACAACCACATAGTCCGCCCCGGCGGCCTCCTCCATGTAGTGGGTTGTGAGGAAGACGGTCACCCCCTCTTTGTTCTTCAGGTCAAGTATGATCTCCCATACATTATGCCTCGTCTGAGGGTCCAGCCCAGTTGTGGGCTCGTCCAGGAACAGAAGCTTAGGTGTGCTTATCAGCGCCCTAGCGATGTCAGCCCTCCTTTTCTGCCCCCCGGAGAGCTTGCCGTACCTTCTGTCGGCAATATCGGATATCCCTACGGCGTCCATGGCCTTCTGCAACCTCTCCTCGATGGAGTCCGTGTCATAGAGTCTTCCCCTGAACACCAGGTTCTCCCTCACCGTAAGCAAAGGATCCAGCGTGCCTTTCTGGAACACTACTCCGATGTCAGACCTGATCTTATCGTCATCTTCTCCGAGCGAATTCCCGAATATCTTCACAACTCCGCCGTCAGGCTTCAGGAATGTGCAAAGGACATCGATGGTGGTACTCTTCCCCGCGCCGTTCGGGCCGAGGAAGGCAAAGAGCTGCCCGGAGCCCACGGTGAAGGATATGTCATCTACAGCTTTGACGTCGCCGTAGTACTTTTTCAGGCTGGACACCTCTATAGCGTACATATAGAGTAATCCGGGTAATATTTATTAAAGTGGTGCCCGCCGCCGGCTTATTTCCCGCACGTCTTGGCATGCAGCTTGATCTTCTTCACTGCCCAGTCGTAATGGCTGGACGTGGAACTGATGAAATACGCCCCCAGTGTTGTGGTCTTTGTCCATTTGTAGATCCCTTTGGAGAACAGCTCCTCATCCGTATGGGACTCAATGGTCTTCATTATTTCCCCGTGACTTTTTCTGAGCATTTCCTTCGCTGATTCAAGAGGGACATCCTGGTATCTTTTCCAGATCTCCATGTTGAGATCGGGAAGGGTCACCCAAGTGTAGCCTTCTCCGGGTACCGCGGGCATACCGCCTTTCATGGTCCCCTCCTCATACCACCTTTGGACCATCCGGTGCCATTCATAAAGATGGATGAGTACGTCCCTCAAGTTCTTGTCGCGGGTCCAATGCGCCTCCTTCTTATCGGCGGCATCGCCGAAATCGAACGCTTTGTTCTGCACATCATCGGGCATGGAGTCAATAATTTTCCATAGTTTATCAAATTGCTCCGTAGCGGCGCCGATCAGTTCGGCCTTCGTCGTCGGTCTTGGCATGGGTCATCCCGGTTTTTCAAAGGCTGTCGTAATATATCTTTGTTCGCGCCTGCCGGGGATCTGCCGGAGATTAAGCCAAATCTTTAATAATGGCTCTTCGTTCGGAGGACACACGGGCAGGTAGATCAGTTGGAAGATCGCTACCTTGGCATGGTAGAGGCCGCGAGTTCAAATCTCGCCCTGTCCACTTCTACTTTTGTACTGTTTAAGGGCTGAGCGCGAGATATAGGCTGTCTGCGCAACGGTTGCGACGAAGCGCTGCGTTCAAACTTCATAAGGACCCATAGATAGAATCCCTAGCAGTAGCTATGAAATATACATATACTCAAAGCAACGATATAGATTTAACAAACGTCAACTCATTGGCCTTCTAAACACTCTGAAAGAAAAATGGTGGTCTCGCAATGAAGAAAATAGTTTGGTACAAGATAGTGGGTATAATGCTGTGTCTGACGGTCGTCCTGGCGGCGGCGGTCATTGTATTCCAGTATAACTCCCACACAGCCGAGGGCAGTGAATATTCAATCTCCTTCATCACCTGGGGTCCAGGCAACGACCCCGATAATCTGCACGACCTAAGGGAATTCGTACCGTCGTTCGATGAGCAGCACGTCCTCAGAGGCGGGACATGCGAAGACCCAGGCAGCCCCACCGATATTCCTCCCGGATATGACTTCAGCGGCTGGTACGCGACAGGGGAAGCGGAACCCTTTGATTTTACGAAAAAGGTATACGGTGATCTGAAATTATATGCAGGGTTCGACAGACAGTGGGGTACGCCCGTCCAGGCTGGCGACCTCGCCGCGCTCAAGGCGGCCATCACCGCAGCGGCCGACGGCGACCCCGTATCCATAGAATTGACCGCCGACATTACATTCACGGCAGCGGCGAATACGATCACCGTGCCGGCAAATAAGATCATCAAGTTCACAAGCGCGGATGTTCCAGGCGCGCCGTTCACCATCGATGCGGCCGGGCTCGGCCGCGTGGCCAGCGTCACGGCAGGCGGCACGCTCTACCTCAGGGACATAATCATCACCGGCGGGAATGTTACCGGCTCTCAATACGGCGGCGGCGTAAATAATGCGGGCACGCTCATATTGAACCCGGGCGCGACAGTCTCCGACAACAAAGCAAACTCGTACGGCGGAGGCATCTACAACACCGGCATATTCATAATGAACGCCGGGGCCACGGTCTCAGGGAACACGTCGAACATGTACGGCGGCGGCATCTCCATCAGTGGCGCGGCCGCCGAGTTCACTATGAACGGCGGAACGATCTCCGAGAACAAGGGATTATACGGCGGCGGAGGCGGCGTGTACAACAGCCTCGGCCTGTTTACGATGAACGGCGGAGAGATATCCGGCAACAGTACCGGTAACGGCTACTCCGGCGGCGGCGTGTATAACCGGGGAACCTTCAACATGCAGGAGGACAGCGGCGGTGTCCCCTCCGTGATCACCGGCAACAAGGCCGCCGAGGGCGGCGGCGTGTACAATTACGCTACCGGCACAGTGTTCAACCTTTTCGGAGGGTCGATCTCGGACAACGAGGCCAGCTACATAGGCGGCGGCGTGAACAATGACGGGCAGGCAGTCATCAACATGTCCGGAGGGACGATCTCCGGCAACGAAGCCATAATGGGCCCAACCTTACCCCCATATAACTCGGGCTTCGGCGGCGGTATATGCAACTGGTGGGGCACCGTTACGATGAGCGGCGGTGAGATCGTAGGGAACCAGGCCCGTTTCGGCGGAGGCGTGTTCAACTACCTCAACAACATCTTTGACATGTCCGGTGACGCTATCATATCGAAAAACAAGGGGCTGCTGTACCAGTATAGCAGCGGAGGCGGCGTGTACAACTACGGGTTCTTCACCATGTATGACAATGCGGCCATCATCGGCAACTCTGCGACATGGGGAGGGGGCGTCTTCAACGAGGCCAGGAGATTCACCATGGAGGGGGGCTCCGTTGAGGGCAATTCCACCGTCTCCGGCGGCGGAGGCGGCATATATCTCAATTACTCCTTCGACCCCACTGCCAACATTGTGATCAACGGCGGCTCCATAACGAACAACAGCACACCCTCGAGCGGAGGCGGCATATGGGTGTCCCGCGCCTATCTCAACAAGGTCACCGTAGCGGCCGGAGTGGTGTTCTCGGGCAACAGCGCCGGTACCGCCTATTCCAGGGATCCGTCGGATGACGCAACCTACTATGCCCAGATAGGCAACAACGGCGAGGGGGTCATTTGGACCGACCCGTTCGATCAGGGCTACAACAATTTTGATATAAGTTATCCAGGCGGCACCCAGCTCACGCTTGTTACCTTCATGCAGAATCATTCTGCCTCAGACGACACCATCTTCAAAATCATAACGGTGGCGAGGAACACCGTCATCGGTGCGCAGATGCCCGCGGATCCGGCCTGGGCCGGCTATGAGTTCGCGGGCTGGAATGCTTCAAGGGACGGCACCGGAACTGTTTATACAGATTCTAGCCCGGTGATCACCACAGATACAGTAGTTTATGCCCAGTGGACGCCGCTGCCCCCCACGCCGCCGCCGATACCGCCGACGCCCGCGACGTACTTTGTGATCTATAACGGCAACGGCAACACCTATGGCACGGCCCCGGTCGATGGCGGGAGGTACCTGAGCGGCGACTCCGTCACCATCCTCGGGCAGAGCAACATGGTCAAAACGGACCATGTATTCCTCGGCTGGTCGGTCGACCCCGCCGCCACCGCCGCCACACACATACCCGGCGGCAGTTTCCGTATATACACCAACACGACCCTCTATGCTGTATGGCAGATGGCATATATCGTCACTTTCGTCGATTGGGACAACACGGTGCTCAAGACGGACAAGGTGCCGTACGGCGCCGCCGCAGTTGCGCCCCCCGACCCGTCGCGCGAAGGCTATGTTTTCGCCGGCTGGGACAAGCCGTTCGATTATATTACCTCCGATCTGGTCGTCAAAGCCCTGTATGAAGAAACTATCGGTTCGCCCCACGTATCCGGAAAGGGAGAGTGGGCCTTATTGAATTTGATATTGGCTTTGATAGGCATTGTCATCGCTATCGTTGCCGTTGTCGATGGGATGCGGAAAGAAAAGGAAAGGGAAGGCAGACGTGACGAGACCGCGAAATCTGCGGGACGCAGTTTCGCTTGGATGTTGGTCGCGGCAATAGCCGCTGTTGCGGGCATATTGTTCTTCATAATCACAGAGGACATGAGCCTGCCAATGACCTTTGTTGACAAGTGGACCGTCATCAACGCCATTATCTTTGTCATAGTGGTCATCGCCGCGGCCTTGGCCATCATGCCAAAGGAAGGCTTTCACAAGGTCTTCAAACAAAATCTCTCTATAACCGGTGACAGCAGAGCAAAAAGCGGGTCGCCGTACACCTTTACGGTAAAGGGAGGATACGCCGGAGGAATAGCCTACCGTATCGGAGAGGGAGGATCGTGGAAGTATGTATTCCCTGACGACAGGGGCATATACACCATACCGGGGGAATATGTATCGGACAAGATCTACCTGGAAAATCATCCGTGATAAAACTATCTTAATAAAACGGGGCACAGCCCCCTTCTCTCTTTTAATCACATCTTTTCGGCACGATCAGCACTGACCATGATGCCAACAGATCGTTCGGGGCCATGACCCAGCGTTTGTTTCATTCCGATCTTCTGCTTGCGAATGCACCTTTTCTTTTACCCTGTCTCCGGGGAAGATGCGCATTCCCCCACCGTCATAAATATTAACCTATGGACGTATGCTCCATCATATGCCTGATTTCATGCCGGAGAAGAAGGACAGGAAGATAGCTTTAGTCGTGGTGGACGTTCAGAGGAAGTTCACCGGAGGATCCATACCGGAAAGAGGGAATAAAAATGAGATCGAAACGATAAACACTGTCGCAGCCATGTTCCGTGATAACGGCAGACCGGTGATATTCGTTCATTATGACGGCCCGTGCGAATGTTCACCGTACAGCAAAGACGATGGCGACGAATACCTGCATGGCATAGTGTCCGATCCCGGAGACATCCTGATCCATAAGATCCACATGAATTCATTTATAGAGACAAAGCTGGCGGACGCCGTCAGAGAGTGCGGCTGCGACAGCGTGCTTCTTGCCGGAATGGTCACTCAGCTCTGCGTCATGGGAACATACTTCGGAGCGTTCGAGCATAACATCAGCCCCTATATGCTGGTAGGCGGGACGATAGCCACCGAGGACAAATACAACGAGGCCGCGTACACATTGTGCAAAACGTTCAATGCGGATGAGGTCGGGGAGAACCTGCGTACAACGAAGATACCGGTGGCGACGAAGATGCGCGGGACAGAGTTCCAGAGGCTGGATCCTTCCTGATGCGGACAACGGCCGCCGCTTTCATGGAAGACGAAGGTATATAATGCCGCTAAATGAATCCGTAATGGTGTTCAAAAGAAAGCAGCTGCCAGAACTTTATACCGAACATGAGATGGAGGCGGTGGAATCTCACATCGCCGCCAAGTTCGGCGATTTTAAAAATGTGTTCCATGAGATATTCTCGCCGGATATACATGTGGACATATGCATAGTGGACCCCGCGCCTCGGCGCAATTATTACACACTGGTCACCATGGGTATGGGCGCACACCGCATGAAGGTGCCCAGAGAACTGCGCGGCAAGGGTCTCGACAGGGCCGAGGTCCTGATAGCCCTCCCGCCCGACTGGGACATCCAGAATGAGGATGAGAATTGGTACTGGCCTATCCGATGCCTTAAGTCGATCGCCCGCCTTCCCGGCGATAACCGCACGTGGCTGGGTTACGGTCATACTGTGTCGAACGAGGAACCGTATGCGGATAACACCGAACTGTGCGGCGCATTGATCACCATGCCGTATCTTTTCGGGCAGGAAGCAGCGGTCTGCAGTCTGCCGAACGGCGATGAGATCAACTTCTATCAGGTGCTGCCATTGTATGAAGATGAGATGGATTTCAAGATCGAACACGGGGCGGAAGCACTGGAAGATCTCTTTCCCAAAGACTTTGACATGGTGTTAGACCCAGTCCGCAGGAATGTGGTGCGCGGCAAGGAAGAGAGAAGACGCGGGTCTTGAAGAATATAAGAAAAAATGGCGAAACGAAAGGCGGGACGCCTGCGAATGATAGGTTCACGGCGGGAAACGGAGACCAGCATGGGAAACCGGGGCGGGATACATGCGCTCCGGAGGAAGATGCGCTAGCCACCGACCCGGCCCGCACAAATGACCATATCGAACGGAAACGGAGCGATAGATCCTCTCACGGCCCTGCCGGTATCAGGCCGGTCAGCCGTCCAATCCTATTTTCTACCATCTCAAGCATCTCGCTCAGGAATACCGGGTCCTCTTCATGATTCTCGGCTATCATCTCTTTGGAAAATGATAACAGGTCCCTGATGATGAATAATATCGAGTACTGTTTGAATTCAAATGTGTTTTCATAATCCCCTTCTGTGTTTTCTGTCGGCATGTATGGTAGATTGAGGCCGTCAGTTAATAAAAGACGAATACTACAGTTAGCTACGTATATCACACGGTTATCCTCGGTTTCCATCCCATGCCTCTCATGCGTCCGTTCTCGTCAGGCAGGGTGTATCGGTCGCCGACCCTTTTCACCTGAAAGACGCAGCCGTGCAGCGGGCCGGTCATGTAATCCATCAGCTGGTACACGTAATCGACGCCGCTTTCCGGTTCTATCTCATGGTAACACCGCCCGATCATCTCCCAGGGCTGGGCGCCGTCTTCGACGGATATCATCATGGCCCCGATGTCCTCGTGCATCCAAAGCACCGTTCCCCTCTGCGATCTGACGTATCTGGGGCATGTGCAGGTCTCCTGTCTGCACTGCTCGCACCACTTTATCCCTATGAACTCATAGTAGTCGGGACCATCCCCGTCGTACTCCGGAACGCCGCCCGCACGATTCGCTTTGGTCATGTTTTTTTACCATCCTTCTTACCTGCCGTGCTGATACTTAAGCGGTTCTGAGAGGTGCCTGAAAGTACCGAAACTACATAGTTGTACCATGGGAATTAATTAATCATAGGAAGCATACGATATCCCATGTCAAAAGAAAAACAGTTGCTGTTTCCGTTCGCGGCGATCGTCGGTCAGGAGCAAATGAAGACCGCTCTGCTTCTGAACGTTGTCGATCCAGGCGTAGGGGGGATCCTCATCAAAGGGGAGAAAGGAACTGCGAAATCTACGACGGTAAGGTCCCTCGCCCAGGTCCTTCCGGAGGTCGAACACGTTAAAGGCTGCATATACCACTGCGATCCGAAACGGAGCAGAGGACTGTGTCAGAACTGCGCCGAGGCGGCCGCGTCCGGAGCAAATCTGGAATCCGAGAGATCGCCGATGCGCGTGGTCGAACTGCCTCTCAGCGCCACGGAGGACAGGATAGCCGGGACGCTGGACATAGAACATGTTTTGCAAACGGGGAAAAAGAAATTCGAACCCGGCGTGCTGGCGCAGGCCAACGGAAACCTGCTCTATGTGGACGAGGTGAATCTTTTGGAGGATCACATGGTCGATCTTCTGCTTGACGCGGCGGCCATGGGCGTTAACTATGTCGAAAGAGAAGGGATATCCTTCGAACACCCGTCGAAGTTCATTTTAGTCGGGTCCATGAACCCCGAAGAGGGGGAGATCAGGCCGCAGCTTCTCGACAGATTCGGCCTGTGCGTGGAGATACGCGGCGAGAAGGATCTGCCGGTAAGGACGGAGATAGTCGCGAGGAGACTCGCTTTCGACGCGGACCCAAAAGGGTTCACAGAAGCTTATGCGGAAGAGACCCGGCGGATAAAGGACAGCGTGCTGAACGCAAGGAAGATCCTGTTCGGCGCGGCGGCGGACAAAGAGATCATCGCTCTCGCATCCCATGTCGCCTTGTATTTCGAGATGGAAGGCCACAGAGCGGACATAACAATGGTAAGGGCGGCAAGGGCCAACGCCGCCTTGGACGGAAGGGAGAAGGCGGACAAAGAGGACATAGCGACCGTCGCGCCCATGGTCCTGACGCACCGTATAAAAAGAAAACCATTCGAGGATTCCAAGTTTGACATCGGAGAACTAAGGATATGTCTTCAGGAGTTTTGAGGCGCTGTCTTCCCTTTTCCGCAGTAAAAGGCATGGGGGACGTCAAGAAAGCGCTTGAGTGCGTCGCGGCGGACGATGATCTCCTGGGTATGCTGATAAAAGGCCCGACGGGTACGGCTAAAAGCGTGATCGTAAGGTCATTTGTGGACATACTTCCGGATAAGGAAATAGTGAACGTGCCCCAGAACGTGACCGACGAGCAGCTGTTCGGAGGACTTGACATAGAGGATGCCATAAAGTTCGGGAAGACGGCGATAAAGGACGGGATACTGCAGAGGGCCGACGGCAACATACTGTATATCGACAACATCAATCTGTTCGACGCAAGGACGATCAGTTCCATAATGGACTGTGTGGAATCACAGAAGGTGGTGGTCGAAAGAGAAGGCATATCCGCCGAATACAGTCTCAAAACCACGGTCATCGCAACGATGGATCCCGCCGAGCAGACGCTGCCGGACAGCATAGCCGACAGATTCGACATCTGCGTCCAGTCATTTTCCGCCGACAATGAGGATGACAGAAGCCTCATAATAATATCGAACCTGGAGTTCGACGCGGACCCGGAAGGGTTCGCCGAAAGGTACTCGAAGGACGATTCCGAAGTTCTGCTCCGGATATCCGGCGCAAAGGCCATTCTTAAAGAAACGGAGATAACGCGGTCCGATCTGGAAAAAATATCCGGAGTATGCTTGGATCTGGATGTCAAAGGGCACCGCGCTGATATCTCTGTGGCAAAGGTATCTAAGGTGCTCGCCGCCCTCGGCGGGCGGACCGCGGTCACCGATGCCGACATAAAAGATGCGGCCATCATGTGTCTCCTTCACAGAAGGAAGGCCGCGGTAAAGGAAAGGGGAATCATCAACACGCAGAAGAGCGACGCTCCCGATGAGGAGGACAACCCTCAGGAGGATGTGCGGGCGGCCGCCATGCCGGAACCTCCGGAAGGAACAGAGGACGAGGGGGACGAGGAGGAAGAGTACGTCAACGACGGAACCTCCGCGGTCAAAGAGAACCTGGGCACCGTGGCGGAGATAACGAACTCGGTCAAAGAAAGACTGGAGGACATGGATAACGTCGAAGCGGTGCGCCTGCACAGGATAGCCGGAAAGGTCGGAAGAAGGAAGAACATGACGACGAACAAACTGACCGGCCGGTACCGCAGGTTCAAGATACCTGACGGGAGGTCGACAGATCCCGCCTTCGACGCGACCGTGCGCGCCGCCGCGCCGTATCAGAGGTCTCGCAGAAGTAAGGGGCTGAGCATAAACATAGAGCCGCAGGATATAAGAGATAAGATCCGGATCAAAAAGGATTCCTGTTCTTTTCTCTTTGCGGTTGACGTAAGCGGCTCCCTGGTGAAAAGCGGGATGATGCAGGACATAAAGAACGGCGTCAAAGCCATGCTCATGGACAGCTATGTCCAAAGGGATAAGGTCGCGCTCCTCACGTTCAGGACAGGGGAGGTAAGGATATCCGTCCCATTCACGCGCTCCGCCGAAGGGATATGCGATATCCTGGAGAATACGGCGACCGGCGACGGGACCCCCCTAGGCCCCGCGCTCATGCTCATCAGGGAATACATGATGAACTACGTCCGGAAGAACTCGGAAGAGAGATGCTATGTGATCCTTATAACCGACGGCGAAGCGACATATCCGGTCCAAAGGGGGAAGGATGCGACCATCGAGATCAAAAAGGTGGCCGCCGTAATGAAGATACCGCATACGGAATGGATAGTCATAGATTCCAGTCTGATCCCGGGAAAGATAAACCACGCGCTGAATCTCTCAAAGATGCTGGGCGGCAGATACATAAGACTGGACGATCTCCAGTACGTATGACCCGCTGAGAGAGGGGATGCATCGGCGGCATCATGGTCATCATTATAATGTTCGACAGATATCACAAAACATGGATGCGGAATCGATAACTGATTTCATTTCGGCCCACGCTCCCGAGATAATGCTCATGGTAGGGGGGCTGATCGCGTTGCTGATTGTCTTCAGCTATGTCAAAGACAAACACTCAAAGAAGTACAAGGTGTTCATGGGGCTGGGGTTAATATTCGGTGTAATAATGATCGCCATGGTCATCTCGTCGTATGCCGAATGGAATCTTTTCGCCGCCGTTCTGATAGCGGTTGCAGGGTTCACTCTAGTTATAAGGCCGTTCCGTGAGGTCCATTTCGCGGTCATCGGAGCACTGCTGGTGATGGTGCTCGTTTATGTTCTGCTAGGAAGCCTGATGGGCACAGGGCTGGAGTTCCTGGCCGAAGGCTGGCCTAGGGTAATAGTCGCTTTCGTAGCGGGCGCCATTGTGTATATGATACTGCATTTCGCGGAAGCGATCGTCAAACTGTTCGGAAAGCTGTTCAACTGGTGGCCCCTTCTGCTGGTGCTGGCGCTCGTTTGCATAATCGAATCTATACTCATGTTCACCGGTTACGGGTCGCTGTACGACTTCGTGACAGGCGGCAACTGACATCGTGACCGCATGTAAAGCTTTAAATGATAGTAGTAGATGGAGGTTGGCGGGGCCCGTGGCTTAGCCAGGATATAGCGCTGGCCTTCTAAGCCAGACGCCTCGGGTTCGAAAGTTCCTGACGAGGGGACCGAAAGTCCCGACGGGCCCGCCAAAGGATGCATCGTTGCGGCGATGGACATCCGCGAAGAGGAAATAGCATGAAAAGAAGCTCACGCGCCTGGAAGAAACGCGGCAACCAGCGTTGGAAATGGCGCAAGAAGAAGATGAGAAGAAGAAAGAGAGCAGCAAAGTTACGCAAGAAGTGATCCTGACAGTGACATCAAGGGAGTATAGGCTAACCTGGCAGACTGGCGGGCTCCAGTTATCGAGAATGATTAGGAGAGCTTGCTGACAGTTGATGAGTAACTGGAGCGATGACTCATAATTTCGCGGAGGGTAGCTCCCTCCGTGGTGGAAACCCGCTGACGGGGGTTCAAATCCCTCTGCTCCCACCTTGCGTAACTAGCTGGCCTCTTAAACCTCTTCCAATAAAACTCTTCTCTTCTCGTTTTTAAAAATTATGCGGCGCCCCGATTGATCTCCGGCCTGGGGGCCGGAGAGGTATGATTTTATCTTCAGCACAGAATCGCTATACTATCGCGTCCCACATCGTTACAGATCACGCTTTTGAAAATGTCTCTGCCCCATCAAGGCATATCCTCACGCCCGACATGGGTATGGTCGTCCCAGCCGCTCTTCGGGCAAGGCTGGCAGGCGTATGATCCCATCGCTTAGAACGTATTCTCTATAAGCGGTGGTTCTCTTATTGCTTCCCTTTGCGCATTGGCTTATCCATTATATGTGGCAAGGATCGATCCGAGATACCGTTATCTCTAGTGTAAAGGGCCGCATTTGCGCCGTACCTCTTGGACGCTGTCCGTCTTCATAATCAGTTCAGAGGAAACCTGCAAGATAGAGCGTAAGCAGGATCAGTGAAACCGCGACTACGATCACTATTGCTGCTATGTACTTGGTTTTGATTTTATCACCTTAGACGGAAAATGGGCTTGCATATATAGGTAGATTTCGTTCTCTTAGTCCTCTGAACCACGTTCCCGCGTGGTATATGTCATTGCAGCCGGCGGGGTGTTTTGTACGTCCGTATGTGATAGGTACGGTTTCGGCTCAGCAAAACCGATTCTGCAAAAGGTGAAAGGCCCCATTGAAGGTCGCCGCACACTGGAGAACGCGGAGGTATCCGATGGAAACAGTGGCGTCGTTCATACGAGGGGTACCGATGCTCCGGACTGCGGGCGTTGCGGTCCACGCTCCTTGTGGCTGTATTTGTATTCCGATAGTGGCCACATAAGGGGTTCCTGTATGTTTTCATGATCATGGCCACTAGATTGGTTCTATGGCGTATTTTTGTTTCATACTGTGTTAATATTAGTCAACATCGATGAAAGTTTTTGCGTTACGGATCCATTTGACGTAAAAGGCCATAGACAACGGCCTTCAATGGAGTATAGCGTATACAAATTATATTAAATACGCATAAAAAAGGGATAAAATATACAAAAATTATATACGGTGTTACGTAATCTGTTGCAATTAATATCGTTCCGGAGAAACTCCGTAATCGGCAGAATGAGTCGGGAATGATGATACAGGGGGGGTGCAGTATTAGATTACATCTTAGTATAGGCGGACGTGTTTCCGCACCAACGGCAATAATAGCAGTGTTAATAATGGTCGCAGTGCCTTTCACTGCAGTATAGTTCAATACAGAATACACCGGCGGATCGCCTTTGAGGACGGTCTCATATAACGCCAATAATGGATTCGGACCCGTTCCGGATACCACAACATTTGAGATAGGAATGGATTCTTCAGAGGTGCTTTTCGATCCTCTGCCCAGCAGAGCAGGTTATGTGTTTGTAGGTTGGAGTTCGTCTCCCACTGAGTTTGATGATCACAGAACTGTCGAATACGGCTTCACAACGCCTTACGAGGACAGATTCTTCATAGGGAGCACCGATGTCGTTTTCTATGCTCAATGGCAGGAGATACCGTCTGCATCGAAGTTTCTGCTGACCAACGCAGCCACGGATCAAGACAGAAACAGAGAGATAACGTGGGACCCGGACGAAAATGGCGGTTCAGGCGCATACAAATACCGCGTAGCCACAAATGATGCTAACACCACATGGAGTACGTGGCTGATCCTGGAGAGCAACATAATTCAATTTTCCAGCAGCGGCGGGTTCAGATGGGGGAGCATTGTATTCACTTTAACAAATAACACTCCTTACCCGAATGATTATCGCCTGTATGTCGTTTTAGATGCTATTTCTATAAACGATAGTAGAACGGCCGCAGGAAATAACAAAGTGAATATAAACCCAGGGGCCAAAGTGATTTTTCAGTTGGTCGGCGATAGCACCATAATACACAACTCTATTTCTTCAGCGGCCATAAGGGCCGTCGAGGACGGATCTGGCTATTCTGACGTCATAATAACGGGACAGGGTGAAGGAAGCCTAAAGATAAGCCGAACAAACGCGGCCATATCGACGGGTGCTTTGATCGGAGGCAACGGCGGCGTAAGCGCGGGGCAGTCCGGAGAGAAAGGCGGGCACATACGAATAGAATCAGGATCGCTGGAACTGTACCACAACTCTGGCGGCGCTACATTGCGCGGGGCCTCCATCGGCGGCGGAGGACGGACCGACGGGGGCTATGCGAGCGGCGGGGACGGAGGCGTCTTCGAAATGCACGGTGGCAAGATCGAATCTTATCAGAATTCTACTCTTGCCGTTTATTCACCAGCAATAGGGGGAGGGGGAGCATCCGACACATCGATAAGGGCCGGGCACGGAGGCATCATAACAATAACCGGCGGGTCGATCGATATATCTCAGGACTGCTCGGACGGCACATACGGGTTGCGCGGCGCCGCTATTGGCGGGGCTTCCAACCGTAATTCAAAATCAGGAGACAGCGGGACCATAGATATATCCGGCGGTACGATTATAATAAAGCAGACATCGGGAGCGGTGTCCGGAACGGGAATAGGGGCGGCATCCGGTCAATATTATTATGCATCGCCAGGTCATGCGATCGGAGTCAATGAGACAGGCGGCCAAAACTATGTATCGATAAGCGGAGGGTACATTGAAATACATCAGACCAAAACAGGCACATCCATTTATGGCACCCTTAGGGGTGCCGGTATCGGCGGCGGTGCAGGCACCGAGCCCGGCGTGCCGGGAGGCGGAGCGGATGTAAGGATATCCGGCGGATACGTGCTTGTGGACAGGAAATGTACCGGAACTATCACAAGAGGGCAAGGTGCAGCCATAGGAGGCGGTGCCGAGGAAACACAACCATCAGTCGTGAATATAACGGGCGGAAATGTAAACGTGCGGGTCTCAATTACGGCAGGCACAGCTGCCGCCTACGCCGGTGCGGCGTTAGGGAGCAATCTGGCCCCCCATTCAGGCTCTTACGTTCAAATCGATGGAGGAGTTATAAACATCTCCAGAACGCGCGGAACCGCGGAGATGAATGTTCCGATAGGCTCGAACGGGGATTTCGGGAAATCTCCAATCATTAACGGCGGATCTATAAGGGCATCCGGCAACATGGACCTGACAAGCGGAGGGTATGTGGTGGAAGACTCCCAAGGTAAGACCCTTATGATGTATGTCATCGATCTGGAACCAACGGACAATCCCCAGTCGTTGTTCGTCCGCAAAGCCGGATTCCTGTATTCAGAATATAACGACACGGAAAGATATGCGGACTTCCATGTTCAGGGAAGACATATGAATCTGGATGTGGCAGGGATGTACTACGACTACCTTAACCTGTACCTTCCCATTGTGGATGAAACCACGCCTCATGAAATATCTCTCGAATACGACCCGAGCGGATTGGTGAAAACATTCACTGCTTACAAGCACTCCGTCTCAGGCGACGCCGTTGTTGCGGAAACAAACGTCGGTACGACAATGTACCGCGTCGTGTACAGGCTGGGTAACAAGCTGAGATATGAGGACGACATCGTGCACATAGCCGACAATGTGGAGTTCACGCAATCGATCAGAGCGAAAACAGCCCATTTGAACGAAGCCGTCGCCCCGTGGTCCTTATCGTATGTGGAAAGACACAATATAGACCACAACGACGACACGGCGGGGAAATCAGTGACTAGCCTGGGCGGAGAATATGATTATTTCGCGTCCGAGGCCCCGCTTGTCCTGGCTGCCGGAACCGTTCTCGTCAAAACTTCGTATGGTAACATAGAGTTCAAAACAGGCCAGCACATATCCGGGAGGTTAGTGATAACGGCTTCGGACGCCGACAGGATAGACGTTGTTTATCATGATGATTATACGTACATAGAGGACACAACCGTAACCGGCCCCAGATCTCTGACGCGTGTTGTTGGAGAAGGATATAACCCCATCATCATCGGATACAATGTCTCCGATGACCCGTGGGAACGGGACGGTACGGAACTGATCGCGATGACCCTGCCGGAACCTATTGACGTCCTATGGACATCCGCACTTTACAAGTTCGTAGAGTGGAGGCTTGGCAGCTCAGCCGGTTCCGCATACGATCCGGGCGACATTTACACAATACCTGCTGGGTCTTCAACGATCGACTTCTATTCTGTTTGGGGCATAAGGGGTTATGATGTGACCGTGACCATCATCGGCGATGAGTACGGTGTGGTCGACTATACCATAGAAGGCGTGACCAATACACTGACGGAGTCTGGAACGATATTCGTTCCGGACGGAGAAAGCATAACTCTCGAACACAGAGTGACAGCGTTGGACGGAGCGTTCGTTTCGTGGACAGGGGACATATACTCGACCGAACCCAGCATCATCCTTTCGAGCGGCGATAATTCCGATCTTTATCAGACGGTGATGTTCGCGTCCACTGTAGACACCTGGGAACTTACGCTCAACCCCGGCGCGGGCGCAACTGCGGATGTGACGTATGGTTCGATGACCTTTACATATCCGTCGTCAGGCAATATGAACATACCGAACGGCGAAGCGTATGTTGAACTGAAAGATCCGCTTCCCGTTGGTAAGGCGTTCCTATATTGGTGGGGTACTGAGAATTATGTTACCCAGGCCTTCACGGCGAACATAGACGGGACGAACATAGACCGCAGCTATACAGCGGCCTATGACGATGAGGCCAATGTTGTTACCCTGACGATAGAAGCGCCGGTGAAGGGAACTATCGGGCTTAAAGTCAACAGTCTTACGATATCCGACATACCGTTCGGCGAACCCTTTAACGTCAGCAAGGACCACACGGCCGAGCTGAGCGCCGCACCGATGCCGGACTACGCATTCCTACACTGGGTCACTGACACATTGGGCAACTGCGGCAACAATCCATGGTCGTTCAGGGTCAGCGCCGATACGGAGGTAGACTCCATGTTCGTCCTTGCGACCGATGTCCGCGTGCTTACGCTGACCGCCGCCGCCGGAGGAAGCGCATCGTATGCTTACACTTCTCCGTCTTCATTGACCATCACGGGGAGCGTCACGACGAGCAGCATAAACGTCAATATTCCGATGAACACGTATGTGTCCCTTACGCATGCCGCATCCGGCGGCTATGCGTTCACGTACTGGTCGGGGAGCAAACCGGGTGTGGACAGCCCTCTGATATTTGAGATGGATGCTCCGTACTCCGTAACGGCCAACTTCACAAACAACGGCAGGGCCCTGACGATCGGAACGGACGGAGGACCCGGAACCGTTTCGATAACTATCGCCGCAACATCCACGACATTTGTTCTGGTGGAATCCACGGATGATACTCCGGCGGTCAAGACCATAACACTGCCTCTGAATGCTACCGGTTCGCTCACCGCATCGACGAGTCTGCCGTCACACTTCTCTGCCTGGTACAGCGGCTCTACTCCCGCCCTGTCTGGTCCGGATCCCACAGTCTACTTCAGCCTGACAGGGAACCAGTCGGCCACAGCATTGTTTACGAAAGGCATAAGTGACCGGACTCTGACGCTGTCGGTGACAGGCACCGGCACAATAACTCTGGAATTCGACTCGTATGTCATACATGATATAACCAGAGGCGGTGTGCGGGCGATATACCTCAGCGATGGTACGGATGTGATACTCGAAGCAGTGGAAACGGACGACGCCTCTCCATTTGAATTCTGGAGACGTACCGCTGGGGTCAGTTTTGATAACCCCTTTGATGTGAAAATGGATCAGGACCACGCTCTCGATGCAGTATTCACAACGTCTGGCGCCCTGCAGGTCAACATCGGAGTTCCGTTCAGCGATGGAACAGTGGGGGTATACATCGATGGGGACCCATACCCTACTACAACGGTCACGACGGGGACATGGACCAGGAACCTGCCAGTGGGCGCAGTAGTGACATTGGTGCCCGGCAGTGACTTCTCTTTCTGGGCAGGCACCTACGGAGGAGTGGCCAACCCGCTGACCTTTACTCTCAGCATCAACTCCGTTTCTGTCGACGCATACTTTGCGCCGGGCGGCAGTGATCTTGTGATAGATATAGAAGGAACAGGAAATGTGGTCGTCAAATCATTGAGCACATCATTGGGCGTGGTGATACCGGCTTCAGGGTTCACAGTAACTCCGGCCGGCGCCCCGTTGACTATCCTGCTGGCATCCGGTACCTCTGTGGAATTGGAAGCGGCCCCCGCCCCTCCCGCAGGAGGCATCTTCTCCTACTGGAGCGGCTCATACCCAGGTATCGAACCGGAACTGACATTTGCTATGGGAGGCAGCGACGAGGCGGTCACGGCGAATTTCGTCGTGGGAGTGCCCGTCTACCTGACACTTGATACGGCAGGAGGACCCGGAACAGTGGGCGTATCCGTTGACGGTGACCAGATATATTCGGGGACCAGCGTAACGGTACCCTTCACATCCGGTACGGAAGTGGAGATATCCGCGACGGCGGCGGGCGGTAATTTCTCATATTGGACGGTCAACACCGCCGCATCGCCTCTTGGCTTCCGGATATTCGACACACCGCAGGAGATCATAATGGGAGGCACCTATTCCCTTACGGCAAACTTCACCGCGGCAGGAGACGAGAAGTCCCTCGACCTTGATGTGGGAGGGGCTGGAACAGGTTCTATAAATGTGATCGTGGCGGCGGGCGGAGGCTCGCAGAGCATCTCTTCCGCAAAAACACTCTACTTCAGCACCGGAGCGGACGTGGCCCTGGCGGCGGAGACCGTCAGCGACATGTTCTCATACTGGAGCGTTGTCGGGGCTCTCCCTGCGGCATTTGACATCCTTAAGGGAACGACCCAGACAGTCCGTATGAACGGCAACTACGATCTGACGGCCGTTTTCGCCGGCCCGGGGTACAGCACCCTTACGCTGTCCGTGATCGAAACGGGCACCATAACCGTGACGATCGACGGCGTAAGCTCGACGGTCACATCGTACACCGGATACTTTGATAACACGGCGACGGTCGGCCTGACGGCTGTGGAGGGGGCATACACCAAATTCTCCTACTGGAGCGCAGGTGCGGGGTCGCTGCCTGCGGGCTTCGACCCCATAGAACCCACTCTGCAGTCTGTGGGCATGGGCAGTTCTTATAACATAGTCGCGAACTTTACCGAGACCTCCTACCGTCTCCTGAAGATCGACATATATCCGGCGGGTGCGGGAGAGGTGGATATAGGCATCGGAGGCAGTACCGTCACGACTGTGACGTCGCTGCAGGAGATGTACATAACCACAGACACGGTCGTGGTCCTGACCGCCGACGCATACGGTTCGGACAATATGTTCTCATTCTGGAGCGGCACCAGAGAAGGCATATCGGATACGCTGAACGTGACGATGAGCATCGCGCATGACATAACCGCAGTGTTCGCAGCCACAACAGGAGGCGTTACGCCATGGGATCTGGATGTGGAAGCGGACGGGCCAGGAAAGGTGCATGCTTTGATAGACGGCTATCCGATAGTGATCTCCGACTTCTATGGTCTGGGAGGCATACCTGTCACCGACGGAGTCCTGGTAGAGCTGGAGGCCCGCCCGGACACACTGGACGACACCTTCTATCTCTGGGTGAACGGCCCCGATGACGGAACCAGCACAAACCCGTCGACCTTCTACATCGATGATGATCATTACATAATCGCTATGTTCACGAGTGCCGACGTTCTTGATCTGACGATAAACATCGTCGGCAACGGCACGGTCGATTACTCGATCAATGGCGGCACTACGTACATAGCATATCCGGGATACACTGTTCAAATACCGTCCGGGACCACAGTTCACCTGCAGGCCAATCCGGGAGGCAGTAGCGCATTCTCATTCTGGAGCGGTGACTACGAGGGCGTGAGTGATGGAGCCAGCGATGACGTATTCTTCACAATGAATCACTCTCACACCATAACCGCACTGTTCACCACCGGCACACCTTACACCCTGGCTTTGAGTATAGCGGGCGGCGAAGGATCAATAGGCGTCTCGGTCGAGATATCATCCGTGATGTATGGTTTCACATATACCAGTGCGATGATGCCGGGCGTTGTGAACATCGATTCCGGCGTCGGTGTCACTCTAAAGGCGGTACCAGGTCCTAACAACCAGTTTTCCTACTGGTCGGGAACAGCCGTGCCCCCTACGTTCAGGATAGGGTTAGTCGAGAACGCTTTCCCCATGAATGACGACTACAATCTCACTGCGAACTTCACCGGAATCGATCACAGATCGCTCACACTGGATATCTCAGGAGCCGGGACGATAGATCTGAAGATAGGGGCATATACGCACACGATCGTCGAGGCCGATCCAGCGTATGTGGGATACTTCAACAGCACTGATACTGTATCGCTTACAGCGGCACCAGTGAACCCGCTCATCACTTACTTCTCCTATTGGAACGTCACCGGCAGCACCCCGGGCGGATTCGATATACTGGAGGATACGGAACAGGTGTTCACCACAAATGTCAACTACGTTCTCACAGCGGTATTCACCTCTGTGCCGTGGTACACTCTGGATATTTCCGCAGCGGGCAACGGTGAGGTCACTGTGGTGCTCGGCAGCGGAACATCCACTATAGCATCGGGCGGAAGCAGGACGCTGTACCTCAATGAGGACACGGAGGTCGGTCTGCTGGCAACAGAGACAGTTCCTGATAAGTTCTCGTACTGGCTCATACCTGTGGCAGGTAACATACCCGCCTCCTTTGACATATCCAGAGGTACGTTGCAGACGATCAAGATGGAGGGCCACTATGATCTGACGGCGGTGTTCACAAACGGAACATACTACGAACTGACCCTGAAGGCAGTAGGTCCTGCCGGAACATACATCGCTGGAACATACATCGAAGTGACGCCGGTCGGCGGAGGAGGATCATTCGAAGTAAGGTCCGTGTCTTACAAAGGGTATTTCTCATACGGAGATCAGGTCGAACTGGCGGCGTCTAACGACGCCGCAACACCGAACCGCTTCTCTTACTGGAGCGGTACCAGCATGCCTGCGATCAGCACTATGAATGCCGGACAGACCGTTACGGTAGAAGATAGCTACGATATGACTGCGAATTTCACTTCGAACAACCCCCGTATGCTCATAGTAGGGATAGACGGAGACGGAAGCGTCGAGGTCAGGTTCGACGGCAGCGTGATAGGCATACTATACTCAAACACAGTAACGTACGCATCCAACGGCGTTCAGGTCACCCTCACCGCAGCTCCGATAACGGGCGTATTCTCGTTCTGGAGCAGTAATGCGGGTGACAGTGTGTCGAACGTCCTTGCGTTTGCTATGAGCAGAGACCGCAATGCGACAGCAGTGTTCACCGACGGAGATCATGATCTCTCGCTTGCCGTGAACGGCGCCGCTTACGGATCGATATCCACAACAATTGAGACTCTTACAGACATATACACCATATCTATATTCGGAACAATAGCAACACCTGTTTCCATACCTTTGAGCGATGGAACTCAGGTATCTTTGGGAGCGGTCCCGTCAACTTCGCCTTTCACCCGCCACTTCTCATTCTGGACCGGTACGGTGCCAGGCACTTTGAATCCTTTGGATATCACGATGGACGGCGACTACGGACAGACGGCGTACTTCACCGACGGGGCGAACGACGTGCAGCTGGTGGTGATCTTCGATGACAATCTGGGTAATGTAGAGCTCACGGTCCCCAGCCTGTCCGCATCACCGGTTCCGCTGGTATCAGGCGAGACGGTCTGGCTGAGCAAGGATCTGACCATATCGTTGATGGGCATTGCCGCGCAGATCACTCCTGTGAACCACTTCTCTTACTGGAGCAGCTTCATCGCTTCGATAGACAATCCGTGGGAATTCACGCTGAACAATCTCAGCTATACCGTTTACGCATACTTCACCGACGGAACGGATGATCAAGAGCTTATACTTGATACAGCAGGGGCTGGCAAGATATCGCTGGTGATAGAAACGGCCATGGGCCCCGTGGGTCCGATCGATGTGGTCAGCGGGGGAACATGGTTCAACGGCGGAACGGAGATAAAACTTACACCTGTTGCAACAGGTGCGGGTAATCGGTTCTCGTACTGGTCGGGTTCGGCAATGCCGGATGACTTCGACACAAGTTCCGGGGCACAGCAGACCGTAGAGATGGAAGACAGTTACAGTCTCACGGCCAACTTCACCGATGGCTCCAATGACCGCAACCTGGCCCTTAACGTGAACGGCGACGGCATGATCTCAGTAACGATAAGCAGCCACACCTTCACCACTGATCACCTGGATATCTGGCTCAGCGACGGGGACACAGTGACCATAGAGGCGGTACCGGACACATCCGGCACGCCGGCCTGGAAGTTCTCAAACTGGGAGATGTCCGCTACCAGCGACACTCCCTCGCCGTTCTTCTCCACGACGGAAGCGAATACTTTCGAAATGGACGGGGATTACGATCTCACAGCGATATTCTTCAAAGACGGCACAGGCTTCATGCTTGACCTTGGTGTTGATGGGAATGGAAAGATCGGGCTGACCGTCGGAGGATTCGCCGAAACGGTGACCGTACATTTCAGTCACGAGTTCGCATCCAACACGGAAGTGATAATCGAAGCCATACCCGACACAGTAAGCACGCCGGCCTGGAAGTTCTCCAACTGGGAGATGTCCGCTACCAGCGACACTCCCTCGCCATTCTATGCTCTGTCGGAGGACAACATCTTCGAAATGGACGGAGATTACAATCTCACAGCGATATTCTTCGAAGACGGCACAGGCTTCATGCTTGACCTTGATGTTGATGGGAATGGAAAGATCGGGCTGACCGTCGGAGGATTCGCCGAAACGGTGACCGTACCTTTCAGTCACGAGTTCGCATCCAACACGGAAGTGACCATCGAAGCCATACCTGGCACAGTAAGCACACCGGCATGGAAATTCTCCAACTGGGAGGTGTCTGCTATGAGCGACACTCCCTCGCCGTTCTATGCTCTGTCTGATACCAACACCTTCGAGATGGATGGGGATTACGATCTCACCGCGGTATTCTTCGAAGACGGCACAGGCTTCATGCTTGAACTTGATGTTGATGGGAACGGAAAGATCGAGCTGACCGTCGGAGGATTCACCGAAACGGTCACCACGCCATTCCATTACGAGTTCGCACCAGACACGGAAGTGACCATAGAGGCCGTGCCGGACACATCCGGCACGCCTGTATGGAAATTCTCCAACTGGGAGGTGTCTGCAACAAGCGGTACTCCATCGCCTTTCTCTGTTCTGTCGGAGGATAACACCTTCGAGATGGATGGCGACTATGATCTGACGGCGATATTCTTCGCGGACGGCACAGGCTTCACTTTGGAACTCGGTGTAACTGGCAACGGAACCATAGGGCTGACCGTCGGAGGATTCACCGAAACGGTGACCACACCCTTCAGCCATGAGTTCGCACCAGACACGGAAGTGACCATCGAAGCCATACCAAACACGCTGAGCACGCCAGCCTGGAAGTTCTCCAACTGGTCGATGTCCGCGACCAGCGGTGTTCCGTCTCCGTTCTCTTCTCTGTCTGATACCAACACCTTTGAGATAGACGGGGATTACGATCTCACCGCGGCATTCTTCGAAGATGGTACAGGCTTTATGCTCGACCTTGATGTTGATGGCAACGGAACCATAGGGCTGACCGTCGGAGGATTCACCGAAACGGTCACCACGCCATTCCATTACGAGTTCGCATCCAACATGGAAGTGACTATAGAGGCTGTGCCGGACACATCCGGCACGCCTGTGTGGAAATTCTCTAACTGGGTGATGTCCGCAACAAGCGGTACTCCATCGCCTTTCTCTGTTCTGTCGGAGGACAACACCTTTAGGATGGGCGGGAACTATGACCTCACCGCGGTATTCTTCGCGGACGGCACCGGCTTCACCCTTGGCCTGGACGTTGACGGGAATGGAAAGATCGAGCTGACCATCGGAGGATTCACCGAAACGGCGACCACGCCTTTCAGCCACGAATTCGCACCCGGCACGGAAGTGACCATTGAAGCCATACCAGATACACTGAGCACGCCCCCCTGGGAGTTTTCTAACTGGGATATATCTGCGAATAGCGGCACTCCCGCGCCCTTCTCTGCTATGTATGATACCAATACCTTCGATATGGACGGGGACTTTGATCTCACCGCGGTGTTCACCCCTCTGCCTATCGGGCTCCTGTATTATTCCATCACCGCTACTGCCGACGGAGGATCTACGATCTTCCCTAGCGGAAAGGTAGCTGTTCTTAGAGGAGATAATCAGACCTTCAAATTCTCACCGGCTGAGGGATTTGTGATATCTGCGCTGATAGTAGATGGGATAACTCTTTCTCAGGAATACATAGACCGCGGTTTCTACACTTTCCGTGCCGTGAACATGAATCACAGCATAGAAGTGAAGAGCGTCAGAGATCCGAGGGCCGGCATAACTCTGACAATCGATGTGATGGGAGGGAAGGGACATGCCGAATACAGCGTGAACAATGAACCGCCCATAAGATATACAGCAGCCGTTAATCTTTCAATGTACGACGACCTCACGCTCAGAGCATATGCGGATGACGGATATGAGTTCAAGGAGTGGAAGGACGGAAACAGTGTGTACACAGACTCTGTGATCTCGTTCAGTGTCACAGGGAACATGCAGCTGGAACTCTACTTCAAGGAGGACAAGGGTCTGTTCGACAGCTTAATGTGGTGGTTCATTGGGGTCATTCTGCTGCTGGTCATATTGGGCATCCTGATATGGATCTTCCTCTTCTACAGAAGGACATACGAGGTCATCAGGGTCGACTATTCAGCGTCCATCGCTGGCAAGGAAAGAGCACGCAGGAGGAGAGCGTACACATTCTCAGTGGAGGGAGGACCCGCTGAAACGGTATCCTACCGTGTCGGAGAAGAGGGGCAGTGGAAGACGTTATCTCCAAATCAAAATGGAGAATATGTCATACCCGCAGGAGACGTGACAGACAAGCTGACGATAGAGCGCCGCTGAGATTTAAACCCTTTAACAACATTTTCCAACAAAGGGGGCCTCACCCCCGACATTTTTCTCACCAGATGCAGGCGCCGCAGGCTCTGAGTAATGTCGTGCAATAAGCATTCTCCGAATGCTTATCGCCGAGTGCAGCTCGGCATAGCGGTCATCTGCCTCGAGTAAGGCGGCTAGTAAACGATCATAAAGGTCTCAACCGTACTTCCCGCATGTCTGAATTCATCCCGGCTCCCGCTTGCTCTGCGGTCGATGCAGTACATAGGGCAATGTCTGTCTGAGGCGTCGTTATCTCAAGTTGAACATTGCCTTCTGCATGAATGGAACGCCGGACGAGGTCGGTTCATCGTTCCACATAACGGCGAGCCCGTTCTGCATGGTCGAAGTTATTTCGACAGTGTCGCCGCTCATGTTCTCATCATTCTCTTCGTCCTCGTCGGACGAATATTCCATAGCATACACACCGACCAAGAACATTGCGACGCCGGCAACGGCCGCCAGTGCTATCAGGTATTTGTCTTGGGTCATTTATATCCCTGATACTCGGCAGGACATTGCCAATATAGGTAGATTGCGCCCGATCAGTTCTTGAAGCTGTGAATGGGCGCGGGGATCCTTCCTCCGCGGTCGATGAAATCCTTGCATCCGTATCTGCTCACAGGCATGATGGGCGAACTGCCGAGGAGTCCGCCGAACTCCGCCGTCTCCCCCGCCTTCTTTCCGCAGACCGGTATCAGCCTCACGGCGGTGGTCTTCTGGTTGATCATGCCTATTGCCATCTCGTCCGCGATTATCCCGGATATGGTCTCGGCGCTCGTGTCCCCAGGTACAGGGACCATGTCCAGACCTACAGAACAAACACAGGTCATCGCTTCCAGCTTCTCTATGGTAAGGGCGCCTATCTCTGCCGCGTATGCCATGGATCTGTCCTCGGATACGGGTATGAACGCTCCGCTCAGCCCCCCTACGTAAGACGACGCCATCACGCCGCCCTTCTTCACCTGATCGTTCAGTATCGCCAGGGCGGCGGTCGTTCCGGGAGCTCCCACGTATTCCATCCCCATCTCCTGGATGATGTCAGCTATACTGTCTCCTACCGCAGGGGTCGGAGCCAGCGAAAGGTCCACTATTCCGAAGGGCACATCGAGACGTTCGGACGCCTCTTTGGCTACCAGCTGTCCCACTCTGGTGACCTTGAATGCGGTCTTCTTGATGGTTTCGCAAAGGACCTCGAAATTCTCTCCTTTTACTTTTGATATCGCTCTTTTCACGACGCCCGGTCCGCTTACCCCTACATTGATGACCCTGTCCGTTTCCGTCACTCCATGGAATGCCCCGGCCATGAACGGATTGTCGTCCGCAGGGTTGCAGAACACCACAAGCTTTGCGCAGCCGATGGAATCTCTGTGTTTGGTCGCCTCCGCAGTCTCTTTTATGACCGAACCCATCAGTTTTACGGCATCCATGTCGATGCCGGTCTTTGTAGAAGCAAGGCTGACGGAGCTGCATACGCAATCTGTCTCGGACAGAGCTCTGGGTATGGACTTTATCAGCAGCTGGTCCGCGGTGGACATGCCTTTCTGGACAAGCGCGGAGTATCCCCCGATGAAGTTGACCCCGACTTTACTTGCAGCACTTTCCATCGTTTCCGCTATCCTCACGAAATCATCACTCGTCCTGCAAGCGGAAGCTCCCACCAGGGAGATCGGAGTAACTGCCACCCTTTTATTGATCACCGGGATACCGAAATCCAAGCCTATTTCGTCGCCGACCCTGACTAGGTCCTTTGCGGACGTTGTTATCTTGCTGTATATGTTATCGCAGAGAACTTCCAGATCTGAATCGCAGCAATCCAGCAGGCCTATCCCCATCGTAATGGTCCTGACGTCAAGATTCTCATCATGGATCATCGTACTGGTTTCGAACACTTCGTTGAGTTCTGCCATGAGATACCTCAGATCCTGTGCATCTTGTCAAAGATCTCTTCCTTATGAGCTCTTATGACACAGCCGACCTTCTCTCCTACCCCTTCGAGTCCTTTCACTATCTCGGAGAATTGCATGGTGCATTTTTCCAGATCAACGATCATCATCATGTTGATGTACTCCTGGACCGTGGTCTGCTTGATATCCAGGATGTTTATGTTATTCTCCGCGAAATAGTTGCATACTGCGGCGATGATGCCGACGTTGTCCCTTCCTACGAGCGTCACTACTATTCTTTTCATTGTATGACTTCCTTGTCCGTGTTCTTGTGTATGGCATATTCGATCGAATCCACCAGCGCATCCAGGCTGGCCTCGATGACATTTTCGGATACTCCGACGGTGGTCCAGCTGCGCTTCCCGTCCGTCGACCTTATCAGGACCCTGACCGACGCTGCCGTTGCCGATCTCTCGTCCAGCACGCGCACTTTGTAGTCTGTAAGCCTTATGCGGTCGGTCACCGGGAACAGTTTGGAGAGCGCTTTCCTCAAAGCGTTATCGAGGGCGTTGACCGGGCCGTCACCATTCGCCGCCGTGTGCTCCTCATTACCGTCCGAATCCATGACCTTTACGCTCGCCTCCGAACTCAGCTTGTCGCCGACGTTGTCTATGAAGACCCTGAATCCGGTCACCATGAACGGACTCTCTATCTCTCCCTTGAACCTTCTGACGAGAAGTTCAAAGCTGGCGTCAGCTCCTTCGAACAGATATCCCTCCGCCTCCAGGGCTTTGATCCTGTCGACGATGACCCTGCTCTCTTCCGAATCGACATCTATCCCGAAGTCCTTAAGCTTCTCGGAGATGCTGGCCCTTCCGGCCATATCGGATATCAGGATCCTCCGCTTGTTTCCCACCAGCCCCGGCTCTATGTGCTCGTAGGTCCTCGGATCCTTTGCTATCGCGGATACGTGTATCCCCCCTTTGTGGGCAAAGGCCTTCTCTCCCACGTACGGCATGCCGGGGGTGGGAGCGAGGTTGGCGGTCTCCGATACGAATGCAGATAAAGCGGTAAGCTGGCTCATATCCTTTATATTGAGTTCGTATTCCATTTTCAGCGCAAGGTCCGCCATTATCGAGCAGAGGTTCGCGTTACCGCACCTCTCTCCTATCCCGTTTATGGTGCCCTGCACCATGGTGGCTCCGCCTTCGACGGCCACGAGAGAGTTTGCCACCGCAAGGTCCGAGTCGTTATGGCAGTGCACTCCGATCGGAACGTTGAACGTAAGCAGCGCGTCCTCAACGGCGTTCGCCACGTCATCCATCATCACGCCGCCGTTGGTATCACATAGGACCAGCCATTCCGCGCCCCCTTCCACGGCCGCTTTCAGAGCGCTGAGCGCATATTCTCTGTTTGAAAGGTACCCGTCAAAGAAGTGCTCTGCGTCGAACATCACCCTCTTCCCCGAATCCTTCAGGAACCTGACGCTGTTTCTTATAAGATCCAGATTTTCTTCGAGGGGTATACAGAGCGCGTTCGTGACCTGGAAATCCCAGCTTTTGCCGAATATGCAGCACCATTCCACAGGGCATGCCGCAAGATTCTTTAGATTACTGTCGTCCTTTGCGGCCGTTCCGTGTTTGCCGGTGCTTCCGAAAGCCGTGAGCTGGGTATGTTTCAGTTCCAACTCTTTAGCCAGTCTGAAGAACTCATCTACCTTAGGACTGGACCCGGGCCATCCTCCCTCGACGAAATCGATACCGAACTCGTCCAGTCTCTTCAGGACTTCCAGCGCATCCTCAGGGGAGAAAGACACCCCCTCGCTCTGCGCACCGTCCCTCAGCGTCGTGTCGTAAATAACAATGTTCTTGATGGAGCCCGCACCGGAGAGCACAAGCTGGTCGTACGGTTCCAGCATTTTTTCCGTATTCTTAGCGCTTTCACTGGTTTGTTGCTTTTTCATAAAAACCACCAAACCGCCCTTGCTGTCACTGACTTCATCCAATAATAATGGGCTCGGTCGTCAGTTTGAAGATCATTTTTAGACCCCTTGGCGGTGTAACTTCATCGGATAGACCGTATTTATAGTTAGCCGTCGAACCCCTGTGCGGCCGAAATGTGGCATATGTGGCCCATTTTACTTCATCCGGTCGACCGCAGGCTACCTCAGTGCGCCTCAGCGTTCTTTCCTGTCATCCATTATCGAAACAAGATCGCTGAGTATCGCAGACGCGGTCTCTATCTTACCGGCGCCCCTGCCGGAGATGGTTATCGGCCCAGCAAGATCGGTGACCACCTGCGCCGCGTTGAGAGTACCGACTATGCTCAGGGGGTGGCCTCTCGGTACAAGGCGGGGGGAGACCTCCAATTTATCGCGGGATACCTCCCCTATAAGCCTGATCACCATGTTATTGGAGGCCGCAAGGGAGATAGCCTCGCTTGTTATGGATGAGATGCCGGTTATCTTGACGTCGGAGAAGGTGACGCTTCTTCTGAAGATTGAGTTCGCAAGTATCACGATCTTGCACGCGCTGTCGTATCCTTCTACATCGTTCGTCGGGTCGGTCTCGGCATAGCCCATCTGCTGAGCTTCCTTGAGCACCTGTTCGAACGACTGACCGTTATCCATCTTGCTGAGTATGAAGTTGCAGGTCCCGTTGAATATTCCGCGGATGGAAGATATTTTCTCTCCGACAAGGTTCTCCCTGCACAGGTTTATGATGGGCATAGCGCCGCCGACGGAACCTTCGAAGCGCAGTTTGCAGCCGTTCTTCTTCGCGATGGCCACAAGCTCGCAGAAGCATAGTGCCAGCGGCCCTTTGTTAACGGTAATGACATCCTTCCCCGACTCAAGTGCGTGCCTTATGTTCTTTAAGCCGACGCCCCCGGTGTTTATGTCGGTGGGGCTGACCTCCACCAGAACGTCGTATTCCACGGAATCCATTATCTGCGCCGAATCCGTATAACCCTTCGTTCCGACCTTTCCCGTAGACCGCTTTCTTTCCAGAAGTTCGCCGGGAGAAAGTCCTGCAGGGTCTGAGACATAGGTGGAGGAATCCATGACGCATACGATGTCGATGTCCTTACCGTATTTCTCTCTGAAGAAGCCCCTCCTCAGGATCATGACCTCCGCGAACCCCTGACCCACGGTCCCGAATCCTGACATCAGTATTCTCATGTCAGAGCCCCCTGATGTACACGATTTTGCTTTTTTTGCACGAATCGGCCAGGAATTCATCGAATTTTTTCAGGTCTCCTTGGCTCATGAGCTCTGCGGAGATCATAGCGGTGCGGGTGACGCTTGCGTTCTTTGATGAGTAGTTCACATCCACCGATTCGAAAGCTACCATGCCGGACGCTTCGTCTATCAGCGACTCGACGAAGGACGCTTTGAACTTCCCGACCAGCATGTATTCCATTGTATAGGTCTTGTACACTGAGCCTATCTTTGCTATTTGGACATCCTTCGATTTCCAGATGTCCTTGAGCTGATCCAATTCAGAGTTCCCCTTGACCTCGAACGTGACGTCAATGCATATTCTCTGGTTTACGATCATTTCCCTGTCGTGCACGACGCCGACGATGTTTCCGTTGACCAGCGATATGGGCTGCAGGGATTCGACCAAACGCCCGGGGAGATCCTTAACATAGAGCTGTGCATTAACCATCATTTCAATACCACTCCGGGTGTATTTTCATCTTATTTTACATAATTCCATTCTACTATTTAATCAAAGTACCATTTTGATTTGTACGTTAATGCCGATCTTTGTTGAGATGGACCATTCGAGTCATCGGCGGCCGCACGAAACGAAATATGAGGTCACTGGCTCTCATGATATTATTTACTTTATTGTTACATAAATAATAATGTTGGGAAGGGGTGATCAGCCCCCTTCCCCGTCCTCGATGAATTCCAATATGTCCCCCGGCTGACATTTCAGCGTGGAGCATATGGCGTTCAGGGTCGAGAAACGTATCGCGCTGATCTTCCCCGTTTTTATGTTGGAAAGGTTGACGTTGGATATGCCCACTCTTTCCGCAAGTTCGTTCAGGGAGACCTTCCGGTCTGCCATCACCCTGTCAAGCCTTAGTATTATGGTCATGCGATCACAGCGTCTCGTCCGAATCCTTCTGCAATGCAACCCCGTACTTAAAGATAAGAGACAGGAAATAGAACAGCAGGGCCATGAACAGCATTGCGGGATTGAATTGGAACAGCAGATCCGACTGCGCTTCCAGGAAATATATTCCCGCTGCGCTGATGATCGGCAGGATGACCGTTCCCACCAGCAGAAGGATGGCCAATCTTTCCAGGCATTTGACGTTATCGTCCATGAAAGGGGTGCCGTTTTTATACACGTTCGTGAAAAGACGATCGGCATAGTAAAGGGCGATCAGTCCGAAAGCCACCGCCACAATAATTATCGCGCACATCGACAGAACCTGGCCGCTTTTAGTAAACTCGTCGACATTATCCAGCACCATTTCCGGATCCAGGGCCGTAACGATCATCAAAATCAGTACGAGCGCTATCACCGCTATCAAAAAGACCATGAGGGCCTTCACCGCCAATCCCGCATACCGGCTGATCTTGTTCAGCCTGTTCAAGGTATCATTCATATTATCATTTCCTCCATATACACATAGTTAAGTTAGTGCAAAACACCGTTTGAAAAAAAGATCCGAAGAGGGCTTTGCAGATCATAACTCCCTCCTCCTGAATATCAAGTATCCCGCCGCACCCGTCACCAGCCCCCATACCAGCATCACGCCTGCGCTCCTCCCGATGTTGAGATCATTGTCCGGAAGGCAGCCGTCTATGTCGTATCCGGCCGTATCAAGCATGAACCACGGGTCGATCGAGTTCTCGGACAATATGCCCGATGTGAGCATCATTATCATCAGCAGCGTTACGAATGTCAGTACTGCGGCGGTGCCGGATTTCTTTACCATCGAGCTTATCAGGACAGCCACCCCCGCAGTGCCGATCATATACGTCAGCGCAAGACCCAGAGATGTCAATAGGGATGATGTCACAGATCCTGTTACGATCAGGCTTATGGCCGCTGTGACCGCATAGTATACTAATATGAACATGAAACCGGCCATGCATGCGACGGACACCTTTCCGACGAATATCGACCATTTTCTGAGCGGTTTCGTGAACAGCACCAAAGCGGTCCTTTCTTCAAACTCAGATACTATTGTGCCTGAGACGAACAGCGTTGCCATCAGAAGTACGAGGAGCTGCATTGAGGACGCATAGGAATATGCCAGTATCAGGGGGTCTTTGTTCAGCCCGTCGCCGAACAGATAAGGCGGGACGGTGTTGAGGAGCAGCACCAGCAGCATGATAATGGCGAATATGGCCATCTTCTTGCCGCGGAAGTATTTTTTGAGCTCATACTTCAACACCACTCCCGTCTGTCGGAGGTTGTCGGAGAAACTGTCTTCCAGCATTCTTTCACCTCGACTCCGCTATCATGTTCAGATACACTGACTCAAGCGCATCCTCTTCGTGAAGATCGAATATACCCAGGCCGAGAGAACCGACCTCAGTGAAGAACCTCAGCTGGTCGCTGTCGCCGCCGGTGAAACGTATATCAATGTTGTTACCGACCATCAAGGCGTCTTTGACGTTGGCGAGGCCGGATATCCGGGATACGGCGTCCTCAGTCGGGTCGCCGACCATCCTCAGGCTTATCTTTCTCACCTTATTGGAACCGGTAATGGCCTCCGTCCTGTCGTTGAGCAGAAGCTTTCCTCGGTTGATCAGGGCGATGCGGTCGCAGAGATCCGCGACCTCATGCAGGATGTGAGAGCTCATAAGCATAGTGAGGTTCTTTGACCTGTTCCGTATGTTTTTCAATACATCCCTTATTTCCGCCACCCCTCTCGGATCGAGACCCGACGTAGGCTCATCGAGGATTATGACACTCGGATCGTTCATCAGAGATATCCCCAGAGCTATCCTCTGTTTCATCCCCTTTGAGAAGGTGCCGAGCCTCTTGTCCGCCCATTCTGTCATCTTCACATCGGAAAGTATCTCCTCCGTCTGAGCGGAAATGGATTCTCTGCTCATTCCGAAGATCTCTCCTGTGTAGGAGAACATTTCTGCCGGCGTCATGTAAAGATAGAATTCGGGGGTCTCGACAACCGAGCCGACACCGATCAGTGCGGTTTTGTATTCCTTCGTGACGTCCGCGCCGTTGATGAACGCGCTGCCGGACGTTGCGTTGATTAGGTTGGTCAGTATCTTCAGGGTCGTGCTCTTCCCCGCACCGTTCGGTCCGAGGAAGCCCGTAAAGCTATTCTTTTCCACATTCAGCGTCAGATCGTCAAGGGCAACGAATTTTTTGTATTCTTTTCTCAGTTCCATTATTTCTATGGGGTGGCCGCCGGTCATGTACGCACCCCCCTCGCAGGGACGGAATGCGATACCGACCAAGCCGCGCCTTTTCCGAAATGTGCCGCAGTGTATGTATCATCTCCGAGCATTTGATCTCCGTATGATACATCTATCGAATAATATTTAATGTTTATCATTAAAAATTTAACATTTGAAATTATTTTACCTCATCATGGCCGGACGATCCTCAGTCCATGGCCGCGTTAATGGTCAATTCTGATATATCTATGCAGTATTCGGCGATGCGCTTCGAACTTCCGGCAATGAGGCTGGCGGAGGATGCGGTGTAGACGTCCACCTCCATCTTCTTGAATGTCTTTTCGATCTTCCTGACTATCTTCTCGCCCTCCTCTATGCATTGCTCGGCGATGTTAATGTCCGTTTTCAGCCAGCCCGTGATCGATTCGCTGTACAGTTTCATGATCTCCTTCCCCGTCTCTCTGATGCCCTTGTCGACCGCCTCCGCTTTCTTATCATCCATGAGCATCATCAGGTTCTTGGACAGAAGTACGGTGTGGTCTCCGATCCTTTCAAGTATCCTGCTGACCGCGATGTGGTTCGTAAGCTCGCAGAGGTTCGATCCGATCTTTTTGCAGATCCAGGGATCCTTCTTGTAGATGCTGTTCTGTCTGGATATCAGCCAGTGGACCCTGTCGATCTCCACGTCCCTCTTTTCCAGGTCCGCGATGCGGGCGCCGTTGCCGCTGGCGGCCGATTCAAGAACATCATCGATCATCTTCCTTACAAGTATGCTCATTCTCTCCAGGCTCTTGCCGGGTCTGATCTCGGTATGGTCCATAAGGTCCTTGATGAGAATGCGGTAGTTGTCCTCCTCCACCACCTCCATCCCTATCGATGTCTGAGTGAAGGAGTTCACGACGCCGACGGCGGAGTTCGAAAGCGGCTGGTCCGAGAACACTTCGATCATGCTGTGGCCGGAGATGTACGCTCCGATAAGCTGCCTGTAAAGGAAATCCTCGCTTTTTATGCCGGTAACATTGACCTTCTTTATGTCTTTAGGAGCTTCCATCTTCTTTACCGGAGAGACAAGGAGGTCCCCGTTTGATTGGACCTCGACGCCTACGCTGTCATTTTTCTTAAGCCCCATGGACTCAGCCCAATCCTTGGGAAGGGTTATCATGTAGGATTCGCCTTGGGTGACCTGTATCCTTCTTGTATCCATGATATTGTATCGCCAACTGCCTATTAATATTTGTTTAAATTCGTAATTAACTAATTCAGTACATGCATACACATATGGATGTTTTTTACAACGAGCATGTATATATTCTCGCTAGGATTCTTCGATAATCGAGGTGAAAAAACCTTGGCAAACAAGATGATGATGATAGTCGCCGTCGCAGTTGTTGCGGTGATCTGTGTGGCAGGAGCAGTTGTCCTTCTCAATAATAATGACGACAAAGGCTCCGACAGCCACACAACGATCTCCGTCATGGGATCGACGACAGTAGAACCCCTTATGGTGAGTTTCCAGGAAGCATATGAAAAAGAGAAAAATAATGTGTCCATAACTGTCAGCGCGCAAGGGTCGGGCACGGCCGCACCTGCGATAAGGAACGGCATCGCCGAAATCGGGATGCTGTCAAGAGACCCCAGTTCAAGCGAATCCGACATGACACCTCTGATAATCGCCGGTGACGGAGTGGTCATAATCGTGAGTAAAAGCGCAAATGTCACCGATCTGACGTTGGAGCAGGTAGCGAAGATCTACCGCGGTGAGATCACGAACTGGAACCAGGTCGGCGGTGCTAATCTCACGATCAGGCCGATAATAAGGGAAGACAGTTCAGGAACAAGAGAGTGCTTAGACACGATAATGGCCGCGAAACTGGGAATAACCGTAGCCGTTCTGTCGGAGAAATATACAAGCTACCCCATGCAGACAACGACGGGAGCCATGTTAACACAGGCCAATAACGTCAATGGCGCAATAGGGTATGTGAACCTCGGCGCTTTGCCGACATTAGGCACCACTGCCCCCAATATGACGGCAGTATCAATAGACGGTATAGCACCCTCTCCCGCAACGGTCACGGACGGCACATACGAGATCTCAAGGAATCTGATACTGATCACCGGCGGAACACCCACCGGTGAAGTGAAAGCGTTCCTTGATTGGATAATGTCGCCCAAAGGGCAGAAGCTCGTTGAGACCGGGGGATTCGTTCCAGTAGCACCGACAGCCTGATCTTGGTGAAAAAATGACGCCTGAGGATTCATCAATATATGAAGATAAACCGAGAGGTATCGAGGAAGAGGAAAGCGTAATTTCTTGGTTCAGCCCGAGGTTGACCCTCAAGCGCATATTATACGAAGACAAAGCTAAACTTCTTCTGTCGGCAACGGTCATCGCGACCGTCGCCGCTTTATTTTGTATTATTTTATTCATATCATACAGCAGCATAGACGCAATAAGAGAAATAGGAATGTGGGACTTCCTCACGGGAGGCAGATGGGCCCCCCGGTTTGATATGTACGGGGCATTCCCCATGATAGCGGGGACGATCATGGTCACCGCCGGAGCAATTGCGTTCTCTTTCCCTCTGGGGCTCGGCATAGCGATATACATCAACGATGTGGCGTCGCCCAGAATGAGGGGCATACTTAAGCCGGTATGCGAGGTATTCGCAGGCATACCCAGTGTTGTATACGGCCTGATAGGCATTACTGTGCTGATGCCGCTATTGACAGGAATGTTCCCGGATAAGATCCCATACGGGTCATCATGGCTGGCAGCCTCATTCATGCTGGGCATAATGGCGCTCCCGACGATCATATCGGTATCTCAGGATGCATTGGCAGCCGTCCCCAGATCATACCGGGAAGCATCAATGGCCATGGGCGCCACCAAATGGGAGACCACAAGAAAAGTAGTGATGCACTCCGCGATATCCGGCATATCTGCCGCAGCGATATTGGGAGTAGGCAGAGCAATGGGGGAGACAATGGTCGTGTTGATGGTAAGTGGCAATGCAGCTGCATTACCGGAGCCCCTTTGGAATATGGGCAGCATGATAAGCACACTTACATCAAAAATAGCATCGGGGGTACCTGAGGCCGACAGCGGAGGCATCGAGATGTCCGCGTTATTCCTGCTGGGTCTGATCCTGCTGGTTATGGTCCTTTTTGTGAACATCACCGCACGCAGAATAGTCCGCAGAACCAAGATGAAAATGGGGGAGAAGGAAAAGACGAACATGGAGAAAAGATTTGACAGGTTGGTCTCGCCTCTGACGAACTCGCTTGGGAAATATAAGGAGAAAATGATCCAGGCGGTTTTCTGTATGATGGCGTTCACGTCCGTTTTCATGATATCCTATCTTTTCCTGGATACACAAGGAGGGATCGTGGCGGGCGCCTTGGCCGTAGGGGCACTTTTCATATCAAAGAAATTATCGAAGATCCTGGGTCCGAAGTATGTTCAGAAATTCATATTCTCTTTACTGGGGGTAGCAGTGATCGTCACGATCATCGGGCTGGTGGCGCTCATAGGAATAATCGTTATGAAAGGGGCGCCGGCGATCAACCTCGGGTTCATACTCGACTCACCGTCCAATATGGGTCTGGGCGGAGGGATACGGCCGGCCATCGCGGGGACGCTTGAACTTATGGCAGGCACTTCGCTGATAGTGTTCCCGCTCGGAATATGTTCCGGAGTATATCTTGCGGAATATGCGAAAGACACAAGATTCATAAGGATGGCCAGACAGGCGGTGGACGCGCTGAGCGGGACTCCCTCGATCATATTCGGATTGTTCGGCATGTCGCTTTTTGCGATAGCCCTCGGATGGGGGTTCTCCCTTATCGGGGGGTGCATCACGCTGGCGCTGATGGCGCTGCCTACAATAATCAGAACCACAGAGGAGGCAGTGAGGGCCGTTCCAAACGAACTGAGGGAGGCTTCCGCAGCGATGGGAGCGAGCAAGTGGCATACGACGGCCAGGGTCGTGATCCCAGCGGCGATGGGCGGTGTGCTCACAGGCTTCCTGTTAAGCATAATCAGGGCGATTGGAGAGGCTGCGCCGATCATGTTCACGGCAGTGGTAGTGCTCAAGTCAACAGTGTCCTCCTCACTGTTGGACCCTATAATGGCGCTCCCCTATCACATATATCACATGGCGGCCGAAGTTCCGGGAGGCACCCAGAACGCATACGGATCCGCGATCGTGCTGATGGCGATAGTTCTTTCCCTGTTCACAATCGTTTCGGTAATAAGACACAGACAAAACAAAAAAATGAGCGGATGGTGACGATATGGAATCAATCAATATAATCGAGACAAACGATCTCAACTTCTGGTATGGGGACAAGCAGACGCTGATGGACATAAACATACCCATCAAGAGGAATGCGATAACTGCGCTGATAGGACCGTCCGGATGCGGGAAGTCCACATTGATCAGAGTGTTCAACAGGATGAACGACCTGATCGAAGGAACGAAGATGACTGGGATAGTGTTCTTTGAAGATAAGAACATCTGCAAACCGGAAACCGACGTCCTCGATCTGAGAAAGAAGGTGGGGATGATATTCCAGAAGCCCAACCCGTTCCCTATGACCATAAAGGATAACATTACTTACGGCCCAAAACTTCACGGAGTCAAGGATCACAGGGAACTGGACAAGATCGTCGAAGATTCTCTCAGAAAGGCCGCCTTATGGAATGAAGTGAAGGACAGGCTGAACGTTTCCGCTCTGTCTTTGTCAGGAGGGCAGCAGCAGAGACTCTGCATCGCAAGGGCATTGTCGATCAATCCGGAGGTCCTGCTCATGGACGAGCCGACCTCCGCTCTGGACCCCATAGCCACAACTAAGATCGAAGAGCTTGCTCTGGAACTTAAGAAGGAGTACACGGTGGTCACCGTGACGCACAATATGCAGCAGGCAAATAGGATCAGCGATTACACAGGGTTCATGTATCTGGGCAAGATGGAAGAGTTCGGGAAAACGCAAGATGTATTCGAGAATCCCAAGAACGAGCTTACCAAGAGATATGTGCAAGGGATATTCAGCTGAAATGATCCGGATATGAGAAGAGGCGCCTCCATGAAAGATCTAACGCCGTTGTTCTCGCCGTCGGTCTTTGCAGCCAAGGTTTGCCGCCGGAACAAAACATAAGGAAGATCGCCGAGTGCCAAAAACGGCATATCTGTTCATATTCGAGAGCCGAAATCTATAAACAATAAGGAAGTGAGATCATGATAATGAAGCGCCGAGAGGGAGATTTGAACTCCCGAGGGAAAGTTCCCACGAGCTTTCCAGGCTCGCGCCTTACCGGACTAGACTACCTCGGCCTGCGCCTACAAACCCCTTCCCAAATTAATACCTTTCTAAATTCCTCCCGTGGCTCAGGCCGAAGACACCCAGCCGTACACCGGCGGCGGTATCGTCCTGTCAGCGGCGAAAGAAAAGACGGGCACAAAACATCGTGCACATGCCTTTGCGGGTGGGGAAGGGGGGATTGAAATGAGGGTCAGCATTGAGGAGTTCATGATTCGGTTGCGGGACACCGGGGCAGAGGTCGCGGAACTCTCCCCCAAGGAAGTGAGGGAATACAAGAACAAATGGTTCAGAACTTTCGTTCCCTGGGCCAAGGACAGCGACAGGCTCAGGGCGGTCTGTTTAGGTATTGATGATGACCGCCTGACGCCGGGAGAACACAACGAGGATGTAAGGAGATACGGATCCAGAGGATTCTTGTGGTATGCGTACAGAGATGAAGCGATAACCGAGTGCACAAAAGGCGGCCACGCGAGAATAGCTTTCGATAAACAAGCCAAAGAGGACATGGTCCTGGTGAACAATTTCGCCCGTGAGAACACGGCCCTTCTGATCAAGAACGCCCCGGGGATCAAAGCCGGAGAGATAGAGGAATTGGAAGACGTGACCGTGACAAGCACCGATTTTAGCTGGACGTATTCGAAGACCCATGAAGGAGGGTGGTTCGGCCCGTATTTCTACAAAAGATGATCAAGAAGACCTCCGCATAACACAGATCTTCTTTTCAGGGCGGGCACAGTGCCCCCTTCTCTCGCGCGGATAGGAACCCGGATTCTCATACGGACGGATGGCCAAGGCCGCACCTGCGAAAATGATAAAAGCATAGATTGGTATCATAAATCATAATAAAGGTGTTATTTTGGATAACGGACTTTGGAACGAGTGCGTGAGATTCCACGGACACGCATGCCCCGGACTCGCGATGGGTTACAGGGCGGCGGAATTGGGGATGGAGGCGCTAGGGATACCGGTCGGGAGAGCGGCCGATGAGGAGATCGTGTGCGTGGCCGAAAATGACGCCTGCGGAGTGGACTGCATCCAGTGCATGATATCCTGCACTGTCGGAAAGGGGAACCTGGTAATGAGGCCGTCCGGAAAGATGGCGTTCTCTTTCTTTGACAGGAGAACCGGTAAGAGCGCGAGAGTACTCTTCAAGCCCATGGAAAGGACGAACGACCGGGAGGCCGCGATCAAGGCCATACTCACCGCCCCAAAAGAAGAGATCGTCGAGATCAAGACCCCTCACTACGAAGCACCGGAGAAAGCTAGGTCCTTTGAAAGTATACGATGCGACAGATGCGGGGAGTTCTGCAGAGAGGACAAGATCAGACTCAGTAAAGGAGAACGGTACTGTTCTGACTGCTATACCCCATACGACAGATGAATCAGCCGCGGATATGGTCGTGTATATCATGAGGATGTTCATGATCGGCTAGGTGTTCATATTTCGACGACTCGCTGGGAACAATGAACGGGATCCCTTTGTGATACACGATCTCGGCGTGCATGCCGTATACCTTTTTTATGAGGTCCTCGGTTATCACTTCCACGCCGCCGTAAGCGGCCGCTTTCCCATCCTTCAGGAAAAGAAAACGATCTGAGTAGTGGACGGCTAGGTTGATGTCGTGCATGGTCATTATCGTACACATGCCTCTTGATCTGACCGCATGCTCTATCATATGCATCGTCGTATGCTGGTTTGATATATCCAGACTGTTGGTGGGCTCGTCGAGGATCAGTGTCTTCGGTTCCTGAACTATTGCTCTGGCGATCTGTGCCTTCTGGAATTCTCCGCCGCTTATCCTGTCCATATACCTCAGCGAAAGATGTGTCATTCCCAGGGCATCTATGACGGAACTCACCTTATCGATATCGGACCGCGTCGCTGACCAGTCAATGTACGGCTTCCTTCCCAGCAATACCGAATCGAACACGCTCAGCTTCGAAACCGGAGCGCTCTGCGGAACGAAGGCAATGTTCTTAGCCAGTTCTTTCCCTCTGAGTTCAAGCACGTTCAGGCCGTCTATGAGGACGCTTCCTTCTTCCGGCCTGTGTATGTTGCACATGCATTTCAGCAGAGTGGTCTTTCCGGCGCCGTTAGGTCCGAGGATGGACACTATTTGATCCTTTTCCGCTTCGAAAGAGATCTTATCGAGGATCCTCGCCGTGCCGTATGAGAAACTTATTCCTTCAACATTCATCATTTATTTCTGCGCCCCATTAGAAGTATAAAAATGAATAACGGCCCTCCGATCGCGGATGTTATTATTCCCACTGGTATCACTATGTGGAAGGCATTGTTGCCTATGATGGATGCGACCAGCAGGACCATCGAGCCCACTATCATGGAACCTATGAGGGTGTATCTGTTGTCGTTGCCCACGATCCTCTTTACAATGTGCGGACCTATCAGGCCGATGAACCCTATTATTCCCATGAACGAGACGACGACGGCCGTAAGCAGTGCGGATATGGTAAGGCCGATGTATCTCGTGCTCTTTATGTTCACTCCGAGCCCCGAGGCCACGTCCTCTCCGGATTCCATAGCGTTGTAGTCCCAGCGCTTGTAAATGAAATATGCGGCCGCAAGGAACAGGACCACAGCCACTATGTACAGATGGCTCCATTCCTCCACCTTGCTCAGACTGCCGAACTGCCAGAATACGATCTCGGACAGCGCCATTTCGTCCGCCATATATTGGAGGAACGCCAGCCCCGCGGAGAAGATCGAGCTTATGGCCAATCCCGCCAATATTATCGTTTCAGGCGTGCATTCCGTCACCTTTACCAAAAGGATCACGATCCCCGTGGCGAGCATGGCGAATGCGAAAGCGAGGACCGTTACCACGAGAGGATTGGATATGGTCGCATAGACGTCCGCGGTCCTGACGATCAGCCCTCCGTGAAAGAACAATATTCCTAACGATGCGCCGAAAGCGGCGGCATTCGACAACCCGAGAGTGAACGGTGACGCAAGCGGATTCCTGAGTATGCTCTGCATGACGCATCCCGCGATACTCAGCGCCGAACCGGCCAGTATCGCGGCAATGATCACTTTTAGGCGCACGTTCCTGACCACTTTACTGTCCCAGGAGTCGTCTGGGCTGAAGATGTATTGCATTATTTCCCTATATGAAAGGTCCATGGGTCCCATTCTGAGGATAAATAGAGACAGGAGGACAAGAGCCACCGTCAGGGCCGCAAGGAAAAGCCACTTCTTCCGCGAGTACCTGAGGTATCCTTCGGAGGTATCGGGTTCACCTGCCTCAGCGGTATCGCGTTTTTCGCGGATCATCTTATCCCCTTATTTTTTGAAATGTTCCATTCACGCCGCCGTGATATAGTAGGTCCCCCCTGCCTGGGTGATCGTGACCTCCTCAAGCAGAGGCAGCTCCACATTGTATGCGGAGGATTTCTTTACGAAGAAATCGGACATGTCTTCGAACACATTTTTCCCCCTGTCCCCGTAGAATGTGGTAAAGATGTTGTCAATCTTCTCCACAACTTCGTCGTGGGTAAGCGTACCGTACAGAAGGTATGTGATGTAATACGCGCTGGCCAGCGCACAATCGTAGTTAATGCTGTCCCACACGATAGGGACTGTAACATACAGTTTTACCTTATCGGCGGAACCGCCGTTGTTAAGCTTGTAAAGATATTCCAGCACGAGCTGGCTGTCCTGCACGGCCACCTTATCCGAAGACGAAGGATCTATGACCACCATGTCAATGTCCATTTTGGAGAAGTTCTCCACATTGATCGTGACCCTGCCGGGGGTCAGATTCCCTTTGTATGCGTTGTTGCCTCCTATCAGTGACAAAGGCATGTAGACGGGGAATGTGGTGTTCAGGGTATTGCTGCCGTTTATCGTCACGCCCGCGACATACACACTCTTGGATGAACTGCCCGTCAGGGACCTGATGTCCTTTATTATCGATTCTATACCTCCGATGATCTCCGCAGCTCTTTCCTCTTTCCCGAGGAGCGTGCCAAGGAGGTTGAATGTGTCTTTCATGTCCTTAGAAAGCCCGTAACCGCTGTCCCACATGGTCGCCATGTCCTGTGTCTTTATGACGGCGACCGTGCATTTGCTCGCGAGAGCGGTGCAGTTGGCCCTGTAACTGTTCCAAATATTCTCTTGGATGATCACAAGGCTGGGGCCGAGGTTCCCAATCGCCTCTGTGGTGCCGGACTCAAGCGCATTATCCGCATGATATCTCGTAAGTTTGTCGTAAGGGTAGGCATATGAGTAGGCCCTTCCGTTCTTCTGATCCTTAATGTCACCCTCGTCGACCTCTATGATGAGATCATATACGTCAAAACAGGAAAGGAACCTCAGCGGTCCGCTGCTCCCCACAGTGACTATCCCGTTCTCAAGTGTATCCGGCACGGTCACGACCCTCCCGACGGCGTCAATGACCTGCTGGCCCGCTGTGTCGGGACGGTCGCCGCCTTCTCCGTTGTTTTGCGTAACGATATATGCGCCGACCGTTGCGACAGCCAGAACGGCCACGACCGCGACAGCAAAGATCTTGTTGTTCATAATGCGAAGTAACACGAATTTCTATTTAATGTTACCCACGCCCGCTATCAAAGGCGTATACGGATCCTGGCTTCTTGTTTTTTTTGCTTAATGTTCATCAGCGGAAAAGTGCGTTTTTTATTTAGTGTAGTAACATGAATATGGGCAATAAATATTACTAAATATGATTTTATTGATACATTGTTATGCGAAGGATAGCACTTTACGGTAAGGGCGGCATTGGAAAATCAACGGTCGCATCGAACATTACCGCATCTCTTTCGAAAAAAGGGTACAGGGTGCTACAGATCGGATGCGACCCGAAAGCGGACTCCACCAAACTGTTGCTTGGCGGAGATTCGCCGATGACAATTTTGGATGCAGTCAAGAACGGCACCCCCCTCCGAGAATCGATTCGCAGAGGGGCGAACGGATGTTATTGCGCTGAATGCGGAGGCCCGAGACCCGGTTCCGGCTGCGCTGGTAGAGGGATAATCGCAGCCTTTGAACATCTTGAGCGGCAGAACGTGATCGAAGAGATTTCCCCGGATGTCCTGATATACGACGTGCTGGGCGACGTGGTATGCGGAGGGTTCGCGATGCCTATAAGGAACGGCTATGCCAAAGATGTTTTCATCGTGTCGTCTGGAGAGATGATGTCCCTATACGCCGCGAACAACATTGCGACCGCTATATCGGACACGGATGGGGACGGATATGCGGTGCTGAGAGGCATAATACAGAATTCAAGAGGGATAGACCATGAAGATGGAATGGTGGATAAAGCTGCCTTCGAGATGGGAACGAAGATAATAACGAGGATACCCAGAGACAAGACGGTGCAGCAGTGCGAGTCCATAGGCAAGACCGTGGTCGAGGGGGCTGCCGATTCCGAACTTTCCTTCGTATATGCGGAATTGGCAGACAGGGTGATCGAACACTCAAGCGACGCCGAGGGAGGCATGCGCTGCGGCGCAGAGGGGACGAAATGAAAAAAGGAATATTGATAATCGGGCATGGGTCCAGATACAATTATAACAAATGGATCATGGAGGAGCAGAAGAAGAGACTTGAACAAAAGGGGTTCGGGAACGTATATATCGGATTCAATGAAACGACCTTTCCTCTGGTGAACGATGCTCTTGAAGACATGGTCTCGGACGGCGTGGAGGAAATCGTGGCGGTCCCCTTCTTCATAGCTTCCGGCCTCCATATAGCAAGGGACATACCGAACAAGCTGGGCATACCTCCCTGCGCAGACACGTACGTTGCCGAGATCAAAGGCAAAAAGATCTCCATAAGGTATGAGCGGCCGTTCGGCAGCGACCCCATGCTGGCGGCCATACTTTCCGAGAGGATAGAGGAACTGAGCAACGGCGGCAAGAACAGGTGGATAATGGTCATAGGGCACGGATCAAGGCTTCCTCATAACAAAGAAACCGTCCTTTTCCAGGCGGACCTGCTGAGGCGGAAGGGGTATGACAACGTCAGGTGTGCGTTCAACGAGTTTGATGAACCCTTCGTCGAGGACGTGTTCAAAGAGATGGTGTCCGGCGGGGCCGATGAAATAATAGTCCTGCCCCTCTTCATTTCTTTGGGCGCCCATCTTAAACACGATATCCCCCGGAAGATACACATCAGGGATGGCATGGCGGGGGAGGTGTTCGTTCACGGCGGCCGTAACGTAACGGTAAGGTACGCCGCACCCATCGGAAGCGACCCCAGGCTCACCGATATAATCGCGGAGAAGATTCGCGGCAGGGGGTGACCATGAACGTACTTATATTGGATGTTGTGCACGGGGGAGAGATCCTCGCCCAAGAATATTCGGAGAGGGGGCATTCGGTAGACTGTGTGGATGTCTACGGCATAGCTGGAGAGGACGTCATGTCAAAACTGATGGAAATGGGGGCGGCTGCACACAGAAAAGTGCCGAAGGGCCGTTACGATCTTATTCTGATGCCGGCGCATTGTCCTGACTCATTCCTCGAGGGCGTGGAGTACAAAGAAAAAAGAACATTCTCCGAAGCGGTGGGCGGGCTTTCCGACGGAAGGTCAAGGATAGAGGTGACCGGAGTGAAGGGGAAGACAAGCTGCTGCTATCTTCTGGCGCACATACTTTCGCTGGATGGAAGAAGCGTATTCCTGCATACTTCGAGGGGCCAGGGCGAATGGAGCGGCGGCGAACACATCATAGAAAAAAGGGTCAGCATAGCGCCCCCCTCCCTGCTGAGACTTCCCGAAGGATATGATACGGTGATAGCGGAGGTGTCCCTGGGCGGCAGCGGCAAAGCGGAACTCACGATCATCACGAACCTTGCCGATGACTACGGAATAGCTGCGAACACTAAGAAGGCCTCCGAAGCTAAGGCCTCGATATTTTCTCAAGGTAAGAACATCGTTCCCAGGTCGGAATCGGACATATGGTCGAAATACCGCAGCGATCTGATATATTTTGGCGAAAGAATAACCATCCTTGAAGGAACAGAGATCGGGAAACCGACTAGGATATCGATAGAATATGGCGGCAGATACGAGCTCAGCCTGCCGGAGAGCTACCTGCACCTCCAATACATCGACACAATCGAGGCGGTACTGGAGGCGTGTTCGGAGTCAGAGATCCCCGCGGAACAGGTCGTTAGAGGGCTGGAGACATTCAACGGAGTTCCGGGAAGGGGGGAGCTGAAACGCTCCGAAAAAGGATGGGAGATAATGGACAGGAATCCGGGGATATCCCTTATATCGGTGGCCAAGACCCTGGATACTTTGGAGAGGATGCATATCCTCAAAGACGTTCTGGTGATCCTGGATCCGGTGAACCGAAAGGTCTGTGAAAGGACGGATGCGGAACAAATAAGGGAAATTGCGGAGAAGAGGGGCGCAGAGTTTCGTCTTGCCTGTGACGGCGGGGACGCGCCCGCCGGCAAAAGCGTGATCGTAAGGCTGATAAAGGAGGGATATCAGTGAACATCCACCCGCGTCCGAATCCGATAATAGCCGCGATGTACATGCTCAGGGACATCGACATAGATGTCGTCGTGATACACGGGCCGTCGGGATGCGGATTCATGGCGTCGAGGATGATCGAAGATGCCGGTATAAGGGTACTGACCACAGCAATGAACGACAACGATCTGATATTCGGGGCGTCCGAGAAACTGGAGACAGTGCTCAAAGAAACGGAAAAGATGTTCTCCCCCAGGACGATAGCGGTCGTTGGTACATGTTCCAGCATGATAATAGGAGAGGACATGAAAGCATCCGTAAGAAGATCGGGTGTCGGCTGTAAGGTGATAGCCATCGACTGCCACGGCTGCATGGGAGACAACACGGCCGGAGCAATAAAGGCGGTCGAAGCCTCGGCGGAGGCGGGCATCATACCAAAAGAGGAGGCGGAGCGTCAGAAGCACCTCCTTTCAATGGCCACCAAGATGGAAAAGGAGAAAGGCATGGCGTCGGTCACATATCTTCCTCCCTCCAACGGCCCAACGAAGATGGGCGTCGCGAAGAGGATAATACACTGCCTATCCGCCGGCGGCAGACTGGCTCTCGTCTCCATATCAAAAAAAGAGCTGGCATATCGGTTTTCGGATCTTTTCTTAGCAGTTGACCAAGCGAGGAGAGAATTAGGCGGAACGACAAGATTCATTGCTAACATAGATCCTCAAAAAGGACTTCCGAGGGTCAGAAGGTACGCATCCGATATATTATCCGAGCTGGGCAGGAACGGGATATCAGCGGAAATAGCGGGAGGCCTGGATGAGTATGCGGTGATCGGAGAGGAAGTCAGAGAGAAGGTCAATGAATTCGGTCCGGACCTTCTTGTGATAGCAGGTATACCTCACGCATATCCAGACCTTGATAGGAGCCACATCCTGATAACGGATCAGCCTAGGCAGCTGTCGAACTATCTTTCGAAGGGATACGACGCGGTCGGAGAGATATCCTCGCACTCGATGGTAATGAACGTCAGAAAGATAGTGCCGACAGAGACCGGGGACACTATCAGAGAAATGCTGAGGGACATCCGATGAGGGGCGTGGTCATCGCCGGCACGGGATCCGGCGTCGGCAAGACGTCCGTAGCAACCGGGCTGATGAGAAAACTGTCCAAAAGAATGAAGGTTCAAGGGTTCAAAGTAGGTCCGGATTTCATCGATCCCATGTACCACACGTCGGCCACAGGAAGATGTTCCAGGAATCTGGATTCGTTCATGATGTCAAAGGATGTCGTAAAGAACATCGCCGCTTATGGCTCGGAAGGTGCGGATATTTCCGTCGTAGAAGGAGTGAGAGGATTATATGAGGGGTCCTCAGGAAAGGATGATTCCGGCTCGACGGCGGAGATAGCGAAACTGCTGGGGTTCCCGGTCGTGCTAGTCGTCGACGCAGGATCCCTCACCAGAAGCGCCGCAGCGATCATAAACGGCTTCAGGGCTTATGACAAAGATATTGATTTGGCGGGAGTGATACTCAATAACGTATCCGGGACTCAGCATGAGAATAAATTGAAAGATGCGATGTCCGGTTCCGACATAAGAGTGCTAGGCATGATCAGAAGAGATGCTGAATATATGACGCCGAAGAGGCATCTGGGTCTTAGCACGGAAGGGTCGTCCGATAAAATGATACTTGACGGCATGGAGAGTATGGCCGACGGGATAGATATGGATCAGTTGATGGAGAGGTGTTACGGGCCGGATACAGAGGTTGTTGACTGCCCCTATGTGAAAAGAGATTCGGGACTTACGGCCGCGGTACCTCTGGATGACGCTTTTTGTTTCTATTACAGGGAGAACATCGAGTGTATGATGGCATCCGGGATAAGGATCGAACACTTCAGCCCGCTGAACGGAGACAGACTCCCCGACGCGGACATATACTATCTGGGCGGAGGATATCCGGAGCTGCATCTGGAACGGTTGTCCGAGAATACGGATTTCTTCCAAGGTCTGAGGACGGCTTGTGACGATAACAAAGCAATAATAGGCGAGTGCGGAGGAATGCTATCTTTATGTTCAACGATACGGTCAGGAGGCAAGGTCTACGGGGCCGCAGGCATCTTTGACGCCGAAGCGGACATGATCGGGAGGAGACACGGCCCTTCGTACGTGACAGGCAGAGCCAATGACAGGTGCAGACTCTTCAGCGGGACTGTAAAGGGCCACTCGTATCATTATTCAACCGTCTATACGAAACCCGATTGCAAATTCGGATTCGATATCCTGAGGGGCGGCGGTCCGTTCGGGAATAGGGACGGGATGATACGCAGGAATGCTTTCGGGACATACATGTATCAGCATGCCCTGTCCGTAAATGATTGGATGGGAGCGGTCGTAAATATATGCGAATGATCACAATATATCCGGAGACCAGTCGATGTCAATACGCCTATCCTCCAGATGCTTCTTTTCTTTTCTCGCGTTCTTGACGACATCTTTATCCACATATACGCAGACCGCTGTCTCGTCATCGCCGAGATCCGCGAGCGTATCACCCAGAGGACCTATCAGTTTGGACGATCCGTAGAATCTCAGATCTCCCGCGGTTCCGACGCTGTTGACAAATACCGTATAGATAAGGTTCTCAAGCGAGCGCGCGGGCAGGATCCGTTCAAAGTATGGCTTGGAGGAGACCGCTGATGACGCGGCGCATATGTTCACATCTGCGCACGAAAGCGCGTATTTCCTGTATATCTCCGGGAAGAATATGTCGTGGCATATCGAAAGTCCGAACGTCATGTCCCGGAATGTGCATATCACCGGTCTGTCGCCTTTCGTGAATTCTTTTTCGGAAGAGGCGCCGAATCGTGCCGGATACAGTTTGTCATATCTCGCCACATCATTAGGAGTGATGAAAAGAAGGGAGTTCCTTACGCCGGTGGAGAAGTATGAAGGAGCGCCGACCAATATCGCAATATCCCTTTCCATACACCAGAGCTTCATTTTGTCGATTGCGAAGTGAACATCCTCATAAAGCGCGAAATAGTCCGCCCCGTATCCCGTCAGGAACAGTTCCGGAAAGATGTATACGTCCGACCTTGTCTGCGAGATCGTGGCCATTATCTTGTTGAGATTCGCCCCGACATCGCCGACCGCCGACTGGCATTGGCATAAAGCCAATCTCATTCCCATGAGCCTATATCGTTATGCCAGGACATATACTTATGCGGGCGGAGGAGTAATATAATACGCGGACGACCATTAGGTGGCATGGTCGGTAAGAAACTTCACGATATCACGAACGAAGACGTTGATTCCATAGTCCGTTTTATAAACGATGTTGTGAAAAAAGCAGGATGCAAAGGCCTGATAGTGGGCACCAGCGGAGGCCTGGACTCCGCCGTGACAACGAAGCTCTGCATCAAAGCCATAGGCGCGGAGAATGTCCTCAGCATATTCATGCCGTCGGTGATCACGCCACCCGCAGATTACATTCAGACAAGGGAGCTGAGCAGGGCGTGGGGGGTAGATTACAAGGTTATAGACGTACAGCCCGCAATAAACACATTCACGGGAATGCTCTTCTCAAACGTCGAAGCGCCGCTGGAAAAAGGGAATATCTCCGCCAGATGCAGGATGATAATCCTTTACAACAGAGCAAAGAAGCTGGATTATCTTGTGGCGGGGACATCCAACAGAAGCGAATACATGATGGGCTACTTCACAAAGTTCGGAGACGGGGCTTCGGACATCATGCCGATCATAGATCTGTATAAGACGCAGGTGCGGCAGATAGCGGAGCTGGTAGGTGTTCCTAAGGACATAATAGAAAAGGTCCCCACTGCGGGGCTGTGGGAAGGGCAGACCGATGAGGAAGAAATGGGAATCACTTATCGCGACCTGGACCTCGTGCTGAACGGAATTACATTCGGTCTCTCGGATGAGCAAATATCGGAAGACGTCGGCATAAACATCTCAAAGGTCTCGGAAGTGAGAGAGCGGGTGGGAAACATGGAGCACAAAAGGCTGCCCGCGCCTCGCCCGGATATCGCGTTCAACGACCCTCAATGATCGAGGATTAAAAAATGCCGCTCATTTCATGCTTTCGATCCGGGTCTTTTGTTTTCTCATATGGATAAGGAACAGACCCTCGGATCTCCTTTCCCTTTCAAATATTTCATAGCCCAACTTTTCATAAAGCGATATGTTCTTGTAATTCAGATGCCCAGTCGTAAGTTCGAACACCCGGACATCGAATTCGCGCTCGATTGCGGTCATCAGTCTGCGCCCGATTCCCTGATTCCTGCAGTCCGGGTGTACTATCAGTCTGCCTATGTAGCAACCTTCTCCTTTAAGACGGCCTCTCACCGAGCCTATTATCGCATCGTTTTGAACCGCCTTAAGGATCACACCACTCTCCGACTCCTCTATGAGTTCTTCCATGGTCTGCGTGAGAGGAAGTATATCGAAGAGACCATACAGTACGGCTGTCTCGTGGAAAGCAAGCTTTTGCAGGTCAAGTATCTCCCGCAGATCACTCCTGTCGGCCCTATTTATCTCCAAGCGCATCGCCGGTTCTCCATATGCTTCCGGGCGTAAAAGTCTTTTAGGCCTCCGGCTCCGTTGTTCCGTAAAAAGCCGATTTGTGCCGCAGAGGGAACCGCGATCGCCGTTGGCCGTAGCACGCTCGAAGGGGTTTACACAGTCCAGAAGTTAGAAAATTTTATTAGTAACATCGTAATCTTGGGGAACAAGCTCCTATAGTGTAGCGGCCAATCATGAAGCCCTCTCGAGGCTTCGACTCGGGTTCAAATCCCGATGGGAGCACTTATCACCCCCTCAGCCCACCGATGCGATTATTTTCGATCATGATCATTAATGATTTGTCAGCTCTCGTTTTCCTAACGTTTATCCGCCGGAAACACTGCATTTTCCGGACATAATTGAATCGAAAGCTGCCATCTATTCTGATGACGACAGTATTCGTCATCGGTCTGATCAAAAAATTGAAGGTTTGTGCATTTTCATTTCGACAGGACATCAGGCGGCAGGGTCTCGTTCATACTCCCGGTGCGGTATCCGATCAGATCCAGAGAAACATAGACAAATCCTATTGCTCTGAATTCGTCATATATCTCCTTCCTGACGGATGCGTCCTCCATTTTTGTAAATCCATCTCTATCTGTTTCAATGCGGGCAAGATTCTCATGGAAACGCACGCGTACCTGACGGAAGCCCATGTCCAGCAGGAACTGCTCCGCCCGATCGATCATGTCAAGACGCTCCGGATTTATTTCCTCCCCGTACGGAAAGCGGGAAAAAAGGCAGGCGAAGGACTGTTTATCCCAAGTGGGCAGGCCCATTTCCTTTGACAGGAGACGGATATCCGTTTTGCAAAGCCCCGCCTGGCGAAGCGGACTCTTTATGCCATGTTCAGCCGCAGCGGTCAAGCCAGGGCGGTAGTCGCCTATGTCATCCATGTTCGAACCTTCCGCCACATGAGCGGCGCCGTACTGTTCGGCGACCTCCCGGATCTTTTTGTAAAGCTCGTTCTTACAAAGATAGCAGCGATTAATGGGATTCTTGCAAAACCCATCTATGCTCAGCTCATCGCAATCGCATATTACATGCACGATTCCTTCTTTTTCACAGAACGCTTTTGTCTCCTCTTCCTCACGTTTCGGGAAAGATCGGGAACGAGCGGTCACGGCTACAGCCTTGTCTCCCAGCACTTCATGTGCAACCTTGAGAAGAAAAGTGGAGTCAACACCTCCGGAGAAGGCAACGGCAACGCTTTCGAGCTCGGACAGATATGATCTGAGGACCTCGAGCTTTTGATGCACGTTTATCGGTCATGCCCCCCTTCGCCCACATATTTCCATAATCTTCGGATCATCTCGTCGATCGGAACGCCCTGTTCGTCGGCAAGCGCCGCAACATCCTCATATTCGAATTTTGCCCTTTCGACATTGTAGCCTTTCCCCACCTTAATGCGCAATTGGCCGAAAGGCGTCGTCACAAGCCGCACTTCGCGTTCCAGCGTATATCGACTGAGCGTGTCCTTCCTCACGCCGAACGTTGTGGTATGCTGTAACAGCATGGCGGCGAACTCGTCCGCTCTTTCAACGCCGCAGATGCAGGTGAGCATTGTTCCAGGACGGTCCTTCTTCATTCCCACGGCGGTTGTGAACGCGTCGAAAGCTCCCTCCTGAATAAGTTTTCGGCAAACAAAGCCGAGCGCCTCACCGCTCATATCGTCTATGTTGCAGCGCAATTCCGCCACCGTATCATTCGCGCCGCCTGCGGCATTGCCTTCACCCAAGAAGGCACGGACGCAATTCACGACCGCAAAGTCCTTTTTTCCCATACCGTACCCGATCTTATGTATGCGCATTTCCGGCAACGGGCCGAAGTTCCCCGCGAAATGTTTCAGCAGGGCCGCCCCGGTCGGCGTGCACAGTTCCCCTTTGATCATTCCGCCGTAAGTCGGGACGCCTTGCAGAATATATGCAGTAGCGGGGGCGGGCACCGGCAGTATGCCGTGGAAGCAGCGGACAAGACCGCTTCCCACATGAACGGGGGAAACAACCACCCTGTCCGGCGAAAGCCGTTCCATCAGAAGACACACGCCCACTATGTCAGCGACGGCGTCCATGCCGCCCAACTCGTCAAAATGTATCTCTGAGACAGGCCCCTTATGAATGCGGGATTCTGCCTCTGCGATCAGACCGTACACCGCCAATGCATTATCCTTGACCCATTGCGAGACCGGCAGACCCAGAATGACGGCTTCTATATCTGCTAGACTGGAATGCCGGTGGGAATGATGATGGGAATGCTCTTCCCCGAATGTCTCATCAAAGCCGTATCCTTGGTCCTTTTCCATGTCAACATCGATGCTTACTTCTTCGCGGCCGTCCACAGTGACCGACACGGCGGTGCCGTTTACGCCATGCTTGACAGATCGGTTTGCGCTCAACTTCACACCTTTCAGTCCCAAACCGTTCATCTGTTTCAGGAACGCTTCCTTACTGTCGATCAGTTCCAGCAAAGCGGCCATGATCATATCTCCGGCCGCGCCCATATTACATTCGATGTAAAGCGTTCTCATTTTATGCCCTCCATCTGATTGATGCGGCTGGCTAAAAAGCCGGCTCCGAAGCCGTTGTCAATGTTCACTACCGATATCCCGTTCGCACAGGAATTCATCATGGCAAGGAGCGCAGACAATCCGTTGAAATTCGCACCGTACCCAATGCTTGTAGGGACTGCGATGACCGGACAGCTCACGAGTCCGCCGACGACGCTGGCCAGCGCCCCCTCCATTCCGGCTACAGCTATGATCACTCTTGCTCTGATAAGAGATTCCTGATGCGACAGCAGCCTGTGCAGACCCGCGACGCCCACATCATACAGACGTGTCACATTGTTGCCAAGTGTTTCGGCGGTCAGCGCCGCCTCCTCGCACACCGCCATGTCGCTGGTTCCGGCGCCCGCAACGATGACACTGCCCCTTTTCTGCCGCTCTTCCGGCATCGCTATTCCCAGCTGCGGGACAGGGTGATAATCGAGAGGGATCTTCTCATCGATAAGGTAGTCGGCAGTCCGCTGTTCGATCCGTGTGATCAGGACGTTGTTTGCTCCGTTGTTCCGCATATCGGAAAGTATGCCCAATATCTGTTCAGGGGTCTTTCCTTGACCGTAGATCGCTTCGCCCGCTCCCTGCCGCACCCCTCTGTGATAGTCTACTTTAGCATAACCCAGATCTGAAAACGGCAGCGTCTGCATTCTGTCCAGCGCCTCATCGGGCGTGATGGCGCCCGCTTCAACTTCCCGAAGCAGGCTGAGGATGTCCGCCTTTGAACTGACCTTATTCATTGTCCTGTCCTTTTGATCCTTTATACGCACCGCAGGCGTACGTTTGACCCATTCATTGTCAATGCCCCATATGCTCTTAATCATTTTGATTATTTCATCAACGCAGCGTAGCAGCGCCCGCTCTTTCCGGCGATATTAATTCCAATGCGGATCCAACAATGATATAAAAAGTCGTTAAAATGTTGTAAAAGGTTTGCTGTGCCATATCAGCCCAAAGGCAGTATGGTCCTTCCGTGCTGCTCGTTCAGCACCTCGCCGAATGCGGTGTACATCGCGGTACCTCCGCACATCACTCCGACGGCTCCCGCGACATATGCGATATTGGATATCTCCGTCACGTCTTTGATGGCAACGACGAAGAACAATATCGTCAGGGTAAGGAAGACAGCCTGGAGAGCACGGGTGGATTTCAGTGTACCTATGAAAAGGAACAGCGTAAGGACGCCCCAGATCGCAAAGTATGCGCCGAGGGAAGCGCTTTCCGTAGTGGCTTCCAGCGTCAGTCCGTTGTTGATCAGTACGAACGTAAGCCAGAAGAATCCGTATGAGGTGAATGCCGTGGCTCCGAAGGTGTTGCCTTTCTTGAATTCGAACATTCCCGCCGCGATCTGAGCGAGTCCGCCGTAGAATATCCCCATGGAGAGGATGGTCGAATCCAATCCGAACAGTCCCAAATTGTGCAGTGACAACAATACCGTTGTCATTCCGAATGCAAGAAGGCCGAGCCCTGCCGGGTTGGCGATCTTGTTCACGGATGATGATTCGTTATCAACCATACCCGGTGGGATTCGCTTATCATTTATAAAGCTGTACGTGGTCGTATTCGGCAAATGTCGAAAAAATAAAAAAAAAGAGGAGGAAAAATGTTTCAATGGGCGTGCGGCCCCATGAGCATCACGATGCAAACCACGATCAGCAGTCCGATCAGCAGAAGCGCCAGCGACCTGACGTCTATACTCTTCCTGTGGAACGCTTCGGGTATCATGTGCAGCATGGTGACGAACATGAACACTCCCGCGGAGAACGCAAAGGCAAGGCCTGTGATCTCGCTCCCCACCTCGCCGAGGATGAAGTAGGAAGCCGCCGCCGCGATGGGCGTAACGAGGCAGAATGCCGTCAGATACCAAAGGGACCTCTTTCTGTTCCCTGCAAGCAGAAATGTTGACGAAAGCGAGAACACCTCCACCGCCTTGTGGATGCACACGGCGGCCAGCATCATGAGTCCCAGCTCCTCTCCGATGAGGAAAGCGGCGGCAAGCGCCAAGCCGTCAAAGCACGCATGTATGGACAGACCTATGAACGCGGAAATGGATGTGACCTCATGCGAATGGTGGTCCATACATTCATCACAGCCGCATTTTGACGTCTTGTAGTGTTTGAATAAGAAGTCAACAATGAACATTATCAGGAAGCCGGCGAGGACCAGATACATAACGTGCATCTCATCGAATCCCCCCTCCTCACTTTCGTGAAGGGCTTCCGGCAGGAGTATAAGGAGCAATATTCCCAGGAAGACACCGGCACTGAATGCGATCATGAGGTGTATCTGCTTGTCCGTGGCCCTGATGGTCATCGGAAGATAGGCTCCGGCGAAAGACACGAGGAGTATCAGGGCCGTACATATGAGGAACGAGATCGTTATGTCCATGTTCAAAAGATAGATGGATTTTTATTAAAAGTTTATGATAAAGTTATTAACTTTGTACTGTTTTTCCATTCATTGTTAACAAGGTGAGGTCATGGGAATAGTCAGCATTTCACTCAATGATGAGAGCATCGAGGCGCTGGAGGATATACAGAGAAGGTTCGGGCTCAAAGGAAGAAGCGAAGCTGTGAGGGTGGCGATCAACGCCGCGAAGGCGGAAGCGAAAGTGATCGAGGGAATGGAAGGAATGATAGAAGGGGTGCTGATAATCGTCAAAAAGGATCACAGCGACCCCTGGATGAACCTCGTGCAGGCGAAGCATGAGAACGAGATCAAGACGCAGCTCCATTCCCACCTGAGAGACCACAAGTGTTTGGAGGTAATGGTCATCTCGGGCGAGGCGGAAAAGCTGTCGGCTATGCTCAAAGAGATACATTCGACTGGAAAAGCGGACTATGTCACGTTTGTAAAGAGTTAAGGTGCGACTATAACTTTTAATACCCTATAATGCTTATACTTAGCTTGGATGGGATAGCATGAGTTACAGCTCTAGCAACAATAGCGGTAGCCCGCAGAAGGGCTTTTTCAAGCGTATGCTCAGTCAGGATCAGGGCAAAGGCGCAAAGCAATCGGAAGTCAAGCAAAGACACCCAGGGTTCGTCGTATCAACCGATTCCACGGTTACGCCCGGGAGGATGTCCAAGCCGCAGGAGGTGGTGATATCTCCGGCAGTCAAACAGCTCAGCAAAGAAGGATATGTCGTGTTCAATACTCCTGAGAAGCAGGACGTATACATCACGATCCAGCCGGAATCGGCGTTCTTTGAGGATGAGGAACCCAAGATGGTAAAGATGGCCGGAGGCAGCTTCGTCGGCGCCAAGCAAGGCAGTTCTGCAGAGGTGCCCCTCAAGACCGAGCCGGAATCGGAACCTGTCAAATACGTTCAGCCGGCGGATATATTCTCCAATGCCGCCAGAAGAGACGAATATGAAGAGATAGACTTCAACGAGATAATAATCAAGAAGAACGACTCCTTTGAAGAGGAGATCGAAGAAACACCTGTGCTCTTCAAACCCTCTTTCGAAGAGGTCTATGAACCGATGTTCGAAGAGACGTTCAAGATAAGCAGGGAGCCCGAAATAGCAAAGACATCCACGGATGCGGCAAAGGTCGAGGCCCCGAAGATCTCATTCACGGGGTATAAAGAAGTGCCGGAATACACTGTCGAGGAAGCACCTTTCAGGGGCATGTTCGTCGAGACGCCGCCGGTCACTGATGTGCCAGCAGGGCTGTATGTTGACGGACACAGAGCTGTCAACAGGGCCGAGGCGGGCGCAGGAGTAAAGAAAGAGCACCCGATGTTCATAGAGGCGCCGATGGAAGCCGATGTGGCCGTAACGTCGGCGGCCACCCTGCCGATGATAGAGCAGGTCATGGTCCTGCAGGAATCGCCGCTCGAATATTTCGGGTATCTGCCCACTCTGGAAAAGACGGATGAAGCAGACGAGATAGCTGTGGAAGACACGGTCGAAACGACTGCGGAAGATACAATTGAAATTACTGTAGAGGACGTATCCGAGATAGCTGTGGAAGACACAGTTGAAGCTACTGTAGAGGATGTAGTCGAGATAACAGTGGAAGACGCAGTCGAAGCCACTGTAGAGGGCGCAGTTGAAGCCATTGTGGAAGATGCAGTCGAAGCCACTGTAGAGGACGCAGTTGAAGCCATTGTGGAAGACACAGCCGAAATAACTGTGGAAGATGCAGTTGAAGCCACTGTAGGGGATTCAGTTGAAATAGCTGTGGAAGACGCGGTCGAAATAACCGTAGAAGAGACGTCGGAAACCATCGCGGACATCCCGAAGACGGTGGATGTCGTCGATCTCGTCGCGGACATAATGAAACTCACCATCCCCGGACTGCATATGAGCGATGAAATGCTCTCGGAGCTTGCTCAGGATACGGAAGCGACGATCCCGGACGACGGCCTCGAATCATACGATTGCAAATTCGAGCCGCTGAGGATGCCGGTCAAAGAAGAGAGCGTCTCCTGCGCCGTATACTATGGAACAGAAGATAAAGGGCTGTGATCGATCCCCGTCCGTCAGCTTCATGCTCCATAAACCCATTCGCTAAACATATTACTCACTTTTTCATGAACCAGAGTTATAAATAATGAGCATTATCACCATTCCATGGATTTCGGCTCCATACTCCTGATGCTGGTAGCGCTGATCGTTCTGGCGCGCTTAGCCTCGGGCGTGTTCTCCCGTTTCGGCGTACCCGGACTGATCGGAGAGATAGTGATCGGCATAGTCATCGCCAACCTGACGATAGGGGACTGGTCGTTCCTGGGTATGCTGGACGTTGAAATGGGAGACGATCCGAGCCAGAATTATGAGATAGTCGAGCTGTTCGCTGAACTGGGAGTGATATTCCTCTTGTTCGCAGTAGGCCTGGAGACAAAGGTGAAGGACCTTCTTTCCGTGGGCAAGGCGGCGATGCTGGTGGCGGTCATGGGAGTGATAGTGCCTCTGGTAGCAGGGATCGCGCTGATACTGGTATATGACGGGAATATGCACCACGCTTTGTTCCTGGGTGCGGCGATGGTCGCGACGAGCGTAGGCATAACCGCCCGTGTGATCAAAGACATGAAGCTGATCGATACCAAAGAGGCAAAGATCATCATCGGCGCTGCGGTCATAGATGACGTGCTGGGTATGGTGGTCCTTGCCATTGTTGTGGGGATGACCGCATCCGACGGCATATCCGTATCCAACATAGCTCTGATATCCGCCGAGGCCCTGTTGTTCGTCGTAGCGATCCTGGCGGCGGCGCTGTGGGTAGTTCCCAGAATATATGGATACTTTGAGGAAAGGAATAAGAAAAAATTCGCCGAGACCGGAAGTTCTCATTCCGGCATAAACAAGCTCGTACTCGCGATAGCGGTCTGTATTGGGTTTTCGTTCTTCGCAGACATGATCGGGCTGGCGGCGATAATCGGCGCATTCCTGGGCGGGATGCTGCTTGCGGAATACGCATGGGAGTGGAAACTGGAAGAGAAGATAGAATCCATCACAACGCTGTTCATATCGTTCTTTTTCCTGAATGTGGGTATGCAGGTGGACATAGGGAGTCTGACAAGCGTGTCGGCCATTCTGCTGGCTGTCGTCGTTATACTGCTTGCGGTGGCGACGAAGTACGTCGGCTGCAACCTGGGCGCGGTATGGGGGGACAAGAGCCTTTCAAAAGGATCCAGGAACATCATCGGGTTCGGCATGGTGCCCCGGGGAGAGGTGGGGATCATCATCGCCGCGATAGGTCTTGCTTCGGGCGCTATGTCTTCGGAACTCTACGGAGTTGTGATAGTGATGGCGGTCGCCACCACAATAATCGCCCCGCCTCTGTTCGCACGGGCGTTCAGAAAGGAGTATCCGCCAGAGTACAAGCTTACTCAGGATGACCTGATTTGAGTCAGTTATGACCGATAAAAAAGGGACAAGCTCAGACCGGGAAGAACACGGGCAGAAGCAAGATCAGTACCGTAAAAGCTATGGCGGCGCCGAGGACCAGTTTGGGGTTGATCTTGATCCCTCTGTCATCTTCGGTGTCGAAGTACCTCATCAATCCCGCAGATGATGCGAATCCGCTGTCTTCTTTCTTTGCCATTGATAATGGAATCCTGAATCCATATAAAAACCTACCGTGAAGTTCCCGTACTGTATCAGATGCATCCTATCTCTTATTCAGGAGGCGTTGAAACTGTAATCGCCCGCGGGGATACGAAAAGGTCATCGGACCCCGTCCGATCTGTCAACATACGGTGACCCACGGAAGGAGCGCGTTCATCCCCCAAGCCAATGCTGCCGACCAGACCATCACTGAAAATTTCAGAAGAACCCCGGAGTAAACAGGCATTAATATGCCGTTTGGCATTATATATAGCGGATACGGAATATTTACGCGATAAGGAGGCGGTCTCGATAGCATTTGAAACAATTGTTCCCCTAAGTATTTTGACTATGGCGACAGCCCTGGCTCTTGCATTGATAGCATTAATGCTCATTGCGTTTCGTTATTCAAGTAAATATGTAACATGTAGAAAAGAGGCATTCTCTGCCATGAAAAAAGCAAGGGTCATAATCTATGCTATCCCTCTATTTCTTTCTGTTCTTTTCGTAATAATCTTCTATCGGGACATGGTGGATTATGGTTTGGCGATGACAAACATGCATGCAATATTTGTTGGAGCCTTTGCAGGAATTTTGTTGTTTGATGTATTCGAATCAAAGGAGATCAAATCCAGATCAGAGAACCGCATGGCAACGGAGTCGGACGGGAATACTCCCTTATAAAAACACGATATCGTCGGACAAATGACCGAAAGTCTCTTTTATGGATGGCATATTACAACGCCTGGTCATAATGCACTGGGCAGACGTAATCGCAAAAGAGATCGCCGATTCATTCGAGAAACCGCTGATAGCCAACGGCATCAGCCCTTCAGGCACGATCCATGTGGGGAGCCTGAGGGAGGCCATAACCGGAGAATCGATAAGAAGCGCGGTCGAGGGATTGGATAAGGAAGTACGCCTGATATATCTGATAGATTCCGTTGATCAGCTGAAAAAGCGCGCCGACTTCCTGCCCAAATGGTATGATGAGCACGTGGGGAAACCCATATGCAACATACCGTGTCCCTGCGGCAAACACAATAATTACGCACACCACTTCGTACAGCCATTCCTGGATGCCATAGAGCAGCTGGAAGTGAACTGCGAAGTCATATGGACCCACGAGCTTTATGAGAAAGGAGCATTTGCCGAGGCCATAGATACCTGTTTCAAGAAGAGAGAGGAAATAATCAAGATACTCCATGAGGTTTCGGGGAAAGAAGCGAAGGGAGATTATGCGCCGTACGCTCCGATATGTAAAGAGTGCGGAAGATTCGCCAATCCGATATTTGATTCATACTCGTATCCGACCATAGAGTACACCTGCACATGCGGATGCCGCGGCACAGCAGATATAAGGAAAGGGGACGGGAAACTGACCTGGAGGCTGGAATGGCCCGCAAAGTGGAAGATATTCGGAACCTCGGCCGAACCGTTCGGCAAGGACCATGCGGCAGCCGGAGGGTCATACGATACCGGCAAGAGGATCGTGGAGGAGATATACGGCGGCAAAGCACCGTACCCCATCAACTATGAGTTCGTTCAGCTTAAAGGCGTGGGCCAGATGCATAAGTCCACGGGATCCTCCGTATCCGGACTGGATGCGATCAACATGACGCCGCCGGAGGTCCTGAACTATCTGTTCCTGAGGGTCAATCCCAACAAAGCCATAGATTACGATTCAGGGCTGGGGGTTCTGGACATGGCCGACGAACACGACAGGATGGAAAGGCTGTTCTTCGCCGGCGGGTACACAGAAGCGGAAGAGAACTCCGTCCGCGCGTATGAGATAGCGCAGCATAACCACGTCCCGAAAGAGCTGCCTCTGCAGATCCCGTACAGGCACCTTGTCAACGTGGCGCAGATGGCGGACGATTTCGAAGGGGTCCTGGAAGTATTGGGCAGGACCATAGATATGTCTGGCGCAAGCGATGAGGACATGAAGCGGCTCAGGAGAAGAGTGGGCTGCGTGAGATTCTGGCTCAACGGATTCGCACCCGACCAGGTGAAGTTCTCGGTGTATCCGACGATCCCCCAGGGAGCGGAACTCACGATGGGCGACAAGGCGTTCTTCCAGAAGCTGGTGGAAAGAATGAACGACGCCAACTGGGAGGCAGAGGCGATAAGCCAAATAATATCGGACACCGGAAAGGAGTCCCCCATCGGGCTGAAGACCGGATTCAAAGTGATCTATCGGGTGCTCATCGGAAAGGAGGCCGGTCCGAGGCTGGGCCCGTTCCTTGCCAGCATGGACAAGCAGTTCGTGATAAACAGGTTCATCCAAGCTTCCAGACACGGCTCATAAGATGCCCATATCTCCGAGTTTCTCCGGAAGATAGTTGTCCGTAACGAAGTCGAGGCCGTATTTGGCCAACGCCTGCTGTTCGGACTTCTTCTTCATATCCTGCATGGCCTGTATCTCATTGACCCAGAACTCATCTTTGAACCTCGGGTCGGAAAGTTCCGCCGCCAGGGCTCCGAGGTCCTTGTCAGAGAGCTTATCTGTTGGTAGGTCATAATTCAGGATGTCTGATGCGGTTATCCCGATGAACTGCGCTGTGGGAGTCGCCAGATACTCCGAGATGTGAGCGGTCTTAATCGCTCCGTAGGCCACAGAAGCGAATATCCTGAATGACCAGGGGTCGCCGTCGGTGAACACGGTCACCGGCAGTCCCTGCTCTTCGTTCAGCCTCTTGATCAGGCGCCTGGTGCTTCTTGCGGGCTGTCCGCTCAGGTGCACGAGGATGGCGCCGTACCTCTCCGGGAACCCGTTCTCGATGAGTCTTGCGAACATACCGCCGGTCTCGATAGCCATGACGAATTTCGCATCGGTGCCGACGATCTCGAAGTTCTCTTTTTCCACATTGTAAGGTACCGCGAATCCGGTCTCAGCAACATCGTCCATGCAGTTGAACCTCTTCATTCCTTTTTTCGTAAGGGTGCTTACGTTCAGGTTCCCGTAGACATGGGCGCCGCTCTCTTCCGGCCTTAATTTAAAATCCTCTCTCATACATTTCGAGATGATCTCAAGGTCTTCCGCCAAAAGGTTGCTTTCATCCTGGCTGTTGAACTTTGCGTGCTCCCATCCCTCGGAAATGTAATACATCTCCCTTAGAGTGGATGACTTGTTGTCGCGTATCATCTCGTTGATGAAGTCCGCCGTGTAGATGGTCCTCAGCATCATCTGAGCTCCCTGCACCGTTTTCGAGGTACGGGTGGTCCGAAGGTCCCCGTATGTCCAAACGTTGTGCTGGGTATTGAACTCTATATTCTTCTTTGACCTGAGGGGGAGCTCCATGACCGGCACATCCCCGGCGTCGAGCTGATCGTAGATGTTCCCGACTATGGATGTGAGGTTGCTCATCGCCGTCTTCTGTCTTTCATTCGTCGCCAAGGTCTTCCGCCTCCTCTGTGTCCTCTTCCTCATCGACGGGGACGTCGTCGCTTTCCGTTATTTCCAGTCCTTTGATCCCCCAGTCCCCCGGAAGCGCTTCGGCCCCCATGACCAGGACCGGGTTTATGCCCGAGATGTAGATATCTTCGGCGTCGAAGGTATCCGCCAGCTCGCCTTTCAGTTCGAACGGGATCTTGAGCGATGCGGACGGCTGAAGCCCTCTGATCTCCCATGTAGATTTGCCCTCGTCGTTCATCTCTATGAAATGCGGATTGCTGAAAAGGGTCAGATTGACGCATTCCTTGGGAAGCTGCGCATGAAGTCTGACCGTGCGCTCGTTCGTTGTGTAGTTGTATATCGTATAGGTAACGTTGAGAGCATTCTTGCCCTCCTTCTTCGTGCCGGATTCCACCCACACCACGTTCATGATCTTGCTGATCGTTCTGCTGAGGTCGGGCATAGGTCTTCCCAGCATTGACGATGCCTTCTTCGCCATTGCGGGGATCAGTTCCTGGACGATCTCGAACTTCGCGCTGGTCTTTGACTTCCTTTCCATCTTGTTCAGATGGCTCTTAAGGTTCCTGGCGCATAGCCTGAGCGCCTGCTCAATTTCATTCTGAAGTTCGGCGAAGGACGCCACAGCTTCCTTGCCTTCTGATGTGAAAGGCACCTTTGTGGACGCGACATGGACGAGTATTATCGCCGGGCCGAAGGGGATGCCCCTTCCGCCCCTCTGCTCTAGTCCGTACCTTCTCCAGTCCACTTCCGATAGGGCCTTGGTGATCGTGCATGCCCCCTGCTGGTACAGCAGCGGGACGCGGTTCGCGAACCTGAGTATCGTCACCTGCTCGTCCGAGGGTATCTCACCGCCGTAGACGATCCCAGCCTCCACGACGAAGGGATTCCCGTTCACCGATTTCGGAGGACGCGTGACCGGCGTGGCATAATAATCCGGCCTCAATCCATCCAGAACGTGCATCAGCCCCTTCTTTATCAGGGCGTCCCCGATAGGGGAAAGACAGTCAGTGGGCGGAGCCATTATCTTCACTTGAGCGATCGCGTTAATGATCGATTTGCAGTGGTCTCTGGTAAGGGACAGCGGTTTCGCAGAGGGGTCGATCCCCGCTTTGGTAAGGATCTCCTCCGATATCCTGTCCGTTATCCTGGAAAAGTCGTTCTTCAGGAATGCGTTGACCGTTTTCTGCTGAGTGTTCTGAGCATATTTCATCAGATCGCCGATCTCCATTCCCTCCGGGTGGGGCTTGATCTCCTTTGACTTGGGAGGCATCTGTTCTGTCGCTCTCTCAAAAACGTACCTCTTCCCTTCCGGATCATGGAATTCCACTCTTGCGTGGGGGTTGACGATCGCGGTGTTCCGCAGGTATTCGAATATCGACTGTTTGCCGGTGATGTATCTTCCTTTTGTGGTGTATTCGACCCTGGTTCCGTGCTCCTTTCCTTCCCAGGTGAATGCGGTGTCGTTGGTGACAATGGGGCGGTTGGTCTTCGTATCTATGGTGATATCCATTTTCCATGCCACTTCATCCGCGCCCTCTATTTTGGACTCGATATGCGCCGGTTTGCCGGTAGAGATGTTCCCGTACATGACGGTGGCGGAGATCCCGATCCCCTGCTGCCCCCTCGACTGTCTGAGGGCGTGGAATCTTGAGCCGTAGAGGAGCCGTCCGAAAACGTTGGGCATCATCTTGTGTATGATCCCCGGACCGTTATCCTCCACGGTTATCCGGTATTCTTCCTCTTCCGGGAGACGTTCCACCCGTACGAATATATCGGGCAGGAACCCGGCCTCTTCACAGGCGTCCAGAGCGTTATCCACGGCCTCCTTGATCCCCATCAGAAGGGACTTTGATCTGGAATCGAACCCCAGGATATGTTTGTTCTTTTCGAAGAACTCCGTGACCGATATCTCTTGCTGCTTAGCCGCCATCTTATGGGCGTTCGTGTTCCCGCTGGCGTAATCATCAATATTTTCCGAGTGCATCCAAGACTGTATCTTCTGGAAAGTTATTTAGTTTGTTGTCGAACGGCAGCGCTGAACAATTATTCTTTCTTCAAACCCGCGTTAAAATATTCTAACTTTCCCCGCCGGTTGCCAGGAGCAGAAGAAATGATGGTAAGAGGTTTATTTTCTGCCGAACTTCGCGCCGCACTTTACGCAGAACGTAGCGGTCGCCGGTGAGACCGCCCCGCATTCCGGACACGCGAATGTTTCTCCGGTTATCTCCACGGTTCCGTCCGAATGCACGACTTCGAATTCATCTTCTTCGAACACCGCCCCGCATTTGGGGCATGTCTTAGCATCCATCGGAACTTCCGCGCCGCAGTCGCTGCATTCAAAGAAGTCTTTCTTCTTAGGTTTCATCTCGTCCGGGCGGTCGATATATGCGCCGCACTTCCTGCAGTTCACTTCTCCCGGAAGGACCATGGCGCCGCATTCATCGCATCTTCCGTATCCTTGGGGGTAGAGCCTTCCTTCTTTCTCCATCCTCTCTCTGGTCTTTTCCACCCTCACTCTCATGAAGTTCGAGAAGACCATTATCAGGAAGAAGACGATCGTTATGTAGAGCGTTCCGACGAAGCAGCCTAACAGGCACAACGGAGTCAGATCTCCGTCATATGCTCCGGTCAGGAAACGCGCCGATGTAGCGGAATTTTCGACGGTAGATTCTTCACCGGAGGCGTCGGTCTCCACCACCATAAGATACCCTAAGTAGAGTCTGTCGCTGTCCAACGATACGCTGCCGCTAACCAAACTGCCGGCCACGTCCATGTGGGCGCTCGCCATGGAATCGCCGTCTAAGGTGGCGGCGATATCCACTGCCATTCCGAGCCCGATGCTTGTTACCGCTATGTATTTGAAGAAGACCTCGCCGGTACCTATGTCCTTAAGGAGGACGGCCTCTATCTCGACCCCGCCCGCTGTATAAGTATATTCCACATCGATGAAATATTCGTTATCCGGAGGGTCCCCCTGATTTGCATCCACAAGGCCGGGCGCCGTGACGAACCCGCCTATCAGGACCGCTGCCGCCGTGAACAAGACCCCGACCAGCGTCATAAGCTTGATATTCTCCACCCCGAACGTGCGGGGCAGCATGTACAGTATGACTGCGATCAGCAGCATCCCGAAGCACATGCATGAGTATCCGAACCCGACCAGCGTCAGAGCGAGAGCGAAAACGAACGCTGCGATCAGCCCCAGTATCTGTCTGAGCGTTAAGGTGCCGAACCATTTCAGATTCATGGTCTTTGTACCTGCGGCATTGTTCATGCAGAGGCCCAAACAATGAACTGATTAAAAACTATCGGGCGTAAAGGCCGTTCTGCAGCGGATAATTCAATAAAGCATAATTATAGTTGTTACATATCACGCAATCGGAGTGCACAGTGGCGACCATCGAGGAACAGATAAAGGAGTTGGAGGAGCAGATATCCAACACCAAATACAATAAAGCCACGGAGGCCCACATCGGAAAGCTGAAGGCGAAGATAGCGCGCCTTACCGCCGAAGATGAGAAGAGAAGGTCCTCCAAAGGGCCTACCAAAGGATTCTATGTCAAGAAGGCCGGCGATGCTACGGTCGCCCTCGTGGGGTTCCCGTCCGTGGGAAAGTCCACCCTCCTGAATCAGCTGACGGGGGCCAAGTCGGAAGTGGGCGCATACCACTTCACGACGCTGGATATCGTTCCCGGAGTGCTCGAATACAACCACGCGAAGATCCAGATACTTGATATGCCCGGGCTGATAAAGGACGCATCGAGAGGCAAAGGCAGAGGAAGAGAGGTCATTGCCGCGGCAAGGGCGTCGGACGTCATCCTGCTGGTCGTGGACATCTTCAACCCAAAGATGGATATTCTTAGGAAGGAACTGTACAACGCGGCCATAAGGATGAACCAGACCAAGCCGGATGTCGTAATATCGGGTTCGTCGCAGGGAGGGATCCTTGTTAAACCGACGGTCAAACTCACCAAGATCGACCCGGAGACCATAAAGGACATGGCCATTGCGTACGGACACATCAACGCCACCATAGTAGTGAGGGATGATATCGACGTGGAGGAGATGCTTGACGTTCTTGCAGGGAACCGCGTTTATGTCAAATGCGTGGTGGCGATAAACAAGGTGGACCTGGCGAAGCCGGGGGAGCTGGAGGCTGCGCTGGCACTGTATCCGAATTACACCACGGTGCCGATATCCGCCGCAACGGGATACGGGATAGAAGAGCTCAAGCAGACGCTTTACGACACGATCGAGATGATCCGCATATACCTCAAACCGCAGGGTAAGGAAGCGGACCTCATAGAGCCGTTGATAGTCAAGAGAGGCAATAACGTAGGGGACATCTGCGAAGTGATCCACAGGGACTTCAGGAACAATTTCAGGTATGCCATGGTCTGGGGCAGGAGCGCCAAGTTCCCCGGCCAGACCGTGGGGCTGGACCATGTGGTGGAGGATGAGGACATCCTCTCGATAATTGTGAAAAGGTGAAAGGATCATTTTTTCCTGAATGGAATCCGCAACAACAATCTAATATATTCTCAAACCATCGGTCCGATTATGATGCAGAGCCCCAGAGGCACAAGGGATTTCCTTCCGGACGAGATGGAAAGGAGAAGATTCTACGAGGGTGTCCTGAGGCAGATCGCTCAAAGAGCCGGGTTCAGGGAGATACAGACCCCCATCTTCGAAGAGGCGGAGCTTTTCATTCTGAGGTCTGGACCGAACATACTCAACGAGCTTTACGCTTTCAAAGACAAAGGCGATAGGGACCTGGCCCTCAGACCGGAGATGACGGCACCGGCGATAAGATCGTTCGTCAACAACATGAGCAATGACCCAAAACCGATCAAGATATTTTATTTCGGCCAATGTTTCAGATATGAAAGGCCTCAGAGCGGAAGATACAGGGAATTCTTCCAATTCGGCGCGGAGATCATCGGTACCGCAACCCCGCAGACGGATGCGGAGGTGATCGCCGCCGCATTGGAGATGGTGAAAGCGCTGGGTCTTAAGGGATACAAGGCGAGAATAGGCCATATAGGGGTGCTGAGGAAGCAGCTCTTGAAAGCAAGGATCCCGGAAGACGAAATGCCGGAGATACTTCAAAAACTCGATAAGAAAATGTATGAGGAGGCCTGGCCCCTCATGGAGACCGCCGGCGTGTCCAGAGAGGAAGCGGAACTCTTATTCGAGCTTACCGGCACAACCGGAGGCGCCGAGGTACTGAGCAAGATCGACGGCGAAGAATCAGAGTATCTGAAGGAGGTCCTGGGTTATCTGTCAGCGATGGGCACAGACGCCCCGGAGATAGATTTGGGAGTGGTGCGCGGTCTGGACTATTACACAGGGATGGTCTTTGAGATAGAGGCGCCCGTATTGGGTGCTGAGAAACAGATATGCGGCGGCGGGTCGTACACTTTGTCAGAACTGTTCGGCGGTGAGAAAGTGTTCTCAACCGGGTTTGCGATAGGGTTCGACAGGGTCCTTCTGGCACTTGAGAAAGAGGGTGCGGTCCACCCGACAAATAAAATGGACGCATACGTGATCGCTGTGTCCGATGATATGAAACTGAAAGCGTTCGAGACGGTCGGAATGCTCAGAAGGAGCGGGATATCGGCGGACATAGACCTTGCGGACAGGAAAATGGCCAAAGCGATGAAACATGCCTCTTCGGTGGGCTCAAAGTTCGTCGTGATAGTCGGCGGCGAAGAGATGAAGAGCGGTTCCGTCACGCTGAGGGATATGACATCAGGCGAACAGAGACTTATCAAAGTTGCAGATCTTCCAGCAGCGATACGCGGTCACTGATGCGTATCCAGCTCTTTGTTCACTAAGGCGTCGGCCATCGGTATGAGCATCTCGGAACGCCGTACGTTTTTGAAAGTGATATCGGGGATCATCGACGAGAGGGCCATCGCGTCGAGGTACAGGCCTTTGATGCTGCCGCTCCTGATCTCGTACTCGCCGGTCATCTGTTTGATCACGAGCTCGGAGTCCATCACGAACTCCGCGCGTTCGGCTCCCAGTTCTATGGCTTTAGCCAGACCCGCTATCAGCCCTCGGTATTCGGCGTAGTTGTTGGTCCTGATACCCAGGAACTCGGAATGCTGGTGAATGATCTTGTCATCTTTGGTGACAACTATCGCATAAGCGGAAGGGCCTGGGTTGCCCCGCGATCCTCCGTCTGAGAATATTCGGTACATCAATACACGAATTCCTTGATTATTTTGTTGTTGTCGTCGACAAGGATCACCTTTGAGCCGATAGGTTCCGAGGTCAGCTCATACCCCATGATTATGATCTTGTCGCCTTTCTCGCAAAGTCTGGCGGCGGCACCGTTAATCGCCACCGTGCCGGTGCTCTTGTCGCCTTTGAAGACATAGGTCTCGAAGCGCGCGCCGTTGTTGACGTTTGCTATGGTGACCTTCTCCCCCACCCATATTCCGGCCCTCTCCAAAAGTTCCCCGTCTATAGTGATACTGCCTTCGTAATCTAGCCGGGTATCTGTGACCGTCGCTCTATGGATCTTGCTTCTGAGCATCCATCGCATGATAATAGGTAACGCACATGATAAAAAGAATTTTTGGTATGTACGCTTCGACGATTGCAATATGAAATCAGAACAATGAGCGCCCTGGCCGGAATTCGAATCCGAGTCGAAGCCTCGACAGGGCTTCATGATAGGCCACTACACTACCAGGGCAGTATGCCCTGATAATAAGAGATAATATTTAATGGTTCTTTTATCACCGAACGGAATGCCAGATTCCCATTATTTGCATGACCCGAAAAGGCGCACTGTGTTCTTCCCGGTGCGGGGATCCTTCTCCAGTTCGGCGTCGACGTTGAACACGATCCTCATGTTCTCTTTGGTGAGAACCTCTTCCGGAGTTCCCATCGCAAACACTTTGTGATCGTGGATGAGCACTATGCGGTCGCAGTACCTCGTCACCATGGGAAGGTCGTGAGATACGATAACCACGGCAAGGCCGTTCTCCTTCGAAAGGTCCCGGATGAGATCCAGGACCTCGAACTGCATGTTGATGTCAAGATGCAGGGTCGGCTCGTCCATCAGTATTATCTTCGGAGTCTGGGTTATCGCCCTGGCTATTATCGCGCGCTGCCTCTCTCCTCCGCTCAGTGTGTTTATGTATCTCTCGGCAAACTCCGTTAAGCCGGTCTCTTCCATTGCCTTTTCAATTATCCTGAGATCGTCCGTGGTCTCTCCGCGGAATGGTTCCTGGAAGGGCATTCTGCCCATTGTTACTATTTCCCTGACAGTGAAGGCAAATCTTATCTCATTGGATTGAGGAACCGCCGCTATGCTCTGTGCGATCTCTCTCTTTGAGATGTCATCTATGTCGGTTTCGTCTATCATGACGCATCCGCCATGTGGTTTTAGGTTCCTGTTCAGATTTTTCAGCAACGTTGTTTTACCGCAGCCGTTCGGCCCCAGTATTCCTATCACCTCTCCGCCCTTTATGCCAAGCGTTATCTGATCGAGCACTACTTTCTCATTATATTTGTATGATAAAGAATCGATATTGAGGAGGCTCACCATCCCACCTCGTTTCTTTTTCTTGATAAAAGGTAAATGAAGAACGGAGCACCGATGAATGCCGTTACGACGCCTACCGGTAACGTCGTCACGACCGGGGAGACAGCATGTGCCACAGAGTCACATAACAGTATGAAGCCTGCACCTCCGAATGTGCTTAACGGTAAGATCAAACGGTTGTCCGGTCCGAGCAGAAGCCTGAATATATGCGGTATGACCAACCCGATAAAACCTATCGCTCCGACGAATGCTACTGCTGCCGCGACAACAAGAGATGATACTATCAGAAGGAAAAGTCTGACTTTTTTTACATCGACCCCAAGGTCCATAGCGTGATTGTCTCCAAGCATCATGGCGTTGAGGTTCTTCATCTGTGTAAGCATAAGGATGATCCCCGCAACAATTATGGGTATCGCAAATGCCATCTCCTCCCAGGTGACCTTGCCAAGGCTGCCCATGGTCCAGAAGACGATATCTCCCATCTTTTCGCTTGGTGCAATATATGTCAGGAATGATACTGCTGCAGCGATCAATGATGATACTGCTACGCCGGCAAGTATCAGCGTCTCAGTCCTGATGCTGCCCCCGCCTCTGGCAAGCATGTAAACAAGGAACATTGTTCCGAGACAGAATACGAATGCCAGTGTGGGTTGGACTATTGCAAGGGGAATGAAAGGCACCGAGAATAAGATCGCAATAGCAGCACCCAACGAAGCTCCGGAAGATAATCCAAGAAGATAGGGCGATGCCAAAGGATTCCTAAAGACCGCCTGCATCACACCGCCTGTTACTCCTAAGCCGGCTCCTACGAAGACACCGAATATGACCCTTGGAGCATTGACCTCTTTGACAATTAGGTTGTTCGCGCCAGTGCCGTTGCCCATCAGGACATCCCACACATCCCGCAGTGACAAATGGTAGGCGGCCCAAGTGAGATCCAGAAGTACTGATAAGAACAATATTGCGGCAAGTGCAATTATGATAAGAATTAACTTTTTCTTTTTCCCGACGCCTGATATCATAAATATGCCCTTGAATAAGAATGGTGGGGGATGATCCCCCTTGTTTAATTGGCTTACGGTTTCCTCATGAAAAAGTATGCCAATCCTATAATGACCATCGTTACCATAATTCCGGCCGCTGCATAAAGAAGCAGATCAGGATTAGACTGTTCATCATCTATAATTTGAACATCCCCTTCGAACAGGTCCGGATACAGTGCGGAAGCGAAAGCCCAAAGCCCTTCGGCGGCATCAGGAGCATAGTTGTTCCAGTTAGGATTCACCGCAATGACAGTAACGTCACTGTTTTGAGGAAGCGCCGCTGATCTGAAGTTAGACACACTTTGGTTGGCAATGAATATCACCATGTCCGGGTTCGCTTCTGCCATTTGAATTACAGTTGTGACATCGCCGTATCTTTGGCCGCTGATAGAGGGATTATATGCGATGTTTATTCCTCCCGCAGCCTCGATCAATGAAACAGAGATGGACCCGGTGTTATTTACCTGATATTCTCCGTTGGCTGTGCTGTACCATACTGCAAGCCCCTTCCTTTTTTCTGTGATTCCTTCCAGTCCCTTATCGATAGTAGCCTTCACGAGTTCCATATCTTCCACAACAGAGGATATTTCTCCGGTTGCCATTATCGATATTTTCTTCACACAATCGATGATATCATCCCATTCAGTTATGTTGTTATATGCCAACACATTATTGAACCCAAACGAAGAGAGCACATTACCCAGGACTATTGCGTTAGGATATCCTGTCAGTATTATGCCTATGTCGTTCTTGTCAACGTTATTGGCTTCTGCCCACTGGAGGAGCCAAGTCAGAACATAATCGTTGTTGATAGCAGAATATATGCTTCCTACGTCCTTTGCGTGAAGATCCTTCAAACGTTCGTCCTTTGTGTATTCATATGTTGAATATGTGGTAACGGCGATTATCTTGTCGATCTCGCCCACCATTGCAACAGTAAGCGCCGGAGCATAACCCAGTGCCGCTATGTACTTTACAGGTTCGGCATCCCCGGTGCCATCGGTTATTGCATCAGCAGGATCAGCACCGTCGGAGACATCGTCGAACGCGATCACCGACATTCCAGAAAATGTGATCAGAACCGAGACCAGTAAAATGATTTTAACATTCATTATTTTCCCCCATATTACGAATCATATATTTAGTGCTATTTCGTAACATGTTCAATGTATATAATTATATTCGACCCAATGGTAAAACTTCGGGCATCCTTTCGGTTTGAGACCCGTCTGGAATATGTTGTAGATGACGGGGTCGTCCAAGAATGTGAAGTAGGCGACATCCTCGTATTCCCGTTCTCCGAATTCTCTGAGTATATACGTCTTACCGCATTGTCTTACGCTTTCAAGCAGCGGAGGTTTGCGGGCCCTGCTGTTCTTCAATTTCAGAAGTCGCCATTTGCAAGCCTTTTTATGAACATAAATTGTGTTCTGCTTATTGGTATTTTTGCTGGCACACATTTTCCACACGAATAATTAGCAATTTTACCACATTTTCCATAGGAATAATTTGTATCACAGTCATAACTATGCCGGATCCGACAGGCGGTTTGCGTTCTCGTCAAAGGACCAGACCGTTTGCGGCGACCTTCGATCGCATCGACGACCGCGTCAAGTCGAAACGTTTGATATCGTACGTTATTCCGCAAGATGTCCTTTGTTCCTGAATATGACGCGCATGTCCGTCAAAGCAAAGGGTTTTTCATTCTCCTGTAAGATAGGGTACCGATAAGATGCCGTCGCCGACAGTCGCAGACTATATGATAAGGGACGTCCAGACAGTGACACCGGACATGACCGTCAGGCAGGTCAGGGAAAAGATAATCAAATCGAGTTTCCACGGCTTCCCTATAGTGGAGAACGAGTACTTGCTCGGATATGTCACGGCGAAGGAGCTGCTAAGGGTCATGGACAGGCCGGACGCTAAGATGAGGGAGATAATGAACCGCGGGACCCTCTGTGCCATTCCGTCCATGTCGATCGAGGACGCCACCAGGATACTTTTCAGATACGGACTCAGGAACCTGCCGGTGGTGGACGAGGAAAGGAAGATAGTCGGTATCATTTCAAACATAGACGTGGTGAGGTCCCAGATAGAAAGATCGAGGCCGGCCAAAGTGATGTCTGTGAAGAACCTGCTGGAACAGCAGAACGGGATAAGACTCAAGATATCCAATCAGGAGGTTCCGATAAGCGAGCTCATACCAACCCAGAAGGAGGTCTACATGGACGAGCTTATCGGCCGTCAGTATGAGATCAAAAGAGGGCTGAACGAACCCCTCATCGTGATAAAAAGGAGGAACGGGTACCTGGTGGTCGACGGCCACCACAGGATCCTGGCCGCACAGAAGCTGGGTCTCGGTACTTTCAACGCGATCGTGCTTGAGCCGAACGATCTTAACGCCAAGCTCGGGCTGGAGAAGACGGCGGAGAAGTGGGGCCTCAAGACCCTCGGCGATATAAGAATAATAGACGGGTCTAAGCACCCGTTCATGGAAGTAACGACCATGCTGCTCCCGCAGGAGCAGGCCAACGGCCTGAATGAGAGACTCATCAGCGGGTCGGATGCTAATAGCCCTGATCACTGATCACTGCTTCTCGTTAAGCTCCCTGAGACCTTTCAGCAATATCTTCTGCTCGGCCGACGCTATGTTCCTCTTGGTCTTCACGAAAGTGTCCGGGTTGAGCGAGATTGAATCTATCCCTTCCTCAACGAGGAACTCTGCGAACTCCGGGTATACCGAAGGACCCTGTCCGCATATTCCGACGGTCTTTCCGTTCTTGTGAGCGATCTTGATCAGCTGGGATATCGCAGCCTTCACGCCGGGGTTCCTCTCGTCGAAGTAGCCCATGCGTCCCAGTATATCGGAGTCGCGGTCGCATCCCAGTATGAGCTGGGTAAGATCGTTGGACCCGATTGAGAACGCGTCGCAGTACTTGCAGAACTCCTCGGCCATGAAGATATTGACGGGAATCTCCGCCATGAAGTATAGTTTGAAGTCCAGACTCCTTCTCAGGCCGACGCTGTTCATCATGGCGATGATGTCCTCGACCTCGAATATCGTCCTGACGAAAGGCAGCATCACGTGCAGGTTCTTCAGTCCGAGCTCGTCGCGGACCTTTTTTATTGCTCTGAGTTCGCACATGAACGCTTCCCTGTAATTCTCGGATATGTACCTCGAGCATCCCCTCCATCCTATCATCGGGTTCTCTTCGTTCGGTTCGTAGTCAACGCCGCCTTTCATGTCGCGGTACTCGTTCGTCTTGAAGTCCGATGTTCTTAGGATTATCGGCCTGGGGTAAAATGCCCTCGCGACCTTCGACATGCCTTCCGCAAGTTTGTCGATCAGTTCTTCCGATCTTCCCTCGTCTATGACGGCGCAGGGGTGCTCTCCAATGTAATTTGTGAAAAGGAATTCGCTTCTCATAAGGCCGACGCCGTCGCATGGAAGTTTCGCGATCTCATCGGCCTTCGAAGGCATGCTCATGTTCACCATGACCTTGGTCCCCGTGATGGGGACGAACTCCGCCGAGATCACGTCCGCGGTCTGGCCGCCGGATTCCTCTTTCTTCTTTATCGCGCCTCTGTATACGGTGCCGGTGGTTCCGTCGACCGTTATCGTATCCCCGTCCTTCAGGACCTCGGTCGCGCTCCCCGTCCCTACGACGCAGGGCGTTCCCAATTCCCTTGATATTATCGCGGCGTGGCAGGTCATCCCGCCCTCGTCGGTGACGATCGCGGCGGACCTGCTCATGGCGGGGACCATGTCCGGCATTGTCATCTTCGTGACGAGGACATCCCCGTCCTTCACCACATCAAGGCTCATGGATTCTTCGTATATTCTGACCGTTCCTGTGGCGAAACCAGGGCTTGCGCCGAGCCCGGTGAGGAGTATGTCCTCGCTGGAGGCGTCGTTCTCTCCTTTGGTTCCGGAGTTTCCGACGGCCGTTATGGGCCTCGCCTGCACAAGGTACGCTTTGCCCCCTTCGATGCACCATTCTATATCCATGGGCTTCTGATAGTGTATCTCCACCTGGCGGCCGATCTCCGCCATCTCCAGTATGCGGGCGTCCTCCATCTTCTGTTTTTTGTCATCGCCGTTGTGAACGTCTTCCTTCAGGCACCCTCCGTCCGGCCCTCTGACATATTTCCACTTCTGGCTGGATATCCTTTTCTTGGTTATGGTCATCTTTGATTTGTCGATGACGTATGTGTCGGGGGTCACTTCCCCTCCGACGATTGCCTCGCCGAGGCCGTATCCGCCCTCGATGATGATGTTCTTTGCCCCGCTGTGGGGATCCACGGTGAACATTATCCCGGACACCTCGGAGTTGACCATCTTCTGTATGACGACGGCGATCTTCACGGCGCTGTGGACAAATCCCTGCTTCTCTCTGTAGGCTATCGCTCTGGCCGTGAACAGGGAGGACCAGCATTTCCTTATTTTATCGAACAGGCTATCCTCGCTCTCAACGTTCAGGTATGTCTCCTGCTGGCCCGCGAAGCTTGCGTCCGGGAGGTCCTCGGCCGTCGCGCTTGATCTTACGGCCACGAAACCGATCTCACCCTTGGGGACTATCAGCCTGTAGCTGGAGGCTATCTCTTTTTTCAGGTCGTCAGGTATTCCGCAGGTCTCGAACAGAGCCCTGATCCGTTTGGAAGCATCGGTGAGGCTCTGGTCCGAGGACCTGTCTATGCCTTTGAGCTCCTTTTCTATGTCTTTTGAGATCCCGCTTCTTTCTAGGAAATGATCATAGGCAACGGTCGTAAGAACGAATGCCCCGGGGACCGGGAAACCGGCGGAGGTGAGCTCGCCGAGGTTCGCTCCTTTTCCGCCGACATAAGGTAAGTCATCCACGCGCAGTTCGTTGATATCCACTATCTTCTTGTCCATGGCAATTACACTCTTGTAAGGAGTTTTTCAGCGCAGGACCGTTGCCCTACAACTGAGTAACGGTATCGGTTTTATTATAATATCTTTTTTTGAGCCAACCAATTTTTTGGTAACTACAAAACTACGAGGTCGTACGGCGCGGTCTCGAATTAATTCGAAATTCGAAAAAAATTAAGCATGATTCGTATAATTATTGGAAAAAAATGCGATAAAGGTCAAAAGCAAAGTAAATCACTTCTTTGCTTCTTCGGCAATGAACGTATGATTTAAATCAGATACAGGTATTCGGTATTTTTGTTGATTCAACATGGATACAGAAATATGTTGGCACGGAAGAGGGGGTCAAGGCGTGGTCACGGCAAACGAGATACTCGCCGAGGTGTCCATCAACGCCGGGAAATACGTCAAGGCTTTCCCGGAGTTCGGACCGGAAAGAATGGGGGCCCCGATAAAAGCATTTGCAAGGATATCGGAAAGCCCTATAAGGATCCACACACAGGTCTATGATCCCGACATTGTCATAGTGATCGACCCGACGCTGATAGGCAAGGTAGACGTCGGGAAAGGCCTCAAGAGCGGAGGGACGATAATCGCGAATTACTCCGGTTCTTCGTCCGATCTTCAGAAGGCCATAGGCACGAACGCAGAATGTCATGCCGTGGACGCGACGAAGATATCTCTGGAAGAGATAGGCCGCCCCATGGTCAATACCTCAATGCTCGGTGCTTTGGTAAAAGTAAGGCCGATCATCCGCTACGAGGCGTTGGAGAGCCATATCAGAACAAAATTCGAGGGTAAGCTTCAGGAAAAGGCGATAGAGCAGAACCTGAAAGCGCTCAAGAGAGCATTTGAGGAGGTGCAGTGATGGCCAACATAGCTAACTACAAGGACATGGTGATCGGAGACCGCGTGATCGAACCCGGAAGTTCCGAGAAATTCCACACAGGGGACTGGAGAAGTTCCGTTCCCGTTGTGAACAAAAGCGAATGCATAGACTGTCTCACCTGCTGGGTGTACTGTCCCGATAACAGCATAATCGTGGAGGACGGCAAATTCATAGGGATAAAGATGTCCCACTGCAAGGGCTGCGGTATCTGTGCGAAGGTCTGCCCCAAGAAGATAATAACGATGAAGGAGGAGTGATCATGAGCAACCATATCGCAATAAACGGAGACGCGGCGGTCGCGCTTGCGTGGAAACAGATAGATCCCGACGTCTGCGCCGCATACCCCATCACGCCTCAGACCATAATAGTCGAGAAGTTCGCCGAGTACGTAGCGAACGGGGAAGTGTCGACGGAGTTCGTCTGCGTCGAATCCGAGCACAGCGCCCTTACGCTGTGCACCACATCCGCATCCGCCGGAGCCAGAACGTTCACGGCGACGGCGTCGCAGGGTCTGGCCTACATGTGGGAGATGATGCCGATAGCGGCGGCCATGAGGGTCCCGCTGATAATGGCGGTCGCGAACAGAGCGGTCAGCGGACCAATAGACATCCACAATGACCACGGCGACGTCATGTCGGCGAGGGACTGCGGGTGGATATCGCTGTTCGCGGAGAATGTCCAGGAGGCGTATGACATGTCGGTGATCGCCCCCAGGATAACCGAGCACCCCAATGTCCAGCTCCCCGGACTCGTCAACCTCGACGGGTTCATACTCACACACGCAATAGAAAGGATATCCCCCCTCGACAACGAGGCCGTCAGGAAATTCGTCGGAGAGTACAAGCCGATCTATCCGCTTCTGGATGTGAAGAACCCCATATCCCACAACCTTCTGGACGGACCGATGTTCTACTTCGCCCACAAATACCAGTCGGTCGTGGCGATGGACAATGCGTTCGAAGTAACGGAGAATGCATTCAAGGAGTTCGAGAAGATCTCCGGCAGAAGATACAACATTATTGAAGAATACAAGTGCGAGGACGCGGAATGCATCGCGATTGTTCTTGGATCGTCATTCGGGACCATGAAGGAAGCGATCGACCAGCTCCGCAAGGAAGGATTGAAGGTCGGAGCGGCGATGCCCCGTCTTTTCAGACCCTGGCCGATCGAAGGGCTGGCAAAACTCATGAAAGGGAAGAAGACGGTCATTGTCATGGACAAGCACCTGAGCATCGGAGCATACGGTCCGATGTTCCCCGAGGTCGTCGCTGCGGCCCTGGAGAACGAATCCATGCCGAAGATGTACAACTACGTATTCGGTCTCGGAGGAGTGGACACAATGGTCTCCGACTTCGTGTCGATGTTCAAGGACGTGGCCGGAGGGAAGGCAAAGAGGATAAACTTCCTGGGGGTGAAAGAATGAGCTCATTGGCATTGAAGGACCTAAGCAAGATACCGGTCAGGCTGGCAAGCGGCCACAGGCTGTGCGCCGGATGCTCGGAATCGATAATCGCAAAACAGATACTTATGGGGACGGACAAGGACGTCGTGGTGTCATGCGCCACAGGGTGCTTCGAGGTATCGACGACGATATTCCCGTACACCTCGTGGAACACTCCGTACATACACACCGCGTTCGGCAACGGGGCGGCAACGTGCGCCGGGGTGGAGTCCGCATACCAATCCCTTAAGAGACAGGGCAAAGTGAAAGAGGACATAAAGTTCGTGACCTTTGCCGGGGACGGAGGAACATACGACATCGGTATCCAGGCGCTGTCGGGCGCAATGGAGAGGGGCCACAGCATGCTTTATGTCTGTTTCAACAACGAAGCGTACATGAACACAGGCATCCAGAGGTCGAGCGCGACCGGTAAAGGAGCGTCCACGACGACATCCTGGGCCGGCAGCGTCATGCCCGGGAAGAAGGAGTTCCCCAAGGACATGACCCGAATAATGGCCGCCCACGGGATACCGTTCGCCGCCCAGGCCGCGCCCCACGCGTGGAGGGACATGGTCCAGAAGGCGCAGAAGGCGTTCAGTCTGTCCGGGCCTTCGTTCATCAACGCGATAACGCCGTGTCCGAGAGGCTGGAGATTCCCCTCAGACGAGACCATCGCGATATCGAGACTTGCGGTCGAGACCTGCGTCTGGCCTCTCTATGAGGTAGAGAACGGCACCGATTATACGCTGTCAGCGGAAAGCCAGAGGATAGCCGACGGCAAGGCGGAGAAGAAGCCGATAACCGAGTGGATCAACTCCCAGGGCAGATTCAGCCACCTCAAAGAGGAGAAGTGGGCGCCCGTCGTTGAGAGCATGCAGGCGGATGTGGACAAGAAGTGGGATTCTCTCCTGAAACTTTGTAAACTTTAAGGATAAACAGGGGGCGATGCCCTCTTCCAATTTTTTTGGATATTTACGTGATCTACACATTTCACGCATATGTGTGAAATTCGCATCGGTCGATGATATATATGGTCGATATCATGTAAATTTACCGGAAATTCAGCAGGATGTGAAAAGTTATTATGAATAAGTTTACAATATTGATCTTTTCGCTAGTTTTAATAACGGTTGTCGCCGCCATTGCCATAGCAGCGATTTACACACAGGAGAGTGACAATACGCAGGATAGTGACCAGATGGAATGGGACCAACCTACGCCATTGGGTAAAGACGTAGAAATGAAGATAAAACAAGATTATTTGGATTTTCACGTAAAGCATATCAACCCCGATGCGACGGCGGACGATGTGTGGCTCCTTGGATGTTGCGGAATATATGATGGCTGCGTAGCGGTAATGATGGACTATAGTTTGAGCAGATATCTTACTGCAACAGGCAGCGAGACCGTAGGTGGAGTAACGTTCTACTATGGAAATTCAAACAGAATTCTAGTTTGGGAAGACGGAAATTTCCACAGTCTGCAAGAGGCATATGATGCGGGTTTACTGACAAAGGATGATCTAATAAAAATTGAGCGCAATTATGTTGCATACAGCATCTGATGAATATCGCCCTTTGTGTAATTCCTCCTGCCATTGGTCTTTTAAATCACTTATTAGGCAGAAATATGGCACTCAGCATAAAACCATTGCAATATTGCCAATGCAAGTGGAGACCCATCGCACTCCGCCTGCCTTTTTCTCGGAGAAATAAACGGCATTATGGGCCGTCAGAAAAACTCAGAACTAGTTTCGGGTATACATCAGAGGAACAGGATGATGGCCACTCCGAGCCATGCGGCGGCAAGCGCGCTGACGGAGTTGTTGGTGTATTTCGTGATCCTTCCCTTTCTCTCAAGGGTCGCGCCGAGCACGCTGTCGATCAAGCTCCCGGCGATGCCCATCGTTATCGGTACTAGGATGTAGATGCCGTCGGCGCCCAGGCCGCCGAAGATGAGCAGCCACCCCACAATGCTTGTGAACGCCGCTGCCGCAATGGATGACAGCGTCCCGAGTACGGACACTCCTCCGTCCGTCCCGCGTTTAACTCTTTCAAAGGTCGTTATGAGCCAAACCTTCCTGTCCCTGATCCCTATTTCGCTCGCAACCGTGTCCGCAGCGGCGACCGAGAGGACGGTTATGAACGCAGCGGTCATCGCCAGGTCGTACTCCTTGTTAAAATATAAATGCATGAATCCGTAGAGGAATGCGAACAGGCATGCCGGGAAACCCACCCCCAGAACGTTCTTATGCGTTCTCTCTCCGAAATCGCCTTCCTGCAGACCGTATTGTTTTTTGTCGCTGATGTTCATCTTCGTCGCGGCAAGACCGACAAGCGTGAAGGCGACAAGGAGTATCAGCCAATAGACGGAACCGAACACACCCACAACGTACCCGACCAAGAACGACGCTATCGCCCCTGAGGACGTCAGCATCCTGAACTTATAGGCAACTATCGACAAGGCCGCCGACAATATGCCAGAAAGTATCATCTGGGTAATTAATTCCATGAAGGGGACATACGTAATAAGGATATAAAAGTAAGGTGGAGCTCAGATCAGCTTCTCGAGGATATCCGTTGCGTATCTGATGCACAATGAACGGTCCTTCAGGGGGAAGAACATCACCTTGCCCTGGGGGTATATCGTTGTCTCCAGTCCCTCCCAGTCCAAGATGACCATCATATCATCCTTCTGTCTGATGGTGCATCCCATTCCCTCCAGAACGGCGGAGACCTTGCCGATATCAAGATCGAGGTCGTCCGCCGATATCGCCATCAGGGCCTCTCCGCCGCAGAGACGCATGGTCGTGAACCTCATCTGAACTCCTTCAGTATCCTTTCGGATGCGGAACGGAACTCACCGAGGCTTGAATCGTTGATGATCATTATGTCGGACAGGGCAATGACCTCGGCCAATCCCCATGATATCTCTCTGGAGTCCCTTTCGCTGAATTCCGTCCTGCTTTGGGGGGCGTCCTCCCTCCCTCTTTTCACGAGCCTTTCGTATCTTACTTCAGGAGGGGAGTGTATCCCTATTATCCGGACGTTCCCGCTGAGCTCTTTGAAGGACCTGACCTCGTCCATGCTCCTGCAACCGTCCACAAGGAACAGGCCGCCGCTCATACGCTCGATGGTCCGTTTTGCCCAGATGTTCTTTCCGTGCCGTTCTCTTTCCGCACTTGCGAACTGCCCTACGCTCAATCCCATGCCGCATTCCGGCGACGACGGATACGCTTCCCTTACCGCATCCCCCATACGCGCGAACGGGATCCCCATCGAACCTGCGACCGAAAGGAACTCTTCTTTGCCGGCTCCCGGCATCCCGGTGACTATAATGATCTTCATGTCACAAGAGGTTCTCAGAGATGTTTGTCAATATCCTGTCGCAGTAGACGCATCTGAGCTTAGGGGGGTTGCGCTCTCCCACTATGAATTCCGGAATGACGGGCTCCCCCCTGTTGGTGATGCAGTTGGGGTTGCTGCATTTGGCCAGCCCTATGATATGGTCGTCCAGCCTGACCTTGAACTTCTCTGCCACGTAATAATCCCTTATGATGGATATCGTCGCGTCCGGCGCGATAAGCGCTATCTTCCCCACCGTCACATGGTCGAGTTCCCTGTCCTCCACCTTTATCACGTCCTTCCATCCTTGGGTCTTGGTAGACAGGACGTGCATGCCGATGCTTATCACCGAGTCGATGTTATGCTCGTTGACCCCCAGTATCTTAAGGACGTTGAGAGCCTGACCGCTGGCGATGTGATCGATGACGGTGCCGTTCCTGATGGGCGGTATCTTGGTCTCGGCGATCTTGTTATCCATCGATGTCACCTCCGAGTATGGCGCAGAGGAGGGCCATTCTTACGGGCACCCCGTTGAACGCCTGCTCAAAGTATTTCGCATGGGGAGTGGAATCCACCTCGGGCATGATCTCGTCGACCCTCGGCAGCGGATGCATCACTATCATGTCGCTCTTCGCCTCGCGGAGTATCGCGTTGTCTATCCTGTACGTCCCCGCAACCTTCTGATACTCGGCGGGGTCCGGGAACCTTTCTTTTTGTATCCTTGTCACATAGAGTACATCGGCCTGCCCTATCGCATCCTCCAGGACATGCGTCTTCGCGGGCCTGCACCCTTTCTCGACGATGTGGTTGAAAGTGTCCGCAGGCATCTGCAGCGATTCCGGCGCTACGAACGTTAACTTCGCGCCGAACATCGTCAGCGCTTCGGCGAGTGAGTGGACGGTGCGGCCGTATTTCAGATCCCCCACCAAAACTATGTTCAGGCCGTCGAGGGATCCTTTGGCGGACCGCATGGTGAAAAGGTCGAGCAGCGTCTGCGTGGGGTGGGAGCCGGCCCCGTCCCCGGCGTTTATCACCGGGTTCTCGGAGAACTTCGCCGCAAGCCTGGCGGCACCCTCATGAGGATGCCTCAGGACGATGACGTCGCAGTACCCGTCCACCATTTTTATGGTATCGGCAAGAGTCTCCCCTTTTGACATGGAGGTCATGGACATCTCGGAAACATCTATGACCGTGCAGCCGAGTCTTCCGGCCGCGCTTTCAAATGACAGTTTTGTCCGGGTGGATGGTTCAAAGAACAGGTTGCCGAGCACCTTGCCGTCCAGCACTTTCTTCACCTTCTCGCCTTTGGCGTAAGGTATCATCCTTTCGGAAAGGTCAAGCAGATAATTTATCTGCTCTCGGTCAAGGTCGCGTATGGAAACAAGGTCCTTGTCATAGAAGTCCATGTTTCCTTATCCGAACTTTATAATATAACTCTTTTTCTTTGTGATGAAAAAGAGCAACGAAGGCTTCCTTGGTCATATTTGCCCGCCGGAATATTCACACAATTTTGAGAAAGCTGTCCTTGAGAAGTTTTTTTACGCACATTATATTGGAAAAAGTTTTTCTTCAAAAAAATTTCAAGAAAAAATTGGAGTAAAAATTTCTTTAAAATCGCTTGAGAAAAAGTATTGAGTGAATTTTTCTTCAAATAAGGATTTATATGCACAAACTCATGCGGCCCTATGGATGAGAACAGCCTTCACAGCGATAAGGCGGGACGGATCGAATGGGCTGACAACGGACAGTTCTGTTATTTCAGACCTAACACTTTGCCTCTTGACATAAAGGCCGACGGTCTGACCAACAGAACATTCCGCACGGTGTCCGCAGTGTCCAAATTGGACGGAAGGATATCCGGCATCCCGGATGAAGAACGGGTCGTGATCCTCAACGCATTTGCAGTAAAGGAGGCCACGACCAGCTCCGCCATAGAAGGATCCAGGTCCACGGTGTCCGATATATTCAGGGAAGAAAAAGAGAAAGAAAGGGACAGAGAAAAAGCGTTGGACAATCAAGAGGTGCGGAACTATAAAGAAGCACTCCGCAGCGGGATCGAAGCAGTCTCCGGAAGGGGCGCGATAACCGAGGAGATAATGCTGTCGATGCACAGGACATTGCTGAAAGGGGTCAGGGGTAGCGGTAAACAGCCAGGTTCCTATCGAAGCGGTCAGGTCTGGGTCGGAGGCAGAAAAGACACGCTGGAAACGGCAGAGTTCGTCCCGGTCCCGCCATTTGCCATACAATATATGATGGACGACCTCATAAATTACATGAACGAAAATGATGATGATCCAATCAGGAAGATAGCAGTCTCCCATTATCAGTTCGAGACCATACACCCATTCATGGACGGGAATGGGAGGATAGGGAGGCTGATGATAATGCTCCTCCTTTACAGAGAAGGTATAATGGAGAACCCATTTCTTTACATAAGCGAATATTTCAATAAGCACAGGGGCGAGTATATCTGTCATCTGACCGAGGTGCGCACAGACGGAGACCTGCAGGGTTGGCTGGAATTCTTCCTTGATGCATTAGACTCTCAAACAAAGAGGTCGATGGAGCTTCTTGATTCTCTGGAGTCATATAAGAAAACGATGCGGGAGCTGGCGCTTAGGGAGAGGAGCAGTGCTTTGGACGTGATCGGCGGCATGCTGATAGAGAACCCCTTCATAACTGCAAAGGACATCGCGGACAGGACGGGCGTAAGTGCGCCCACTGCAAGAAAGTTGATCGACGTCCTTCTGTGGAATGATGTGTTGGATGTTATGGAAGGCAAAAGGAAAGGAAAGTTGTACAAAGCAACAGCGATACTGGATATGCTGGAGAGCATCTGAACGGACCGGCCCTCATTAATTTCGCGGGTCGCGTTTTAATGAAAGCGGGGCGTCTGCTGGAGCCAGAGTCGGGAAAGGCAAAGCAAAAGGGGCTGCCTTGTTCTTTGGAGCAGCAGCGATGCTTGTCACAGCAGTATCGCTAACGCCCTCCTTGAGGCAATATTAATTAACGCGCGATGAATCGAGGGGTCATGCTGAGTGTCATCGGAAGGTCTCAAAGAGGAAGGACGTGCGAGTATTCCAGAGGGGACCGGTCAATAAAGACGCCGTTCATAATAGGTTCCGACGACCCCGACATCCGCATTTCGGCCGGAGCCGAAGGCAGGACACTCCGTTTCTTCGGCTCAGAGATCCCCATCGACCAAAAACTGCTCACTTCAGTATCTTCAAGAAAGGACACGGCGCCATTCTGCAAAGACGGAGTGTGCGTCGTAAGGCTTCCTTTCAGCAGCGAACATGACATCCCAGATGATTCCGACGTGATCGTGGTGCCGAACGCATTCGAACTTAGGAATGACGCGAGAAAACTCATCGATTCCGTGATCAAAATAAGGGAGAAAATAGGATACAACAGACTCCTCTGCATGATCGGTATCGCCGAGCCCTCCACGGTCGCGCTACTGACGTACATGGGGGCGGATGTGTTCGACGATTCTCTGGCAAAAGCGGCGGGTTCCAAAATGATCCGTCTGATCCCGGAAGGAGAGATACGCGCCGGCAGCGATGTTTCGGATGAGAACATCGCCGACCTAAGTAAGGAGTGCGAAAAGATAATCGCGTTCACGGAAGCGGGAAGGCTGAGGGAATTGGTCGATCAGAGGGCGCCGTCGTCGCCGTCTTCGGTCGCCGCACTGAGGATCTTCGACGAAGTCGGCTACAGGTATCAGGAGGAATGCTGTTCCTCCGTCGGGACGAGGTTCGCGTGCAACACGACCCAGGCTCTAAGAAGACCGGACCTTATGATATACCGCGATAAGATCTCCGAAAGATACAGGAAGCCGGAACATAAGCGTATACTGCTGCTGCTTCCCTGTTCGGCGAAGAAGCCTTACCACATCTCGAAGACACACAAAGCGTTCGCATCGGCGATACACACGGCACAGCACGACACCCTTGTGCACGAGGTCATTGTGACATCCCCTCTCGGCATCGTACCGAGGGAGCTGGATATATTCTATCCTGCCAACTCATATGACATACCGGTCACCGGAGAATGGAAATGCCAGGAGCGGGAGATGATAAGGTCGATGGTGTCCGGCATACTCTCGCAGGGCTATGACAAGGTGATATGCCACTTGGGTGATTCGGCGGAACTGGTCGAGGATCTGGCAGATATGGAGGAGACCGTCGTCGGAGATCCTACCTCCCCCGCATCGCTGAAGAATCTGGATGAGGCGCTGAGAAGGGCCGCAAAAGGCATGGAACCTGCCGATTATTCTGTCGAGAGGATAGGTTCTGTGAGATCTATATTGGCATTCCAGCTGGGGCAGGAGGCCGCCGATGCTCTGATGAGCGACGGAAGCTACGCAATAGGCAAATTCCCTTACTGGAAGATATTGAGGAACAGTCCTGACGGCAAGGACAAGATCCAGTTGGGGATGCTTACGCCGGAGAGGGGCATGGTATCCCTTACGATAGAGGGCGCGGAGATCATCGCAGGGACAGGCAAGAACATCGTTGAGATGACGGATTTCGAGATGAAAGGGAACCTCTTTGCCGTCGGTGTGAAGGATGCCGACCCCGGACTCAGGCCGGGCGACGAAGCAGTTGTCACTCTGAACGGGAATGTCATAGCAGTAGGGGTCGCGATGATGTCCGGCAAGGAGATGGCGGACCTCAAAAGAGGGATAGCAGTCAAGGTAAGGCACAAAAGAAAGTGACGATCTTTCATTTTCTGTACTTTCGGGTACTTTCGGTGACCTCCCCCGCTTTTCTTTATATATTCTCCTTGCCATGATTGTATTGAAGATCACAGTGCATCCCCAAGAAGCACAGGATACTTCAGGAAAACGGGGTTCTATCCCATTCCATCCGCCCCGTTGTCCTTTTTTCTTCCTTTTCATCGGATGGAGAATTCCTTTGACGTCTCCTTACCCAGCTTTGAGAACAACAGACTCAGCGCTATGCCTCCGACCAACGCAACGGTACCCAGCGCGATGTCCGTGACGCCGGGGCCGGCGGCCGCAGCCTCATATAATATAACAAAGACGGAACCTATCGTCAGCCCGAATATCATCAGGTAGGTGGACCTGCGGTATCTGGTAAGCGCATAGCTTACGACCTTGGAGAAACCGATCAAGCCGATGAAGACTCCTATCACAAGCGGTACCATCAGAACGACATCGAACGAGGCTATCGTCTCTATCAGCTGGGGGTACAGGCCCATGGCCAAAAGTATCGTGGCACCGCTTATCCCCGGAACAAGATGAGATACGGAAAAGATCATGCCGATGAGGACCATGCACAGGCACGACACCGCATCGTGTGAGAGTTTTATCTCTTCCGCTTCCATCATGGCCATGGCCAAGAACAGCAAGGTTATGACAATGCCGACCGCAAATGCCAAGACGTTCGTCTTAGAAGGTTTGCTTTCCCGTTCTGTGTGTTTCCACAGCTCCGGAAGCTGTCCCAGTATCATCCCCGTGAACAGCATCATGGAGGCGACCAAGTAATGTTCCAGTATCCAATCGAGCCCTTTGAAGGAGACCACAATGCCGAAGGCAATGCCCACTCCTACGACCATCAGGAATCCGAAGTCCTCCCTGATCTTATGGGCAATGTCCGCGATGTCCGATATAAGCCGCTCATAGATCCCGAAGCAGACGGCAAGGACCGCCCCGCTCACGCCCGGTACCGTAGATGCGATGCCTACAAGCACACCAATGAAAAATTTCTTGACGGCAGGTACCGGGGACTTCATAAAGGGAGATATTAGACGTGGTATTAATTATTAGAGTATAGACGATTTGTCTAATCGTTACATAGAGAAGGTATGACCAAAATGCACTACGCCGACTACAAAACGATCCTCTCCCCCAACAACGGGATGAATATATACAGGGGATGCACACACGGCTGCATATACTGCGACAGCCGCAGCGCCTGCTACCGCATGGATCATGATTTTGAGGACATAGAGGTAAAGCGCAACGCCCCGCAGATCCTCGAATCCCAATTGAAAAGGAAAAGGAACAAATGCATGATCGGCACGGGAGCGATGTGCGACCCGTACATCCATCTGGAGGAAGATCTGCAGATGACCAGACAATGCCTTTCCGTGATCGAGAAATATGGTTTCGGCGTCTCCGTCTTAACGAAATCCTCCCGCATACTGCGCGACACGGACCTCCTGAAATCGATCAACGAGAAGGCCAAATGCGTGGTGCAGGTCACCCTTACAACATACGACGAGGAATTATGCCGAAAGATAGAACCCAACGTTTCCACAACCTTTGAACGCTTCCGAGTCTTAAAAACTATGAGAGAAGCCGGAATACCTACAGTTGTCTGGCTATGTCCCATACTTCCGTTCATAAATGACTCTGAGGAGAACCTTCGGGGGCTGCTCGATTACTGTATTGAAGCAAAGGTCCGCGGAATATTGTGTTTCGGTTTCGGCGTGACATTGAGAGAGGGCGACAGAGAATACTTCTATCATTCGATCGACAGACTCTTCCCCGGCGTGAAGCAGAAGTACATTGATCGTTTCGGGGATTCGTACGTTTGCAACAGCCCCAACAACGCCCGGCTGACGGATATCTTTATAGACGTCTGCAAAGAGCACAATATGCTCTATAAAATGGACGAGGTGCTCGAATATCTGCGAAGATTTGAAACGAAAAGCAGGCAATCGTCCTTATCCGATCACATACTCGGCGATCCGCCCTCCGAGCACGATTGAACATCACCCCATATTGATCGTATGGTAAGAGCCCATATTCTTGAAGAAGCTCGTTTTTCTCTTTATCATGGTAAGCGCGTCGGAAACGTCGGAAGTGTTCTCGTATCCGGAGATCTCGATAAAGAACACATATTCTCCGTGCCTGTTCTTCGTCGGGCGCGACAGTATCTTCGTCATGTTCAGATCCCATATTGCGAAGATATCCAGGATCTTGTAGAGCTCTCCGGGTTTATCCTCGGTCGAGAACACGATTGATGTGCTGCAGCCGGCCTTCGGCAGCGACGTGTTAGCTTTTGTCAGCAGAATGAACTGGGTTGTGTTGTTCTTATTGTTCTGGATATTCTCGTGGATGGTCGTGAGATCATAGAGATCAGCTGAGACCTTAGAACCTATCGCCGCAATGATCTCTCCGTTTTCTCCGTCGCAGGAAGCGGCGAGCTTCGCGGCCTCAGCCGTAGAACTGACAAATTCAACGACAGCGTCCGGATAGGATTTGTTTATGAACTTCCTGCATTGCGCCAATGCCTGAGGGTGCGACAGTATCTTTGTGATCTTGCCGCCGGCGTTCTTTTCGCCGACCATCAGATTCTGCACAATAGGCAGAGTCAGCTGCTTCGAGATGAAAAGCTTGGAGTCAAAGATGAGCGTGTCGATGGTCGTGTTCACCGCCCCCTCGATCGAATTCTCGATCGGAACTACTCCGTAATCCGCTTTATTGTTCTCAACAGCCTCGAAGACATCTTCTATAGAAGAAAGCGGAAAAAGTAATGCCTCCAAATGATCTGTCGATCTTACGAAAAAGTCCGCCGCCTGTTCTGTGAATGTCCCCTCAGGTCCAAGGTAAGCTATCTTCATTTTTTCACCAGATCTTATGTGCTGGGCCGCACAAAGATGTATATTTATTCCATGTTCTTTAATTATCCGTAAAATGGCCGTTTGCAGCAATATCAAAAGTACGGAAATACTGCTCTAAATGCAGTGAAAATGGGAATTGTTACTCCAATAAATGCAGGCCAGCAAAAATACTAATTCGCAGGAGCCGGAGAGTGAGTGCAGCATGGCAGTTGCACTGTTATATTGATCATATCATGCCGATAGGGATTATCTTATCGCTGCTGTCGAGCGAGAGCAGGTCGTCATATGTGCAAATGATGCCGCCCGGCCCCCTTTTTCCGAGTCTGTCTACGATCCTGAACGCTCTGATGTCCTTCTTGCCTGGGTCTGAGTTTTTCTTGATCTCGATCGGATGCAGGAGGCCGTTCTCCTCTATGATCAGATCGATCTCGTTACCTTCTTTATCTCTGTAATAATACAGGTGTGGGTCCGAGATGCCCGCGTTGTAATAGCTTTTCAAGACCTCGGAAATTACATATGTCTCAAAGAAAGCGCCTGCCATGGCGCCGTCTCGTAGGACATCCGGCGTATTCCACCGCGTGAGATAAGCGGCCAGGCCCGTATCAAGGAAATACAGCTTAGGCGCCTTGATGGTACGGTTGGTGATGTTGTTGTGGTACGGCTGAAGCAGGTAGATGATATTGGATGCCCTGAGCACGGACAGCCAGCGTTCGGCCGTGGGCACGCTTATCCCCACGTCGTTCGCCACCGACGACAGATTAAGCACGGTGCCGGTACGTCCGGCGATAACTGTCATGAAACTGATGAATTTCAATTCGTTTTCGATGTTTATCAGATCTCTCACATCCCGCTCTATGTATGTGGCCACGTAAGATGAATAGAACATCCGGCAATCCATTTCCCTGTTCATGAAAAGCTCCGGCAGACATCCCCTCTGTATGGTCTCCCAGAGGTGGCCCCGATCCACAGGCCTATATGTTTCAGATCTCTCAATGAAATAATCTTCGGTCGGTAAGAACGGTCGGTTGAATGGGATCTCGGACATCTCCCGCATCGATAACCCCAGCATATTAAGGATGCCGATCCTGCCGGCAAGCGACTCGCTCACATTTTTCATCATACGGAACTGCTGCGAACCGGATAAGTAGAACAGGCCTTTTTTCTTCCTCTCATCGATGATCATCTTCATTACAATGAAGAGGGAAGGTGCGCGCTGCACTTCATCAACGAACACCGGCGGCGGGAAATCCTTGAAGAAAGTGATACTTTCGTTGACAGCTGACGACAAACGAAGCGGATCATCTAATGAGACATATCTGATGCCTTCTGTGACCTCCCGGAGCATTGTGGTCTTACCGACCTGCCTTGGCCCGGTCACAAGTATGGAACCAAACATCGCCGATGCTTTTTTTACTACGTCTTCCAGGTGCCTCTTTAAGTACATGTCAATTTCCGTCTAATTTAATATTCAATATTAAATTAGTCGTATATAATATGTGGCATGCCTCAGCCGTTGGCAGGAACATGCATACTTCCGGCGATGTTCACATGCAGAGGCCCTTTCAACGTGATGGAAAAGCTGTTGGAAAAAAATGGGAATAATTATTGGAAAAAAATGGGAATTTTATTATGCTGGAATCATTATCGGGTGACTTGCCCCGGATAAGGCCACATGAGATCGAGACCTTATGAAGGATGCGGGACTGGAAGCTTCGGTATTTGAATCGACAGGGTTCTTCAAGGTCACATTCAAACGGCCGCTGATGCACACATTGACCATCGAGGAAGTACCCGATAGAATGCCCATAAAACTCACTCACGGACTCACCGAGAATGAGATAAGAGTTTGCGAACTAATTTCGATCGATGTCAGAATAACTATTATCAAGATGTCCAAAGAACTTAAGCTTACTACACGTCAGACACACATCATCATTTCTTTGCTTACCGAAAAGGGTACCGTTAGAAGAATAGGTTCCAAAAAGACTGGTTCATGGGTATTTTTTGGTGCGATGAAATGATATACAAATCTGAAGATCAATCCGAAAATATCGGGAAAATAAACGTAAAACAAACGAGAAGCAAATGCCATTTTATAGCAGTAGTTAAAATAGCCAGCAAATAAGAATCTATGAATTTAATTGGGGAAAATAAATGTAAAATAAATGGGAAATAAATTATGATTTGTGATATTCGCTGTCTCAACGACTAGGGTCTTTCCAAACCTGTTGTATTTTCTCTATGTGTCTGGCGATCTCCTGCCCCTCTGGCATCAAGTAAAGTATCATTGAGTTATGTTGTTTATTCTCTTCCCGATGATGATTATTCGTTCTTCGATCAATTCATTGATCTTCAGGAAACAAGACTGCCCAAACTTAAATTCCGATAAGAGTATGGGTGTTCGGAGGTACGAGAGAAAGCAATCTTACAGACACAGGACAAGGACGAGGAGGCACGATCTGAAGGATTGCAGAACTCCTTTTGCTCATAAGCAATACTAAGGTTCATTAGACTACACGATATCATTATAACTCGAGTCGAATAGCTTTATCTGTTAAAAAAGTCATAAACATTTATGGAATGGTTCAAAGAAAGAAGAAGATACATGGGCACAATTTTTGGATCATGCTACCTCGACTCAAACCTTATTGTTGCTAAACTAACTGGAGATAGACCAGATTTAATACCTGGTATTGACTACATTTTAGACCAGTATCTGGGAATGTACATCTACATTTCTCCCATGGTAATAGGTGAGTATTTTGATGTGGCAACACGAAAAAAAGGTCTATCAAGGGAAGAAGCTACAGATGTTTTACGTGATTTCATTCTGAAATATTCAATCACAATAACATGTCCAAAAGTCAATCTAGCAAGTCATTTCCCAATTGCCGCAGAAGGCGAATTATATGCCGATATTGTTTTACATGATTCAAAACATGGAACTTTACAGGTACTCTCAACAAAAGGTTCGAAAAAGCAGTCTGTTACGATGAAATCCGAGCGGCCTGGGTATTCTGATCATAATTACGTTTCTGCAGAAATAACAGGTTTGTTGACAAAGTTTCTTATTGAGGCAGCAACAGGAGATTATGGAGGAAATAGCGGGAAGTTATCATATCAAGACAAATTGGTTCTGCATATGGCTTCTCAGATCGGGCCAGTGTACTTTGTGACAGATGATTCCGACTCGCTTCTAAAGCATTTTACAGGCTTGCCGAACGACAGAAGATGTGGAAACATCTGGGGAATGTTTAACTTATCCGAATTTGAGAAAAAGGACAGAGCGAAGAAAGAGACATTTTTTGGTCCAGAGTATGAAAAATATACATGGTGGGCTGAGAAAGACAAAGGCAAAGTTAATCTTGGATTGGATTTTCTAAAGGAACATGACAACGGTTGATCCGAACTGGTGTAACAATGTCTGAAAAAACAGTAGATGAGGACCTCTTCAATGATGATGCTACATTCGGAGAAATATTTGACAGAGACTCAAAAGACTACTTAATCGTTCATCTTGATGTTCTGGGATACAAGGATTTTGTTGAAATAAATGGTGAAAAAGAACTATTTGCTTCAATAAGAAAAGGGTGGATGTTTGCTAAAGCTCTTTTTGACCCCGAATTAACTATGGCTGATGGAAGTACAGTAAGCTACGAAGTAAAATTAAGGATGTTTACGGATAATATTTTCATCTCGGTAGAGTTAGAAGGAGATGGGCGGGACGAGATGCGAGTTACCCTGACCATCAATATACTAGCACATCTTCAAAATTCAATAATGGATCATTCAAATTTGTTGCTAAGGGGGGCAATTACGTATGGGAAATGCTACATTGATGATTTCATTTTGGGAAAACCATTCATAGAGGCATTTGAGCTCGAATCTAAGAAAGCAATATGGTCGAGGATAATAATTAGCGAAAAGGTGTTGACACACATTCCACAAAAATTTGTAAATACTCTCGTAAAAAAAGACGAAAAGGGCCTATTTCAACTGGATTATTTACGCATAGTTATCGAATTTACGCATAGTATGTCTGGAATCACTTCAAGCGAGACACTACTGAAACACAAGGGGAGTGTTTTAAAGATAACCAGAAACACTTTGAACGATGATCGATTTTTAAGCATTGAAACCATCGGTGATGCAATCAAAATTCTCAAAATTACAAAAAAATATCATTTATTGACCAAGTATCATAATGACTTATGTGAAGAATATGGCTGTGAGGATGCAAAAATGGAGGATGTCGAATGGTCTGACACACTTCTTGAGCAATACGAAAGCCTGACTAATCACATAACAGAAGCTAGATCTCCTAAAGAAATTGATGAAATTAGCAAGATATTGTTGCAAATAAAAAATTCATATGGAAAAATAATTGAGCCTATTATTGCCCATAATGCTAAATATGGTTCTGGAAAAAGCAAATGAGAAGACTCATTCTTTAATATCTTCCTGTTTGTTCACTCTTTCCAGAACTTGCTGTATCTTTTCCAAGTGGCTTGCGACCTCCTGCCCCCTCGGCGTCAGGTAAAGCCTCATTGCATTGTGTTGTTTATTCTCTTCTCCGATCACGTCATTGATCCTCAGGAACTTCGTTCTTTCATTTCCACCCTCTAACTTTGTTATCTCTGTCTTTTTCGATCCTGGGTTCTCTTTGACGGCCATTATGACATAAAGGGAGAACTTTCTCTCGAGAATTTCTAACGCAAATCCCATATTTCATAATTCAATACCTGTTGCTACGCAGCAAGTGGTTGAAGTCCCACTCCGCTGAAACAAAGGCGCTATTCTTCTCGTTTTCGGACGGTTACGGTCATCTTTCGGGCAACAGTTTCAGGAAGATCAAGTCAAAAATCGAGGTAAAAATAGGCGAGAAATTTGAGCTCAGAGACTGCCGCAGAGGCTTCGGTCAGAACTATCTGGACAAGGGCCTCAACATCGAAGCCGTCTCCGTTCTGATGGGACACTCTTCAACGAAGACCACCGAAGGCTACTACTGCAGGAAATCACAAGCGAATGTAATCTAAGGAGCGAAGGAAGTATAATGAAACACGCAGGTTGCACCCATCTGGATGCTGGCTATGATAAAGTGAGTGCAACCGCCGGGTTTCACACCCCCCTTAGCCAGCGTTTTCTAAATAAGGGTCAATTCTGCATTTTTACAATAATTCGAAATCAATCGGTTTCACCATAGACTTTTGGGTGTTCTCAGCGACTCGGTTAGATGGAATTCTGACCGTTTGACAGGCATGTAAGCTGTGGTTGCTGAGGCATCAAATCCAAAAACTCATTAGAAAATCTCTTAACAAAACAACAGAAAGGAACATGAAAACATGGCAACAAGTGTAGAAACAAACTTAGGCAAGAAGATAGGAATATACTTCAGACAGATGAACATCGGAGACAACGATGAAGAGCAAAAGACATTAATCATGTCTTTTTCAGAAGGCAACGTATACGTTGATCTGAAGATACTCTCGCACTTCAATCGGGAAAAATGGCAGGAGATATCTTCATTTGTTTAGAAGACAAAGAAGAATTAGAGGGTTTTTCAGAGGAAGATTTGCCAGAGATGCTGAGAGATGTGCTCTGTGACTTATTGATTTCAATGATGGATGAGATAGAGAGACAGAATGCCACACACTGTGACCCCGAGAAATGTGAGGAAGACTGTGACCTTTGCGAAATAAGGGCTATACCGAAAATAATCTGCATCAGAAGCAAAGTCATCAGAACAAACGGGAGGGCATAATGTTTCACTATCAATTTTTAATATCAGAAGAAGAGGAATGATTAAGGATCATTTTATTGATTGTTTAAACCAAATAGATTGGCATTAATTTTTTATTTTGCTAGGTTGAGATTCAAAATATCCATTCCAAACTGATTATAAATCCATTCTAAAGCCAGACATGTTTTTTTAATGAAGAAATACGCACATGTTATCAGACCAAAAAAAGGAATGCCATCTAACCTCAGCGCATGAGTACGATATGTTGCTTTAACAATGTCCTCTCCATTGGATAGCCTGCTGATCCATCTCTGTTCTGCTCTGTCTTCTAGATACACATTAATAGAAAAATCGAGATGATTTAAATTCATATTTCCGAGATCTTTACCATATGCATCGTTAATGATACAGTGTATAAATCTCCCGATTACTCGTTGTCTGAAATTATCTAAATGTACTTCTTCGATGTACATTTCCATATCATTACGGTTCTTGGTCTTGATAATAACTTCAAGCCGCGCATCATTCTGGCTTTGAAAAGTAGATTTGTATTCAGGCAAGTCTTCTAATTTTTCATTTTTTTGTGAACAATCGTACTCTCCCCCTGTGTATTTCTTTTGTAGTCTGAAATTACTTATACATTTTGGATCTATTGGGCGAATAACAGCGGCTTCCTTATAATATGAAATATCTGAAAGATTGTGTACAAAGTATGGGTCGATGTGTAAAAGATAGTTGTTTCCATAAGTTTTTTCGATGTGTTGGATCATTTTATCCTTTTCAAGATATTCAAAGCAATGTCCTTTGTAACTAACTCCGATAAATGGTCCAAAACGAACCCCATCGTCCACATATTTCCCTCCTCTCAATTCACAATCATCAAAAATATTTCTAGGAAGGTATTCGCCGCTACCCTGTTTACTTATCTTTTCAAATAGTTCAGGAAAGGCTTGAAACAGGGGTTGAGATTCGTTATATTGTTCATAACTGCGTCTTTCATGAAAAGAATGGTTCTCTAGGTAAATATCGTATAGGACTCTTGCTTCGTTTTCATTTTTCGAATCGGTACCTAATTGATAAAAAATGCCCATTCTGCAGTCTGAAGAAGAGTCTTTCCATTCATATTTGAATTTGCTTGCTCCTTCACATAAATCTTTGATTTGGTTGTCATATCTTCTAATAAAATAGTTGTAGTTAAAACGATTAATCTTACCAATTTTATGTGCGAGCTTTTCCATCTTCTCTATGTAGTCGTTGCACATCATACTATAATATGGTTAATAAATAAAAAAGTGTGAGGTTTCCTCCACACAAATAGTCACATCCTCTTAAACTATTCCTCCGTGTCCTCCCTCAGAGAACTTTTTCCACAACAGATGAAGGCATTATAACACAAGAGAAATTTGATGCCGTCAAAATAAGACTTTTGGAACTATGGTTTCAATTGAAGTATCTCTTTTAACCTGACTTTCGAGCCTCTGAAATAAGAGGTCGGATCCTGTACAGCGTGGTTTGAACATCTATCTAATGTCGAATAGGGGCATCCCCATTCGACTATAGTATTATATTTCTACATAATCGATTATAATGAATTATGGTAACTCACGATTCAGACGATTCAAAATTATATCATATTATGTATCCTATTGTATTTTTCTATTCGTCAAATTATTTGGAGGAGTTCAACAGTTGGAAGAGAGTTATTGAAGATGATGATACTGACTATGTTAATTACATTGTAGAAAAATTCATTTCCAATCCAATCGAATCACATACTTTTTCAAAAAACGTTAATCCGATCGATGTTACTTTTACATCATCAGGAACAATTATTTTGAAAACAGACGATTATGAGATAGCAAAACGCATCGTAAATTCACTTTTACTTTCCTTTGCTCTTTTGACAGGTCATACATGTTTTTCGTGCAAGATCACAGATTTAGATCCGATGAGGAATGAAAGAGGTAATTCAATTCCATTGGTTAGATCACATGTGTCCATAGGAAGAGCAACAGCATGCTCAAAAGCAATTCTTGGAGATGAGTTTAACAACATTCTCTTCAACAAGCAGTTTCTTCATAAAGACACAATTGCGCCCATAGTAGAACTAGCTGAACATTTTTATGAATCAAAAAATACTGTCTCTTATCAAAGAGAATTTGAAGCCTTATATCAATGGTCTGTAAAAAACTATGATGTGGCTTTTATATTATATTGGGTACAAATAGAGCTATTTTTGAAAAGAAATCTTAGATCGTACAATGGGATACCCAGTGCAAGAAAATCAATAAATTCACTTATTGGCGTAGACCAAAATGGGAGACCTGTAAGGAGAAAGACAAAACTGTGTGGCAAGTATATACCGTTACTCTTGGCAAGAGACATTAACAATTGTTATGAAATAAGAAAGAACATGGTTCATGAAGGGAAAGAGTGTGACGAAAAGTCTGCAGAACTGTGTAAAGAGATTGCTGAAAAACTTCAATTGTGGAGACTTATTGATATAGATAGGATTGATTATGATTCATATCTTCACAGAGTTAGATTAATAATTGAACGGGAAGAAAAAGTCATTTGGCCGATGAATAATAATGGTTCTCTAAGAATGTAAGTGGAAATATTCTCTCGAGTAAAGAAATCAGGATCTTTCCAAAACCAGTTGTATCTTTTCCAAGTGAATTGCGATTCCCTGCCCCTTTGGCGTCAGGCAAAGCCTCATAAGAAGCGAAGGAGGTGTGGTGAAACAGGCCGGTTGCACCCCTTTTTGATGCTGGGTGGGTAAAAGTGAGTGCAACCGCCGGGATTCGAACCCGGGTAGCAAGCTTGGAAGGCTTGAATCCTGACCAGCTAGATTACAGTTGCAACGGACCTCCCCTATTTTGTACTTGATATTTAACTGTAATGCTGGGTTAGGAAAGCATTCGTGATTTTAAAGGAAAAGACTTAGATTTATCTATTCTGCGGAAGATACTGGTACATGATGCACGAACCTGTGTTCCAGGATAGTTTTGAAGTAAACGTCTGGAAGAGGCTTAACTCCGAAAAGGACAGTGCATCGCAGAAGAGCGATTTTTTCATCGGCATCGCCAATAGCGTTATAAAACGCGAAAGATCCGCTAATTCCGCGATACTTTCGCTGCTCATTGAGAAACTATTCGAGACGCAGAGCAGCGGGATGGAGCCGCTCATCGACCAGCTTGTTTCCAAAAGCAGGCCTAATGACTGCATGCCGGCGCTGACGGCGGCCCTTGTCTATGCCGGTGTCGACAGGTGGGATAAGGCGGAAGAGATGGCGGAATCGGTGAAGCACGCTCAGAACATCCCCATGCTGGGATGCGTGAGGGCAAAGATAGCGATGGAGGCGGGCGATACCCCGAAGGCAAAGAAGGAACTGATGAGGGCAAGATGCAGCGACCCCGCTTTTCCTATGTTCTATGAGCTCATCCAGCAGGCGGAGCCGGCGGAAGGCTGGATGTACAGGCAGAACATCGAACTGCTGGCCGCCGGCAGGGAGCAGATACCCTTCGGCGATAACACCGGCTCCAATCCCGTTCAGAAGCTGTATGAGATCTACAGGGATTGGTACAAAGGTAGCAGGGACGAGGCCACCGAAGCGATGATAAGGTCCGAAGAGTACAAGAAAAAGAATTCGGAGTATGTGCTAGCATCCGCCAGGATGTCCATGGACGAGAGAGACTGGCACTCCGCTCAGATGATGTACACCTCCCTCCTCACAAAAAGCGCGAACTGCGTTTACATAATATGCGAGGCGGCCAAAGCGTTCTACTCCGGAGGGAACTTTGAGAAAGCGCTGTCCATGTACAGGGACGCGGAAGCACTGGACCCTGTTTCCCCATTGGTCATGAGAGGCTTGATCCAAACCTATTCGGCGCTGGGAATGAAAGCGGAAGCGGCGCAATGCGCGAAAGAATACCTGGACAGCGAGAACGCGGACCTTGCGGCATATGTCATGGGGGCGAAGGTGCTGTTCTCGAACTCCTTCTATGCGGACGCAGAGTCGGTGGTGGACAAGGTCCTCCTTTCCCATCCGGGCGATCCGAGCGCATTCGTTCTGAAATCGGAGATAGAGTTCGAGAGTGGGAACATAAACGCCGCCCTGAGGACGGTCCTGAACGGGGTCGATAAGAATCCAGACAATGCAGACGTCAGGCGTCAGAAGGCGAGGATACTGTTCAAGACAGGGAGGGCGGACAAAGCGGCGGCAGAACTGGAGAAAGCGGAGAAAGCAGACCCAGATAATGTGGGGGTGCTGCTTCTGATGAAGGACATCGCGATCGCCGGCGGAAAGAGCGAGGACGCCGTAAGGCTGAGCAACAGGATACTTCAGCTGGACCCAGGGAACGTCGACGCCATGAACACCCTGTCGAAGGCGAATCTTTCGGTGAAGAGAGAGGAGTCCTACTCCTCGTACAAGGACATGATGGTAGCAGACAACAGAGCGGAGAATTTCGTTAATGTCTTATCGTCCATGATCATCGACGGCAAGTACAGGGAGGCGGTACAGATGTTCATCGAGAAGGAAAGGGAGTTCGGCAAGAATCCGGCGGTGAGGCGTTTGAAAGGGAACGCCGAGTATGCCCTGGGTAATTACAAAGAAGCATCCGCCGCCTTCGCATACGCTTCCGAGCTGGACCCGAAGGATCCGATGGCATGGCACTCGAAGGGCATGGCCGACGAGGCCATGGGCGACCTCAAGAATGCCGAAGAAGCTTACAACAAAGCCGTCCTTCTGGATATGAACGAACCGGAGTACTGGGTCTCGCGTTCTTCCATACAGGAGAAGAAGAAAGACCTGGCCGGGGCGGTCGAGTCCCTGAACAGGGTTATCGAACTCAGACCGGGCGACATATACGCGCTTGTGAAAAAGGGAATGATCTTCGCGGAGCTCGGAAGATTTGATGAAGCGCTTTATTATCTGGATATGGCGACGGTCACCGATCCTGATAACATCGAAGTGATGAGGATCAGGCGCGACGTGGGGATGGCCTCCGGTAATATCAAGGCGGCGGAGGAAGCGGCAGTGAAGCTGGTCGAACTGAGGCCCTTCGATGAGGAAGGGGTCGCCGCAGCGGTCAGGATACTTATGCTCAATGGCAGGGACGAGGCCGCCGCAGGCCTGATAGAGAATGCGCTCAAGGCGGAGCCGTCCTCGATCCCTCTCCTCATAACCAAAAAGGAGTTCTGCACGCTGAGAGAGGACCACAGAGGGATAATCGAGGTCTGCCGCCGCATTTTGGCAGCACAGCCGGATAATAATCTGATCAGAAACGATCTCGCCGAAGCGTACGCGGCCACGGGCGATGTGAATGCGGCAAGCAGGATGTACATGGAGATCAGCCCCGCGGAAGATAAGGCCGAACAAAAACGCCAATATGCCCCCAAGGCACAGAAACAAAAAGTACCAGACACAATAAAAAGATATGCAGAAAGGGTCCTGAGGCGCGCATACATATCAAAACTCTCGCTGAGCGATCCGACGCTGGTCGAAGCGCTGGATATCGATGAGGCCACCGCCAGGGCCATAATGGCCTATCTCTCCGACATATCGGAATACGGCGACGTCAGCCCAGGAACACTGGAGTTCGAAAGGATGGAGAAGCTTTCGTTCAACGCGGTGACCAAAGGGAACTGCACGGGCCTGGAGAGCGAACCGCTGATAACGATACCCAGCGCGTATGTCGCCGGCGGGGCGAAGGATGCGGACGAAGCGAAGTTACTGGTCGCCTACATGTATAAGGTGTTAAGCGCCAAAAAGTCGGCGAAAGCGCTCCCTCCGGATCTGAGGAAGATAGCGGAAGCAACCCAAAAGGACACATCCATTGAAGAAATAATGAAAGGGCACAAGATCGGAGCGTATCAGGCGAAGCTGGTCAAAGACAACCTGTGATCAGTATCTGTTCATTTCCGATTTCATATATTCTCTTAAAAGGCATGTCGCATAATTCCCCTTCGTAAGGGAGAAGCTGACCTCGTATCCGTCGCCGGCGATCCTGTGCGACAGACCTGCCACGGGACACAGTATCTCCCTCCTGCTCCCCTTCGAACTGCAGTGCGGCAGCCCTGGGACAATGAAGTCCTTGCCGGAGATCCTCTCGTTTTCAATGACGGATCTCTCGATCTCTCCCATCTCTCCTTCCGCTATCCTGCTTTCGGAACCGAACAGCGATATGGTAACGAACGCCCTGCCCGATCTGACCTGTCTTGTCACAAGGTCAATGTTGTTCGGCGTCGTAGCGACAGGGTTCTCATGCTGAGGCACCCTGTTGGAATCCAGGGGGATGACGACATCCCCCACTATGGGTCTGTTCAGAGGGATGCCTTTCCCCATACGTCCGCTGAGCATCCTGTTGAAAAGATATGACTGGTAGGCATGCACGAACATCATCTGGAGGTTCTTAGGGAGTTTTTCTATGGCCCCCTTCCAATCGTCTGGGTAAGAGACAATGTGTTCCACCATGATCTTCTCGAACGACAGCGAATCCGGCATATCTTTCAGAAGGGAGGACCAGTCGCCGTCTTCAGACAGGGCTCTTCTCGCGTCCGTGACATCCTCGTCCTCGAATGCGGACAGGTCCGAAACATAACTTCGGACAGCTCCTTCTATATCTCCTCTGACTATGGATTCGCCGACCTTATGCGTTATCGGCCTGACAGATCCGAACCTCTGCACTCCGAAATAGTTCGGAAAGCCCCCCTTATCCTTCACGGCCGAGGAAACGGCGTCAAGGGTCTCAGAGATGTCGTTCTCCGGGACAGTGCACTCTCTGACCCTGACCGCAAACGAATTCCCCAGCAGGTCCCCGATCTGAACCCCTCTTTTTGCAGTGTATGGCTCTTTGATCTCCACATCCTTGAGGGAGATCCTTTTCATAGAATCGATGGGGCATTCGAAGGACATTAGCTGCGTCGTCACCGCTCTTTTGTCCTTTGTCCCGGCAAAGCCTATCTTTTCGCGGGATATGCCGAGGCCTCTCGAAAGCAGTCTTACGAGGCGGTTCGTTTCCCAATTCCTGCTGGTAACTTCTGCGATAACGAACCTTCCGTCCGCAGCGGCCTCAGGTCTGTCCGATATCTCTTTTACAACAAAATCCTCCGGCTCTTTTTTGAGACGTCCGCCGGTCCCGTCCGTGTCGCTCAGGTAGAAGGACATGCCGATGTCCGCTTCGGCGGTGCGGCATTCCCTGTACGGGCCGTTCATTGCTTTACCGTTGCAAAATAGGCGGATATTGCTTTGGAGGCCTTCTTCACCGCGTCCTCAGGCTTTCCTTTGCTGACTTCCACATGTAAAACGGCGTCGGACAGCTCCGGGTGGTGGTTTATGTATCTCACCAAATTGACGTTTTTGTCATCGCTGAGCATCTTCATCATAAGCTCTATGATCGTCGGGTCCTCGCCGGTGAATCCGAGCGTTATCGTCTTATCTGTCTTTTCGACGGTATAGACTTCCATGCGTTGCGATTACGATACGAATAATAAAGTTTTCGTAAACGCGGCTTCTCCTCCTTCTGAGAGGAGGAGCTCCGCACTTATAGGACATACCTAGTCCGTTTTTATGATTCTGCGTATCGGAACATAAGCAGGCTGGAGGATATTTTTCCCATGAGCCATCCGGGCAGCAGTTTTTCAAAATCTCAGATGTCTGGTTTTCCGTCATAAGAGTATGGCGCCTTCTCAGCCGGAAAGTGACGTGCGTATGAATGTCTTTACTGAAGATGTGCCAAAACCTCTTGTCAGTATATAGTGGGATTCTGTTGTCAACCGAAACCTATGAGAAAATCCCTATAACTTTCGGCTGAAAACCTATATTTCAATAAATATATACCTGCAACTGAAACAATATAAAATTTGAAGATACATTTAAATATGCCAGATGGAGAATGACAAAGTTAAATGGAGAGAAAGTAAGGAAAGAGTAGGAACGTGATCACATATAACTGTTTTGATGCGGGAGTGTTCTTTCAATCCCTTGTATTTTCACATAACGCTTTTTTTAAAGCATAGGCCGCGCTAAACGATGAAAACCGCTGAAATCTATTGAAAAAAGACGGGATCAAAGGTCGTATAGTTGCATCCAACAGAACCTATATATATTATAGTCATGGTTGTTTCAAGCAAACTGTTTATATAATAGTGGAGGAGAACACAATGAAGAGTATAAGCGTATTAGCGTTAGCTATCACGCTGGTTACGGTTTGCGTTTGTGCTGCATACGAGATGGGGGCGTTCAGCAAAGATGTTAATTCCACCAGTGTTCAAGACGAAGAATCACTCATACCCATTCCATATCCAAGGCTCAGCACTGATGATAATTACACCAGTGTTCAAGCTGATTTTAATGGGTCGGCGACTGGCGGTTATGCCGATGAAGGCAGTTTAGACCGCAAAAACCAACCACACAACCTCGCCGCAGCGATCGGCGAAAATGGTAATTCGTGGTTCCAATACAATGGAGCGATGGATTTCACAGCACAGAGTAGTTATACTTTTGATCTTGTGAGGGGTAACAACCTGACCAAGGTCGGGGAGTATACGATTGTTTATAACAACGACACCGAAGAGTTCACGATATTCTTCAATGATACGATATCGGTCAGTAAAGCAGATATGTCTATTTCTAATAATATGCAGGCCTTTAAGAACAAAAACGACAAAGGCTTCGACAGCAGTTATATCTGGACATCATCACCGGGCCAGCAACAATTCAGTTTCAAAGGTTCTTTTTACACCTTCGAGGCCCCCTGGGTGACCGATCTGACGAGTGTTAACGTCTACATCAACGTTGATGGTATCAAGGGCGATAAGAACTCCTACATTATCCCCGGACACTACGTATTCAAAATAGACGGGATCACTTATGACCTGGAGGTACCTGCACAAATCCGCGGATTTATCATTGATATGCACGGCGCCACCATGAATGCCACCCAGGAGAACAACGGAACCAACCTGCGCGAGATAGGAAGCAGAGAGGGATATGTCGTTCTTCAACCGTCACTACCATCCAGTATGGTCACCCGCAATTTCGATGATTCGATGTTTGAGGTGATCAATCTCGTTGTCGATGCGCTCAACATAGACAGGAACCGCCTGCACATAACAGGCTTCTCCATGGGAGGAATGTTCACATGGCGCTCCATACACGACCATCCGGACTTCTATGCCTCAGCGGCTCCCGCGGGCGCAGCTTACAATGGTAACCTGGGATGCTTGTTCACCGGAGATGACATACCTCCGGTCGAGCTCCCGATACTGCAAATGCATGGAACGCAGGACTTTGTATCGAACTTTGAATTAAACGGACTTCGCCAGAGCAATGCCGTGATAGATTCATGGAATATGGGCCCTGGCCTGATCATCGCAGGAGATGACACGTACACGCACGCCCGCTACATAAACGAAAATGGGACCGTGTATGAGTTCATATATCACAGTTATTCATCTACTGCTCCCTTCGGATCGTCGGGCGTCACGGGTCACTGCTTCCCCGGAAGCACAGTTTACTATGACTCAGATAATCCCTTCCAAACATTCGCTTGCGAAGACGACGTTTCGTTCCACTGGGGAGAAGAGGTCGTAAAGTTCTTCAAGGCACACCCGAAGAACGAAGCGAAGACGACTGGATCGGTACTCGCAGACACATCACCCGGACATCATCTCTACACCTACGAAGGAATACTGTTCGATCTGGAGATCCCCGAACAGATCGAGGACGGCCAGGTAGGGTTGGTCCTCGATATGCACGGTCTCACCATGGATGCCGACATACAGAACAATGGAACGAACATGCGTGCGCTCGGACAGCAATACGGGTATGTCATACTCCAGCCGTCTGTGCCTACCAGGAACGTTACCATAAACTGGGATGAGCCTATATTCGAGATGTTGGCCATCGTTGTAGATTCACTCAACATCGATGAGAACCGCATACATGCAACAGGATTCTCTCAGGGCGGAGCGTTCACTATGCGTGCCCTGCGTGATCATTCCGACATCCTGGCATCGGTAGCCCCGCTGGCGACCGGAGCCGGAGCGGACGAGACAAGGTATGTTCCCTCCAAGGACAACATGCCCGAGATGGAGATCCCGATCCTGTACATGATAGGAACCAAGGACTCAGTATATCCTCGCGGAATTGAGCTTTGGACGGCAATATCGGACACATGGGATATCGGCAACGGAGTACAGATAGCAGGAGACGATACTTTCACCCACACCCGCTATACCAATGCGAATGGAACTGTGTTTGAGATCTTCATGCATGACTATTCGTCCGGCGCACCGTTCCTTTACGGAGCTGTGGGCGGCCACTGCTTCCCCGGAAGCACTGTGTATTATGACCCGGAGAACCCCATATCATCTTTCGCTTGTGAGGGCGAGAATTCGTTCATCATTGGTGAAGAGGTAATGAAGTTCTTCATCGCACACCCGAAGAATGAAGTGAAAGTGGGCCACCTGATAAAGGACAAGACTCCCGGACACCACTATTTCGAGTACGACAGGGTCGGCTATGACGTGGAGATACCGGAACAGTTCCTTGATGGGCCGGTCGGATTGATCCTTGACTGCCATGGCAGCACAATGGATGCCACCCAGGAGAACAACGGAACCAACCTGCGTGAGATCGGTGCCAGAGAAGGATACATAGTCCTTCAGCCTAACATCGCATCCAACCAGCAGATACCCCCGACCTTTGACGACCAGCTGATGGAGGTCCTGAACCGTCTCGTCGCCGAACTCGGCGTGGACGAGAACAAGATCCACGTGACCGGATTCTCAATGGGAGGAAGGTTCACATGGCGTATGATCCGTGACCACTCTGACATCTTTGCATCGGCGGCACCCTCGGCCA
>Ga0099364_10000135_pt1 | contig 121155 bp, 102 predicted proteins | sample TergutTh196P3_FD_73070 | JGI IMG/M metagenome (GOLD analysis project Ga0099364, IMG submission 73070) | Microcerotermes parvus P3 segment gut microbial communities from Pointe-Noire, Republic of the Congo - Th196 P3 | ecosystem: Host-associated > Arthropoda: Insects > Digestive system > Gut ...
ACAGGAGTTTGACAGTATTGAACATTTTATTCGTGAACTACATGAATATATTTCCTACTATAACAATCAGCGTATCAAGGCAAAACTAAAAGGACTAAGCCCTGTGGAATACAGAACTCAATCCTTTTATGTTGCATAATAAATCTGTCCAACTTCTTGGGGTCACTTTAGAACTGGGGCGGTTATTTTCTGTCCATGCGTTCTCTGAGCTTTATCATTAACGCCGCAAATGCGATAATCAATGTCAATGCTTCAAATAGTGTCATAGCCCCACCCCCTTTCAGGGTGGCTAACCGCTACCGTCACAGCGCCTCGCTTGCGAGACGCAGCAACGCCGTACATATTGTATTGCAAATCAATTAAGCTGTCAAGCCCTCATTCCTTGACTGTGTTTAGCATATTTTCCCCTAAAATGCGGATTTGATCGCCGATTTTACAGCAGACTCGTCAAACGAAAACCCGGCTTTCTCGGCCGCCCAAAGCACGGCTCCGGCGACGGGCGGAGCATCGAGGCATATATACCGGACTTGCCGCCCAAAGAGAGCTTTGGCAACTTGCCGCTCAATCATTTCATGTAATATTTTCACGGGCTGCTTTACAAACACCGAACCGGCAAGAGTCACATATAAAGGAAGATCGGGCGAAAAATCCATATCCATAGCAAGCCGGGAGATAGCGCCGGCATACTGCGCGGCGGATTCTGAGAGTATATCCAAAGCGGCGTCGTCGCCCAAAGCAGCGGCCTCAAAGACCATGCCGTTTAGCGCGGGGGAGTTATAAAGCTCGCTTTCGGCATAATAAATGCGAGATATAGCCTGAGAGTAGTCCTCCCTGCGGGATATACCCAGCAGCTTAAAAAGCATATCGCGCATTATCGTAGGACGCCCGAGCTTATAGATTTCGTTATACACCTCGCCGCAAACGCGCTCACCATACCAGGTGCCGCCGCCCCTGTCGTCGGTATACGCACCGAGCCCGCATGTGTCAAAAACCGTGCCGCCCCGGTCAATGGCGGCGAGCTTAAAGCCCGTGCCGTTGATGGCGCAAATCCCGGAGCCGCCCGGGCACCCGGCGGGTACGCCGAGTATGGCGTCATTGCAGACGATGTAATCTCGGATGCCTTGAGCGTCTATCATTTTGGAAATAATCTGTGCCTGAGGGGGCGTGTCCACTCCGGCAAGCCCCAAAACGGCAAAGGCTATATCTTTTGCCGATATTCCGGCATCTCCCAAAACACGCGGCAAAAGCTCAAACAGCTTCTCTTCAAGCTCTGCAAACGAACCGTCCATGCCCTCATGATTGAGCGAGCCGTAAACGGCCGCGCCGGCAAGTGTGCCGTGCTCGTCAAACACGGCAAGATGGCTTTTTGTCCCGCCGCCGTCAACTCCCAAAATGAATCTTTTCATAATTATAAAATCCTTTCACCCTTTCCCGGATTTCGCATTGTAACCAATTTTACCACATTTTCACCAAAAATTTTAGCAGTTTTTTTTCAAAAAAACTCTTTCTTTTCTCAAAAAAATGTTATACTATATAACGTAGTTAGTGACCGAAAAGTACAAAGCAAACAACAACATATAGACAGAAAGGATAAAAAAATGAAAAAACTATTCGCAATTTTGCTCTGCATCGCGCTATGCTTCGCAACCGCAGCCCTTGCCGCGTGCGGCGGCGATACCGGTGACGGCGGCGACGCATCCGGCCTCACAAAGGACAACATAAAAATCGGATTTGTCCATATCACAGACCCATCCGACATGGGTTACACCTACAACCATGACCTCGGCACGCAAAAAATGGCGCAAAATATCGGCCTTAGTGACAGCCAAATTATCAACAAGTTCAACATACCCGAAGGCTCCGAATGTGAGACCGCCGTCCGTGAGCTTGTGGAAGCGGGCTGTAACATCATAGTCGCGACGAGCTTCGGACACGCGGACTACATGCTCACAGTGGCCGCCGAATATCCCGACATCGTATTTGCACATGCCACCGGATACCATGCGCGTTTCATGGGGCTTGACAACTACCACAACTATTTCGTTGACATTTTCGAAGCCCGCTACCTTGCTGGTATCGCGGCGGGTCTCAAGACCGAGACAAACAAGCTCGGCTATGTGGCGGCATTCCCGTTTGCCGAAGTCATCTCCGGCTACACCTCATTCTATCTTGGCGCAAAGAGCGTCAACCCGGACGTGACGATGGAAGTCATGTACGCAAACAGCTGGCATGACCCGGCCACGGAAGCTCAGGTCGCGCAGGCTCTCATTGACCGAGGCGCAGACGTCATCAGCCAGCACTCAGACTCCACCGCTCCCGCAACCACGGCAGAGGCAAACGGCGTATGGCACGTTGGCTACAACGCCGACATGATCCCCGCCGCGCCGAACGCATCTCTCGTTTCCGCGAGGGCTGACTGGAGCATTTACCTCACAATGCTCGTGCAAGATGTCCTTGACGGCAAAGATATTCCGGCAGACTGGTCAGAAGGCTTGGCGGCAAACGCTGTCTTCCTGTCTCCGCTCAATGACGCGATCGTAGCCGACGGCACAGCCGCAGCGATTGACGCGGCAAAAGCGCAAATCATCGGCGGCTTCCATGTCTTTAGCGGCCACCTCAAAGACAATGACGGCAACAACGCAAAAATCACGACCTTTGAAGGCGACCTGATTTACGAGTTCACAGGACCCGATTCATACTTCATCGAGTCAAACGAGTTCTCCGCGCCCGACTTTAACCCCATCATCGAAGGCATATTCGTAATGGATTAAAAAAGTCTCGCGAAAAAATCAAATTTTTATCAAAAAGGGGGAGTACGCTCCCCCTTTTTGTGATATAATGTTTGCTGACGCTGACACAGGCGGCGGCGGGCGCACCTCGGTATGAGGTGATCCCCGCTGCGCGAGCGTCGGGGCGCCGAGTGCCGACGGTGCGTTCGTCGCCGGCGGTTATGACTGCCAAACAAAAAAGTAGGTAGGGGAAAAGCAATTGGAAAGCGCGATAAAACTGCAAAACATATCAAAATCGTTCGGCGACGTCCGTGCGAACATAGACATTAACATGCAGTTTAACAAAGGAGAAATCCTTGCGATCCTCGGCGAAAACGGCTCGGGCAAAACAACCCTTATGAACATGATTTCCGGCATATACTTCCCGGATTCGGGCAGTATAATAGTGGACGGGCGCGAAGTCACGATCCGCTCGCCGCGAGACGCGTTCAGTCTCGGTATCGGCATGATACACCAGCATTACAAATTGGTCGAGGTGCTGACGGCGGCGGAGAATATTGTGCTCGGACTTCCCGGAAAAGGAAAACTTGACCGCGCGGCCGTTTCAGCAAAAATCAAGCAAATCAGCATGAGATACGGCTTTGACATCAACCCGGACAAAAAAGTCTATGACATGTCCATATCCGAAAAGCAGACGGTGGAAATCGTCAAAACGTTGTATAGGGGCGCGTCAATATTGATCCTTGACGAGCCGACGGCGGTACTCACGCCGCAGGAAACCGACAGGCTCTTTTCGGTCATGCGCAATATGCGCGACGACGGCAAAGCGTTGATTATCATTACGCATAAACTAAACGAAGTCATGGCCGTCTCGTCAAAAGTAGCGGTGCTGCGAAAAGGCGAGTATATAGGCACGGTAGAAACGGCGAAGACAAGCTATAAGGAGCTTACAGAAATGATGGTGGGCAGGACTATCAGCCTGAACATCGAAAGGCCGCCGCCCACAGGACAGCAAGACCGCCTTGAGCTTCGCAACATCACATGCCTCAACGAAGAGGGAATACCCGCGCTCGACAATGTTTCATTTACCGCAAAAAGCGGAGAGATACTCGGCGTCGCGGGCGTCGCGGGCAGCGGCCAAAGAGAGCTTTGCGAAGCCATTGCCGGGCTTTATCCGATATTATCCGGCGAAATAGACTATTATCCGCCGGGCAGCGACAAAACGCAGCCGATTGTCGGCAAAACCCCAAAAAATATCAGGAAAATGGGTATCGTGCTGGCGTTTGTGCCGGAGGATCGGCTCGGAATGGGGCTCGTCGCCAATATGCACATGGTAGACAATATGCTGCTCAAAGGCTATCGCAAGGGATTTCCCGTTTTTGCCGACCGCAAGCCGCCAAAGAAACTCGCCGAAAACATTATAAAAAGCCTTGATGTCGTCGCCCCGGGCGTCTACACCCCGATACGCCGCTTATCCGGCGGCAATGTGCAAAAGGTGCTTTTGGGGCGCGAAATATCCTCTCAGCCCACAGTCCTCATCGCCGCGTACCCCGTGCGCGGGCTTGATATAAATTCATCGTTTACGGTATATAATCTATTGAACGAAGAAAAGAAGAAAGGCGCGGCGGTCATCTATATCGGCGAAGACCTTGACATTATGCTTGAGCTGTGCGACCGCATTGTGGTGCTGTGCGGCGGAAAAGTCAGCGGCATAGCGGACGCGCAAAGCATAACAAAAGAAGAAATCGGAATGCTCATGACAAACTTGCCCGACGCGAGATTACCGTGATAGGTTTTTTGGAGATTGCCAATATGCAAGACGAAAACATTAAAACAAAAACCCCCGACGCCCACCGCAAAACCCGGAAAGAGCCGTTTGTCCGCATTGTCAAGCGCTCTGACATACAAAGGGCAAAAGCCTGGATGATACGCGTTGGCGCGATAATACTCGCCATGTGTGTCGGCGGCATTATCGTCCTTTTGATGGGTCATAACCCGTTTGCGGTATATTCCGCCATGTTTACGGGTTCTTTTGCGACGGCGACGTCTCGAAGCGAAACCATAAAGACCGCGGTGCCGCTGCTCGGAGCTGCCATAGCTATTGCGCCGAGCTTTCGGATGCGCTTTTGGAACATAGGCGCGGAGGGGCAAATATTGGTCGGAGCCGTCGCCGCGACATATTTTGCGTTATATGTAAAAACAATGCCGTCGGTAATGCTTCTGCTTGCAATGATGCTTGCCGCAATGGTGGCGGGAGGCATATGGGGGCTGATACCGGGATTTTTCAAGGCAAAATGGGGGACGAACGAAACGCTCTTTACGCTCATGCTAAACTATATCGCGTTGGAACTGACAAAATATTTCCAGCACGGGCCGTGGAGAAACCCCATGAGCGGAGGCTTCCCGAAGATTGCCATGTTTGACAACGCCGCGAGACTGCCAAAGCTGGGGATCGCGGGTATATTTGACGTGCATATCGGCTGGATATTCGTGCTGGTGCTTGCCGTGCTCATGCTGATTTATTTAAGGCACACAAAGCAGGGATATGAGATTGCCGTCGTCGGCGAGTCCGAACGCACGGCGCGGTATGCCAGTATGAATGTAGGCAAAATCATAATGCGCACGGTTTTCATATCGGGAGCTATCGCGGGGCTTGTCGGCTTCTTGCTGGTATCCGGTGCAAACGGCACACTTAGCGACTCGACGGCGGGCGGCGTGGGCTTTACGGCTATTTCCGTGGCGTGGCTGGCAAAGCTAAACCCGATAGTTATGATTTTTATCGCGCTCTTTATCGCGGTTTTGAGCAAAGGCTCAAACACGATACAGACAAATTTCAAAATACCGGCTTCGGCGGCGGACGTGCTGACGGGCATAATCTTGTTCTTTATGCTCGGCTGCGAGTTTTTTATAAACTACAAACTGATATTTCGCGGAGTCCCCTCCGCAGAGAGCACTCCGCCCGATAGCACTGCGCCCTCGCCAGAAGTCACTGCGCCAGACAGCGCGGCGCCATCGCCAGAAGTCACTGCGCCTGATGGCGCAGTTGGAGAGGAGGCAGAATAAATGTTTGACTTCCTAAACCCCGACAACCTTATGAATTTCTTCGTTGCGGCAATCCTCGCCGGCACACCCTTGCTCTTTGGCACGCTCGGCGAAATCCTCACGGAAAAATCCGGCAACCTAAACCTCGGCGTTCAAGGCATGATGTTCATGGGCGCGCTCGGCGGATTTGCCGGGGCTTACTACTATGAGCAAATGGCGGCGCAGCCGGTAGCCGTTATATCCGTACTGATCGCCGTAATCTGCGCTTTTCTGACGGCGGCGTTCGGCGCGTTTCTCTATAGCGTGCTGACAATTTCCATGCGGGCAAACCAAAACGTCACGGGTCTCGCGCTCACCATATTCGGCACGGGCTTTGCAAACTTTTTTGGAGAAGCCATCAGCTTTGCGGCGGGCGGCTACGCGGCGGTGTCGAGCGAGACAAAGACAATATTCAACACAGGTATTCCGGGTTTAGCGGATATTCCGATAATAGGAAAGATACTCTTCTCATATAACTTTCTGGTTTATTTTGCCATACTTACGGCGATTATTTTGGCGTGGTTTTTAAACCGCAGCAGAGCCGGCCTCAATCTGCGGGCAGTGGGTGAAAGCCCCGCCACGGCGGACGCCGCGGGCATAAACGTCACGCGATATAAATATCTCGCCACGGTTATCGGCGGGGGCATATGCGGGCTTGGCGGCCTGTATATAGTAATGAATTCCTCAAACGGCGTCGGCGGCGTTTGGACGTTCAATCTCATAAGCTATCAAGGCTGGATTGCCGTCGCGCTCGTGATTTTTGCCACTTGGAGTCCCGCCCGCGCACTGTGGGGGAGCTTGATTTTCGGCGCTTTGTCGGTCATGAGGCTGTACATACCGCTTGGCATACCGGCGCAAATATATGATATGTTCCCATACATAGCGACGATAGCCGTCATAATAGGGGTGAGTATGCGCCGCAGACGCGAAAACCACCCGCCAGACAGCCTCGGCATCGCGTATTTCAGAGAAGAACGATAATAAACAAATCAAAACATCAAACAGGAGTTAAAAATGTGGAGCAATAAAGAATCAAATGCCCCCCCGTGGCCAAAAACCGAAGACGGCGAGCCCGTGCCGCCCGTATATTTAGACCATGTGTCGGGCGGGCCGCTTGACGTTGAAGTTGCGCTAAACCTGCTCAAAGCATATGAAATACCGTATATCAGCGAGCTTCCAAACAACGGGTCTTTTGGCAAAATGATATTCGGGCGTGCTCCCAGCGGAATGGAAATATATGTTCCCGAAACCATGTTTGAGGATGCGCAAAACATATTAAACGCCGAGCCGGTATTAGAGGATTTTGAAGCAGAAGGAGGCGATTTCTGATATGGATTATCGCGTGGAATATGAAAAATGGTTAAACAGCCCGGCTTTGAGCGAAGCTGAAAAAAAAGAGCTTCAAAGCATAAAAGGCGATGAAAAAGAGATAAAAAGCCGCTTTTTTGATATGCTGGAGTTTGGCACCGGCGGACTGCGCGGCATCATGGCGGTCGGGCTTTTTCGCATGAACGCCCACGTCATACGCCACGCCACGCAAGCTCTCGCCGAGCTCGTCCTCGAAGAACCGGTGCAAAATGAAAAAGAAAAATGCGTGGCAGTTTGTTTTGACTCGCGCAACGACAGTGACACATTCGCAAAGGCCGCGGCATCGGTCATTGCCGGAAACGGCATAAAAGCGCGGATATTTGACGGGCTTCGCCCAACGCCGGAGCTGTCGTTTGCGATACGCGAGTACGGTTGCATAGCGGGAGTCAATGTCACGGCGAGCCACAATCCAAAAGAATACAACGGATTTAAGGTCTATTGGGCGGACGGGGCGCAATTGCCGCCGCGCCACGCGGATATTGTCTCGCAAAAAATGAGCGCTCTGGATATATTTGACTCCATAAAGACAATGGATTTTGACAAAGCGGTAGAGCAGGGGCTTATTACCGTGATGGGCGCGGAAACCGACGAGCTTTTCTTAGAAAAAGTCATGGAGCAGGCAAAAAACAAAGACGCGGTCAAAGCGGTCGCGGACACATTTAAGCTCGTTTACACGCCGTTTCACGGAGCGGGATATAAATTAGTGCCCGAAGCGTTAAAAAGGCTCGGAATAAAGCATATTTTCTGCGAGCCGGAGCAGATGAAAATTGACGGGGCGTTTCCGACGGTGGCGTCGCCAAACCCGGAAAACCCGGAGGGCTTCGCGCTTGCCATAGAGCTTGCGAAGAAAAACGACGCCGCGCTCATAATCGGGACAGACCCGGACGCGGATCGCGTCGGCATAATGGTGCGCGACAATGCCGGGCGGTATATTACCCTCACGGGCAACCAAACGGGCGTATTGCTGCAAGATTACATAATCGGCGTTTGCCGCCGCACAGATACGATGCCAAAAAACCCGGCGGTGATAAAATCGCTTGTGACGACGGAAATGGCAAGAGTTATAGCGGAGCAAAACGGCGTCGCCTGCTACGACACATTCACGGGCTTTAAATTCATGGCGGAAAAGAAAAACGCGATAGAATCGGATAATTCGCACAAAGTCATATACTCGTTTGAGGAAAGCTACGGCTACATGGCCGGCGATTATGTGCGCGACAAAGACGCCGTGACCGCGTCAATGCTTATAGCGGAGATGGCGGCGTGGTATGCCGGGCAAAACATGACCTTGTACGACGCGGTGCAAAAGCTCTACGAAAAATACGGTTATTTTGCGGAAGAAACAAAAAACCTTGTAATGCCGGGTCTCGACGGGCTTGAGAAAATGAAAAAGCTGATGGCAAATCTGCGGGAAACACCGCCTGACGCGATAGCCGGTCAAAAAGTTACAATGATACGCGACTACAGCGGCGGAACTGAGCTTGACGTAGTTTCCGGCGTGACAAAAGAGATCGAACTTAGCGGTTCAAATGTGCTGCGCTACGGTATCGAGGACAAGACACATCTCATAGTGCGCCCGTCGGGTACGGAGCCGAAAGTAAAGGTATATATACTTGCCTGCGGTTCGGATAAAGCCGAATGTGACGCGAAAATAAAAAAATACTCTGCTTGGGCGGAAAGTTTGCGATGAAAAAACTGATAAGGCTCTTTAGTTTCGCCGGTCCCTGGGCTCATTTATTGATAATAGCGACGGTGGCGCTCTTTGTAATTACGGCGGTAAACCTTGCCGCGCCGGAGATAACAAGGCGTATCATAGCCATTATGGAAGGCGGCGATTTGGATAATTCCATAGACGCCATCATCACCCTTGCGATGGTATTGCTCGGACTGTTCGCGCTGCGCGCTCTATGCCATTTTTTCAACAATTACCTTTCGCACGTTGCCTCGTGGAATATGGTAAACCGTATGCGCTGCATAGTTTACGACCATCTTCAAAAGCTGTCAATGAGCTACTATCACGACAAGCAGACGGGACAGCTCATGAGCCGTGTCATCAACGATACGGGCACATTTGAAAACCTTATCGCCCACGCGCTGCCGGAAATATTGACCAGCATACTGACGATTATCGGTGTGCTTGTCATATTGTTTACGATAAACCCGATACTCGCGCTCTTTATATGTATACCGATCCCGTTTCTCGCGCTGACGTCAACCTTGGTGCGGAAGATGAGGAAAAATTTCAAGCGCGGACAGGAAAAAATCGCCGAATTAAACGCCCTGTTGCAGGATAATTTTTCGGGAATAAAGGAAATTCAGGTTTTCAATAAACAAGAGGACGAGTCGCGAAAGGTGCGCGACAAATCCAGCCAGCACATCAGCGCGCTCATAAGGGCTCTCTTCTTTACGGGTATTTTGCACCCCACCGTCGCGTTCGTGTCCACGCTCGGAACGATAATCGTCCTCATAGCCGGGCCCGTCATCGCGTTAAAATCCGGTTTGAACATATCTGACGTCGTCGCGTTTTTGCTCTATCTAAATCTGTTTTATACGCCGATAGCGTCGCTGACGCGCATTGTGGAAGACGCCCAGCATGGAATTGTCGGCACGGAGCGGATATTTGAAATACTCGACACAGAGCCGGAGATAACAGACTGCCCGGGCGCAAAGCCAGTCGGCAGACTCAGCGGGCAGATAGAGTTTAAAAATGTGTCGTTTTCGTATCAGGACGGGACGCAGGTACTCCGGGAAATCAGCTTTGAAGCGAAAGCCGGGCGCATGGTCGCCTTGGTCGGGCCGACGGGCGTCGGCAAAACGACGATTTCCGGGCTTATAGCGCGGTTTTATGACCCGACGGCGGGAGCTATACTCATGGACGGCATAGATATCCGGGATATGACGCTCGAGAGCCTTAGAAACCAGCTTAGCTTTGTTATGCAAGATGTGTTTCTTTTTAACGGGACGATAGCGGAAAACATCGCATACGGCACATCAAATGCCACGCGTGAACAAATCAAAGACGCGGCGGCAATCGCGTGTGTGGACGAATTTATCAACTCACTGCCCGACGGATACGAAACCATGATAGGGGAGCGCGGGGTCAGGCTCAGCGGCGGTCAAAAGCAGCGTCTGTCAATAGCCCGCAGTGTCTTGAGAAACAGCCCTGTTTTGCTGCTCGACGAAGCGACCTCGGCGGTAGATACCGAAACAGAGCGCGAAATTCAAAATGCCATCGGCAAGATAATAGGACACAGAACCATCATTGTAATAGCCCACAGGCTCTCCACGATAAAAAAAGCCGACCTCATAATAGCTATGGAGGACGGCAAGATAGCCGAGTCCGGCACGCACGACGAGCTCTTAGAAAAAAACGGCGTTTACGCCGCCCTCTGCCAAAACCAAAGTTTAGGGTAAACCCCCATATGCGGCAGCGCATCCCCTGCCGCCGCTACAGCTTTCGCTTGATGTGGGGTCTGCCGCGCTGCGGTATGAACTCCTTACTTTTCTCCTGCTCATCTTCGGCGGCAATTTCGCCGTCCCCGTCTCCTGACGGAGGCGGTTCGTCGGAATCAGCGTCAGAGATGCCGACGGCAGCGCCGGCTGTGCCGACAAACCCGCCCACATACTCACCGCTCAAATCATCAATCACACCGCCGCTCCCAACATTCCTTACCCCGTCTCCGAAAGGAGACGGTCCGCCTCCGAAAGGAGACGCTCCGTCTCCGAAAGGAGACGCTCCGGCTCCATATGGAGACGGTTCCCCGCCTCTGCCAAGAGGCGGTTCACCGGAAAATCTGTTTAGCTCGGCGTGCTTGTTTTCAAGCTCCGCCCCGAGCTGCATGAGCGCGGGGCTTGTTATTATTACGGCCACTCCGCTCCCCGCAACATCATCAATTACCGTATCTCCGACAGAAAGCTCATCTTCCACCAAAACATCACTAATTTGCGCCATAGCTTTATCGAACAGATTTCTTGGTATTTCACCGTCGGTGCGGACAGATATGACAGGCACGTCGGGAAACTTTGTACGCACTGTGGTTGTGAGGGTTATCATGGGGTCAGTCAGCTCGGCCAGAGCAAAGTCATAACCCTTCGCGCATTTGTTGCCCTGCACATCCATGGTAATACCGCTGCCAGTTATGCTCATAAGGCAGCCGTTATGACAGGATAGGCAAAATAACTTATTCATAAATTAGCACCTCTGATAATAAGTAAATTAACATTACGAGCAGTCAGCTCATAGTCAGCGAAATGACGCTTTGAGCCGACAGCGACGGCGGAAGCCTAAAACTTATGCGCTGTGTTTCACGGGCGCGTAAGGAATCGTATTTTTGCGAAAAAACTTCTTCATTATCGGCCAAAACACGAACAGTACAGTCGTCACGTTGCACCGACGGCGTAAAAAACAAGACAGTATCTCCATAGAGTATCTCATAGTCAATAAGCTGCGGCGCAACGGAAAGGAAATCCTTACCGACATCAATCGAGATGAGATGGCGTGTCCGGCTCACATATCTTGCCGCGCCGCGCCCGGCGATTTCGCCGCTCTCGGACACATAATCCACCAAGTCGCTGATATGACACGCGTTGCCGCCGGAAAATACCCCGTCTATCATAGTCATCATGTTCTGGTCGCAAACAGGCTCGTTTGTGAGGCGGCTAAAAGGCACTTTTAGCGACAAGGCAAGGCGGGAATCCGCGACAAGCCCTCGGGAAACGATCAGCCCGTCGCACTTTATGACGTTTTCACTGCCACGAATCGGTGCTCCCGAGCTATCCGTGCGGGCGAGCACAACAGCCCGCAGCCGTTCTCTCCCAATGACTCGCAAGACAGTATGGTTAAAATGAAGCGGTATGTCGTTATCAAATAAGCAAAGCGACGCATAGTCAAGATAACCTTGCACAGCGCCTGTGGGTTCATAAGCCCCAAGCACCTTTACCCCCTCTATGGCAAGCCTTCGAGCCGCTATAAGAGCCAAATTGGAGCTGCCAAGCACAACGCACGCCCTGCAAGGAAGCTGCCCCAACACATTCATATAGTATTGCGCCGCCCCGGCGGTAAAGAGCCCGGAGGGTCTGCTGCCATGTATATAAAGCTCGCGGGGTGTAATTTCACGCGCCCCTGCCGCTATGACTATTGATTTGGCGTCAACAATGACAATCCCATGCCTATTTGATAAGGTCAGTTGAAAAGTATTGCCAATACTGACAATATCCGTAACCGCTGTTTGCAAAAGCACGACGCAATTTGTCTGATTTAGCACAGAAATCTCTTTGAAAGCGTATTCTGGTCCGGTGAACGCGTTTTCAAATCGCACGAAACCAAACCCATTATGTATGCTTTGATTTAGCCGTCCGCCGAGCTGCCGGTTTTGATCTATAAGCAAGGTAGACGCCCCGTCATGCGCCGCGGCGGTAGCCGCCGCGATCCCGGCAGGGCCGCCTCCGATGACAACAACACTAAACTTTGATGTAGTAACCACGTCAGATGCTCCTAATTTTTATCAAAATCATAAGTCTCCCGCTTTCTCTTTAGCGTTCATAAAATCATTCCTCCCCGAACCACTGCGTCATCCGTGCGCAGACGGTTCGGACGCTCCGCATCCATGCTCCGCTCTCGGAATGGATTTTATGACCGCTTTGTTGTGAGTTACAGCAGAGCCGCTGTCTCGCAGCAGGGATTCTTGTATCTTTGCCACCGCCAGCTCCCTAAGACGCGCTTCATACTCGTTTGCCTCGCCGTCATTATCGTCCCGGATAGAGAGCATAGTGTCAAACTTTCTTTTGGCAAATTCGTTCAAGCTGCCGTATACGATCGCGCTGCCGCCGCCGTTTTTGCGAATATGCCGAAGAGAAAGACTTTTTTCGGCGGCGAGAATATCATGGACGATGGGCGCGCAAAAAGAGCCTTGGCAGCAGCCCATGCCGATTCCGATGCGCCTTTTAAGCCCGTCGGTCGTTTCGCATTTAACGGGGCGGTTTAGAGCCTCGATAATCTCACCTTTGCTAATGCCCCGGCATCTGCACACGATAATGCCGTAATCGGGATTTTCTTCGATAAGAGAGCTGCGCTCTTGCAAAGAAAGATTGTATGGCGTCGGAGGAGCTTTTCGCACAGGGTTAAAATTACTGTTTTCACGGACAATAAAGCCATCCTCGCGCTCTGAGAGCAAGCTCAAGACCATTTTTGCGGCGTCAGAGGCAATGGCGGGGGAAGCCGTCAGCCCGCCGTCGCCGAGCCCGGCGGCATGAATGATATTAGACACCGATTTACCAAGCCCGACTATAAAATCACCGCCGTAAACAAAAGCCCTTATGCCGGAAAAATATGTAAAGATATCCTTGCCGTCCAAAGCCGGGAAAACATGCTTGCCCCGTGAGACAGCGCGGTCGGTAAAATATGGGGCAGTCGTGAAATCTTCCTTATTTATCGTTTCCACATTGTCAGATTCGATCAAAAAAGAGCCGTGAGCCGTAGGCAATATACTGCAAATCCCGGATTTTGAGCGGCGCTTGCCCGCGCCGGAAGCATTTGCCATGCCGGAAAACTTGCCCATGTTAAAAGAATTGGCGTATGCCGAAACAACGCTGCGTGTCAAACCCCCGCCATGCGCCGAACCGCCATGCGGCGGTTCGGTGCCCCAGTTTGAGAAGTTTCCGGCGCGGGCGAGAACGCTTGTGCTTTTTGCGGGGCGGGCCGAATAAAACCTGTCGCCCGCCATCTTTGCAATATCTTCGCAAAAAGCCCCCGCCGCGTTTATGACGATTTTGGGGTGTATGACGCCACGGTTTGTCGTCACGCTTTGTATGACGCCGTCTTCTGATTTTATTGATTTAACAATGGTGTTAAAAGCGATGACGACCCCGTTGGAAACCGCGTTTTCGGCAAGGGCGGCGGTCAGAAAATGAGGGCACAAAACGCCGCAATCGGGCAAAAACAAGGCACAGGCGATAGATGGGCTTATCCCGGGCAACCGCCGCCTGAGCTCTTCGCCCGATATTATTTCGATTTCTTTTATGCCGTGCCAGCGCCAATATAATTTGGAAAGCCAAACAAAAGGCCGCCACAGCTGATTTGTATAATAAAAATATTGGCCGCAGCGATTGTAAACGACGCCAAGCTCCGTGCAAAGGGCGTCAAACATTTTGCCGCCCTCATGTATATAACGGTGTCGGGCGGTATCTTTTTTGACCCCGATGCCGCTTTGAATAAACCCGCCGCAATGCCCTGTCGCTTGCATGGCAAGGTCGTGTTCTTTTTCGATGAGCAAAATGTTTAAATCATACTTACAAAGCTCACGCGCCGCGGCGCATCCGACGACACCGCCGCCGATTATGAGTACGTCCGGCTCTTCAAACTCCAAAAAACTGTCCTCGAGGCGGGGTTTGGAGTAAGGCATTTTTTTCTCTTCGGTACACGAAATATCATTTACAAAACCGGAAACCGGGTTTTCCTGCAAGGCGATAAGGCACGCCGCGACAACCTCATTCCAATAAGAAAGCTCGCCGGTGAGGACGAGGCAGTTATCTTCAAAGTAGGCTTCCACCTCTCCGCCAAAGAGCTTGTTGAGTTTATGATTTAGCTTTCTTATATATGACATGTCGGTAAAGGGGCGCTATCCGCTCTTGCGTATAAAAAGAAAATCCTGCCTGTCGCTGATGGCTCTAATATCAGCGCCGAGCAAAGACAGTTTTGAGACCATTTTTTCATAACCGCGCTCGATATAATCCACACCGTCAATAACGGTTCTGCCTTTTGCCGAAAGCCCGGCAATGACAAGAGCGGCGCCGGCGCGAAGGTCACTCGCTTTTATCGGAGCGCCCGATAAGGCTCTGACACCCTCAATGATTGCCGTCCGACCGTGTATGCGGACGGTGGCGCCCATTTTGGACAGCTCGTCAACATACTTAAAACGGTTGTCCCATACGCCCTCTGTGACCGTGCTTGTCCCCTCGGCCTGACAGAGCACCGCCGAGATTTGCGGCTGCATGTCGGTTGGGAAACCGGGATAAGGCATGGTTTTGACATGCGTCCTCAGCAAAGGCGCGTCACGCTGCACAATGATGGAATCTTCAAGCTCAACGACGGTGACGCCCATCTCGCGGAGTTTTACGGAAATGGACTCAAGGTGTCTTGGGATAATGTCCTTGACGACGACGCGTCCGCCTGTGGCGGCAGCGGCAGCCATGTATGTTCCGGCCTCGATTTGGTCGGGGATGACGGAATAAAACCCGCCGGTCATGCGCTTTACTCCGCGAACTCTGATCTCGTTCGTGCCCGCGCCCCGGATATCCGCGCCCATTGAGTTTAGAAAGTTTGCCAAATCAACTATATGAGGCTCTCTGGCGGCGTTTTCGATGATCGTGCGCCCCGACGCGAGAGCCGCCCCGAGCATGAGGTTTATGGTCGCCCCTACGGAAACAACGTCAAGATATATAGTGGTGCCCCGGAGCGTATCTCCGGTGACGGCGGTGACAATGCCGTTTTTTATGCTGATGTTTGCGCCCATCGCGGTAAAACCTTTGATATGTTGGTCAATTGGGCGAAAGCCGCCAAAATTACAACCGCCCGGCATAGCGACGTCGGCTCTGCCAAAACGGCCCAGCAGCGCGCCAATCAGATAATAAGAAGCCCTGATGCGGCGCATTGTGTCAAATGTGGCAAGCGTCGTGCCTACGCGGGTGCAGTCAATGTCAACAGTCCGCTTGTCAACGGCACGGATTTTGGCCCCCATCTCTTTGAGTATGCCAAGGAGGGTTTTGACGTCGGATATTTCCGGGAGATTTTCTATTCGGCAAACGCCGTCTACCATGAGGGCCGCGGGGATTATGGCGACAGCCGCGTTCTTGGCTCCGCTGATTTCGACTTCTCCGTACAGCGGATTGCCGCCGTTTATTACATACTTGGTCACAGGTCCACTCCATATCAATAATGAATTGCAGGTTCGCTATTTAATATGTGTGCTCGCGCAATAAAACGTGAAACACGGTATACAAAAGATGAAAAATGCAACATTTTGCAACACATTTTCACATTTCGCGTATTGTACAACAATTTCCGTCATATTGCAAGCGTTTTTCGCATTTGTGATATTTTGTGTTACTTTTGTATCTTTTTGTAACCATTTATAAATTATATAATTTTCTGCGGAAAATATGCCTTTTGACGCTTCGTAGCGGAGTAAATTAGAGAGTGTAGGCGAAATAGCGGATAAGGTCGAGCATTGTTTGAGTAGAGCGAACTTTGTTCGCTCTGCGAGTTTGCGAAGACCCCGCTATGAGCCGTACAGTCACTTTTTACGTAGGTCTGAAGCGTTGAAAGGCATATTTCCGCAGAAGACACAAATGCAGAAGACACAATCTACATAGCGGAGCGGTATTTTTCCATCATTGTTTTAAAAATCTCCGCTGTTGTGGGAGGCGTCCACGTTATGGCGTTAGCCCCCGCGTTGATGGTATCTTCGATGGATTGCTCAGACGGGCCGCCCGTCGCGATTATGGCGGACTCTGGATGATCCTTTCGTATCTTCTCGACAAGCCAAGGCGTGCGCGCGGCGGCGGAAATGTTCAAAATCGCCGCCCCGGCTTCAAACCTGCCGCGAATGTCGTCCCGCTCACCGGCCACCGTTATAACGGCCGGTATGTCAATGACCGCGCTGACCTCTTTTATGGTCTCGTTTGGCGTCGGCGAATTGAGCACCACGCCAAAAGCACCTTGAAACTCGGCGTCGGCGGCAAGCTGCACCACCCGCATCCCCGTGGTAGTGCCTCCGCCGATACCGCAAAAGACGGGAATATCAGAGGCCATTATGAGGGCGTGGGAAATGATAGGCTGTGGCGTAAAGGGATAGACGGCAATCACGGCGTCCGCGTTGATGTTGCGGATTATGGCAATATCCGTGCTGAAAACGAGCGACTTGATCCGCCTGCCAAATATGCGCATACCGCCGCATTTGCTGATGACCCGGGGAATTTCTATCCGGTGGCTGCGCAAAACACCGCTATATTCGGGTATAAATTTTTCTTCCATTAGTTAAACTCCTATAATCCGAGCTCGACGATTTTTACCGCGGCCTCCGCGCTGCTTGCGACATCGAGCTTTCTAAAAATCAGCTTCATATGTGATTTTACCCCGTCGGGGGAAATATCCATTATCCGGGCTATTTCGTTTCTGCTGTGCCCCTCGCGCATCAGGCGCATGACGGCCTGCTGGCGTTTTGTAAAGTTTAAGGTTTCGGATGTCCGCTCGGCGGCCATGCCTTTTGACCCTTTTGCCGCCGCGCAGGAGGCAATGTACAGGGATTTTATGAAAGAGGCCGGTATGCCGCCGTCAAAATCAGCCTGCACGCTTTGCTTCATCAGTTTATGGAGCATGGTGAGTAAATCCGCCCCCTCGCTGATGAATATTTGCGTATAGCCGTGAACATGCGCCGTGCGCATGGCCTGTATCAAATGCGAGAAGGCGGCGTCCGTGCCGCCGCGAGGCAGTTTATGATGCGCGATTGCAAGGAGGATATGCGCCTCGATCACGTCAATGGTTCGCCGATAGTTTTTGGCCAAAGCGAGCAATTTTAGAGAAAGCATGATCGAGCGGTGGTAGTCCCCGGTCACGATCAAAGCCCTCACTGTGGTAAAATGACGGTAAAATTTATAAAAGGTCGGGTTTTGATGGTCGGGCTCGTCATTTTTCAAAAGCCACTCCCGGGCAGTTTCAACACTTCCGGCGGACAGTTTCAGGCGGGTATGAAAAGCGCGGAGATTAGCTTTTAGAAAATAAGCTCCGTGCTGCTCTATGAGAGCGTCCACAGTCGCCGGCACCCGCGTCGCGTCCCCGGTATTATCGGACGCCCATAACGCGGCGGCATGGATCATATAAGCGCAAAACCAAATTTCGGGAGCCGCCTCTTTGGTTGTCGCGGCGATAGCGTTTTGCGAATGGCGCAAGGCGGCATCCAAGTCGCTGCGCTCATAAGCTATACCGGCGCGGATCGAATGTTCGACAATATCATAATCATTAATAAAAATGTTCCTCAATGTCTTCCTAAAAAGCGTGAGCTTATGTTCCGTGTCTGAGGCAAACTCCGTAAAATCCCGGAAAGAACGGTGAAAAAACGGCATATTTTGCGTCAGGGAAATCGTGGTGACATTCTTAAACCTGCCAAAAGGCGGCACTTTTATGTTTGCCAAAACATCCGCAAAACCGTTGCGGTAATCGAGGATTTTAAGCAGCATAGAGGTGAGGAGTGAGCGGGGGTTTTTGATGATGATTTTGGGAAGAGCCGTCCAATACCGGTCATAATAGTTTTTCATATCGTCCGGGCATCCGTCCACAAAAGCCACCCATATCAAAGGCTCAAGGCAAAACGGGTGACGGCTCAAAACGGCTTCGTCAATCACCTTGCGCACAGAGTTGACCGTATCTTCTACCGAAGCGTAGGGCGATTTATGCGAGATATACATTAAATCCACGCTGCGCGCGATTTGATTGATATCGCGGCATCTGGCATAAAAATCAACGGCTTTGTAATAATCTTTTTGCTCAAAATACCAATCTCCGGCAGCTTTGAGCTGCTTGTCCCAAAATGCCTTCCCATTCTTTTGCGCCATATGCGTCAAAAAATCGCGAAAAAGGTCATGAAAGCTGTAAAAGCCGTTTGCATCCACCCGGAGAAACGAGTTTTCGCGCAAAAGTGAGGACAAAAACTCCTCGCCGCGCCCGGCGCCGGTCAGAGCCTCAAAAAGCTCTGCCGTAAAGCTGTTTACCACCGAGACTTTGAGCAAAGAGTCCTGGGTTTTTTCATCCCAGTTTGCCCATATATATTCTTTTAAATAGGCTTCAAAAAAACGCGCCGTCGGCTTTATGGCATAAGAATCGGCGGAGGAAAGGAGGACGGCTTTTAAGCCTATTGGCCATCCGCCGGTCGAGGCAAAAATATCATCCGACTGTGCCCGTGTGACGCGGCGGCCTGATTTGGCAAAAAAGGTATGGATTTCATTGCGTGAAAAGCGCAAATCATCTATATCAATGACCGCCGCGGTATTTTCGATGACCATTTTGCTAAAGATGTCGGGTATGGCGGCGCGGCTTAGGATAATTACTGTAAAAGATAAAGACATCCGGTTTAAAAAGTCAAGAAAATGTTTAAGGATTTCCTTGTTTGTAATGACATGGAGGTCGTCGAGCGTCAATATGTACTTATCGCTGCCGCAGGCGGGCTGAGGCTCAGGGTTTTCAGAGGGGAGTGTAGCCCCGGAAGAGATTTGAGCTTCTTTTGTGACCTCGCAAAACTCATTGAAAGAATCTATGATGCTAAGTGTAAATTCGTCGGGAGAGGAATTGAAAGAGGGGTGGGCGATGAAGCTTTGCAGCTTTGCATTATCGGGTTGGAGAAGAGAAAGTGCGCGGCAGAAACGCCGGCAAAAGATGGTAATAGCGTTGTCGTATTCATCAAAGCGAATCTGGGCGTCATAAACCGTGCCGCTCTTTTTGCGGCGCTCGACCCATAGCTTTGCCGTCACGGTTTTGCCGTAGCCGCCCGGAGCATGGATGTATATAAGGCGGCGGTCGGACGCTCCGTCGAGGCGTTTCATCAGCGCGTCTCTCGGTATCAGTTGATTAGAATCAAAATGAGTCATAGTAAACTACCTTCCTCCGGCTTATAAAAATAATTGATTCTTCTTAATTTTTCGGTCATAAAAATTATTCCGAGAGCGGAGCATGGATGCGGAGCGTCCGATCGTTTGCGCACGGATGGACGCAATTGATCGGGGAGGAATGATTTTATGACCGAAAAAATCATTCGACTCAGGTACCGAAAAAATCATTCGACTCAGGTAGGTAAATATTTACCCAGCATTTTTGATATAGAGGCAACATCAAAGGGCTTTCCGATATGATCGTTCATACCGGCGGCAAGACATTCATCAATATCGCTTTTGAAAACATTGGCGGTCATAGCTATTATAGGCAGCGGAATATCGGAAAGGGCGGGCAGCGCCCGTATGCGGCGCGTTGCCTCAAGCCCGTCCATTTCAGGCATCTTCACATCCATAAACACAATGTCATAGTGCCCGGGCGACGCCTCAATCATATCCAACGCGGCTTTGCCGTTTTCCGCAAAATCCACGATAAGCCCGAAATCATCCAAAAGCGCCTTAAATATTTCACGGTTGATGTCCATGTCCTCCGCGAGCAATATCTTTTTGCCCGCAAAGCTGCGGCTTTCGGCAAAGAAATTACTGCCCGCTTCCAAATCGGTCTTTTCGCCGCGCCGCGCTTTTACGGTAAAAATAAAGCTCGCGCCTTTGCCAAGCTCGGATTTTACCGTAATCTCTCCGCCCATAAGCTCGACGATACGCTTTGAAATAACAAGGCCAAGCCCCGTGCCGCCATACTGACGGCTGGTTTCGCTCTCCGCCTGCCCGAATGCCTGAAACAAATTTTTCTGCTGCTCGGGAGATATGCCTATCCCATTGTCGCTCACTTCAAAACGCAGCTCGCAAAGCCCGTCGGTCTCTGAGATCAAAGAGGCAAAAAGGCTGATTTCCCCGCCATCGGGCGTGAATTTTACGGCGTTTGCCATCAAATTTGTAATAACCTGCGCGAGTCTCTGGTCGTCGCCTTGCATAAAACGCGGCATATTGTCGTCTATGGACACAGATAGCGTCTGATGCTTTTCATCCGTGCGAAAATTAAGGAGCGTCAGCACCATTTGCATCATTTTTTCAAAGTCAAACTCCGCTTGAGCAAGCTCTAATTTGTCCGCTTCGATTTTTGCCATGTCCAAAACGTCGTTTATGACGCCGATCAAATATGAGGATGCTCGCTCAATCTCGTCCAATGAAAGGTTTTTTCGCTCTATGTCCGCCGCTTTTTTTCCGATGGCGGTCATTCCCATAATCACGTTCATCGGGGTTCGCATTTCGTGGCTCATCGTGGATAAAAAATCGCTTTTTACCCGACTAAGCTCCTCGGCGCAGTCTTTTGCCGTGACAAGCTCGTCATGTGCCTGCTTTAATTTGATCACCGCCCTTTTGTCGTGGGATTTTAGCTTTCCCACCAAAATAACGATAGTAAATACGGCAAGCAAGATCGTGGCGAGTTTTTCTGTCGCCGCTTTATCCAAGGTTGCGATAAAGAAAAAATAGGCGGAATACGCCGCCGCCGTGCTGCCGCTGAGCAATCCGCCGATGTATCCGTCCAGATAGGAAAATAAAACCACCGGGATAATCAAAATCATCATGGGGTTTGGAATGTTCAAAAAATATACTGCCGCAATGGCCAAAACTGTAACGGGGATGCTCAAAATCCGATATGTGACCGGGTTGCCTCGCAGCTTGTTCAATTTAGATAACACTTCTAACACACCTTTTTAAACATATTTTGAAATAACGCAAACGCGGCATGGCATATTATAGCACAGCCGATTTTAAAATGAAACATCTTACGAAGTTATTATAATTATTTTCAAGATAGTACCCAAGAGGTACTTGTTATATTTCGGTGATTTGGTAAAGTGACAGTGAAAAAGTTTAAAACCCTGCCTTTTAGTTAATTATGCACTATGAATTATGAATTTAAAAGGAGTTTACTTATGAAAAGCAAAAAAATTTTGCGCCGCCTGACCGCCGCAGCCATCGCAGCCGTTATGGTCTGCCTTCTTATCCCCGTGACGACCGTATTGGCGTCGAGTGCAGAAGATTTGGCGGCTCATATAATGGCTTTTGACGACCGCTTGACCGCGGTTGCTGATACGGATGAAAAAACCGTCACCGTGACCGGATCGGCGACAGGTGTCGACTCTCGGTTGACTTTAGATATTGACTCTGGTGTGACCGTCATATGGAAAGCTACTTTTAGAGGTGATGTGGGCGGTCTTATATTAGTTAAAGGCGGTGGGACTTTCGTTGCGGACGATGGGGCTTTCATAACCACAAACACGTCTGGAGCGATTCTTATAGGTGAGAGCGGGGGCGCAGCTACACAAGTCCGCGTTAGAAATGGAGCTGTACTTAGAGGGCCTCAAGGTATTGACTCAAACGCACCAACAAGTGGTAGCGGTGACAGTATCTACGTCGAAGGCGGCCGGGTGGAATCTATAGGAGGCACTGGGGGATATAATGCCATTAACAGTAGTGGCAATACGCCTGTCACGGTCAGCGGCGGCGAAGTAGTTGCCTTAGGGGGCGGATTGGCACAGGCCATTTCAACGGGTGGAGATGTGACAATCACGGGCGGATTGGTCAGAAACGCTCGTCCGTCAGACGATAACGTTGCAGTCGTTGTGTCGTGGGGGAGTGTATCAATCACAGGCGGCACAGTATTTGGTTATGGTACTGAAACTATAGGCGAGTGGGTTAGTGGAAAATCCACCGGAATCGTTTTTGGATATACCGGAGAAAAAGTCAAGGTCAAGGTCTCGGGCGACGGTCTTATCATCGCGTGGGATAGGGACACCTATGACACCCCCGGCGGCAAGGGTAGAGACCCCGGTTTTTACAAACCCGGTGACGCAGAGATTGACGAATTAGAAGTTGAAAGCGACGGCACTGCCACGGTTCTGTGGGTGGAGCATATCACGCCCGGCAGGGACGGCCTTTATTATGAAAAAGGCAGCAACAGCGGATATATAATATTGCCCGTCGGCGTCGGCAGTGTAAAATATAGCGTAGAACTTAACACGACGGGTCATATTTTCCCCACCGTGCCTCGTGGCTATGACGATGATTTGATGAAAAACATAGATTTACCCGCCTTGGAACTTATTGTCACAGACGTAAGCAACGTAAGCGACGCCGCGTCCGGAGCCGAAGCCATCGCCGTCACCCTCACCAGCCTTGGCGGTTCCGGAGCGGCTGCTTTTGAGTTGTCTAAAGCTGAGGGTACGTTAGCCAAAACCGGTGCGACTGATGAATTCACGATAAAGCCAAAACCCGGACTCCCGGCGGGTACGCACCGCGCCAGAGTGAGCGTCGGGGCAGCCCCCGGCAATGACAAAGCAATCCTGCCGCAGAGCTTTGAGGTTTCATTTACCGTCACCGACCGCCCAAACAGCACGGGCATCACCGTGGAGATGTGGGATGATAATAAAGACGGTTGGGATGGCGATGGTGTGCTGAAAATCATCGTCAATGAGGGCGAGAGCAATGAGCAGGTTTATGATCTGAAATTAACGAGTGAAACCGCAAAGTTCACCTTTTATGTTGTAAACGGCGACAATGTCAGGTTTTATTGGGAAGGTGAGGACGAGTACGATGAAAATGCTTTCATCGCATATTATGCCCCCCCCCTCCCGCAGCTCTCACCGAGTTTTAATCCCGAGCCTGGCAAAGGCTGGGAGGATGAAGAAGGAAATAACGGCCTTTTCCTGTACTATATGCAGTATGGCGATTTAGCGGGCGATACCGGCAGATGGGAAGACTTTCTCACTGGCTTCATCTGTGAGTTTATCGTCTCTTTCCCGATATCCGGCGATGACGGGGGCGATTCCTGCGGCTGCGGCCCGTTTTCGGTCTGCTCGTTTGTGACAAACCTGTACCTCAATGTTTTGGAGCGCGAGCCTGACTTTGCCGGTTTTGAATACTGGACAGCGGGGCTTTATGACGGCTCTTTTACAGCGGCGGAGGTCGTCTACGGATTTATGTTTAGCGAGGAACTGGGCGAAAAGAACTTGGATAACGAGGATTTTGTCGAGACCTTGTATCAGGCGTTTTTTGGGCGCTCCTCTGACGAGACGGGCAAAACAAACTGGGTGAACGCTGCAAACGCGCACGAGCGTATCGTGATTTTCTACGGTTTTGCCATATCTTTGGAGTTTGAGCTGTTTTGCGAGGCGCACGGCTTTGAGATATACGACGGCCGCGCGATAGATTGATGTTGTTAAAATCCTCCCGCGCTTTGCGCGGGTGGCGAGACGAATTTATATCAAGCGAAGGCGATATATTAAATTTGAGTTTTAACTGAGACTACTCCTTGTCCTTTTTCATTAGCCGAAAGCCCCTTGAAACAAGGGGCCTTTGGCGTGGGGGTGGGGGGTAGACGCGTACGCTCTAAACAGACGAGATGCGCCTCTTGTCCCCGCCGTAGGGATAAAACAAATCGCGCAACATCTCGAAGTGAACGAGTTGCGGTATTATCATTTTAGCGTTTTGCAGCACAGCTTGACTAAAGTTTGCGCTTACTGCGGGTTCTGGAGCCTTTTTAATTTTACCACCCTGTATCCATTTTCTTGAGCCTTCTATTTTCCTTGTTATAGTCGCTTTCAAAGTGATAAAATAGCTTTGATAACATTAAATAATTATGTTGCTCTTGATTCCTTTCCAACCGCAACATACACATGAAATTGTGGTCATATGGGTGCTTGTCGTGCAGTAATTTATTAACATTGTCAAAAGAGCGGGGGTTTGATAGTTGAACGCCAGATGCCGCATTAGTTACATGAAATCTGCCCATATGCATTGCTATAAACTCATTCGCAAAATAAAATTCCATCTTTTTACGTACTAACTTTGACATCTCTTTAAGCGGGCAAACATCAAGCACGGACAAGCAAATAACCGTTGCTTGTTTGTGCGAGTCTAACTCTGGCTCGCCGGCAGCGTTCAATATGCCTTTAAGAATGTTAGTATGCTTCTTAATTGCCCCATAAAACTCTTTTGCCAACATACCCTTGTCCTTTGCGCGACAGCGGACGTGCCAGTTTTCGTTGTTTTCGAGCGTTTGAATAAGGTATAAAAATACATCACCAATATTGTTTTTTGCCACGGCCTATCCTCTACAATCCGTATTCCGCAAGGTCAGAATAGTAATCAGATAGCTTTTTACCATGATTGTCAGGCATCATTGCTTTTATAGCTTCTTCGTAGGTGACATCCGGCCCCGTAAGCGCCTGATTGGTAAATTCTTGAAAATATTCTTGAAACCCCCTCATGCACTCGGGTTCATTAACCGTAACTGCGCCTCTGTCTGATATAGCCATTTCGCCCTCCAATTTCCGTAACTTTCCCCTATAATTTGTCGTGTTTTTATGGGAAATACTTTAGGGGTAACAAAACCCCAGACACGTTACCATACCCCTGGTCTGTATGCCTGTTTCTATATACTTCTCACCAATGTTTACCGTATTCATACACCGGAGCATACTCTATTTCCCATGGAATGTCAAGAATTATGTTTTGAAATGTTTGCCTTTTTCCGGTTTCCCTATTTTTCAACATAAAAAATGATGTGACTCACAAACGCACCCACAACTAGTGACACGGAAAAACCTGATTTGTCCTTGCAAAAAGCAATACGCTACTATATGTTAAATTGACGTTTTTGAGTGAGACTACTCCTTGTCCTTTTTCATTAGCCGAAAGCCCCTTGAAACAAGGGGCTCTTGGCGTGGGGGTGGTAGACCAGGCGAGCGCAAGGGTCTGCCGGGTAATTTTTTGGCACGGGGGGGGGGGGATATGTTAGAAATCCAGTTCACTATGAGAGGCCAGCCTGGCCATTATCAATAACAGTTCGCCATTATCTGTTTTCCTGTAGACCAATAACCAATTTGGAGTTATGTGACACTCCCTGTATCCGTTCCAATTCCCTTGCAGAGCATGGTCACAATGTTTTTCCGGCAAAGGCTCATCATTGGCCAAAAGTTCTATCACTTCGCGCAGCAAGGATATATTCTTACCTTGTTTCTTTGCTTTTTTGTAGTCCCGCCGATATTGAGCGGAATATTGTATATCACGTTTTAACAAAATCATAAGACCCCTGCTTCTACAAGTGGTAGGTTACATTATAGCCAAAATCAGTGGCGAGTACAAGCTCCGAGTGATTTTGGCAAAACATCACGCGCTTTGCGTGTGATGCAAACGCATAGCGTTTGTGAGTCTTCGCCGAATTCATTTCGGCGAAGGCGATATATTAAATTGATACATCATTGTCATCGTCGCTGTCTAAGTCAGAGAAAAGCTCATCGGCATTTTTATAACGCTTGTATGCTTTCGGATTAGCTTCAATTCGCTTACATTCTTCAAGTGCCGCCAGCGAAACAGGGTCTTGCCAGCGTGCGTTCCGCAGGTCAAAAGGGAAACCTCCGGCGTGACGGGCGTGATTAATAAATACGGTAATGGCTTCGGCCAACGTCAGGCCGTGATAAGCAAATATATTTTCCACTTCCTGTTTTATTTCAGGATATAGACGTACATTTACATTTGCGGATTTTGTTTTAACTGACATATATATCACCTCTTGCCCCATATTATCACAATAACGTTACGCTTGCAAACATTTTGCATGTATTTTGTTAAAACTTGCCGAATTTATTTCGGCGAAGGCGATATATTAAATTAAAACTCTGATGAGGGTGTTTGTGTCTAACACATAACTTGCTGCACTCATAGCCTAAACCTCATCATTTTTTTAGTTTCCCATGGGAAACTTGTGCCGCGTCAGCGGAGAAAAAAATGACAAAATCGCTTCTATTTTGAAATTTGCAAATGCGCTTTTAACGCATCCTGTAAAATGCCGGAAAAGTTTACATCTTCCTGTATCGCCCGCTCGTTCAGCCACATGGGGATATTCAGCGTCTTTTTAACAAGTTTATTGCTGTAAAAACGGTGGTAAAATTCCGTGTCAACAGAAATTACCGTTACAAAGTCCTCTCCCGTTACTTTGACCTTCGACGGCGGCGTCGCTGCGGGGATGGGGCTGTTTTTCTGCTCCATGTGATAAAGCATTAAACAAAGCGCATCCTGCGCCATTTCGATAGCGTCGTTAAGATTTTCCCCAAAAGTGTGACAGCCTTGTAAGTCCGGAAAAGTCACGTTGTAGGTTTCTTTTGTACCGGGTTCAAGATTGAATATAGCGGTGTATACGTATTTCATACTATCGCCTCCTGTGAACAATTCATAAGTACCGGACACTCCCGCAGGGCTTAGCTGAATGTTTTATGCTGCTTATTTTACAGTGCGGGGGATAGGAGCTATTTTAACCCTAAGTCCTTCAATATCCTGTCCGCGGTTCCGGTGGGGACGTCAGAGGATTGGTGACGCGGTATTTCCGTTGTGCCGCCGGTCTTTGGATTTATCCAAACATCATGTCTTGAACCGTGCCGCAGAAGTTTACAACCTTGCTTTTTCACTAATCTTGTCAGCTCACTTGCTTTCACCGCGCTTTATCCTTTACATAACTATATTGTACTACGTAGCGACTACGTATGTCAAGCGTGTCATACAATTCCCATAATTTATCATCGTCCATTATGTTATCATTATATCATATTCACGAATGTAATCGCAATATATCAAAATCTTGTCAATTTAATATATCGCCTTCGCCGAAATGACCGAAGCCGAACGCTGCCGGAGGCAGAAGAAGTGAGGGTGCAGGTTCACTGAGCGCGAGGTAAGCGGGGGCGAAGCGAAGAGCGAACCCGTAGCGAAGTGCGGTATTCGGATCGGCTCACAACACGCAAGGCGCGTGATGTTTTTGTTAAAGCGCCCAATCCACCATTTTTATGCCTTCCATGTTTACAAAGTGTTTGGTGTTTGACGTGACAAGGGTATAGCCTCTTTCAATGCAGAAAGCCCCGATGAGTATGTCATCATCGCCGACTGTCTGTCCTTCTTTTCGCAATTTGGCATATATAGCGGCGGCTTTCTCCCAAGTGGCGTCGCTAAGCCTTCCGATTTCATAACGTGCGCAAAACATACGGTATGCCGCTTCTTGTACTTTCGCGTTGGCATAAAACAAACCGCGCAACATCTCGTAGTGAACGACTTGCGGTATTATCATTTTAGCGTTTTGCAGCACAGCTTGACTAAAGTTTGCGCTTACTGCGGGTTCTGGAGTCTTTTTTAAAACTCTGATGAGGGTGTTTGTGTCTAACACATAACTTGCTGCACTCATAGCCTAAACCTCATCATCAAAATTTATAAGCGCACGGGAAAACTGCAAACGCGTGAAATCCTCTTCATGAAGTTCTGTTGTTGCCGAGCCTAAGAGCGCAAAAAACTCATCCAACCATTCTCTGGAGGATTTTTTCGCATCAGCAACAATATCGGTATGGACAGATTCTCCCAGCACAGTCAAGAGCGCCCGAAACCGCTTATCTGTTTGCTGTATCTGTCCTATTGGGTAAAACTGTCCGTGCTCAAAATAACCCTCATATGCTTGTGCCTGCATGGCCGGTCACGCCCCTTCCAAATATGATACAATCGCTTGAAATCACCCGTATAATAACCCTGGTAAATTCTCAAAGTAAGATCCTATAATAACCGCTTGCAGTTATTATATCATATCTGCGAAGCGGATATGATATAATGTGTCATCTTTTTCGGTTGCCGCGTCAGCGGCGAGAAAAATGACTAAAATCACCCATATAATAACCGCTTGCGGTTATTATATCATATTCGCGAATGTAATCGCAATATATCTCAAAATTTTGAGTTTCCCCATTTTTCAACATAAAAAATGATGTGACCCATAAACGCACCCATAAACAGTGACACGTAAAAACCTGATTAGTCCTGATTTGTCCTTGCAAAAAGCAACACGCTACTATATAATGTACTTGCGGCTCAAAACAAAACAAAATATAGGCCGCGCACCATCGCCGCACCGCCCCACCACCCGAGCACCCCACCGCTACCGCCCAGATACGCAAAGAGCCAAAAGGAGGAAAAAATGTTTAAGCGTAAAAGATTTCTTGAGATTATTATCTCCGCCATATTAGTGATTGCCATGACATTCACCGTGATTCCACTTTTTGCAGTCGCCGAACCCGACACGCTCGTCCCCTGTGGAGTCAATACAGCCTCCGGCAAAGTTTTAGTTTTTAGAATGACCGGCTCATATACAGTTGCGTGGTGATTGTTAGAGCAATGAGCGTCCGCGAGCGCCATCTTGCATACATCGGAAACAACTCTACTTGCCGGTGAGGTCAACTGATTTGAAAACAAAGAAAATTCTCAAGAAATGTCTATGGATTACCGCAGTTGTTTGTGCTGTCGCTTTCATAATTTATTGTGTCCATCATTATTTATTTTACTGGTATGGCAGTACAGACAACTTCCCAAATGCCGAAGAAGTAACAAGTATAGAAATAGGTACGCTTGTGACATCAAACCGGGATGATATAAATACTATTATGTCCGCTCTATCTGAATCAAGAATCATCAGCAATAAAGCAACGAGCGACCACCCAATAGGAGAAAACAGCCTAAAACTTTTGTTTGTCAGAGACATTCCCGGTATAGCAGAAGTGAAAGGACCGCTTATATACCTATATACAGACAGCGGCAAAGAGCGAATTTGGCATACAGGCACCTATATATTGAGTATAAGTCAAGATAATAGCAATATGATTCGTCAACTGTATTACGAAATGTTAAATTAACGTTTTTAACTGAGACTACTCCTTGTCCTTTTTCATTAGCCGAAAGCCCCTTTAAACAAGGGGCTTTCGGCGTGGGTAAGCAGACCAGGCGAGCGCAAGGGTCTGACGGGTAATTTTTCGGCACGGGGGGGGGTTAAAAATCCAGTTCACTATGAGAGGCCAGCCTGGCCATTATCAGTAACAGTTCACCATTATCTGTTTTCTTATAGACCAATAACCAATTTGGGGTTATATGACACTCCCTGTACCCGTTCCAATTCCCTTGCAGAGCATGGTCATAATGTTTTTCCGGCAAAGGCTCATCATTGGCCAAAAGTTCTATCACTTCGCGCAGCAAGGATATATTCTTACCTTGTTTCTTTGCTTTTTTGTAGTCCCGCCGATATTGAGCGGAATATTGTATATCACGTTTTAACAAAATCATAAGACCCCTGCTTCTACAAGTGGTAGGTTACATTATAGCCAAAATCAGTGGCGAGTACAAGCTCCGAGTGATTTTGGCAAAACATCACGCGCTTTGCGTGTGATGCAAACGCATAGCGTTTGTGAGTCTTCGCCGAATTCATTTCGGCGAAGGCGATATATTAAATTGATACATCATTGTCATCGTCGCTGTCTAAGTCAGAGAAAAGCTCATCGGCATTTTTATAACGCTTGTATGCTTTCGGATTAGCTTCAATTCGCTTACATTCTTCAAGTGCCGCCAGCGAAACAGGGTCTTGCCAGCGTGCGTTCCGCAGGTCAAAAGGGAAACCTCCGGCGTGACGGGCGTGATTAATAAATACGGTAATGGCTTCGGCCAACGTCAGGCCGTGATAAGCAAATATATTTTCCACTTCCTGTTTTATTTCAGGATATAGACGTACATTTACATTTGCGGATTTTGTTTTAACTGACATATATATCACCTCTTGCCCCATATTATCACAATAACGTTACGCTTGCAAACATTTTGCATGTATTTTGTTAAAACATCATATTCACGAATGTAATCGCAATATATCAAAATTTTGAGTTTCCCCAAATTTTCAACATAAAAAATGATGTGACCCGTAAATACACTCATAAATATTGACACACAAAAACCTGATTAGTCCTGATTTGTCCTTGCAAAAAGCTATGCGCTACTATATAATGTACTTGCGGCTCAAAACAAAACAAAATATAGGCCGCGCACCCTCGCCGCCGCACCGCCCCCACACCCTCGCCGCACCGCCACCGCACAGCCCGAGCACCCCGCCGCCACCAACCAGATACGCAGAGAGCCAAAAGGAGGACTGCCAAATGTCCGCAAGCAGCGCCCGGCAAACACAGCAAAACCACCCGCCGCTTCAAAACGGCGACTACGGCAACGACAGCATAAGCGCGTTAAAAGGCGCCGACAGGGTCAGAAAACGCCCGGGCGTCATCTTCGGATCGGACGGAATCGAAGGATGCCAGCACGCCGTATTTGAAATACTCTCAAACTCAATTGACGAAGCCCGCGAAGGCTACGGCAAGCAAATCATTGTCACGCGCTATGAGGACAACACATTTGAAGTCGAGGACTTTGGCAGGGGATGCCCCGTGGATTGGAACGAAGCGGAAGGACGCTACAACTGGGAGCTTGTCTTTTGCGAGCTTTATGCCGGGGCAAAATATCACAACAACACAGACAAAAACTATGAGTTTTCACTGGGGCTCAACGGGCTTGGCTCTTGCGCCACCCAATATTCATCAGAATTTATGGAAGTCACGATATACCGCGACGGGACGAAATACACATTGCGTTTTGAAAAAGGGGAGATAGTCGGAGAGCCGGGCAGTGAGCTTTGCAGAGAAAAATTTGACGGAAAACGCACGGGCAGCATTATCAGATGGAAGCCGGACATAAACGTATTCACGGACATAAACGTACCGGCAGCATATTTTGAAGACGTCATGAAACGTCAAGCCGTCGTCAACGCGGGAGTCACGTTCAGGTTCAAAAATCAAGCCGACGGCAGATTTGAAAAAAAAGAATACCTCTACGAAAATGGCATTGTCGGATACATTACCGAAGCAGTGGGCGAAGATATGCTCACGCAGCCGTATTACATAGAAACACAGCGCAGGGGGCGCGACAGGGAAGATATGCCCGAGTATAAAGTAAAGCTATCGGCGGCGTTTTGCTTCTCAAACCGCCAAAGTATGCAGGAATACTATCACAACTCTTCGTGGCTCGAGCATGGCGGAGCGCCAGAAAAGGCCGCCCGAAGCGCGTTTGTGGCGGAAATTGACGCCTATCTGCGAAAAACAAACAAATACAAAGGCAATGAGAGCAAGATAACCTTTTCTGACGTGCAAGACTGCCTCGTCCTTGTGACAAACTGTTTTTCCACAGTGACATCATTTGAAAACCAGACAAAAAAATCCATAACGAACAAATTTGTGCAGGAAGCGACGACGGAGTTTTTGCGCAGCAGGCTGGAAGTCTATTTTATCGAAAACAAAGCCGAGGCGGAAAAAATAGCAGAGCAAGTGCTCATCAACAAAAGAAGCCGTGAAACAGCCGAAAAAACGCGGCTGAACATGAAAAAGAAACTCTCGGGAGGCATAGACATATCAAACCGCATACAAAAATTTGTTGACTGCCGCACAAAAGACACATCAAGGCGCGAGATATACATAGTCGAGGGAGACAGCGCGCTCGGCGCGTGTAAACTAAGCCGCGACGCCGAATTTCAAGGTATCATACCCGTTCGGGGAAAAATACTAAACTGCCTTAAAAATGACTATGACAGGATTTTTCAAAATGAGATAATCACCGACATCATAAAGGTGCTCGGATGCGGGGTGGAGATACAAAACAAACGCTCAAAAGACCTCAGCGCGTTTGACCTTGCCGCTTTGCGCTGGAATAAAGTCATTATTTGCACCGACGCCGACGTGGACGGATTTCATATCCGCGCCCAAATACTCACAATGCTCTACCGCCTCGTCCCGACGCTTATCGAACTGGGCTATGTATACATTGCCGAGTCGCCGCTTTTTGAAATTCAAAGCAAGGGGAAAACATACTTTGCCTACAATGAACGGGAAAAAAGCGAGGTGCTGCAAAGCATTGGCGGCGCAAAGCATACGATAAGCCGATCAAAAGGACTCGGCGAAAACGACCCCGAAATGATGTGGATGACCACCATGAACCCCGATACGCGCCGCCTCATAAAGGTACAGCCTGCCGAAGCCGGGGCGACGGCGCGGATGTTTGACCTGCTGCTGGGCGACAATCTTGCCGGGCGAAAGGATTTTATCGCCGAAAACGGGCATAAATACCTTGAAATGGCGGACGTCTCGTAAGGGGTATCCGTAAGGGTATCCATAAGGACAAAAAAATATTCAGCGAAAAAAAAGATTCTCCCATAGGAGCAGCAAAATGCCAAAAAAGAAAGAACACATCGAAAGCAAAAGACCCGCCGACCCGAACGTCAAAGGACTGCAAGCAAAGGTATTGGAGCAGCCGATTACAGATACGCTTGTGGAAAACTACATGCCATACGCGATGAGCGCGATCATGTCCCGCGCCATACCGGAGATTGACGGGTTTAAGCCGTCGCACCGCAAGCTGCTCTACACGATGTACAAAATGGGGCTTTTGACGGGGCAGCGGACAAAATCGGCAAACATCGTAGGTCAGACCATGCGCCTCAACCCGCACGGCGACGGCCCGATCTATGATACGATGGTGCGCCTGTCAAAAGGCTATGGGGCGCTGCTCACGCCGTTTGTTGATTCAAAGGGCAATTTTGGAAAAGTCTACTCGCGTGATATGCAATACGCCGCGTCACGGTATACGGAAGCAAAGCTCGCCCCCATATGCGCCGAGCTGTTCAAAGACATTGACAAAGACACCGTAGATTTTACGGACAATTACGACAGCACGGCAAAAGAGCCAACCCTTCTTCCCACGACATTTCCGAACGTGCTTGTCAGCGCGAACATGGGTATCGCCGTGGGAATGGCGAGCAATATTTGCGGATTTAACCTTGACGAAGTATGCAAGGCGGCTATAGAATATATAAACGACCCGTCCTGTGACATAGCGCAAACGCTCAAAGCGCCCGATTTCCCGACAGGCGGCGAGCTGATATACAATAAAGCCGAGCTCGATAATATTTACGAAAACGGCAAAGGCAGCGTAAGGCTCAGGGCAAAGTGGCGGTACGTCAAGGAAGGCAACCTCATAGAGATTACAGAAATACCGTATTCCACGACAGCCGAGGCAATCATTGACAAGGTCGCGGAGCTTGTCAAAGCGGGGCGTATCAAAGAAATAAACGATATGCGCGACGAGACCGACCTTGCGGGGCTGCGCCTCACCATAGAGCTAAAGCGCGGCGCGGAACCCGACAGGCTAATGGCAAAGCTCATGAAGCAAACCACCCTCAGCGACAGCATTTCCTGCAATTTCAATATTTTGATTGCGGGAATGCCAAAGGTCATGGGAGTTCGGGAAATCCTCGACGAATGGACCGCGTGGCGCGCCGGATGCGTAAAAAGGCGCGTTTTCCACCAGATGCAAAGCAAAAAAGATAAGCTGCACTTATTGCGGGGCTTGGAAAAAATACTGCTCGACATTGACAAGGCGATTGCGATAATAAGAGCCACGGAAGAAGAACTCGAGGTGGTGCCGAACCTCATGATCGGCTTTGGGATAGACGAGCTTCAAGCGGAATTTGTCGCCGAAATCAAACTCAGAAACATCAACAAAGAGCATATCCTAAAGCGCACCGATGAAATAAGTCAGCTCGAAAAAGACATTGCGGAGCTTGAGGCGACTTTAAAATCAAACAGGCGGATAAACGGCATTATCATATCCGAGCTTCGCGAAACAATGACCAAGTACGGCCAGCCGCGAAAGACGGACATAGTCTATGAAGAGGACATAACCTTATATGATACGGCAGAAAATGTCCCCGACTATGCGGTCAATATATTCATGTCCCGGCAAGGCTACTTTAAAAAAATCACCCCGCTGTCTTTGCGAATGGGCGGCGAACACAAATATAAGGAAGACGACGGTCCGTTTATCGCCTTTAGCTCGCAAAACAAAAATGAACTGTTGGTTTTTACCGACAAGCAACAATGCTATAAAGCGCGTGTCCATGATTTTGACGACACAAAGGCGTCCAATCTCGGCACATTCCTCCCGTCGGCGCTTGAAATGGACGAAGGGGAGAACGTCATTTATCTGCTTGACCCGGGCGACTACAAGGGGCATATTTTGTTCTTCTTTGCGGGAGGCAAGGCGGCGCGGGTCGAAATGTCCGCTTACGCGACAAAACTAAACCGCAAAAAGCTGACAGGCGCGTATTCTGACAAAAGCCCCGTATGTACGGTGATGCCGTTATATGAAGAAATGCAAGTTGCGGTCTATTCAAGCGATGAACGCGCGCTCATATACAACACGTCGCTTATGACTCCAAAAACGACCCGCAATACGCAAGGGGTGCAGGTGATGAATCTGCGAAAAGGCCGGGAAATGGTCAAAGCTCTGCCGCTCGGCAAGACCCAGATAAAAGAACCGGCGCGTTACAGGGTTCGCAATATACCCGGCGCGGGAGCCGCGCTAAAGCCGGAAGACAAAGGCGAGATACAGCTGACTATCGAGCTTGAAACGGAAGATTTATGATTTTTATGACTGCGTTATAGGCACTGCGTGGGAGAATTACTTGAAGATATTTGTTGTTTTTTTAATAGCGATTATGGCGGCTTTGTCGGTTTCGTGCGCGAATATACTCGAAGGCTATGTGGAGTCAGTCGCGGCGCATGAATCAACTCCGTATGACAAAGAGCCCGAGCAGCAAATAGCCGTCTCGGACATGGAAGAGCTCGAAACGGTTTTACTTTCGCTCATTATGTCTCGCGAAACAGAAGTCACGCTCTTATACTACGGCCCGGAAGAAGATGTTCAGGCGGAAATTTTAGACCGCTCCGCTCACCTTATGCAAAATCACCCGGTCGCGGCGTATGCGGTGACAAGAATTTCGGCACAGGCGGCACGGATCGTGGCATACTTTGAAGTCGAGCTGGAAATTGAATACAAAAGAACCGCCGAGCAGATAGCGTCCATAATAAACGTATCAACCATGCGCTATATGACGACGCAGCTTCTTGACATCATGAGCGATTATAAAGAAGAAGCGGCAATTTTGACAAATCTGCGTATAGACAAGGATGACATTATCGGTTTGATCGCGGAAATATACTACAATAACCCGCGCAGGATAATCATGATGCCGTTTGTCACGGTCGAAACCTACCCGCCGGATGGGGCAAACAGGATATATGAAATCAAGTTCGGATATACGGAAGAGGCGGATATGCAGCGGGAGTACACAAGCAGCCTCGATTTATATGTCAGCCAAAACGCCGAGCGGGCGGTGGGCGACACGGACGCCGAAATTCTATTATCGCTCGTGGAAAACATTATAGCGTCCACGACATATGACGAAGGGGCAGCCGGAGCGATTTCAATGCACGGACCGCAAAATTTTACCGCCACGGCTTTTGGCGCGCTTATCACAGGAAACGCGGTGGGAGAAGGGTTTGCGATGGCTTTTAAGGCGCTTTGCGACGAATTGCAGTTTGATTGCCGCGTCGTTTTGGGTCAAATGGACGGAAAAGTCCACGCATGGAACATAGTCGCGCTCGAAGGCTACTACTATCATATAGATACCGCCATAGCCGCGCTGTACGGTCTTGAGGCGGGATTTCTCAAAAATGATGAGGACATCTTAGACACATATATATGGGACACAGAAAAAAATCCAAGATGCAGCGGGACTCTCACCTTAGATGACGTGCGCCCGCCCGAAGACCCGGAGGACCCGAATGACCCGAGTGACCCGAACGACCCGAATAACCCGAATGACCCGAATGATCCAAATAACCCGAGTGACCCGTCAGATCCAAATGACCCGAGTGATCCAACGGATCACTCTACACCGCCGCCCGAGCCAAATCCGGGCGATGTGACCCCGGCGCCGGGAGACCAAAACGGAGACAATACGAACAACGGCTGATAATGGATAAAGAATAGGAGAAAAGCATATGACAGGAGAAAAACAGATTTTCCGAAAAAAGTTTATGGGGGGCTTTAACCGTGAAGATGTTGTGGCATATATTGCCCAAATCGCGCAGGAGCGAAACGATTACGGTGAGCGGGCAAGCAAGGCGGAACATGAAGCAGAACAGCTTCGCGAAAAGCTCGCCGAAACGCAGGCGATAGCCGATCAGCTTCGCGAAAAACTTTCCCAAATGCAAGCGGCAGCCGAGCGTGGCGCGAGTGATGAGCCGGCAAAAGCGAGTCAGGAACACAGCGCAAAAATACGCGAAGAGCAGGAGGACGAGAGCCCGGAGCGTGACGCGGACGAGACAGAGGAGCTGTCCGGCGATTTTTTGCAGGAGCGGCAAGATGAGCAGCCAAAAGAGCAGTCAAAAGAAGCAGACGGGCACGCCAAAAAGCAAACGGACGGGCACAAGTCAAAACGCGCCACCATCAAAATAAAAAGAAATAAATCAAAACGAAAATAAAATGTCAAATATAAAAATATAAAATGGAGTGTTGATTATGAAATTTAAGTTTAACGAAAAAAAGCTAAAAGGTACCGATGAGCTGCGGGAGTATGCGGAGCGTAAAATTGGCAAGATTGACCGTTTCTTTAAGATCGAATCGTCGGCAAACGTCACATTTACGGCGGAACGCGGCAGATTTACCGTCGAAGTCACCATAGAAAACGACGGCACGTATTTTCGCGTAAAAGGCACGACGCATGATATATTCGTGTCGGTAGATTCCGCTGTGGCGGGCATTGAGCGTCAAATACGCAAAAACAAAACGCGGCTTGGCAAAAAGATACGCGCCGGTTCTCTCGAACGCACGGCAGAGCCTGCCGTCATCAGTGATTTAGCCGATGACAGCGAAGAAACGGGCGAGCTGAAAATAGTCCGCTCAAAGATGTTCCCCGTAAAGCCGATGACCCCCGAAGAGGCGGTCTTGCAAATGAATTTGCTGGAGCATGAGTTTTTTGTGTTCAAAAATCAAAATAAAAAAGACGCTTTCTCAATTGTGTATAAACGAAAACAAGGAGATTACGGCCTGATCGAAACAGAATAAAGGTGTAGATGCTTACCGCCGCCGGCATGTACGAAGTATATATGAGCGGGCATGAAAATCCGTTCCGAGAGCGGAGCATGGAAGCGGAGCGTCCGAACCGTCTGCGCAAGGATGACGCAGTGGTTCGGGGAGGAATGATTTTATGACCGCAAACCAGAACACCATTTCCGCCGCCGAATAGGTCAATTCGCAAGGAGTTAGAGTTATGAATAAAACAAAAGCTAATATAATCATCGCGATCGTGTGCGCGGCGGCAATGCTCCTGCTCATAGGGCTTGCGCTTATCTATATTTATAGAGATGAGCTTTTCGGCACAGCGGGAGGGGCAAATTCGCCGCGCCCGCAAGACAGCGGATCGGTGAGTGGGGACGCCCTTGACCGGCAGCCGGGATATGCGCTGCCGTCAAACAACGACGAAACCGTATTTGATTTGCTGATGGACGAGATTTTCTTAGACTGGGTCACGGCAGACACCCTCACTTTAAACTTCTCTGTCGCGGACCCGGAACAAATGGGCATAGAGCGTCCCGTTCCGAGCTACGGACAGGTGATGTCCGCGGCGCTCATTGAAGAGGGACGCGAAGAAAACGAAAATATCCTCAAAATACTCGAGCAAATCAATTACGCAAACTTAAATCAAGAACGCAAAATCATATACGATATAATCATGCGAGATATAGAAATATCAAAGATTCTTGAAGAGTATGAGCAGTTTGCCTATTACTCGGGATATATATGTCCGACAAACGGCATACAGGTTCAGCTCCCGATTTTATTGGCGGAGTTTAGTTTTTATAAGGTAACAGACATTGAAGTATACCTCGCCTTGCTAAGTGACACGATCCGTTTTTTTGATGATATGATCGAGTTTGAGCGTGAGAGGGCGGCGCGCGGATATTTTCTGAGCGAAGCTAACGCCGATAATGTTATAGAACAGCTTGAAAGTTTTGTGGCAAACCGTGAGGATAATCTTATTATCACGGTGTTCAACGAGAAAATAGACAATTACCCGTCACTGACATCCGAAGAGCGGGAAGATTTCAAGCGCAGAAACCGTGAGCTTGTACTCTCTAATGTATTGGTTGCGTATGATAATCTCATCGCCGCCATGTATGAGCTTAGGGGTGTTGGAGCTAACCCGGGCGGATATGCGGCGCTGCCTCGCGGAGACGAGTATGCGTACGCAACGCTCAGTTTAAAAGTTGGCACTGACAGGACAGCCGACGAGCTTATGTCTTTGCTTGATGATTGGAGGAAAAAGTCTCTGTCCGACGTCAGAAGCATACTTCTGAGAAATAACGCGATAGCGGAGGGGTACGAAAATGACACGCTCGGGCAAATAGAAAAAGGAACCCCCGAGCAGTACCTTGCAAAGCTGCGCTCGGCCATGTCGGGCGAGTTTCCGCCGATAGACGACGTAAGCTATGTGGTCTTGGAAGTGCATGACAGCTTGCAGGATTACATATCTCCGGCATTTTATCTTGTACCGGCGGTTGATGATTTTGAAAACAATGTAATATACATAAATCCGGCAAGCATTGAAGACGATATATCGTTGTTTTTTATGCTGGCGCATGAAGGCTATCCGGGTCATATGTATCAAATGGTATACGGACGGCAAAGGGCGGCTCATCCGATTCGCGCCCTGCTTTCAAACTTGGGATATACCGAAGGATGGGCGACATATGTTGAGCATTTGAGTTTTTATTGGGCGGGCGTTGACCCGCTCGAAGCGGAATTTCACAGCAAGATGAGGATGTATTTTTCATTTTTGCAGGCGCAAATTGACCTCGGCGTCAATTTGTTTGACTGGGATAAAGACACCGTCGCAAAGTTCTTATATGATGATTTGATGATCACGGACACGGAGGTTATAGACAGCTTTTATGATGCCGTTACGGGTTTGCCTTTGAATATGGTCACATACAGCCTCGGGCATATAGAAATGCTTTTGCTGCTCGATGAATATAAAGCAACTTACGGCGCAGATTACAACCTCGCCGATTTTCATCGGTTTGTCCTCGACACAGGCCCCGCGCCGTTTCCAATCATGAGCGAGTATATAAGATAAACCTGCCCTGCGGGTTTGTAAAGCCAAAGCCTAAAAACTCGCACGCGCGATTACACGCGATTACACCGCGATTACATCGCGATTACACCGTGATTATATGTTAGAGCCGATGGAGCGTATGTCGTCAAGCAAAGAGCTAAGGTCAATGCCTCCGGTCGTGACGGGCTTTTCGTTTTCGTCCTCTTCGGCAGGCGGGATATATTTACGAACGGGCGGCTCTATGGAGGGAGCGGCGGCTCGGGGAGCTGCGGGAGTCGCGGGCGGTGCAACAGGGGTCGCCGCTGCGGGCGGCGCGGGCGGCGCCGGTGAGGTCTCGGATGCCGCAGACGATGCCGGAGCTGCGGAAGTTTCCACATCCGCCGGGACGGGGGTCGCTGTGGCGGCATATTCGGCCATATCAACGTGAGCAAGATCGGGATTTACCATCATTACGCCGTCGGGCCTGTTGATAAACAATATCTTGTCGCCCTCATTTATAGAGAGCCTGCGCCGAATTGAAATGGGTATTGTAATTTGCCCCTTGCTCGTGACCTTTGCCATTTCCATCATAGTTTACACGCCTCCTTAGTTATTAGGTTATAGTATACATACTCAGCAAAAAAAGTCAAGACAATCAGTCAGAAGGAGGGCACAAAATATGTCAATAGTCAAAGGATACACTCTGCCGCACCCGCCGCTTGCCATACCGCAGGTGGGAGGAAAAAATACATCAAAAAACGCACATGGCGACGAAGATGGCGGGGCTAATATAGCAAAGACTCTTGCGGCGTTTAAGAAAGCGGCCTTGGACATAGCCGCTATCGCTCCCGAAACGATCATTTTCATTACGCCGCATGGCACAGCATACTCTGACTATTTTCATATTTCACCCGGCTTTGGGGCGGCAGGTGATTTTGGCAGGTTTGGAGCGCAAAGCGCGCGCCTTGAGACATATTTTGACGAAGAATTGATATTGCGGATAGAGGACGTGTCCGCCGCATCCGGCATACCCGCAGGTACGCAGGGGCAAAAAAATAAAGAGCTTGACCACGGCGTGATGGTGCCCATGTGGTTTATAAACGAGCAGTATACAAATTACAAATCTGTGTGCATATCGCAATCGGGAATGTCCGCGGCGGAGCATTATATGCTCGGTCAGGCCGTTTCAAAGGCAGTTGAGATGACAGGTCGCAAAACGGTGATAGTCGCATCATCAGATTTGTCTCACAAACTAACAAGCGACGGCCCGTATGGGTATGCTCCCGAAGGAGCCGAATTTGACAAAGCCGTGGTTGATACCCTTACCAAAGGAGACTTCTTATCGTTTTTGCAAATTGATGAGAAAATAAAAGAAAAAGCGGGGGAGTGCGGATATAACTCGCTTGCGGTTTTGGCCGGATGCTTTGATTTATTGGGTGTAAAGGCTGAGTTTTTGTCGTATGAAGCCCCGTTTGGCGTCGGATATGCCGTCATGAGCTTTGAATCAACAGGGACGCAAAGCACTGCAAACAGGTTAGAACGATATTTGAAGTTCAAGGTGAGAGAATCAGAAGAGAAACGTAACACGGAAGATGGTTATCAAAAACTTGCCAGAGAGTCATTAGAACATATGATTGAGACAGGCGAGAAACTGCCTATTCCCAATGGTTTGCCGTCTGAGATGACCGGCAAAAAAGCGGGGGTGTTCGTATCGCTGCACAAAAATGGCCGTCTGCGCGGCTGCATAGGTACGATAGCGCCTTCCACAGACTCTATAGCCGAAGAGATTATCCAAAACGCGGTATCGGCGGGTTTGTCTGATACGCGCTTTTCGCCCGTCGCATCCGAAGAATTGCAATTTTTAAGCTATAAAGTTGACGTATTATCTGACCCGGAAGATATAGAAGGCATGGAACAGCTTGATGTGAAAAAATACGGCGTCATAGTGACAAGCGGATATAAGCGCGGTTTGCTGCTGCCAAACCTTGACGGAGTTGATACGACCATGCAGCAGATTGAAATAGCAAAAAATAAAGCCGGAATAACCGAAGATGAAAAGGTTAAATTGCAGCGATTTGAAGTAATAAGGCACGGATAGGGGATAAAACAGCTAAAAATAGGGGAGAATATGCAGTGTTGGCGGATTATTGGACTTTAAACAAGGAAAGTAAGGAAAACAAGGAAATAAAATGTTTGCTGTGCCCCAATTTTTGCGTTATCGGAGAAAACAGCGCGGGAAAATGCTCTGTCAGGGCAAATATTAAAGGCGAGCTTGTGGCGGAAAGCTATGGATATGTAAGCTCGATAGCCCTTGACCCCATTGAAAAAAAGCCGTTATATAATTTTCAAAGAGGCAGCAAAATACTTTCGATAGGCAGCTACGGCTGCAATTTGCATTGCCCGTTTTGCCAAAACTATGCCATCTCACTCGAGTATGATAAAAGCAAAATGCAAAACGCGGCACCCGAGTTAATAGCCCGCCTCGCTATGACTTTCGTCCCTGACGGGAACATCGGCGTTGCGTATACATACAATGAACCTCTGATAGGGTTTGAGTTTGTGAGAGATACAGGGAGGCTGATAAAAGAAGCGGGTCTTATGAACGTGATCGTAACAAACGGATATATCAATATCCGTCCGCTAAGTGAATTGCTGCCTATTGTAGACGCAATGAACATTGATATTAAAGGAAATCAAGCGGGAACATATAATATGGTCGGAGGAAAGGCAAAAGAGGTCAAAAGCGTAATTGAGGCCGCGCATAAGGTTTGTCATGTGGAAGTGACGACACTTATTACGCCCGAGCAGACAAAAGAAGACATAGAAGATATTGCAAAATGGCTCTCGGGCATAGACCCGAATATCCCGTATCACCTGACAAGATTTTTTCCAAGATATAAATATATCGGCAAGACTCCGACGCCCGCCGGTGTCATGTATGAAATGAAAAACACCGCCGGGCAATATTTGGAAAATGTATTTTTGGGGAATATGTGAGTGATGTCCGGTTTGTTTAGACTTTGATTAGACTTGTGGCTCTACTTGCCGCCGGACAACAGGCAATTCCACTATTTTTGCTTTAATGCCATGCCGAGCCAGTATGTCCCGCCCTTTGTTATTGAAGAAAGCGACACGCTCCTGTGTTGTCATATCCTTTGTTTGCTCATAAAGTTTTATGCGTGTGGCGTCAAGGCGATCCTCAAGGTCGCTATTGTGTATCGTATTGTTCATCATCTAAAACCTCCTTCGCGGTACAGATTAAAACGTTGCTGTACCCATTTTTATTGTTAATACGGTCAGTCAAAAGCTTTGTTTTTGTGCGGTTGATATGCTTGTAATTATAGGACAATACATAATCAAGACCATGTATGGATGATATGGCAATTTGCGCTCCGTCCAACCGAAACTTTGCGGGAAGAATGCCCTCTGAAACATACAGGTCTGCGAGCAAATCCGATTCGTCAGAGGTGTTAAAAACCGTAATGTTGTATTCGTCAAGCAAAGCTAACATTTTGCTCCGTTTTGGTTCGTCCGCGTCCTCTAATTCACCGATAGTATAAAGCGACGTGTATGCCTCATGCTTTCCGGCGCGGATTGCTTCAAATAGTCGGACTGTATCGGCGTGACCGTCCCGCTCGGTGTCAAAGTAATAATTAAAGATGGTCGTTTCAAGATACAGCTTCATGTCGCTACAACCCCCTGCAAACTTTCTTATAATTATACTATACGCTTTTTTTATTGGAAAATCAACCGAGTAAAAGAGAATAAGCTAATTAAATAAACTAGTAAACCAGCTTATTTCTGTTTCATAGATATTGCCGGATGCCATCAATTTAGTGTTTTCAATTGCGTATTTCTATCGTTTGCCATTTTTAATAGCGAATCAGCCAGTGTTTCCAATTCGGCACACAGTGTGTGCCGAATTGAGGTGGTCACAATATCGGCTATTGCTTCGCATCACAAATAAAGAAAAGCGTGAATAGTATGCCAAAGAACGCTCGTCAAAAAAGCCGGAAGCGTATATTATTACGCCTCCAGCTTGCAGTTTCGTGTGAAATTTCCAAATTCCAGCTTGCAGTTTCGTGTAGGATTTCCAAATTCCAGCTAGCAGTTTCGTACATAGTATGGCGATGTTTTTGTAGGGGACGCGCCCCTGCGCGTCCCGTTAGCGCCCCGTCAGCGACTTACCGGTGGGTATCAATCTGTATATAGCCGTGAGTAGATATAGCAATCATGCAAGCCATCGGGCAACACAAAACAATGCCGTAATAGACCTTCCCTTAAAAAACCGTTCTTTTCAAGAGCTTTCCATGACCCTATGTTATTTGGCTCAACTGTTGTATAAATTCTTTCCAACTTCAAAGTGTTAAATCCAAACTCAACCACAGGTGAAATACACATTGACATTATCCCTTTACCCCAATGTTCCCTACCCAAAAAGAAACCAATGTTAGCAGACGTGTTGTTGTTTTCAAAAGAATTAAAATGAATACGTCCCATTGCTTTATTTGTCGTGCTATTGCTGATAGTCCAACAATAACTATTGGCTTTTTGAAAGCCTTTGATTTCATTGCTGAGAATTATCCTTATCTGCTCTGCGTTTGGCTTGCTTCTATACCCTTCATAATACTTAAATGCGTCTGAGTCTGACCAAATCGCTTCAAACTCATCAAAGTCTCCCTCTGCATCAACTTGACGCAACAAGATACCGCTATTTACCCATAATGACTTGAACTCTTTGAAGTTATCTTTGAAAGCCATCTTTCTGCCTCCTCCTCCATAAATATAAATTTTCTACGCCATCCCTATCAATAACCATAATAGAAAGACAGCGCTGCCGCATGGTCACTATATCATAACCCCAGCAGCAAGCCCGGCTTCTTGCCTCCCCACCCTCTCATCCCCGCGAGCCAAAGAACCTTTTTAAGAAAGGCGTTTTTTCAGTCGCATTTGCGTTTTCCTTTGCGCTTGCGGCGACGGCGGCGGCGATGCTCTCGGCCGCAAGAAGCCGGGCGGCATGAGATTCGGCGTCACCCCTCAGTTTTTCCTGCGAACTCATTTGATGGTCACTATCTGAAAAATCTCGCAAGGCATAGCTTCCATCCTCTTTTAATACCCAGGCATCCATGTTGTCGCTAAAGATAATATCGAGCATTTGCCTTATTTGCGCCTTTACAGAGGGATCGAGGATAGGGCACGCAATCTCTACTCTCCGTAGGGTGTTCCTTGTCATAAGGTCAGCTGACGATATATATATCATCTCTTCATCGCCGACACCGAAGCAAAAGACCCGGGTATGCTCAAGAAACCTGCCGACAATGCTGACAGCCTGTATATTTTCCGTGATTCCCGCGATACCCGGCACAAGGCAGCATATGCCCCGTATGTTCATAAGAACCTCAACTCCCGAGTTTCCGGCATCAACAAGTTTATTTATAATATCTATATCGGACAGGGAATTACATTTGATCGTTATTTTGCCATGACCGCCGCTTGCCGCTTTTTTAATTTCATTGTCAATGGCCGAGAGCATATTTGACTTAAAGCTGTTTGGAGCGACCCAAAGGTGGGAGTACTGCCCGCTTAAATTATCCGTCAGCATATTGCTAAAGAAAGCGGCGGCATCTTTCCCTATCTCTTGATTTGAAGTTATAAGCGAAAGGTCGGTATAAAGCTTCGCGGTCAGTTCGTTATAGTTTCCGGTGCCTATTTGCGTGATATATGAAATCTCGCCGTCAGAATCCTTGCGCGTTATAAGGCATACCTTGGCGTGGCATTTGTAGCCGACAAGCCCGTATATGACGCGGCAGCCCGCGTCTTCTAAGCGATTTGCCCATTCAATATTGTTGCTTTCGTCAAATCGCGCACGCAATTCCATGAGAACAATGATTTCCTTACCATTCTCCGCAGCAGAAATAAGTGATTCTATCAGCTTTGATTGCGCATCTATGCGATAGAGCGTTATTTTGATAGATAATACCGACAAATCATCGACGGCTTGGCGTATCATTGACAAAAAAGCGGACATACTGTCAAAGGGATATGATAAAAGTATGTCGCCGCCGTATGCGCGTTTTAACATATCCGCCCTGTCGGCGCGTGGCAAAGAGTATGCGGGTATATGCGCGGGCCACAGGAGCGGGGTGGTGATTTGCCTGTCAAAATGGCGGTGGAGGGTCAGGCCAAAACTGAGATCGAGCGGAGTTTTTGGCCGGAATACTTGAGAAGGCTTTAAAGTGAGCTTTTCGCACAGAAAATTTAACATTTCCTTGCTCATAGAACCGGAAACTTCAAGCCTGACCGGAGCCAGACGCTGCCGCTTTTTTAGCAGAGCCTTCATATGTTGACGAAAATCCATATCTTCGTCCAAAAGCTCCGCCGCAGAATCAAAATCAGCGTTGCGCGTGACGGCGATAACACATTTTTCCGATATTTGATAATTTGCAAAAACCAAAGAAGCAAAATGCAAAACCAAATCCTCAAGCAGCACGAAGCGGGAGGCGTCAAGAAATATCAGCCGTTCCGTATTTGAAGGTACGGCTATGAGCGCGAATGTGCTGCCTTTTCTTTTTTCGATTGTCACGGCAATATGCAGCTGCTTGTTTTGTATATGCGGAAACGGGTGCTTTGGGTCAATGATCGAGGGGGAAAGAATTGACAAAATATTATGTGTAAAATACTGCCGCAGCTTTTTTAGCTCGGCGTCGGAAACATCGCTCATGGAGATAAGCTCAATCTTGCGTTTTTTTAGCGAGTCCATGACGGCACGGTATGCGTCGTCAGAGAGAGTATATAGCGAAGTGACGGCATGAAATATTGCCAAAAGCTGTTCTTTGGCCGTCATGCCCGTGTGGTCGTCGCCGATTTTTCCGTCTATCAGCTTGGAATATGTCAGTGAACCGACACGTATCATAAAAAATTCATCAAGGTTATTTGAGAAAATCGAAATAAATTTGAGCCGTTCGAGAAGAGGCGTTTCCACTCTATTGGCTTGAAGCAAAACGCGCTCGTTAAACAAAAGCCACGACAGCTCCCTGTTTTGCATATATTCAGATGACTTAAACAAATTATCTTTCATCGCGTAAATCCTCTCTGTGATTACAAGATGGCTATATTTTACGAAAAATTTCCGCTCTGGGCAAGCAAAATTATATAGATGTAGTGGTTGAATATTTTTTTATTTTAGCATATTATGGTGAGGCGCAAAGAAAGAATGTGTTATGCGCAAGGTAAGGAAAGTAAGATGGACAACCGTTCAATAGGTGTATTCGATTCCGGGCTTGGCGGGCTTACGATGGTAAAAGCCTTGGCCGCGCTTATTAAAAATGAAAACATCATATATCTTGGCGATACGGGCAGAGTACCCTATGGGTCGCGCTCAAAAGAAACAATAACAAAGTACGCAGCGCAAAACGCCGCTTTTTTAGCAGGCTTTGACATAAAAGCAATGGTAGTGGCCTGCAACACGGTTTGCTCCGTTGCCTTTGAGCCGCTGAGGGAAGCATATGAAATGCCTATATACGAAGTTGTGACGGCGCCATGCGAGGCGGCGGTGAAAATCACAAAAAACAAAAAAATCGGCGTCATAGGAACAGCGGCCACCATTTCAAGCGGGACTTATGAGGCGAAGCTGCGGCAGTTAGACCCCGGCATTGATGTATGCTCGATTCCGTGCCCTCTCTTTGTACCTCTTGCGGAAGAAGGGTTTACAGCGCAAGATGACGAGATTGCCATCTGCACGGCAAAACGTTATTTGACCATACTCAAAGATTACGGCATTGATACGCTCATACTTGGCTGCACGCACTACCCGCTCTTGACTGATGTCATATCATATGTCGTGGGCGGCGAAGTAACCCTTGTTGATTCGGGGGCGCAGACGGCAAAGACGGTAGCGAAGGATTTAGAAAAAAAAGGATTGCTATCCGGCGGCGCAAGAGGTAAAATAAGTTATTTTGTTACGGATGCCACAGATGGTTTTGAATCACGGGCATCAAGATTTCTAAAAGCGGATATACACGGCATGGCACGGCAAGTATCGCTCGAATAATGGATAAGAATGGACGAAATTAAAATGGATGGAATTGACGGAGTAAAAAAAGTACTGATATCAATTAAAGGCTTACCGATTTTTGCCGAAGAAGACGGCGAAGGCTTTGAGCTGATGACTGACGGCGAATATCTGCAAGCGGACGGCAAATCAACTTTCAGATACGAAGAAGGCGCGGTCATGGGTCATGGCGGGCTCTTTACGACCTTTGATGTCGAACCCGACCGCGTCATACTGCGGCGCGGCGACATGAGCACATTCATCAGGCCGACCGACATAATGGGAAGCGGAAGCATACTTGGCGAAATTGGCGAGGGCGGAGATATGATTTTTTGCGAAAAGCAAAAGCATAATTTTCTGTACAATACGCCTTTTGGATCGGTACTTCTGGGTATTGACACGCACAGCATTAAAAAGGATATGACCGACGATGGCGGAAATCTTGAAATACGTTACGATATTGAGGTGGACAATATAGCCGTCAGTCAAAACCTATTTCGGATCAACATAAAAAGCCTGCCGCAGTAGGGTAGGCCGCGCAGGCGAGACGTCTGAGCCGGAGAAAATTACACAAGGTTGCCTTATGAACATAACAGAAAACGCAAAAAACCAAATAAATGAAATTATAAACAAGGCATATGAAAAAGCGCAAAAAGAGGGTGCTCTTCCATCAGGCGCGCCGCTTGCCGGTCAGGTGGAAGTGCCGCGTGACCCGTCGCATGGCGATTATGCCGCGACACACGCTATGGCGGCGGCGAAAGCTATGCGAATGCCGCCGAGAGCCATCGCTGAAAAACTCGCGGAAAATATAAATCTTGACGGCACGTTTTTTGAGTCCGTCAAGGTGGCGGGAGGCGGATTTATAAACTTTACCGTATCAGAAATCTGGTATGCCAAGGCGCTTGACATTGTTGACGAAATGGGCGAAGATTACGGCACGGTAAATATCGGAAACGGTAAGCGCGTCATGGTAGAGTTTGTATCGGCAAACCCGACCGGACCTATGACCGTCGGAAACGCCCGGGGAGGAGCGCTTGGCGACGCGCTGGCCGGCGTGCTCTCAAAGGCGGGATATAATGTCTGGCGCGAATTTTTGCTAAACGACACGGGAAATCAAGTAGACCTCTTTGGCAAATCCATAGATGCCAGATATATGCAGCTTTGCCTCGGAGAGGAAAATGTACAGTTTCCCGACGACGGATATCACGGCGACGATATTCGCGCTCTCGCGCAAAAGATATACGACACGGATGCGGACAGCCTGCTGTCATTGCCGCAGCAAGAGCGCATACAAAAATTTATTGACTTTGGCTTATCGCACAATATAGCCCTCATGAAAGAGCACCTTGAGCGTTATCGCATAAAATTTGATCAATGGTTTTCAGAAAGCGAGATGCACAAAAGCGGATTTGTCGAAAATACCGTAGAGCTTTTGGGCAAGGCGGGGCTGCTATACGAAAAAGACGGCGCGACTTGGCTAAAAAACATCGAGCTTGGCGGCGAAAAAGACGAAGTAATACGCAGAGCAAACGGATTTTTTACATATTATGCCGTAGATATAGCCTATCACAGAAACAAATTAGAGCGGGGCTTTGATAAAGCGATTGACCTATGGGGCGCCGACCATCACGGCCACTCAAAGCGGCTGATGGCTACCATGACGTCCCCGCGCCTGTGCGCCGCTTTGGGCGTTGACGGAAACAAACTGCACTTTTTGCTTATGCAGATGATGCGTATAATAAGAGACGGTGAGACGATCAAAATATCTAAGCGCACGGGAAAAGCTCTCACGCTAAATGATTTACTCGATGAAATCCCCGTTGACGCGTGCAGATTTTTCTTTAACGCGCGCCCTGACAGTCAGGTGGATTTCGACTTGGAGCTTGCCGTGAGACAAGACAGCGAAAACCCCGTCTACTATGTGCAGTACGCCCATGCGAGAATATGCAGCCTCATAAAAGCCCTTGCGGACGAAGGGCTCCTTGTGCTGCCTATCCGGGAGATAGACACAAATTTGCTCCGCCATGAAACAGAAAAGGAGCTTATCAGGCAAATATCGCTGCTGCCGGAAGAAATCACTCTCGCGGCCCGCGACTGCGACCCGTCGCGCATAAATAAATATGTTATAGAGCTTGCTTCGCGTTTTCACAAGTTTTACAACTCCTGCCGTATAAAGGGCGAACAAAACGAGCTGGCTTTATCGCGCCTGAAACTTGCCGCCGCAACCCGTCAGGTTATAAAGATATGCCTTGAATTGCTCGGCGTGTCGGCTCTTGAAAAAATGTAAGGGCCGTAAAAATGCCAAGAACGATAAAAACAGCACAGATAACAAAAACCGTTGCGAAATTGTGCGCAGAGGCAAATCGCTCTGTCGGCGATGATATTTACGCGGCGCTTTGCGATGCCCGCCGCGGCGAAACCGCGCCCGCGGCCATGATGGCTCTCGATATGATTTTAGAAAACTCAAAGGCCGCCGGGTGCGAAAAGCTGCCCATATGTCAAGATACGGGAATGGCCGTGGTCTTTGTGACAATCGGCTTTGAGGTTCATGTCGAGGGTGATATAAACGAGGCGATCAACGAAGGAGTCAGGCAGGGATATAAAAACGGGTATTGCAGAAACAGTATAGTGAGCGACCCGATACGGCGCGTCAATACCGGGGATAATACTCCCGCCGTAATCTATTATGATTTCAAACCGGGTGATAAAGTGAGCATAACCGTCATGCCAAAAGGCTTTGGCAGTGAAAACATGAGCGCGGTGCGTATGCTTATCCCCTCCGACGGCATTAAGGGAGCGGAGGATTTTATTGTGGAGACCGTGCGTGCCGCGGGGTCTGACCCATGCCCGCCCGTAATTGTGGGTGTCGGGATTGGGGGAACTATGGAAAAGGCCGCGCTGCTCGCAAAGCAGGCTCTTTTGCGCGAGGTCGGAAGCGTCCATGCCGATATGTTTTGGGCCAATGCCGAGAGGCGGCTGCTTGCGCGCCTAAATGAGCTTGGTATCGGACCTTCCGGTTTTGGCGGACGGACGACGGCTTTGGGCGTGCATATTATGACATATCCCACGCATATCGCGGGATTGCCGGTTGCTGTAAATATCGGATGCCACGCGACAAGGCACAAAACGGCGGTTTTATGAAGCTGCGGATATTTAAATAGAAAAGAGAGCTGTTATGCAACCTGTCAATGTGACGACACCTATATCTGATGCGGCAATTGAAAATCTGCGGGCGGGCGATTATGTACTGATGTCCGGCGCCGTCTATACGGGCAGGGACGCGGCGCACAAACGCATGATAGAGCTGCTCGATAGCGGAAAAAAGCTCCCGTTTGATCCGCGTGGCTGCGCGATTTATTATACCGGGCCTTGCCCCGCGCCGCCCGGACGGGTCATCGGTTCGGCAGGTCCCACAACGAGCCGCAGAATGGACGCGTATGCGCCGCGCCTCATGCAAGAGGGGCTGCGCGTGATGATCGGGAAAGGCGCAAGGAGCGAGGCGGTCATACGGGCAATCAGGCAATACAAAGGGGTTTACCTGTCGGCTGTGGGAGGGACGGGCGCGTTATCCGCGCTTTGTATAGAACAGGCAGAGGTGATAGCTTTTGAGGATTTAGGCCCGGAGGCGATATATAAGCTGACAATACGCGATCTGCCGATGATTGTCGCTATTGATTGTAAGGGAAAGGAATGGTCATAACTTTGGAGTATGCATCCGAATCATTAAATAAGCATACAGACTGGAAAGGTAAAATTGAGGTAGTCAGCCGGGTGCCTTTGAATACAAGCCTTGATTTGTCGCTCGCGTATACGCCGGGCGTCGCCGAGCCGTGCCTTGCCATAATGCGTGATGCCCGGGAAAGCTACGCGCTGACTCGCCGCCACAATATGATTGCCGTCGTGACGGATGGGACGGCAGTTCTCGGCTTGGGCGACATAGGGCCGGAGGCCGCCATGCCGGTGATGGAGGGGAAAGCCGTACTCTTTAAGGAACTGGGAAATGTGGATGCGGTGCCTTTGTGTATTCGCTCGCAAAGCATAGATGATATTGTCAATACGGTGCGCTTGCTGTCGGGCAGTTTCGGGGGGATAAATCTTGAGGACATATCCGCGCCGCGCTGTTTTGAAATCGAGCGGCGTCTGAAAGATTGCTGTGATATTCCGATCTTCCACGACGACCAACACGGTACTGCGATAGTTGTTCTCGCGGCGCTACTAAACGCTCTGCGTCTCACCGGAAAAAAGATAAAAGATGTTTGTGCCGTCATAAACGGCGCGGGTGCGGCGGGCATAGCGACGGCATATCTGCTCTTCGAGTGCGGCATGAATGAAATAATTATGTGCGACCGTCAAGGCTCGATTTACGCAGGCAGAAACGGCCTTAGCGATGAAAAGCGGCAAATCGCCGAAATCACAAACAAAAAGCACCGCAAGGGAGCTTTGTGTGATGTGATGAGAGGCTCGGACATCTTTATCGGCGTGTCCGCGCCAGAATGTGTGACCGGAGCAATGGTGGAGAGCATGAATCCCGCCCCGATCGTTTTCGCGCTCTCAAATCCGATTCCCGAGATAATGCCCGAACTCGCTAAGGCGGGCGGCGCGGCGGTCGTAGGCACGGGGCGCAGTGATTTTCCGAACCAAATCAACAACGCGCTCGCTTTTCCGGGCGTATTTCGAGGTGCGCTGGATGCGAAAGCCTCCGATATTAACAAGGAGATGAAGCTCGCCGCCGCCCGGGCGATTGCCGAATATATCCGCGATGAGGATTTGTCGGCAGAATGTATAGTCCCTTGCACCCTTGATAAATCCGTCGCCGTGGCCGTAGCCGAAGCGGTAAGCAAGGCGGCGATAAAAAGCGGAGTCTCGCGTGTTTGAGCTTGCGATGAAAACGAGTCCGGATTATACATAGCTGTTCTTATTGTAAATGAGAGCCGCAATACTCACATTCGCCAACATGACCCTTTACCTTATTATTAGCTCCGCAACTGCTGCAAGCAACAATCCTCTCTTGTACTTGAACGGCAGATGGAGGGAGTGAGTCAGCTTCTTTTGAGGTAGATTCTTTCACTTGAACAGTTTTCGCCAAGACGATTTCCCTTTGAGTTACGTCAATATATGCGCCGGTAAAATATCCGGTATCAATCATTTTCTGCAAGTCTTTTACGGCAGCGTCATACGGTATACCGACCGCAGACGCTATATTGTCTATCGAGGTTTGGCTTTGGTTTATGACTATCGAAATATATTTTTTGTACCGTTCGCCGTCAATCTTCATCTTTCTTGCCTTAAAGAAAGTCCACACGCCGCCGCCGATAAGCGATAATGCCCATAAATAGTTATATGTACCGCCGGTATTCAGTACCCTCGAAAAAATAAAGACACCTATGCCCACAAGCACAAATGACATTATTGTGACCTTATTGCTGTCTTTCATAATAGTCGCTTTGTCTTTGCTTATTTTTCCAAGCAGAAACAACATACCCAACGGCCAAAATAGAATGAACCAAAAGATGATCCAACCCCAAGCCATTGATTTCTTTTCTTTCTTCCCGGCCTTTGCCATTACAATTCCTCCCGATAAATGAAAAGAGAATAAATCATTGCTATGCGTTTGCCTAAAGCCATCTTAAAACCCTCCCCTCTTCGGCTCATTGCTTCCTACTTTTGCCGTATCTATTTCATTACGTCGCGCAACCCTGCGAGAAAACGCGAGGATAGCGACAATGATAATGGCAAACAGGGCGATTATAGAAAGCTCCATCAGAATAAACGTATTTAGTTTTTCTTTGAGCAAGCCTGCAAAAAATACGCTGGCAAATGTAACGCCGAAATATAACGTCAACGCTGTTGTAACTCCTAATTTCAGAAAAACCTTGCTATGCTGTGAACCTGCAAAGCGAAGCCAAATCAACCCTCCAAACAACGCGCATATGGAGAGAAGCAGAAAAGACAGCGCCCATATGTTTACGGTGCTTTTTTCAATGCCTAACAGAAAAAATGCTGCTAATGTAAGCGCCAATACGATTGCGCCAATAATGCCTATTGATATGATACCGTTTCTGCTTTTCATCTTCACGCCTCCCGCTTGCTGCCGCACTGTGGGCAAAACTTTGGATTGCCATCTATCTGCGCTCCGCAATCGTTGCATTTCTTAATGAGGGATTCGCCGCATTCAGTGCAAAACTTTGTTTTTTCATTCTCGATAGGAATGCCGCACTTTGGGCATGGTTTCGGAACAGCTTTGCCGCACGATGGACAAGCAGGCACGCCCTTTTTCATATCAGCGCCGCAAGACACGCATGGATTATAAGGATTACTGCACTGTGGGCAAAACTTATATTTTCGAGAATAATCAGTGCCGCACTCACTGCAAACAGTTGTGTTTCCCGCACTTGCACTTACCGGCACCGCTTTTTGCGTATCGTTTCCGCAGGCCGGACAAAAACGAACCGCGGCGTTCATGTCCGCGTTGCAAGCAAGGCATTTTTTTATTTCCGCAATATTGATATTTTGTGCGACACCACCCATTGCTCCGCCCATAGTGCCGCCGACACCCAATCCCATTCCCAGTCCGATACCCGCTCCCATTAGTCCTGATTGGGCAGAGCCGGGATTTGCTGCGGCACTTTCAAGCGTATCAAATGAACGCTCCTGCACATAGCTGTATCCGACAATATCCATTTCTGCCCGTCTCGCCAGCGCGTCTTTGAGCGTCTTTACGGCTGGGTCATCTTCCGGCACATTGATGTCATTGACATAGAAATTGAGTAACTTAATGCCATATTCATCAAGCGTTGGCATGATCCCTTCTTTCAAATGCTCCGAAAGCTCGCCCAAATACGCGTTGATTTCAAGCACACTTACGCCTTTCTTAATCAGGTATGACGAAATAGCGTCTTTGACTTTTGTGAGGTATAGGCCACGAAAAAACTTGATGACATTATCCTTGTCAAACGACGGCATCGTCCCGACAAATTTTGTCAAAAATTGCTTTGAGTCGCCAATCTGAATACCGAATTGACCAAAGGAGCGTAACGGCACAAACACGTTATACTTTGGGTCTTGCAACTGGATAGGCGTCGGTGTTCCCCACTTGATGTCCAATGAATGAAGTTTGTTTATGTACCAGACCTCCGCCGCGAAAGGCGAACGTCCGCCAAAGGGCAGATTTACAATCCGCTGAAGGAATGGTATATTGTTTGTGGACAGCGTGTGCCGTCCGGCGGCAAAAATGTCAAGAGCCTGTCCGCCTTTATATAGCACGGCTTCCTGTGACTCATTTACTATGATCTGCGTCCATGTGCCAAGCTCCTCGCTTGGATATTTCCAAGCGAAAACATCTTTCCCGCCGTTGTATTTGATTACCTCAACAATAGCCATTGCGCGTAATCCCCCTAATTAATATCGTTGAGTTTTAAAAGAATCCTTGCAAGCGTTTCAGAGTATTCTTTTAATGCTTCGGGATTGTTCGCAAGTTCCAGTTCTGCATCGCCTGCCCTTTGCGACCATTCAGTTAACTTTTCCATATATGATAGGTAATCGGTCAAGAGTGACAAATCCGTTGGATTTGCTTGATATTTCTTCATAAACGCAACATAGTCATCAATCCACTTCTCATAATCCTTCAAAAATTGCTGCCAGTTATACGTGCTTGGTGAAGCAGTGGGAGCCGGAGTCGGTGTGGGTTCCGGTACTGGAGTGGGGGTTGATGAAGACGGTGACGGACTTGGCGACGCACCGTCCGGCGTGGAGGGCGGCGTTGACGTTGGGTCGGCGTTACCCGGACTATTGATAATATCAGTTCCGCCATTATTGTCAGGCTCGACTGTTGGCGTTGGCGTCGGGTCGGGCGTTTGCGGCTCCACGTAAGTAAATACCTTCAAAACGACAGTTTCACCGTTGTTTACATAATATCCGCCCTGACCGTTTTCCACATCGGAACCGGATATTCTCTCCGCGCTTACTTCGGCAAGATAGCTCTCGGAAGTTGTTCCGGCGTCTGCCACTGTATAGGGTATGCCTTTTGATGTAAGCAGAGCTTCTGCAACCTCTTGAGTTTCAAATTTATTTGTGCTTCCTAAGTAAATTTTGTCCGAAACATCAATATAGGTTTTGGGTTTGGGCTCGGGCTTGTTTTGTGTGTTTACGCAATAAACAACGGAAAAGAGCAGCAACACGCAAGCTGCGATAATTAAAATGATTTTTTTCTTTGAACTCTTCTTTTTGTTTTGCGGGGTGGACTCAACACCGTCTACACCCGTCATCTCTTCTTTGTTTGTATTTCCCTTTTTCATTATAAACCCTCCAATTTTTATAGATGTCGCACACCTGTCCCAAAAGGTACACCTTTTGGGACGGTAAAAATGCAGCTTGCAAAAAGCGAAAAAACGGCACAAAATTCAAAAATGTGCCGATTTTTGTATTATTTTGATGACATTTATATTGATTTATGCTATAATCCGTTTTGTTATACACAGTCTCAAAAGGTGTACCTTTTGAGACTGTTTTTCTTTTTTTGCATTGTTACCTAAGCGACAAAAGACTGTGTATCTTACACCGGATGAACAAGTTGCATAAAAAATTTGTATGATTTTGTTAAAATAATGGCATAATATATGGTTGACAAATAAGGCGCGGTGTTTTATACTTACGCAAGCAAGCAGCAATGAAGCTGCGGACTGGTGTCCGCAGCTTCATCTTTTTTTGGTTCTTCCCGGGGTTTCAAAACGCTGCGCGTACAATGGTGTGCGCTTCCCTGCCAATGATGGCGGCGGAGCGGTCGCCTATTTTATTTGATTATGAAAGGATGATTATTATGGATTTCGGTATTTGGTTTTTACTTGCGGCAGGAATGGTGTTTTTCATGCAATGCGGCTTTACGATGGTAGAAGCCGGATTTACGCGGGCAAAGAACGCCGGCAACATCATCATGAAAAATATGATGGACTTTTGCATGGGTACGATAGCCTTTTTATTGATTGGCTTTAGTATCATGTGCGCCGAGGATTATCTGTTCGGAGTGATTGGTATTCCGAATTTGGGAATCTTCACAGACTTTTCAAACTTCGATTTTTCAAACTTCGTGTTCAACTTAGTGTTTTGCGCAACGGCGGCGACAATCGTGTCGGGCGCGATGGCGGAACGCACGAAATTCAGCGCGTACTGTATCTATACGGTGATACTCACGGCTGTTGTCTATCCGATAGAGGCCGGATGGGTATGGAACGAAAACGGATGGCTGGCACAGATGGGCTATATTGACTTTGCCGGTTCGTCCGCTATCCACATGGTGGGCGGTATCACGGCATTTATCGGCGCGTCAATACTCGGCCCGCGTATCGGCAAATATACCGTAGACAAAGCTACGGGAAAAAAGATTGCAAACGCCATACCGGGACACTCGCTGACGCTCGGTGCGCTCGGCTGCTTTATCCTGTGGTTTGGCTGGTACGGTTTTAACGGAGCGGCGGCAGAAAATGTGTCTCAGCTCGGATCAATCTTTTTGACCACGACGATAGCTCCGGCAGTCGGAGCTACGGCGACAATGACGTTTACATGGCTGAAAAACGGCAAGCCCGACGTATCAATGACGTTAAACGGCGCGCTTGCGGGTCTTGTCGGCATAACGGCGGGAACGTCAAATGTGGACGCGCTCGGCACGATTGTAATCGGGGCGGTCGCCGGTATATTGGTCGTCTTGGCGGTTGAATTTATTGACATGAAGCTGTGCGTTGACGATCCTGTCGGCGCGGTGGCCGTTCACGGTGTTTGCGGCATATGGGGAACTGTTGCTGTTGGATTGTTTGCAAAGCCGATTGCGGCGGGAAACGATGTTATCTCGGACGCGGCCGGCCTGTTTTACGGAGGCGGAGCGGGTCTGCTCGGGGTTCAGGCGCTTGGCGTGCTGTCTATCGCGGCGTGGACTGCCGTAACAATGAGCATAGCGTTCTTCTTGGTAAAGAAAATTCACGGCTTGCGGGCGTCAATCGAGGACGAGATTTTGGGGCTTGACTCGACCGAACACGGCATAGAGAGCAGCTATGCGGACTTTATGCCGGTCGTCAATACCAATCTGCATACCTTGACCGCAGGCACTTACGCCGGCGGCTTGGCGGGCGCGGCGACGGCTGTGACTGTTGCAGCGGCGCAGGATGCGGCAATCGAGGTCACGGACATATCAACAGGCAAAAAGCTCACAAAGGTAACTATCCTCACCAAACCGCGAATGTTCGAGCCGCTAAAAGATGCTTTCGACAAAATTGGCATCACGGGAATCACAGTTACCAACGTGATGGGATATGGCGTGCAAAGGGGACATTCTCACACATATCGCGGCGTGCCGCTGGCGGTTCCGCTTTTGCCAAAAATCCAGATAGACGTTGTAATCAGCAAGATTCCCGTAAGTATGCTGATCAAAACGGTCAAAGACATTTTATATACAGGCAATATCGGCGACGGTAAGATTTTCGTCTACGATGTGGAAAACGTCATAAAAATCCGTACAGGAGAAGAGGGCTACGATGCCTTGCAGGATGAACATTCCGGCGATGAATAAAAGGCTATCACAAATAAATCAAACAATATATAAGGAGGCTTACTATGAAAAAGATACCGGAACTATTTGCGAGCATGGTGTTTAGCGACACGGTCATGCGCGAGCGTCTGCCAAAAGATGTCTATAAGGCATTGAAGAAAACCATGTCGCAGGGGGCGCATTTGGAGCTTGACATTGCAAACGCAGTGGCAAACGCCATGAAAGAATGGGCGGTTGAAAAAGGCGCGACGCATTTTACCCACTGGTTTCAACCCATGACCGGGGTTACGGCAGAAAAACACGACAGCTTTATCTCTCCGGCGGGAGACGGTGAAATCATCATGGAATTTTCCGGCAAAGAGCTGGTGCGGGGCGAGCCGGACGCGTCCAGCTTTCCGTCCGGCGGACTGCGGGCCACGTTTGAGGCGCGAGGCTACACTGTCTGGGACATCACATCCTACGCCTTTATCAAGGACGGGACACTGTGTATTCCCACCGCGTTTTGCTCCTACAGCGGCGAAGCCCTTGACAAAAAGACGCCGCTCTTGCGCTCGATGGAAGCCCTTGATAAACAGGCACGGCGCATACTCGGATTATTCGGTAATGACGCAGTTTCCCGAGTGACCGCGACGATCGGCCCGGAGCAGGAATATTTCTTGATTGACAAGGACATATTTTTAAAACGCCCGGACTTGGTATATACCGGGAGGACACTCTTTGGTGCGCGCCCGCCAAAAGGACAGGAGCTGGAGGATCACTATTTCGGCAGCCTAAAGCCGAGGGTGTCGGCCTTTATGAAAGATTTGGACGAGGAGCTTTGGAAGCTCGGCGTTTACGTAAAGACAAAGCACAACGAGGTAGCGCCCGCCCAGCATGAGCTTGCGCCGATTTTCACGACGACAAATATAGCCACCGACCAAAATCAGCTCACTATGGAACTTTTGAAAATCGTGGCAAACAGGCACAATATGGTTTGCCTGCTCCATGAAAAGCCGTTTGCGGGCGTCAACGGGAGCGGCAAGCACAACAACTGGTCGCTTACCACAGATAAAGGAGGAAATCTGCTCGAACCGGGCGAGACGCCTTTTGAAAACGCTCAATTTTTGCTCTTCTTGGTGGCTGTCATCAAGGCGGTGGACGAGTATCAGGATTTGCTGCGCGTCTCATCTGCAAGCGCCGGAAATGACCATAGGCTCGGCGCGAATGAAGCGCCGCCCGCCATCGTGTCAATGTTCCTTGGAGACGAGCTGACCAAGATTTTAGAAGCGCTCGAAGCCGGGGAGAGTTATAAGGACAAAGGGCAAAATCAAATGGAAATCGGCGTGACCGTCCTCCCGCATTTTCCGAAAGACAGCACAGACCGCAACCGCACCTCGCCTTTCGCGTTCACGGGCAATAAATTTGAATTTCGTATGCTTGGATCGGCTTTTTCCATCGCGGGTCCGAACATCGTACTCAATACGGCGGTTGCGGAATCTCTGCGCCAATTTGCCGACGAACTGGAAAAAGCAAACGACTTTACATCCGCCTTGGCAGGACTCATCAAGAAAACCTATAGCGAGCATAAGCGGATCGTGTTCAACGGCAACAATTATTCGGACGAGTGGGTAGTGGAAGCGTCGGAACGCGGACTGTCAAACCTGAAAACCACGGTAGACGCGCTGCCGGAGTTTACTTCGCGCAAAAGCGTGCAGCTGTTCACAAGGCACAATGTGTTTTCCGAAACGGAAGTCCATTCGCGCTGTGAGATCATGTTTGAAAGCTACTGCAAGACGCTTCATATAGAAGCCCTCACAATGGTTGATTTGGTCAAGGGCGAGATAATCCCGGCATGTATCAGCTATCAAAACGAGGTGGCGGAGCTTATAAACAACAAAAAATCATGCGGCGGGCACAGTATCGCGCTCGAAGAACATCTGCTCGGGCAAATAGCGAAGCTGTCCGGTTGTCTGCTCAAAAAGCTGACATTTCTTGAACAGGTGCTTTTGGAGACAAAAGAAGACCGGGAAATACTCGCTCACGCGCAATATTACAGGGACAAAATCTGCCCCGCCATGTCGGAGTTGCGGCTGATCGTGGACGAACTCGAAACCGTCATTGCCAGAAAATACTGGCCGCTGCCGGCATACGGGCAGCTCCTGTACAGCATAGTGTAAGCGTTGATTTTGTAATAAAAAGGGGGAGGCGGATATTCTCCGCTTCCCGGAGGACATCAAGAGGTATTCGCATGGGGCAAAGCAATATAGGCCAAAGCTATGGAAACGGCGAAAACAGATACAAGGAAGGTCAAATCAGAATACCGGCAGGCTGCGCCATATCGGGAATCATTGACAAGTCGGGCAGGCGCATGAGCGGCGAGGCTATTATTAAATCTATCGCAGTCATGCGCGAGCGCTCAAACGGCTTGGGGGGCGGATTCGCGGCGTATGGGATATATCCCGAATATAAAGACTATTATGCCTTGCATATATTCTACGATTCTTCTCATATAAAAAGGGAATGTGAGGAATTTTTAGAAAGGCATTTTGACATCATAAACCTTTCTAAAATTCCGACGCGCAAAATGAAAGGTATCACCGACGAGCCTTTGATTTGGCGGTATTTCGTCACGCCGCTGCCAACAAAGCTCGCGGAAAGCCAATTGGACGAGCGCGAATTTACCGCAAAATGTATGTTCCGCATAAACACGCATATCGAGGGCGCGTATGTGTTCTCCGGCGGCAAGAATATGGGTGTATTTAAGGCGGTCGGATACCCGGAGGATGTGGGGCGGTTTTACCGTCTTGAGGATTACGAAGGCTGGTGCTTTACCGCGCACGGGCGTTACCCGACAAACACGCCGGGATGGTGGGGCGGGGCACATCCGTTTGCCCTGTTAGATTATTCCGTTGTACATAACGGGGAGATTTCATCCTATGACGCAAACCGCCGCGCCATAGAAATGTACGGATATAAATGCACGCTCCAAACCGACACGGAGGTAATCACATATATCATAGATTACCTGCATAGGAAAAAAGGGCTTACCTTTGAAGAAATCGCATCGGTCATCGCCGCGCCGTTTTGGAAGACAATAGAGCGCATGACGCCAAAAAAGCGGCAAATACATGAATATTTGCGCGTGACATTTTCCGCACAGCTCATCACGGGGCCGTTTTCTATCCTTGTCGGCTTTGAGGGCGGCCTCATGGCACTCGGCGACAGATTGAAGCTGCGGAGCATGGTGGTCGGCGAAAAGGGCGACATCGTATATATAGCGAGCGAAGAGGCGGCCATGCGAATCATTGAGCCGAATCTGGACGCGGTCTGGGCGCCAAAGGGCGGACAACCGGTAATCATTTGTTTAAACCAAGAGAAATGATTTTATCTGAGCGGAGGTGAGACAAAATGGCAGTAAATTTTATATATCCCGAATATGAAGCGGCGCGAAATTATGACCGCTGTATCGCTTGCCGCGTGTGTGAGCGCCAATGCGCCAATGAAGCTCACGAATATCTTGAGGATATTGGCAAAATGGCCTGCGACGATACAAAGTGCGTCAACTGCCACCGCTGCGTTGCCCTGTGCCCCACGCGCGCGCTGAAAATCGTTTCAAGCGGCAACACATATAAAGAAAACGCGAACTGGGACAGCAAAACGATAAATGAATTGTACAAACAGGCAGAGAGCGGCGGCGTGCTCTTGTCGAGCATGGGAAGCCCCTGCGGACATCCCGTGTATTTTGACAAGATTTTGATCAACGCGTCCCAAGTCACAAACCCCTCGATAGACCCATTGCGCGAGCCCATGGAGACAAAGGTTTTTCTCGGCGCGAAACCCCGGGAGATAGAGCGGGGAAAAAACGGGGAGCTTATAAACAATCTGCCGCCAATGCTCTGTTTGTCAATGCCGGTGATGTTTTCCGCCATGAGCTACGGGTCGCTCAGCTACAACGCTCATGAGTGCCTCGCGAGGGCGGCGCAGAAGCTCGAAATCTGTTACAACACGGGCGAAGGCGGTTTGCATGAGAATTTTTATCAATATGGCGCAAACACCATCGTTCAGGTCGCGTCGGGGCGATTTGGAGTCCATCCGCAATATTTAAACAGCGGCGCGGCGATTGAAATAAAAATGGGTCAGGGCGCAAAACCGGGTATCGGCGGACATCTTCCGGGCACAAAAATCATCGGCGATATTTCCCGTACCAGAATGATACCGGAGGGGAGCGACGCCATTTCCCCCGCGCCGCACCACGATATTTATTCAATTGAGGATTTGCGGCAGCTTGTCTATTCGCTAAAGGAAGCCACGGGCTATAAAAAGCCGATCATCGTCAAAATAGCGGCAGTCCACAACGTGGCGGCTATAGCGAGCGGAATTGCCCGCAGCGGGGCTGATATAATCGCCATTGACGGATTTCGCGGAGGCACGGGAGCCGCGCCGACGCGCACGCGTGACCATGTGGGTATACCGATCGAGCTTGCTTTGGCAAGCGTGGATCAGCGTCTGCGTGATGAGGGCATACGCGACGATATTTCCATCATTGCCGGGGGCAGCATACGTTCGAGCGCCGACATCATAAAGGCCATAGCGCTCGGCGCGGACTGCGTGTATATCGGCACAGCCGCGCTGCTTGCGCTCGGATGCCATCTTTGCAGGACTTGCTACAGCGGAAAATGCAATTGGGGAATCGCCACGCAGGAAGCAAAATTGGTCAAACGCTTAAACCCCGAAATCGGGTATACGCGCCTTTACAATCTCCTGACCGCTTGGCGGCATGAGATCAAAGAAATGCTCGGCGGAATGGGTATAAATTCCATAGAAAGCCTAAAGGGCAACCGCCTGATGCTCAGGGGCGTAGGCCTAAATGAAAAAGAGCTTGATGTTTTGGGGATAAAACACGCGGGGGATAAGTAGAAAATATCCGAAAAACCAGTAATTACGCATTAAAAGAAAGAGGAGAGAAAGATGACCGACAGATATGAAAGCCCGCTGTGCAAAAGATACGCCGGTGAAAAAATGCGGCATATATTTTCCGATGACAATAAGTTTTCCACATGGCGCAGGCTGTGGGTGGCATTGGCGGAGAGCCAAAGAGAACTCGGGCTTCCGATAAGCCGGGCGCAAATTGACGAGATGAAAGCGAATATCACGGACATTGACTATGAGGCGGCGGCGCGATTTGAAAGCGAGACAAACCACGATGTGATGGCTCATATCCTCGCTTACGGAGAAAAATGCCCGCTCGCAAAGCCCATCATTCATCTTGGCGCGACGTCTTGCTATGTGGGAGACAACACCGACATACTGCTCATGCGCTCCGCCTTGTCGCATATCAAAAAACTGCTCATTGACCTGCTTGAGCGGCTGTATGATTTTGCCCAAGACCACAAAGCCGTAAGCTGCCTCGCCTATACGCATTTTCAGGCGGCGCAGCCAACCACTCTGGGAAAACGCGCCGCGCTGTGGATGTATGATTTTCTCCTTGACTTAGAACAGCTTGATTTTACGCTCGGCAGATTAAAGCTGGCAGGGTGCAAAGGGGCGACGGGCACGGGCGCGAGCTTTTTGTCTTTGTTTGAAAACGACCATGAAAAAGTAGTTGAGCTGGAGCGGAAAATTGCCGCAAAGATGGGGTTTGATGAAACATATCCCGTCACAGGGCAGACATATCCGCGAAAAATAGATTATTACACACTATCCGTCTTATCGGGCATTGCGCAAAGCGCGTACAAGTTTTCAAATGATATACGACTGCTTTCCCATCTCAAAGAGGTTGAAGAGCCTTTTAAAAGCGGTCAGGTCGGCTCAAGCGCGATGCCGTATAAGAAAAACCCCATAGACAGTGAGCGCATTGCGTCCCTTGCCCGCTTTGTGACGGTAAACGCTCTAAATCCCGCGCTGACGGCGAGCGCGCAGTGGCTTGAGCGCACGCTCGACGATTCGGCAAACCGGCGCATAGCCATACCGGAGGCGTTTTTGGCGGCGGACGAAATACTCACCCTTGCCGCTAATATAGCGGGCGGCCTTAGAGTCTATCCAAAAATGATAAAAAAGCATTTAGAAGATGAGCTATCTTTTATTGCGACTGAAAATATTTTGATGCACTGCGTCAAAAAAGGCGGCGACCGCCAAGCTCTCCATGAGAGATTGCGCGTGCACTCGGCAAATGCCGCAAGGAAAATCAAAGAAGAGGGCGAAGAAAACGACCTGATAACGCGCATACAAAACGATGCCGCTTTTGGTTTGACCGCCGATGAGATAGACGGGCTCTTGCGGTTTGAAAACTACACGGGCAGGGCAAAGGAGCAAACAGAGGAATTTTTGTCCGAGCTTCGGGCGATCTTAGATACGCACAAAAATATTAGTCATACAGACTGTAGTCTACAGACTACAGACTATAATCTATAGAGGCGAAAATAACGCCATAACAAAGTAGGTGAAATTATGCTAACAGCAGTGGTCGGTATAAATTGGGGCGACGAGGGCAAAGGCCGAATGGTTGATTTGCTTTCAAAAGGATATGATATTATCTGCCGCTATCAGGGAGGCAATAACGCGGGGCATACCATTGTCAATAAAAAAGGCAAATTTGTCCTCAACTTGCTCCCGTCCGGCGTTTTGCGCGAGGGCACGGTAAATGTGCTCGGAGCGGGCATGGTCATCAATATAGAGCATCTGTGCGGGGAGCTTTCGGATTTGGCGAAAAAAGGTGTCAGGCTCACGCCAAATACGCTAAAAATCAGCGACAAAGCCTTTATATGTATGCCTTTTCATGTGACGCAGGATATTTTGGAGGAAGAACGGCTCGCGGATAAAAAATACGGGTCTACAAAGCGCGGTATCGCGCCGGCATACGGCGATAAATATATGAAAAAGGGTTTGCGTATGGGCGATCTCTTTGACGCCGTGACCTTAAAAGATAAGGCCGCCGCGATTTTTGAGTGGAAAAATCTCACTTTAAAAAGCTACGGTTTTGAAAACACGGATTTGACTTTGCAAATGAACTGGCTCGGCGAGTATGGCAAGCGGCTTTATCCGTATATAACGGACACGACGGAGTATTTGACAGATGCCGTCAAAGACGGTAAAAAGATAATGCTTGAGGCGCAGCTCGGCGCGCTGCGGGACATTGATTACGGAATCTATCCGTACACGACCTCGTCACAAACGCTCGCGGCATACGCGCCCATAGGGGCGGGTATTCCGGGAATAAAGCTCGGGCGGGTTATCGGCGTGATGAAAGCCTATTCTACCTGTGTGGGCGAAGGCCCGTTTACGGCGGAGATGTTTGGAGACGAGGCAAAAAAACTGCGCGAAGCCGGGGGCGAATATGGCGCGGCGACGGGCAGACCCCGCAGGGTGGGCGGTTTTGACGTCGTGGCGAGCCGATATGGGGTGCGCTTGCAGGGTGCGGACGAGCTCGCGCTGACAAAGCTCGACGTGCTCTCGTATCTTGAAAAAATCCCCGTTTGCACGGCATATGAGATTTGCGGAAAGAAAACGGACAAATTTCCCACAGGCGGCGATTTACTGCGGGCAAAGCCTGTCTATGAGTATCTTGAGGGATTTTTTGCCGACATATCAAAGTGCCGCAAGCCAAAAGAGCTGCCGGGCGCGGCGGCGCGATATATTGAGTATATAGAAAACGCCGTTGGCTGCCCGATTACATATGTGTCGGTCGGAGCGGGGCGGGATGATTATTTGGTGATGAGGTGAGGGCGTGAAGCGTGTTTTTGTAAATGAACAGTGGTGTATAGGATGCCATTTGTGCGAATATTACTGCGCTTTTGCCGGAACAAACGGCAAAGATATGGCGCGGGCGTTAAAGGATTGCGATATTAAGCCGAGAATCAACATTGAAGAGGCGGACGGCATCAGCTTTGCCGTGTCCTGCCGCCATTGCCGGGAGCCTTTGTGCGTAAAAGGCTGCATCACCGGCGCGCTCGGCATGGATGGCACAGTCATCACGATAGACAAAGACCGCTGCGTGGGCTGCTATACCTGTATTACGCTCTGCCCCTACGGAGCAATATCCGCATCCGGCGACGGGGCGGTGCAAAAATGCGAGCTATGCGTGAGTACATCCGAAGGTATTCCGGCTTGCGTAAGGGGCTGTCCCAACGGAGCTATAGTATATGAGGAGAGAGCATGAAAAAATATGTGATCATAGGAAACTCCGCGGCGGGGATCGGAGCGGTAGAGGGCATACGGCGCATTGACGCGAAAGGTGAAATTACCGTCATAACAAACGAGCCGTATCATACATATTCGCGCCCTCTCATCTCCTATCTTTTGCTCGGCAAGGTGACGGAAGAAAAAATGAAATACCGCGCAGACAGCTTCTATGACGAACATGGCTGTAAGCTCGTGCACGAAACCGCCGCCTTGATTGACAGTGCGGCAAAACAGGTGATTTTATCCAAAGGCAGCCGCATACCATATGACAAACTGCTTGCCGCCACAGGCTCTCTTGCGGTTATACCCCCATTTGAAGGGCTCGGCACGGTAAAAGACAAAACAACATTTATGAGCCTTGATGACGCAAAAAAATTGGATAAAATGCTCGGAGCGGATAAGCATGTGCTGATCGTCGGCGCGGGGCTGATCGGTCTTAAATGCGCCGAGGGTATTATCAAAAAAGCGGCGCGGATAACGGTGCTTGACATTGCTTCGGGCATTTTACCAAATATATTAGATGACGGCGGCGCGAAGTTAGTTTTGCGGTATCTTAAAAGCAAGGGCATTGTATTTGCGCTAAACGCGAAAATCAAGCGTTTTGACGGCAATAACGCCGTGTTGGAAAGCGAAGATAAGATAAATTTCGATATTCTTGTGCTCGCCTCGGGCGTGCGGCCAAACACCGCGCTATTAGACAAGATTGCGGATATTAAAAGAGGTATATTGATAAACGAAAGGTCAGAAACCTCCGCGCCGGACATCTATGCCGCCGGAGACTGCGCCGAGGCTCTTGATGTGTCGAGCGGCAAAAGCCGTGTCATGGCGCTATTGCCAAATGCCTATATGCAAGGGGAATGTGCCGGAATCAACATGGCGGGGGGAGACAAAATATTTGACAAGGCGATCCCCATGAATGCCGTCGGATTTTTCGGATTGCATATCGTGACGGCAGGCAGCTATGACGGCGAGGTTTACGAAGAGGGCACAGACGGAACGGACGGTGACAAGACCGGCGAGGTGAGATATAAACGGCTGTTTTACAAGGACAATGCTCTAAACGGATATATCCTCATAGGCGATGTGGAAAAAGCCGGGATTTATACAAGCCTTATCCGCGAGCGCACGCCGCTTGATACGATAGATTTTCCCCTTATATGCGAAAAGCCCGGCCTCATGGCATTTACCCAAAATGAAAGGTCAGCAAAATTGGGAGGAATAAATACATGAAAATTGATAATTGTTTTGGACAGAGGTATATCGGATGCGCCATGAAAGAGGGAACGATTACCGTAAACGGGACGCCGGGCAACGCGCTTGGAGCGTATTTGGACGGCGCGACGATCATTGTAAACGGCAACGCGCAAGACGCCGTCGGAGACACGATGAACGACGGCAAAATCATCATAAGGGGCAGCGCGGGTGACGCGCTCGGTTATGCAATGCGGGGCGGGAATATATTTGTGCGGGGAAACGCCGGGTACAGGACAGGTATACACATGAAAGAATACGAGGATAAAAAGCCCGCCGTCATTATTGGCGGCGCGGTCGGGAGCTTTCTGGGTGAATACCTCGCGGGCGGCTTGATCGTGGTGCTCGGACTCGGCTGCGAGGATGTCCCTATCGGCAATTTTACGGGTACGGGTATGCACGGGGGCAAAATATTTATCCGAACGGACAAGAAACTTGAATATCTCCCCGCGCAGGTCACGGAAGAAATAGCAAGCGGCGAGGATTTGAGAGAAATTGCGCCATATATCGCCGAGTTTGCCGAAAACTTTGGCGCGGACGCCGACGCGCTTATGAATGACAGATATTATGTGCTAAAACCCAACGCAAAAAACCCTTACAAGCAGCTTTATACACCAAATTAGGCAAAGGATCGGACAAACAATGACGGCATATCTGATTTTAGAAAACGGAGAGGTTTTTGAGGGCAAAGCCTTTGGCGCGCTCGGCGAAAGCGTTCATGAGGCCGTCGGGGAAGTCGTCTTTGCTACGGGCATGACGGGATATTTGGAAACCCTCACAGACCCCAGCTATTACGGGCAAATTGTCCTTCAAACTTTCCCGCTGATCGGAAACTATGGCGTTATCCCCGGCGATTTTGAGAGCGCGATGATTGCGGCAAAAGCGTATATCGTCAAATATCCTTGCCAAAACCCCTCAAATTTCAGAAGCGCCGGGAGTCTTGGCGGATTTTTGAAAGAGCGTTGCATAGCGGGGCTGTGCGGTATTGATACGCGCCGCCTCACCCGCGTCATTCGGGAAAACGGCGTGATGAATGGAAAAATCATGCTGTCATTGCCATCAAAGGCCGATTGCGAGCAGGCAAAAAAATACGTTCTCAAAAACGCCGTGAGCGCGGTCTCCATAAAATCAGCCGCGCCGCTTTGCCCTCTCCCCGAAGATGTACCGCCGCCGAGTCCTCCCAAAGCCGCGCCTCAAAATTACCGCATAGCCGTATTAGACCTCGGCGCGAAAAGATCAATAGCGGACGCGCTCACGGCGCGGGGCTGTGAAGTGCAATTATTCCCGTGCGGCAGCGGGGCAAAAGAAATCATGAGCATAAAGCCGGACGGAATAATGCTCACAAACGGCCCGGGCGACCCGGCGGACACGGCAAACTACGGTATCGTAGAGACAATCCGCGACCTATGGCGGACGGATATTCCGATTTTTGGCATTTGCTTGGGTCATCAGCTTATGGCTCTGGCAAACGGATTTACAACGCGCAAGCTCAAATTCGGGCATCGCGGCGCAAATCAGCCGGTTTTAGAGCTCGCCACCGGGAGAGTATATATCACAAGCCAAAACCACGGCTATGCGGTGACGGCGGATTCATGCTCTTTTGTCAACGTAAATGACAAGACCTGTGAGGGCATAGATTATGGAAGCTCGTTTTCCGTGCAGTTTCACCCCGAAGCCCGCGCGGGCCCGTTTGACACAGACTTTTTGTTCGACCGCTTTATCGAAAGGATCGCTAAAAAATCCGCACATTAAAACAGGAGGCGTTTTACTTATGCCGCTCGATGAAAATATTAAAAAAGTCATGGTAATTGGCTCGGGACCCATTGTTATAGGGCAGGCGGCGGAGTTTGACTACGCGGGCACGCAGGCTTGCCGTGTCTTGCGTGAGGACGGGATCGAGATCGTTCTTGTCAATTCAAACCCGGCTACGATCATGACGGATAAAAATATTGCCGACAAGATATACATAGAGCCTCTTACCCAAGTGACTGTTGAGCGTATCATCGAAAAGGAGCGACCCGACAGCATTCTTTCGGGACTGGGCGGGCAGACGGGGCTGACCTTGTGCATGAGGCTTGCAAAAAGCGGATTTCTTGAAAAAATGAACATACGTTTGCTCGGGTCTTCTCCCGAGACGATAGACAAAGCCGAGGACAGGCAGATTTTTAAGCAAACGATGATGAATATCGGTCAGCCGGTCGTGCCGTCCGCCATCGTGAGCGACGTGGAAAAAGCGGCCGCGTTTGCAAAAAAACTCGGATATCCCGTCGTCGTGCGCCCGGCGTTTACGCTCGGCGGCAGCGGCGGAGGCTTTGCGGCCGACGAATCGCAGCTTCGCGAGATTGCGGCTTTTGGGCTTGAGTGCTCGCCCATAAAACAAATATTGGTGGAAAAATCCATTGCGGGCTGGAAAGAGATCGAGTTTGAGGTCATGCGCGACCGCGCCGGTAACGCCATCGCCGTCTGCTCGATGGAAAATCTTGACCCAGTGGGCATACATACGGGAGACAGCATAGTAATAGCCCCCGCCGTCACGCTCGCAGACAGGGAATACCAAATGCTGCGGACGGCATCCTTGGATATTGTAAAAGCCCTTGGCGTGGAGGGCGGCTGCAATTGCCAGTTGGCGCTGCATCCGCATAGCTTTGAATATGCCGTCATAGAGGTAAACCCCCGCGTGTCGCGCTCCTCCGCGCTCGCGAGCAAGGCGACGGGCTATCCCATAGCGAAGGTCGCCACAAAAATCGCCATAGGGTATACGCTCGATGAAATTGTAAACGCCGTCACCGGAAACACATTCGCGGCTTTTGAGCCGGCGCTCGACTATGTGGCGGTAAAGCTCCCGAAATGGCCTTTTGACAAGTTTGTATACGCGCAAAAAGATTTAGGTACCCAGATGAAAGCAACGGGCGAAGTAATGGCGATAGCGGATAATTTTGAACAGGCGTTATTAAAAGCCATACGCGGCGCGGAGCTTGGACTGTCTTCGCTGTCGCTTCCCGCGCTTGCGTCAAAAACAGATGAGCAAATCAAAAAGCTGCTCGATGATGTCACGGACGAGCGTATTTTCGTGCTCTATGAAGCCATAAAACGCGGAGTAAGCATAGACGAGATACATCTTGTCACAAAGGTAGACCGCTGGTTTTTGCACGGGCTGAAAAATATAGCTGATTTATCAAGCACCGAGCAAGAGGCGGCGGACAAAAATCAGCTCGTATACAAGATGGTTGATACTTGCGGCGGTGAGTTTGAGGCCAAGACGCCCTATTTTTATTCCATCAAAAACGGAGAGGAAAACGAAGCTCTCGGGTTTATTGAAAAAAGCCAAAAGCCGCGAATTATCGTGCTTGGCAGCGGGCCGATACGCATTGGACAGGGGATCGAGTTTGATTATGCCTGCGTACATTCGGTGTGGACGCTAAAAGATATGGGGTATGAGGTTATCGTCATCAATAATAATCCCGAAACGGTGTCTACAGACTTTGACACGGCAGACAGGCTGTATTTTGAGCCGCTTTGCGTAAACGATGTTATGAACGTCGTGGAGATGGAAAATCCCGTCGGCGTCATTGTGTCGTTTGGCGGGGGTACGGCCATAAAATTGACAAAGAAGCTGCACGAGCGCGGAGTGCAGATCATCGGCACATCAGCCGAGAGCATTGACATCTGCGAGGACAGGGAGCGTTTTAACGCGCTCTTAAAGACTCTTGGTATCAAACAGCCCGAGGGCGAGGGCGTGCTGACGGAAAAAGAAGCACTCATAGCGGCAAATAGGCTCGGTTATCCCGTGCTCATGCGCCCGTCGTATGTGCTCGGCGGGCAAAATATGATCATCGCGTTTGGCCCGGAGGATATTCGCGAATATATGGAAGTCATTTTACGCGCAAAACAGGAAAACCCGGTGCTCATTGACAAATATATGGAGGGTACGGAAATAGAAGTTGACGCCATATGCGACGGCACAGACGTTCTGATACCCGGCATCATGGAGCATATCGAGCGCACAGGAGTCCATTCCGGCGACAGCATTGCCGTATATCCGCCCTTGCACTTGGATGACGATTTGGCCGAAAGGATTTTTGAAATCACAAAAACGCTCTGCATGGCGCTTGATGTAAAGGGGCTTATAAACATTCAATATGTCCTGTGCGGCGGCGAAATATATGTCATAGAGGTCAACCCGCGCGCCTCCCGCACCGTTCCGTACATCAGCAAGGTCACGGGTATTGCGATGTGCGAGCTGGCGACGCGAGTGAGCGTCGGGCAAAAACTTTCCGCGCTCGGGTACGCTTCGGGTATCGCAAAAATACCGCCGTATACGGCGGTCAAGGTTCCCGTTTTCTCATTTGAAAAACTGGCGGGCTTAGACACACATCTCGGCCCCGAAATGAAATCTACCGGAGAAGTGCTCGGGATCGGAAAAAATCTTGAAGAGGCGCTTTATAAAGGCCTGCTCGCGGCGGGATATAATATGAAAAAAAGCGGCGCGGTTTTGATAACGGTGCGCGACGGCGACAAAGAAAAAATCGTCCCCGTCGCCGAAAAGCTGTCCGCTTGCGGATTTTCGTTTTACGCAACACGCGGTACGGCGGCGTTTTTACGCTCAAAAGGCTTTTTTGCGGAGGTTGTCGAGAAAATCAATGAATGTCCCGTAAACAATACCGAAGCATTGCTCGAGAGCAAAAAGATAAGCTATGTGATATGCACCTCCGAAAAAGGCCGCGACCCCGCGCTTGATGACGTAAAGCTGCGCAGGAGAGCGTGCGCCTTGGGAATCCCGTGCCTGACCTCGGCAGACACGGCAGGCGCGCTTGCCCGCAGTTTACTGTCCGGCTACAGTGAGATAAATACGGAATTGGTGGATATAAACCGCCTGAGAAGCGAGCGCGTAAAACTGCCATTTACTAAAATGCACGGCTGCGGAAATGACTATATATATATCCATTGCGACGGATTTACCATAAACTCACCGGAATCGCTCTCGGTATACCTCTCCGACAGGCATACGGGCGTGGGCGGCGACGGCGTTGTGCTGATTTTGCCCCCAGACTCCGATACGGCTGACGCAAAAATGAGAATGTTCAACCTTGACGGCAGCGAGGGGGGTATGTGCGGCAATGCCATCCGCTGTGTGGCAAAATATCTCTTTGACAAAGGCATTGTCACAAAAAGGCAAATGCGGATCGAAACCCAAAGCGGCGTCAAAAAGCTGTCGCTTTACACAAAAAACGGCGCGGTATCGTCGGTAAAGGCGGATATGGGAAAAGCGAAGCTGCGGGCGGGGCAAATCCCCGTAAAGATAGACGGGGAGAGTGTTATAAACAGACCCGTGACCATCGGCGGCAAAGAGTATTTGATTACTTGCGTATCAATGGGAAATCCGCACTGCGTTGTATTTGTCCCGGACACGGACAGCTTGGATTTGCGTCAGATAGGCCCGCTGTTTGAAAACGACGAAATCTTTCCCGACAGGGTAAACGCCGGATTTGCGGAGCTATCGGGCAAAAACAGCCTAAAGCTGCGCGTATGGGAGCGGGGGAGCGGCGAAACGCGGGCCTGCGGTACCGGGGCGTGCGCGGCGGCGGTGGCGGCGGTATTAAACGGTCATTGCGACAAAGGCGCGGATATAAAGGTAAAGCTGCCGGGGGGCGAGCTTATAATATGTTATACCGACGAAACCGTCACAATGACGGGCGACAGCGTAAAGGTTTTTGAGGGGATCGTAGAGATTTAAAAAGGAGGATGCCGTATAATGAGCGAGATGATATTGGTGCTTGATTTTGGCGGGCAGTATAAAGAGCTGATTGCCGGGGCTGTGAGAAAACTTCGGGTCTACTCTGAGATACGGGCGGGAAACATTTGCGCGAGCGAAGTCAAAAGATTGGCGCCTGTCGGGATTATCCTCACGGGAGGCCCTTTTAGCGCGCATCTTCCCGGTTCGCCAAAATGCGACCCGGCGATTTTCAAGCTAAAAATCCCCATACTCGGGATATGCTACGGTATGCAGATGATGTGCCACATGCTTGGAGGGGAGGTCAAATCTGACGGCATGGGTGAATACGGGCGCGTTGCGGTAAGGCCAAAAGACCCGTCAAAGCCTGAGTTTACCGCCTTGATGAGCCACAAAGACGCCGTAGTGCGCCTGCCCGACGGCTTTGAGGCGACGGCACACACAGATACCTGCATTGCCGCTTGTGAAAATTATAAACTCCGCTTTTATGGAACGCAGTTTCACCCGGAGACGAAGCACACAAAAGGCGGGCGGGAGATACTGCGGCATTTTTTGTATGATGTCTGCGGCGCGTCGGGCGGGTATAAGCCGGAGGAAACAATCGCGGCGCAAATCGGGCATATACAAAGCGCGGCGGGGGCTCAAAAGGTGCTGCTCGCGCTCTCCGGCGGGGTGGATTCGTCGGTGTGCGCGGCGCTTTTGGCAAAGGCCATACCCGGACAGCTCACCTGCATATTCGTTGACCACGGCTTTATGCGTGAAAATGAGGGGAATGAGATTGAAGAGATTTTTTCAAAGCACAGGCTAAATTTTATCCGCATCAACGCCAAAGAGCGGTTTTTGGCAAAACTAAAAGGCGTGACAGACCCGGAGCGCAAGCGCAAGCGCATAGGCGAAGAATTTATCCGGGTGTTTGAGGAAGAGGCCGATAAACAAGGCAAAATCCCGTATTTGGCGCAGGGAACTATCTACCCGGACATTGTCGAGTCGGGCAAAGAATATGGCGCGACCATAAAGAGCCACCACAACGTGGGCGGGCTGCCCGACAGCTTATCATTTACCAAAATCATAGAGCCGCTGTCCGGATTTTTCAAAGATGAGGTGCGTGTTTTGGGAAGAAAACTCGGATTGCCGCAAACGCTTGTAAACCGCCAGCCGTTTCCCGGACCCGGCCTTGCGATACGCGTCATTGGCGAGGTCACGGAAAAAAAGCTAAGCATACTGCGCCGGGCAGACCTCATTGTCCGTGAGGAAATAGACGCTTTGAAGAGCCGTCCCGGCCAATATTTTGCCGTGCTGACCGATACGCGCTCTGTCGGGGTCAAAGGCGACGGCAGAACATATGAAAATGTAATAGCTATCCGCGCCGTGACGACGGACGACTTTATGACCTGCGATTACACTCCGCTCGGGCACAAAGTGCTCGGCCGTATATCGTCAAGGATCACAAATGAAATAAATACCGTCAGCCGCGTGGTCTATGATATAACGTCAAAGCCCCCGGCCTCGGTCGAGTGGGAATAGTCAAGCGCAAAAAAGGCGAGATTGGAGAACTTCAAAATGAGAAAATATATTTTTGTAACGGGAGGCGTCGTCTCCGGGCTGGGAAAGGGTATTACCGCCGCCTCGCTCGGCAGGCTGCTCAAACAGCGCGGCCTGAAAGTAGCGGCGCAGAAATTAGACCCCTATATGAACATTGACCCGGGCACGATGAACCCATTCCAGCACGGTGAGGTGTTCGTCACCGACGACGGGGCGGAAACCGATCTTGATTTGGGGCATTATGAGCGTTTTATTGACGAGAATTTGAGCATACACAGCAACCTTACATCCGGCAAGGTATATTGGAGCGTCTTGGAACGCGAACGCGCGGGGTTTTATTTGGGTACAACGGTGCAGGTCATCCCCCATGTCACGGAGGAAATTAAAAATTTCATCTACGCGGGAGCGGAAAGCAGCCGCGCCGACGTGCTCATAACGGAAATCGGCGGTACGGCGGGCGACATAGAAAGTCAGCCGTTTATCGAGGCCATACGGCAGATTTCGCTCGAAAAAGGCCGCGAAAACTGCCTGTTTATCCATGTGACGCTCATACCTTATCTAAAGGCGTCGGGCGAACACAAATCAAAGCCCACCCAGCACTCGGTAAAAGAGCTCCAGTCTATGGGTATTGCGCCAAAAATCATCATTGCGCGCTCGGACGAACCGGCGGGGCATAGTATTCGCGAAAAAATCTCGCTCTTTTGCAATGTAAAGCCCGATTGCGTGATCGAAAATATCACCTTGCCGTCGTTGTATGAAGCTCCTCTAATGCTGCATGAAAACGGATTGGACACGGTCGTATGCCGCGAGCTGGGGCTGTCTGTCCCCGAGGCGGATTTGCGCGAGTGGCGTCATATGGCAAAAAAGATAGCGTCAAGGGAAAAAGAAGTAACTATCGCCATAGTCGGAAAATATGTGCGCCTGCACGACGCGTATTTATCTATCATCGAGAGCTTGAACCACGCGGGTTTTGAGACTGGCGCGAGGGTGCGAATAAGCTGGATTGACAGCGAAGAGGTGACAGGCAAAAACGCAAAGAATTTGCTCGGCGGCATAGACGGCGTAATTGTGCCGGGCGGATTTGGGGATAGGGGGATAGAGGGCAAGATTGAAGCCTGCCGTTTTGCGCGTGAGAAGAATATCCCGTATCTGGGTATCTGCCTCGGTATGCAAGTAGCGGTGATAGAGTTTGCGAGAAATGTCTGTAATCTCGCGGGCGCAAACTCGGGCGAGTTTGACGGGGACTGTGCTCACCGGGTCATTGATGTCATGCCGGGTCAGGCGGGGCTTGAAAACAGCGGCGGGACTATGCGGCTCGGCGCGTATCCGTGCGTTATCGCGGAAAACACGCTGATTTTTGGTCTTTACGGCAGAGCGAATATCACAGAGAGGCATCGCCACAGATTTGAGGTCAACAATGACTATCGCAAGGCACTCACGCAAAACGGGCTAACTTTAAGCGGCACGTCCCCCGACGGCAAGCTCGTTGAAACAATCGAGCTTGCGGGCAAGAGCTTTTTTATCGGTGTGCAGTTTCATCCAGAATTTAAGAGCCGCCCAAACAAGCCGCATCCTTTGTTTTTGGGATTGGTAAGGGCGGCAAACCGCCGCTTAATAGCGGCGGGGCAAAGTCCCATGAGTCGGAAAGGGTTTGATATATGAACATCAACAAAAACTACCAAAATCTAAAAGAGGGCTATCTTTTTCAAACCATATCGGAAAAGGTCAAAAAGCACTCAAAGGAAAATCCCGATTTAAAAATAATCCGGCTCGGCATCGGAGATGTCACGCGGCCGCTCGCGCCCCCGGTCATTGACGCTATGCACAAAGCCGTCGCCGAGATGGGTATGGCGGAGAGTTTTCGCGGCTACGGCGATTATGAGGGGTATTCATTTTTACGCGCCGCCGTTTGCGGATATTATGCAAAAAAGGGCGTAGCGTTGCGCGAGGATGAGGTGTTTGTCAGCGACGGCGCGAAAAGCGATCTCGCAAATATCCTGGATATTTTTTCATCAGGCAATACCGTGGTTATCCCCGATCCGGTCTATCCGGTCTATGTGGATACAAACATCATGGCGGGACGGAAGATAATCTATATGGACGGGAACGCGGACAACGCTTTTTTACCCATGCCAAAAAGCGGTGTCAAAGCGGATATTATTTATTTATGCTCGCCCAATAATCCCACGGGCGCGGTCTACGGCAAAAAGCAGCTTGAGCGGTGGGTCAGCTACGCGCTCGAAAACGACGCCGTGATTTTATTTGACGGCGCGTATGAGATTTTCGTGCAAGACAGAGATTTGCCGACGAGCATATATCAAATCAGCGGCGCGGACAGGTGCGCAATCGAGTTTTGTTCGCTGTCCAAAACCGCCGGGTTTACGGGCACGCGGTGCGGTTATACCGTCGTTCCGCAAGCTCTGATGAGAGACGGGGAGTCTTTGAACAAGCTATGGCTGCGGCGGCAGGCGACCAAATTTAACGGGGTTTCTTATGTCGTCCAACGCGGCGCCGAGGCGGTTTTCACAAAGAACGGCATGGAGCGGATAAAGGGCGATATTTCGTATTATCTCGAAAATGCCCGGATAATCACCGACGCGTTGACAGAGCTTGGCATATGGTTTACGGGCGGCAAGAACGCGCCCTATATCTGGCTCAAATGTCCGGGTCGTATGTCGTCATGGGAGTTTTTTGACGTTTTGCTGTGCAAGGCCGGCGTGGTCGCAACTCCCGGCGCGGGGTTTGGCGCAAACGGCGAAGGGTTCTTGCGGCTGACGGCGTTTGGCGATAGGGAAAACCTCATCGAGGCGATGGGAAGAATCAAAGCCGTTTGCGGCTGAGGGAGGGCACGCAGTATTCGTAAATTCTATCGTTAAGTTTGCTCTTTTTTTCGACGCATGATACCCGCCAACGTGTGATTTCGTCTATGATTTCATACGGGAGCGGTTTGTTAAGCGGGAATTGAATCGTGCCTTTTGCCACCTTATATTCGGTCAGCTTATCGGCGAATGCTGCGGAAGCCTCACCGCCGGGAAAAATGCTGATATGGTTTTTGAACGCCGCAAAATGGATAAGGTTCTCGCCTTGCCAAAATGTCGGCATCTGCCACGATATTTTTTCCGTTGCTCCGGGCGCGGCGGCACGAATGACCTCGTAGATTTTTTTAAGTATTGGCTGCACTTCCGCGGTTTGATCGGCAATATATTGGCCGATGGTTTCTACCTTGCCGCAATAATGATCTTGCTGCGAGTTTTTAAACTCGCGCTTGCATTTAGGGCATTGCCACATCGTCATTTTCCTCCCGCAGTCCCTTTTCTATAGCGGAAAGTCAATTCCTTACGATATGATTTCATCACTTTCATCTCCTTCGGTTACTTTACCATCAAACATAAATGCTCGCTGACTGCCGGGCGTATCGCCTATCAAAACAAGCGTTTCCTGCGGTTTTGTAAGAAAAAGAGCATTTTTTCACGTCCCTTTGAGGTTATTTGGATTTAGCATTTTTCAGTATATACTTTGCGTGTCGATAATTACCCATTCTATCCACTAAACCATTTTCCAATAGCTCTTTCAAAATATTGCGAACGGTACGCTGAGAAAGCCCCAAGTAGTCTGCCAACTGTGCTGTAGTGACATTATCATGGTTTGCCATGTAATCCACCACACGTTGCGTTCTATCGGCATTTTCAATCGGCAATCTATCGGCAATCGTTGCCGATTGGCCGCCGATTACCAAAATCACACCGCCGTTTGAAGGCTCTACACCATGCTCTGAAAACTTCACGATTTCCAGCTCTGCAAGATGCTTGAACCGTGCAGGGTCAACGGCGCGTAAATCTTCTTCGCGAAACAATGCGCTCAAAAGCAGATAATCGTCGGTAGTCATAACACTTAGCCTGTCATTGCCGATTTCTTTGAGTAACGCGAGCATCCGCGGGTGAATGACTTGCCCATCGAGCGTTAATTTCACGAACAGGGCATCCGAGCCTGTAAAGCTCGGCAAAGGTTTTGCTTCTTTAACCGACATTTCATAAATCAAGTTCATTCCTTGCCCGGAACGCTCCACAAGTCCGCAAAGTTGAAAGACTGCGGCGATTCGCCCATTACGGGCTGCGTGTCTGTTTAGAATGTTTTCCGGCGTTATGCCCGGTAAAAATCCACCCGGACTTTCGATAACCAACTTGCGAGAATACTGCCTTACAAAGATACTTCCTTTTATTTGATAATCGCGATGGCTTACTGCGTTGAGCAAGGCTTCGCGCACAGCTATTTCGTTGAAAGTCGGCACGGGAAGCATGGCAAACTGCTTTTGATAATGCTGTTTGTCGTTGCGTAGGTTCGTAAGTTCCCATATGCGGTCATAGTAATTAAAGAAACCTATACGGAAATCTTCTCGCTGATTAGCCGGACCCGACGCTTCGGTTGGACGATACTCGAACACCACCTCGGCAGTCGGGAGATACTCTAAAAGCGGTTCGCGCCTACCAAGCAAAATCAAAGCGGCATAGGTTACACCTTTGTCGTTTACAATGTCAGCATCGCGGAGTAATTGTTCCACAGATAACGTTGCTATGCGCTTATTGCTGCTGTACTCCGCCCATTTATTACGGAAAATCTCTATCGCGTTACGGTCTAAATCGTCAATGGTCAAATCTTTGCAAATCTCGCCCGAAAAATCATGCCCGGATTCGGCATATATAGCGCGGCGAACATCCTCAGGCATAGGTACAAGGCTGTCGCCAATCCTCCACCACGCAACGCCATCGGCTTGCACAGGTAGTCCAACAGGGCGGGAGGCAATTTCAAAAACAAGGACACGATCGTTTTCGTGATTAAAAAGCTGAAAATCCACATGGACGCGCAATTTATCCATCATACCTTTGCAAGTGCGTTCCGGCTGCTCAAATGCTTTGCTTCCAACAACCTTGCGGGGGCGTTTATCGCTTATGCCGAGGACGAGTTTGCCGCCGCCGCAATTTGCCAATGCACAGCAATATTTTACCGCTTCCTCGAAGTCATAACGGTTTTTCGCTTCCTTAAACTCGAAGTGTTCACCCTCCGGGGCAGCGAGTATGTCGGTTATGCTTACATCAAAATTAGCGCTCATCACTTTACCCCTCTGCAAAAGTTATCTATCCTTGTTATCTTTTGGGCGTACAGCGGGTTTGCGCCCGTTTCTCGCTCGCCCATCTGCGGGCTTTTGTGTGCCTTTTGGAATGAGCCAACCGCGCTTTAGCCTGAGTGCACCCTCAATTTGTCCATTAGCACATAAAACTTGAACTCGCCTATCGGTAATTCCCCAAGCCTCTGCGGCTTCTTGCGCCGTTATCCAATTAAATTCCATCACAGCACCTCACGAAAATCAGTTTGCAGTTAGCATTATATATCGAATAGCCGAACAATTCAAGAGGAAAATGAAATTTTTCGCCTGAAAAAAGACAAGACTCAAGTTCATCAAACCTTTCTCCTGTTTTCAAATTGCTTCTCAGTGTGTTATAATCAGTCGTTGTTGAAAAAATGGCTTTGGACATACTGTTGAAATATCCCACCGCTTATAGAAGCTTGTCTGCCGACAGGCGGGGTCTTATGATTTTGATAAAACTGATGATAAAATAGCGGAGAGAGGATATATTCCCCAGTTCGCAATTGTTCGGCTTATTGTTTGGTGGAAAAAAACAGCGGATCCGAACAAGGACGAAACAAAGATAATCTTGCCGGATATTCACTTTATAAAAATTGAACCTGACAAGCCCAATGTTTAGCTTTTTTATAAATTATCAATCTTACGCACTGCCAGTATAAAAGATGCTACGGCAAATACGCTTATGCCTATAATCTTAAAAGGTACGCCGCTTGCCTGATAATCCAAAAGGAAAAATCTACTGACATCCGTCACCCAAGTCAATGGGTTTATAATGCTTATTTGCTTTAGCACATTTGGCATACTCTCAACCGGATAGTAAACTGAGCTCAAGAAAACCAGCGGCGTCATCAACAGAAAATATAATGTATTAAACCCATCCTGCGTTCTAAGCACATGCGAAATATACATCAGGACAAAGAACCATGCGCTTGAACTGATTAGCGAAACGAGCAGAAAAAAGAACAAGGGCAACCCTAAATTTATGTCGTTTGGGAAAAAGATATACACAACCACGAACATGACTAATATTTGAAGCAATGAAATTAACAAATTATAACACAGGCGCCCGATAATCAAGCTGACGCGCTTTACCGGATAGCTCAAAAGATCGTCAAAGAACCCGATATACTTGTCTAAAAAGACACGGGTGGCCATAACCAGCGAATTTGTCAATAAACTTAGGTTTATAGTCCCGACCATGAAATATGGCAAATAACTAAATTCTTGACCGCCTGACGTTATGCTCCCGATAGCATTGCTCATTATCACGCCAAAAATAAATAGCGTAAACAATGGATTCATTAAATTTTCCACAATAAACCTCGGTGAAGATGAGGTGTTCTTTATTTCCCTGTATAGGCAAGCCTTTATCCCACTCCACATACGCTAATCCTCCTTGGCTATAGAAACAAATACATCTTCGAGCGATGAATTTTTTATCTCTACGCTGTTTATTCTTATTTTTATCGAAGAAGAAATTTTATTGACAAGCTCTAATAGGTAAGCCGTGTCATTTGTGCTTGTTATTGTTATGCAAAACTTGTCGCTTGTAAAACTGTCAGTTTCTTTATCCAACCGTTTTTGTACCTCTAAAATGAGAGCATCGTCAATTTGCCCTGTGTACAATATTGCCTGATTTTGTTTGCTGTATTTGCTTTTGAATATTTGAGGCGTATTGACATCTAATATTTTACCTTTGTGGAGCACCGCAATTTTATCGCATAGTTTCTCCGCTTCCTCTAAAACCTGAGTCGTAATTACAATAGTACATCCCTTTTTTGCATAGCTCTTTATATCCGATAAAAACGAATTTTTTATTATTGGGTCTAAACCGACCGTAGGCTCATCGAAAATAAGGACAGGCACGTCCAACATGAAATTTCTTGCTATTTGTACCCTCTTTCGATACCCGCCGCTCAGCTCATTTGTGCGTGAATTTTCATATTGCTCAAGGTCAAACCTTGAAAGAACATCATTTACCCGTTTCTTTAGCTCAAATTTACCCAACCCAAAGAGCATTCCGTGTAATTCAAGATTGCTCCTCACTGATAAATGCATATCCAGCCCAAAGTTTTGGTATGTCACGCAATATTGCCTGCGGTATTTCTCTTTTGCGGAAGGCTCTAAGCCATTTATGAAAACTTTGCCCTTATCTTGTTTAAGTATGCCGGTAAGAATTTTAATCATTGTGGATTTGCCCGCGCCGTTTAACCCGATCACTCCATAGATTTCACCGGCGTCAATTACAGCGGAGACATCAGTTAAGGCTTGGATTACGGAGGTTTTCGTCTTGTAGGTTTTACTTATGTTCTCAAATTTTATCATAGCCAATCACCGCGCTTATATTTAGGGCATTGCCACATAGTCATTTTCCTCCCGCAGTCCATCACTTGCAAAACCAATATTTTCACAGATTATCACAAATAAAGCATAAAATCAAACGCGTTATGTGCTGATTTACTTGACGAGTACGTCAGATAAAGGTACAATCTTAACCATGAAGCTGCAAATGATACTTGGAATAGACAGAAAACCGGCGACAAGAGACATAGCGATAATCGGACTACTTATTGCAATCGAGTTTATCCTGTCGCGATATTTTGCCATTTGGGTATTCTTTCCGTACGCAAAACTTAGCTTTGGCTTTATACCGATTGTAATACTCGCTATCATGTACGGGCCGGTATATGCCGGAATTGGCGCGGCAGTGGCTGATTTTTTGGGAGCAAATATTCTTCCGGTGGGCCCGTATATACCGGGCATTACGATAACGGCGTTTGCGATAGGCTTTACATACGGAGTTTTCCTTTACAGAATACATTTTCCGGGTAAAAATCCTCCGGGCAATGATATGCTCAATCAAACCGGCAGGGTATTAAAGACAGATAAAAAAGCGGGCTTTATAAGAGTGATTATCGCGGCGTTTGCGGTCACGGTTCTCTTTCATCTCGGTTTGAACACTATATGGCTATGGCTCTTTGCTTTCAACAGGGAAGGGCTTTCTGATTTGCTGAAATTTCGCGCAATCGTATACGGAGCGCTCTTTCCTGTTCAAGCGGTAATGATTTCTTATATGCAGCCGGCTATTAATTACGTGCTTGCCGCAAGGCGAAGTATGTAACGGAACAGACAGCGCGAATACTACACAAAAGAGGAAATGTTTCATTATGAAACATTTCCTCAAAGCATTGCAAAAACCGGGTGCTAATGTGTAATTAAGTAAATAATGACCAAATCAAAGCTGCAAGTCTTGCAGGTCGTCCGCTATTATGTTTGGCACATAAGGCGAGCCGCTCAAATCCTCGCGTTTTGTCTCGCCCGACAAAACCAAGACCGAACGCGCTTTTGTGCCCTGCGTGATCGCAATATCCGTATAGAGCCTGTCGCCGACAAAACAAAGCTCATCCTCGCGATAACCGGTTTCTTGAATTATATAGTCAAGGGCACGGCGCGAGGGCTTGCCGAAATACTCAATGTCAATACCGGAAGAGGCCGTCACCGCGGCGCCGAGCGAGCCGCAATCGGGTATAAAGCCATCGGGGACGGGGCAGTTGTAGTCCATATTGACGCCATATACGGGCACACCGGAGCGCGCAAAATCGCATAGCTTCGTGAGCCTGCCATAATCCATATCCGTATCAAAGCCGAGCACGGCAAACTCTGGAGCATCGTCCGTGAGTGTATAGCCCGCCTTGATAAAATCGTCCATCAGAGCCTTTGTTCCGGCGACAAAAACGCCGATTTTTTCTCGCCCAGCATATTTTTTGCCGAGAAAATCGAGCAAGACAAAAGTAGACATGAGCAGCTTGCCGTCCTCTATGGATATACCCATTTTCCGCAGCTTGGCGATATAATGCGCGGCGTTTTGCGAGGAGTTGTTTGTAAAAAACACATAGTCAAAACCGTTATCTGTGAGGCGTTTCAAAAAATCGAGGGTATACGGGAAGAGCCTGTCGCCAAGATAGATAGTGCCGTCCATGTCGAGCACAAAGCACTTTACGCCAAAAAGCGCGGTTTTTGCAAAGTAATTGCAGACAATATCCGCATACTTATCCGCCAAACCCAAATCACCCAAAAGCTGAAGCACCGTATATGTTTTTTTGCGGTCGCGGGCATATATAAGGCTATCGCGCAAGGTTTGCTCATCAAGACCCATCGAGGCAGGCTGCATATCCATACCCGCTGCCGCAAGCATATGGGCTATGCTCTCCGGCGGCGGAAGCGAGCGCAAAACGTCAAGTATCAAAGGCCAATGCTTTTTAATATGAGAAAGCGGGAGGTTTGGATTTTGAGTTTGCAAAATCGTCTCGGCGGTTTTCCCGTACAGACGGCAAATATCCTCTTCATATTGCTTAAAATTCGCGGCATTTAAATCTTCCGGCTTGGCATCATCGGCGGATTTATCCAAGAGCTTATCAAAAATAATATCGCCATCGCAAGCGGCAAGCTCTTTGCATATAACAAGGGCGATCACGGTGGCAAGGCCGACCTTGATACCGTGCAGCGCCGGAGACTTGCCTTGCGCGAGCATACGCATTTCCCAAAAATGCGCGAGATGGTGCTCCGTACCCGACGCCGGGCGGCTGTCGCCAAACAGGCTCATGGCAATACCGCTCAAAACCAAGCCTTCCGTGACACGTGAAATAGCCTCAATGTCGCGGGATGTCACAAGCGGCGCGGCTTTTATGATTTTATTTGCGGCGTCTTCCATAATGCCGTAAATATCTTTGTCAATCTCTTCGCCCGTCAAAATATGCGACAAACGCCAATCGGCAAGCGAGGTGATTTTACCGAGCATATCTCCGAGCCCCGCCGCTATCATATTCATGGGCGCGGCGGATAATATGAGGGTATCGCAAAAGATTGCAAAGGCGCATATCGTGGAGGGCGTTACCTTTACTCCGTCAAAGAGCATCGCGCTGCCGAGCGAAGCGTAGCCGTCCATTGACGGGGCGGTCGCGACAATGGCGGTATTGCACCCGACCTTTGCCCCGACAAAGGTACAAAGATCGTTGATAGTGCCGCTGCCGACACCGAGTATCAAATCAATGCCGGGACTATGCTTTGACAGGATATATCCCACGGAATATTCGCTTGGCAAAGGTTCATTTTCGCTAAAAACGCAGGAAGTTACACTTATGCCCGCGGCGCGAAGCGAAGCGATAACATAGTCTCCGGCGACGCGCTTTGTAATGGGGTCGCACACCGCGAGCACGCTCTTACAGCCAATTGAGCGCACCCAATCAGCGACGGTGTCTATGACGCCGCTTCCTATGGAAATATGAGGTATTATGTGTTTATATTTATCCCACATTATAATCTATCCTGTTTGCAAATCTATTTTGCGGTCTTGAAGCTGTCTTTTAGACCGGCGGTGCGGTTGAATATGAGGCTGCCGGGCTTACTGAATTTGCTGTCGGGGGTAAAATAGCCGTGCCGCAAAAATTGAAACGCTTGCCCCGCCGCCGCGCCCTCTATCATTTTCTCCGCCTTGCAATCGGTCAAGACCTCAAGAGAATTCGGGTTTATAAATTGGGTGAAATCGCATCCGGGAGCGTCGGGGTTTGGATCGGTAAACAATTGATCATACAAGCGAACTTCTATATCCACGGCGGTATCGGCATTGACCCAGTGAATAGAGCCGCGCACCTTGCGTCCGTCAGGCGTGTTGCCGCCTTGTGTTTGCGGGTCGTACGTTGCTCTCACGCGAGATACGTTTCCGGCGGAATCCAACTCAAATCCGGTGCATTTTACGATATAGGCGTTCATGAGCCGGACCTCGTTTCCGACATAGAGGCGATTATACTTGTTTGGAGGCTCGATCATAAAATCATCGGCATCAATCCATACCCGGCCGGAAAAAGCAATCTCGCGGGTACCGGCCTTTTCGTCATTCGGGTTGTTTGGCGCACTGAAAATCTCCGTTTTGCCGGCGGGGAAATTTTCAATTATAAGCTCTATTGGGCGCAAAACCGCCATTGCCCGCTGCGCGGTCATATTCAGCTCCTCGCGCAAACAGTGCTCCAAAAGTGAATATTCTATGGAATTTGACGTTTTGCCTACACCGATGCGCCTGCAAAAATCGCGTATGGAAGCCGAAGTGTATCCGCGCCGCCGCAAGCCGCGAATCGTAGGCATACGCGGGTCATCCCAACCGTCAACATAGTTTTCCTCAACCAAGCGGCGCAGTTTGCGTTTTGACATAACGGTATAGTCCAAGGAGCGGCGCCCAAACTCGATTTGGCGGGGGCTGGTTTGCACATCCGTATTTTCAATGACCCAGTCGTAGAGCGGCCTGTGGTCTTCGTATTCGAGCGAGCAAAGCGAGTGAGTGATGTCCTCGAGCGCGTCCTGTATCGGGTGGGCGAAATCATACATGGGATAAATGCACCACTTATCGCCCTGACGGTGATGGTGAGCATATTTTATGCGATACAAAACGGGGTCGCGCATATTGAAATTGCCGCTCGCCAGATCAATTTTTGCGCGAAGAGTCATAGCGCCCTCGGGAAACTGCCTGTTTCGCATACGCTCAAATAAATCAAGGCTTTCCTCGATAGGCCTGTCGCGGTATGGCGAAATCGCGGGCACACCGATGTCGCCGCGCTTTTGCTTAAACTCCTCGGGGCTAAGCTCGCATATATACGCAAGACCTTTTTTTATAAGGCCTACGGCCAATTCATATGTTTTAGAGAAGTAATCACTGCCAAAGAACAATCTGTCGCCCCAGTCCAAACCGAGCCAGCGGATATCATCGCAAATGGCGTCAACAAACTCTTCCTCTTCCTTGTCGGGATTTGTATCGTCAAAACGCAAATTGCAAAGCCCGCCGTATTCGTCGGCGATACCCATGCTGAGCGAAAAAGCCATCGCGTGGCCGATATGGGGGTATCCGTTTGGTTCGGGAGGCAGCCTTGTATGCACGGTTTTACCGTAGAAGCGTCCGCCGGGAGCAATATCCTCGTCAATAAATGATTGAATAAAATTTCTTGATAGCTCTTGCATTTATGAAACCTCGTTTATGTGTTGTTATTGATAAAACGCCGTTTATATGGTATAGTTGTGCGGCTTATGATATTATGATAATACCACACAGGAGATGATTTAACAATGCTATTTGACTCTTACGGCAAATACATTTACTTAGACGGAGCGATGGGTACAATGCTCCAAAGATTTGGCGCCGTGCCCGGCAGCAATCTAAATCTCATGAATATCACAGCTCCCGAGACGGTTGAGAACATTCACGCAATGTTTATCGAAGCGGGCAGCGACATAATTTATACGAATACCTTTAGCGCTAATGCCCTAAACCTTGAAAAAACAGATTACTCGCCGCGGGAGATAATATCGGCGGCGGTAAAAATAGCAAGACGTGCCGCAGCCGGGGCGAGAGGGTCTGCGGCGGACGGATCGCCGGTCGGGGCGCCGGCGCAAAAAAATGAGCAAACCCCGCAAAGACTGCCGATACTCGTGGCATTGGATATAGGGCCTATCGGCCAAATACTCGAGCCGGCGGGAGATTTGCCGCCCGAAAAGGCGTATGAGCTGTACGCTCAAATGGCGGAGGCAGGGGAGCGTGAAAACGCCGACCTTGCGGTTATTGAAACCATGAGCGACATAGAGGAACTCAAAATCGCGATGAAGGCCGTGAGCGAAAACACAAAGCTGCCGATTATGACGACCATGACATTTGAACCTCACGGCTATACATATATGGGCTGCACGCCCGAGGCGTTTGCGAAAACCGCCGAAGAGCTCGGCGCAATCGCCGTCGGGCTAAACTGCTCGCTCGAACCGACACAAATGTATGATATTGCAAGGCGTATCGCGGACGTGACCCGGCTTCCGCTCATAATAAAACCAAATGCGGGGCTTCCCGATGCCGTAAGCGGCCGGTACAAAACCGGGGCAAAAGAGTTTGCGGAGCAAATGCTGCCATACTCAAAAATAGGGGCAAGAATAGTCGGCGGCTGCTGCGGAACTGACCCGGAGTATATAAAAGCCCTGCGGGAGCTGTATGAATTATGAATTTAAAAAGGTGGGAGGCAGATAAATGAAAAATGAAATGAACAGGGATGTTTTTACAACGGCGGATATTTTGATCCCAAAAGTATCGTCGCCCGAAAAATGGAGCGTTATCGCCTGCGACCAGTTTTCTTCACAAAAAGATTATTGGAAACGCGTCGAAAACTTTGTCGCGGACGCGCCCTCCACGCTAAAGCTGATAATACCCGAGGCATATCTGGAAGAAATCAATGAGGCGGAGCAAATTAGTAAAATACGCTCAGCTATGCAAGGCTATTTGTCAGGGGACACCTTGAGAAAATTAGAGGATTCCTTCATTTATGTACAGCGAACGCAAAGCGACGGACGCGTCAGAGAGGGCATAGTCGGCGCGCTCGATCTTGAAGAATATGATTTTACGGGAAAATCCGCGGCCGTCCGCGCCAGCGAGGGCACAGTGCTTGACAGACTGCCTGCGCGTATTCGCATACGCAAAGCGGCATTGATGGAGCTGCCACACATCATCACATTTATAAACGACGAAAAAAACACGGTCTTGGGTTCTTTGGCAAGCAAAAAGGACACATTGCCTGTCGTTTATGATTTTTCCCTCATGGAAGGCGGCGGCCATATCACGGGCAGACAGGTGACGGGCGAGGATGCAAAAAAAGTCAAAAACGCGATACGCGATTTAGAGAGCGGCTCGGATATATTGATGATAATGGGTGACGGCAACCATTCCCTTGCCGCCGCCAAAGTCTATTGGGACGAGCTAAAACAGGAATTGACCGCCGCTCAAAGAGAAAATCACCCGGCGCGAAGAGCCTTGGTCGAGGTAAACAATGTATACGACCGGGCCATTTCATTTGAGGCTATCCACCGCGTGCTGTTTGACACGGATGCCAAATCATACATAGAGGCATTTTCAAGCGCGGCGCCGCGCGGAACTGACTATGTCATTTCATGGGCGGCAAAAGACGGAGGCGGTGAAATAGGCATAAAGGCCGCGTGTATCGGAGATATGCTCTCTTTGATGCAAGATTTTATGGATGATTACGTCGCGAAAAACGGCGGGGTCATTGATTATATTCACGGTGAAGATTCGGCGAGAAAGCTCGCCCAAAACGAGCGCTGCCTCGGGCTTATTTTACCGGCAATGGACAAGTCTGAGTTTTTTGAGACTGTGGCGCTGCGGGGAGTTTTTCCGCGAAAGAGCTTTTCCGTAGGGCACGCGAGAGATAAACGATACTATTTTGAATGCAGGGAAATATAAAAGTGAAACTTTTTGGGAAGAAAAACGAAAATTACACAATGGTAATAGGCTGCGGACGTTTGGGCGCAAACCTCGCAAACGCGCTGTCTGATATAGGAGAGAGCGTTGCGATTATTGACAAAAACCCGGACGCGTTTCGAAAGCTGGCAAGCTCGTTTGGCGGTCTGACTGTGACGGGCGACGCCACGGAGATTTCTGTGCTCGACAATGCCGACATCGCAAAAGCCACGGCGGTTATATCCGTCACAAATAAAGACAACACCAATATTATGGTGGCGCTGCTCGCAAAGAAAATGTACAACATCAAAAGGGTCGTTGCGCGGCTGTACGACCCGGACTGCGAATGTGTGTACGATGAGTTTGGCATTGAAACAATATGCCCGGCTGTACTGTCCGCAAAGGAAATAGATAAGTTCTTGCCCGAATTTGACCTTTCGGAAAAAACTGAGATAGCGCACACAGAAAGAGACGCAAAGCAAAAGGCCGGGCAGTTGCACACGGCAGCGGGCGCGGGTGTGAAGGACGGTGGCGCGTATGAATAAACGCATATTGCTCATCAACGGGTTTAAGCGGACAAAAATACTTGCCGCCTCACTCATCAAAAAAGGTTATAAAGTAACCGCTATCAATAATAACAAAGAGCATTGCAAGCTGCTTTCGGAGATAGATAAGCTGAGCGTTTTTCACGGCGACGGTTCAAGGCCGTTTGTTCTCGAAGACGCCAACGCGTATAACGCCGACATAGCAATCGCGCTCTCCGAATATGATGAGGACAACTTAGTCATATGCGAGCTGTGCAAGAAAAAATTCAATGTCAGAAAAACGGTCAGCACTATCACAGACCCTAAGAAAATGGACTTTTTTCACCGTATGGGTATTGATTCGGTCGTTTGCACCATAACCACTATAGCAAACATCATTGAGCAGCACGCTTTTTTGGATGAAATAACGACGTCAATATCGTCCGGCGAATATGAAAACCTAAAAACCACGCAGATTTCAATATCTCATAACGAACCATGCGTAAACAAGAAGCTGCGGGAGCTGAATTTGCCTGAAAGCTCGATAATCGGCTGTATTTTACGCGCAAACAAGGCAATGGTGCCGAGAGGCGAAATGCGTATATTGGCCGGTGATATATTGGTGCTTATAACGCTTGATGAACATGAGACCGCCGCGATAAAGGAACTGACGGGAAGATGAAAAAAACCATTTCCGAGAGTAATGTGTACGGCAAACTGATAATGCTGATCGGCACGCTATTGCTTTTGCCGATAGCGGTAGTGCCTTTTTTTCCGGGGGAATTACAGCATATCTCCTCATTTGCCATACCGTCCATATCGTCCGTACTTCTGGGGATTATCATATGCGTCCTCGCGCCGCAAAAAGGCAAGCCTGTTGATGAATGGCAATCGCCTTTGCAAAGGGCGAGCTTACCCATACTTTGCGTGTGGTTTTTTGCTTTTTTTGCCGGGGCGATCCCGTTTGTGATGAGCGGTCAGCTAAACTTTATGCTATCATTATTTGAATCGGCAAGCGGCTGGACTACCACGGGCCTCACCGTGATGGACGTCGCCGCCGCGCCGCGCATTTTCTTGTTTCACAGGTCATTTATGCAGTATTGCGGCGGTCTTGGCTTTGTCATAATGATTGCCGTGCTGGTTCAAAGCAAGCAGAACATGAATCTGTACAGCGCCGAAGGGCATCCCGACAGGATAATGCCGAGCCTGAAAAAGACGGCGCGGATCATTTCATTGCTGTACGGCAGCTTTTTGTTGATCGGATCGCTGATATATTTTTTATTTGGAATGGAGCTTTTTGACGCGGTGTGTCATACAATGTCCGCGTTATCCACCGCCGGATTTACCACACATGCAAACAGCATAGGAACGTACGGCAGCTTGCCGATCGAGATTACTACTATTGTCCTTATGCTTATCGGCGGCACAAATTTTGCGGTGCTGTTGCTTTTGGCAAAGCGCAAGTTGAAAAAAGCCGCGCAAGTCAGCGAAGTAAGGTTTATGTTTGGTATTTTGCTTGTGTTTATTTTGCTTGCCGCAGCCTCTTTGGCGGCTCAAATGAACATGAGCTTTGGCGGCGGTATAAGAAACGCTGTTTTCGGCGTCGTCGCCGTATCTACCACGAGCGGCTATTATATAGCGGACTATTTGGCATGGCCGCCGTTTGCGCTGGGACTGCTTATGATACTGATGGCTATTGGCGGAAGCGCCGGTTCGACGGCGGGAGGGCTTAAACTGTTTCGCGCATATATCGTTTTGCGCGTGACAGCCCAAAGTGTGAAAAACAAGCTGTTTCCGGCACGAAAAGTGACGACCCTCTCCTGCAATCGCGCACAGGGAAAAGTCCCCATAGATAATGCTCTGGTAAAAGAGATATTCACTTTTGTGTTTTGTTACGCGGGCGTATTGATTGCCGGAACATTATTGCTCGCGCTGACTTCCGGCTTCTCATTGTTTGACGCCATGTTTGAGTTTACCTCAGCGCTTAGCACTACGGGTATTTCAAACGGCTTGACAAGCGGAAGCCTCCCTGTCGGCTCATTGCTTGTCTTGATGTTTGCAATGGTGCTCGGGAGGCTCGAGATATTTATTGTCTTTATCGGGATTTTTTCGGGAATACATCTTTTGAGAAAAAAGGCACACAGATGATATTTAGCTTTCTATCGGCGGCGGCCCATGATGGCGAGGATTTTGAGGAAGAGATTGATAAAGTCAAGGTATAGCATGAGCGCACCCATGACAGATATTCTTTTTATCGCTTCGTCCCTGCCGGCGACGATAACGCTATCGGCATTGCCGGAGTTTGCGCCCGCGAGCATACGCTTTATCCTTTGCGTATCGTATGCGGTCAGACCCACGAAAATCAAAACGCCGATATAATTGATAATCATCGTAAGGGTGTCGTTTCCGACAAACATATTGATAATGCTCGCGATAATGATACCGATAAGCCCCATAAAGCACAGGCTGCCTATTTTTGTAAGGTCTCTGCGCGTGATCGTGCCGTATAGAGCCATCGCGCCAAAGGTCATTGCCGTTACCATAAATGCCTGGAAAATAACGCCCGTGGTATAGGCAAGGAATACGACCGACAGCGTAATTCCGGTCATGATAGCATAGATAAAAAACATTATGTTTGAAGCTGTAGATGACATCTTCATCACACGGACTGCCAACACAATCACTAAAAGCAACTGAGCAATCATCAGCCCGTAGAAGAAGTAAATGTTGCTAAAGAGAAAAACCATAAGGCCGCTGTATACCTCACCTGTGGTGTAATCGTAAATGGAATTGTATCCGGCAAACGATCCCTGGTATGTGTAGATGCCGTAAGAAACTGCCGCCGTGACGAGCAAGGCGATAAACATTCTAAGAAACACCCGTGCCAGACAAGAGCTCGTAGCTCTGGAAAGGTCTTCGTCGTTTTGCCATAACGACGGAAAAAGGTCTCTGGGCGCCCCTCCTGTGGGCGGCGTTCCCGGTGGGGGTGGCTGCTGCGCGTATGGCCCGTAAGGGTTATATCCGTTTGACATTGTTTGTCCTCCTTAAATGTGTCACTTGGTATATTCGCGTATAGAATATCACATTGTGACAAAATCAGCAAATGAATTATTTGTAAATTTTTCAATCGAATGAGAGTTTTACCTGCGACCCTTGCGCTCGAAAGGTTGTTATTTGTCTCGAAGTATTGCGCGTTTTAGGGCGGGGAGCAAAATGATTGCCAAGCCGCCTCCTATGGACGCCGTTATAAGCTGCGGGTATGAAAAAAGACCTGTGATCGTTGTGATTTGCATATCAGATAATCCGGGAATCAGCGGAAGGGCAATCAATGCTACTCCAAAATAGAGTATGAGAAATTTTATCAGCGCGGCTATGATCAGAGCAATGATATATGAGATATTTTCAATCGGTATTGCTATTTTTCCTATGAAATGCCATATGGATGCCAAAGCCATATTTCCGATAATAATTATTGGCACGATTGGCCACAGAGGGCCAAAACCCAAGAGCGTCGGCAAAACGGGGGTGATAACCCCGACCGTCAGACCTGTCGGCAAACCGCAAATCATCACTGCCAGTATGAGTATCATATTGACAATAGACCCGGTCAGCAATTGATTTCCAAACTGCAAGGTCAACGCTTGCAAAGCGACGGTTATCGCTATAAATAAAGCCGTTCTGGTAATCCAAAGAACCTTTTTGTGTACAATCATTTCATTTCTCCTTTTTGCACGGTCAATACTTTGTCCGCACTACGTTTAATAGTTACTGCTCCGGCAAAACGGCGTTGTGCCACACGTCCTGAACGTCGTCGTTATCTTCCATCAATTCAAGCATTTTGGTCATATTTTTTATATCTCCGGGTTCGCACAGAGTCACGTAGTTTTGCGGAACAAGCTCGATTTGCGCAGACAAAAATGTATAGCCCAGACTTTCAAGCACGCCGCTTACCGAAGCAAACCCCTCCGGCGCCGTGTAGATTTCAAAGATGCCGTCGTCAATTTCAATATCATCAGCCCCGGCTTCCAAGACATCGTTAAAAACAGTGTCTTGGTCAAGCCGCCCGTCCGCGTTATCAATTATGATGACGCCTTTTCTGTCAAATGACCATGACACACAGCCCGCCGTGCCGAGGTTTCCCCCATATTTATCAAAGGCCAGCCGGATTTCGGAGGCTATCCTGTTTCGGTTATCCGTCATGGCGTCTACGATAACGGCAACGCCGCGGGGCCCGTAGCCCTCATATGTTACACGCTCGTAATTGTCCGCGCTGCCGGAGCCAAATGCTTTATCAATTGTTCTTTTAATATTGTCATTTGGCATATTTGCGGCTTTAGCTTTGGCAATTGCCGCCGCAAGGCGCGTATTTACGGATGGGTCGCCGCTGCTGCCCTCCTTGACCGCCACGATAATTTCACGTGCAATCTTCGTAAATATCTTGGCGCGTTTTGCATCCTGCGCGCCTTTTGTTCGTTGGATGTTCTTCCATTTTGAATGTCCCGCCATTTTATGTAAACTCTCCTTCCGAGGCAGCTTCGCCGGACTGGTAATTGCTACGGTTATTATATCATGTTTACATGGAATATGTAAAGTCACAGCCGCGCTGTAATCTATCAGTCATCTCACTTGATTATAACAAAATGTATACTCTTGAATGAAAATGAATATAAATGATGAATATTCACACTTATTCATATAAAAGATGTAGAAAAGTAATAGAAAATAACCATTTAAGCCGTTAAAAGTTGCAAATTCTACAAAGAAAATGTAAAAGCAAAGTGATAAAGAGGCGTATCATATGTTGACATAAAATAACTTGTAAATTATTAGTACAAAGAGTTATGCACATTATCCACAAGGTTATCCACATGCAAAAATACCTGTAATATCAATGACAAAACAGCAATGTAAGTAAAAAAGCGCGCTGCTGGCAAATCAAATAAGAGGGTTTTGTGAAAAGTGACCATAAGTTTACATAAGGTAAGTGTGAATATTTCATTAAAGAATATTCACACTTGATTGTGCTGTTTGACTACATACGGGTTTAGCGGTATAGTATATAGGCGAGATATTGCCGAAACAAAAGAAAAGGAATGGTTATAGTCATGGAAAAAAGATTAGCTGTCATAGATGATGTGCCCGTAATGGTAAAACTCCGCAAGCAGCAACTAATTGACGAAGAGTTACCGTCAAACCCTAATATTGACACCAACATTGAAAAGCAGCTTGCCGATTATTTTAATTTTGCGCTTGCCGACGGTTCTTTTATTTCATGGGTCGTGGAAAACGACGGTGAAATAATCGCTACGAGCGGTGTTTGCTTTTACGTATTGCCTCCATATTTCTCAAATCCAACGGGCCAAACAGCCTATGTTACGAATATGTATACAAAACCCGAATACCGGAAAAAAGGAATAGCGACAGAGCTGCTGAATCTGGTCATTGAGGAAGCAAAGTCACGCGGATATAAGGTTATTCGTCTCCACACATCCGATGACGGCAAATCCATATATCAAAAGGCAGGATTTACAGATTCAGACGGCTATATGGTGTTGCGGGTGTAAGAGCATATACAATAAACTTTCTCCACAGAGAAATTCCCTGTGGAGAAATCGGTGATGTTAGTGCTGTTTAGTCTCATTCACTTTCAGCTTGTTCGTTTATCAACCGTTTCTGTTTGTTTTCTGATACGATGTAAACACAAATCATCGAGCCTGTAAAAAGTACTGAAATGATTATAATCAGATAGAGCATAACATTACTTGGCGCTTGGGAAATGTGAGGCGGGAAACTTTCTTGTTTTCCTTCAAACAGAAATTCTAACCAGTATGTGCCACCCGGCGGAACATTGCCATCGGGATACATTGCTAAAAGTTCTCTGCCATTTTTATCAGCCGCATTGCCAAGCGCCGTGAGCGTGGTGGGCGGATAGTCATGATCTGGGGATGCTGTCACAAATATGACCTCATCATGAGCGTTGGCTAAGAAATACCCGCCGCTGTAGGCGATGCAAATCAATTCTCCGCCCCCGAGAGAGCTCATAGCTTCATCATAAGCTATAGCATAAAGGTCGCCGATTACCGAAGTTATTACATATCTGGCGCCTTGTTTGTTCGCGCCAACAAGGCCGATCGGAAAGTCGTCCGCGTAGACGATAAAATGCACTGTGCTGTTGCGATTGGCAATGAGCGAAAGGAAATTATCTTCTTCAGTTGTCCTTTTTCTTGTGGCAGAATAAACATGAATAGGTTCCGATAATGAAATCTTTTGGAAAGCTTCTATCGGTATGTCAGATGTTATCAACTCGCTATATTTGCTAAAGTATCCTTTCGCGTCGCGGGTCAATCTATCCATGGATTCACCCAGTTGCCGGATATCCTCATTGTCTCTTGTTGCCATCAACGATGTAACCGTAATTTCCTCGTCAGCAGCGAAAGACGAAAGGTAGAGCGCATTTAGGCAAAAAACAAATAGTATTGTAATACTTACAAAGCGTCTCTTTTTCATATTCTCCTCCTATATTAGTTTACATAAAAGTATAGCGTCCATGTTCCGTTACCTCCATATCCGCCACTGACAAAATCGGTTCTGCTCACATACTGCCATATGCCGCCAAGACTTGACGCTGGATCCATTATCCGTAACATCTGCCCCGTGACGTCATACCCGGAAATTACCACTATATGTGCTCCGTCCGTAGACCAGTCGACCTGACTGAATATTGGTTTGTTGGCATTGATCCTTGTTTGAATCGACGAAAAAGACAGCGTACCAAGAGCATACGTTGTGGACTTTCCGTAATGCGTATAAAAATCATTGGCGACTTGTTCAGCATGGCGCCCAACATTATTTAGATTACCTTGAACTGTGTTTGCAAAACTTGATTGAGTAAGGGAAGAATATCCGGATATTCGCAGTATAGAGGTTGCGGATGCCGCCCAACACCACCAAGTAGAGGATTGAATAATCATTGGGTTTGTTGTTATCACAACGTCCGGAGATGCCAGAGCCGGTAATGCCGAAGTAATTAGAAAAAGATTGGCGAGCAATAGAAACAGCGCAAATTTAAAAACTTTTCTGCTTTTTTTGAACACAACGCATTCCTCCTTGTCAATAGCGGTAATTCAGGAAATGACCTAGTACCTCTATAATTGTAATAGAAAACAAATTCATTTGCAAGTACCAACGAAAGAAAAATACTAAACGATTCTAAACACAGCAAGCGTTCATTGGTGGGTATACTTTGTCGCGGCGCTATCCGCGCTTGCCATACAAGCCGTGAGACCTTGTTTTAGACACAGGCTTTCCGATTATTTCGGAGAGGATTACAGCCTGCCGCGCCGTAGAAGAATTTAGCTGTATACCATACTGGCTCAGGTGGTTACTTTGGCGCGCGGGCAGACCATAGGCTTGAGCTTCGGATTGTGCGGCTCTTTGGACGACGCCCGCAGCTCTTTTGCCGGAGCTTTTTTTTTCGGAAACTCTTTTTTCCTTTGCGGGAAGGTTTCTGTTTTGGGTGTTGTCTGTACTCATAATGTCAGTGTCCATACACAAATCATGTATTCTGATCGGGACGTTTTTGTTCGTCGGAACCCGCGATCGAATTTCTCATTTGGGTATCGGAAATAACATTCATCATGTTGTAATAATCCATGACGCCGAGCTTTCCGTCGCGCAGTGCCGATGCCATAGCTTTTGGCACTTCCGCTTCGGCCTCGACGACCTTTGCCCGCATTTCCTGTACTTGAGCCCGCATTTCCTGTTCGACGGCGACAGCCATAGCGCGCCGCTCTTCGGCTTTGGCTTGAGCTATGCGCTTATCGGCCTCGGCTTGGTCGGTTTGCAGTTGGGCGCCCACGTTTCTGCCGACATCAATATCGGCAATATCAATGGAAAGAATTTCAAAAGCAGTGCCGGCCTCCAGACCTTTTCCGAGGACTATCTTTGAAATATTATCGGGATTTTCCAAAACCTCCGCATGTGACTCCGCGCTGCCTATGGTAGAAACTATGCCCTCGCCGACGCGGGCTATGATGGTTTGTTCACCGGCGCCGCCTATGAGCCTGTCAATGTTTGCCCTGACCGTTATTTTGGCTCTGGCTATAAGCTCGATTCCGTTTTTTGCTATCGCCGATATGCCCGGAGACTCTATAACCTTGGGATTTACGCTCATCTGAACGGCCTCGAGCACATCCCTGCCGGCAAGGTCTATTGCGGCGGCGCGCTCAAATCCAAGCGCGATATTTGCGCGTTGAGCCGCAATCAGCGCATTGACCACACGGTCAACATTGCCTCCGGCCAAATAATGCGCTTCGAGCTTGTTGATTTCCAAATCCAGACCGGCTTTAACAGCTTTGATTTGCGGAATTACGATTTTGACGGGGGTAACTCTGCGCAATCTCATGCCGATAAGCGTGACAACCCTGATTTTTACATTTGCCGCGACCGCGCTGATCCATAACCCGACGGGGATAATCGAGAAGAAAATCCAAAGAAAAATAATCGCTCCGAGAATAATACCAACTACCAGAAGAAATGTTCCCTCACCCATTTTTGTACCTCCATATAATTTTTAGTGTTTTTTGGCTTTTTTGCTTACTATGAAACCGACCTTACCACAACCCTGTTGCCTTCGACTTCTATTACCTCTACGACCGAGCCCTTTTCTATAAAATCGCCGGAACTGACAACCTCGAGCTTCACGCCGTCAAAATCAGCATTTCCGACAGGACGGCAGGGTGCCATGATTATTCCCGTTTTGCTGACGTAGGAATCAAGGTCTTCCGTGCCGGAATATCCGTCTTCTCTTTTTTCGGCCTCGCGCAATATCAATCGGTTTGGCAGTTTTCCGTTTGAAACGAGTATGATAAAGATAAAGAGCATGATGAGGAGTATAACGGCAAATATCACGGTGAGCATGATACCCTCTCCCACCGTGTCTGCGGTGACAAAAATGCAGGAAACGAGAGATAAAATCCCGAGTGACCCCCAAAGTCCAAAACCGGGGTCAAACATTTCCACAACGAGCAGTCCTATGCCAACGACAAAAAGAACAATTGAGAGCCAGTCAACACCGCTGAGAAGATCGGTTAATGCCATAACTAAAGCCTCCTGTACATTCCTTTTTTATTATCCTGATTGCTGTTTACTAATGATATATTATTATAATACATCATTGGCCGTAAAAAGACAAACATTTTCCACAATATACGAAGAAAATTGTGAAACACCAGATTCAAAACCGAACAGCTTGCATTTGATGGTATATTTTAAATTTGATTTTAATCTGTCTTAAATCGGATTGCCTGAAGAAGTTTGTCGGGATTTCAATGTTCTCTTTTTCGGCAGGTAATGCGTTTATTTATCCTTTTATAATATCCGAAAGAGAAAACAGTTTGATGGGTTCATCTTTCTCTGCTTGTTCGGTCAGTCCTTTTGTGAAGCCGGATTTTGAAAATAATGCGTACTCCACCGCTGCGCCTTTTTTGATGACAGAAACTTTTTCTTTCAAATTGTTAAATTCAGAAATGTCCATTGCGGAGTTGCGGAATTTGCATTCACCGAGGATATAATTTTTGGATTTAGCGTCAATCGCCACTATGTCAATTTCAGTGTCCTCAGCTACTATTTTTTCTTTTTCGTTTTCTGTGGTAACATTTTTATTCAACTTGCCCCACCATCTGCCCAGCCTTGATATACGGAAGGATAATTCACCCTTACGGTTTTTATCCCGCATAAATTCACGGCAAACCGTTTCAAAAACAGGAGAAGCGAAGTCGTTTATTTGCGGTAAAACAGCGTAGGTGAATACGCCCTCCGCATCGTTATTTTCCAAATCTGACAGGTTGGAAAACACAAAACTGAACCAAAAGCGGAAGAAATTATCCGTTATCCGATATAATCCACGTGTTGATGTTACCTGTTCTTTGCTACTTGACAGTACCGAAAACTCCCGCTCCAATATCTGAAGTTCAATAAGATTTTTCAAATACACGCTGATTTTTGCTTTGTCGAGTTGCGTTTTCATATAAATATCATTGAGCTGTGTGTTGCCGAGCGCAATCGCCTCAATGAGGGTATTATAAAAAGCAGGCTCGCGCAGTTCCTGACGGATTAGAAATTCAACCTCGTTATACAAGGCGCAACCTTTGGTCAGCACATTCTTAATAATATTTTCTCGCAAGGAAAGTGCTGGATCAAACTGTTGCAGATAATGAGGAATCCCACCCAAAATCGCATACGCAAGCATTTTATCCTCATCGGAATAGTTCGCGAAAAATTTAATGGCGTCTTCAAAAGGCATCTCGTTCATTTTATAAATGCCAGTCGCGCGACCGTAGAGCGGGTTCTTTTCGGAAAGTAATTTCTTTTCAATAAAGCTCATGGCGCTGCCGCATAGAACAATCATGATATCCTGATTTTTTAATTCCTCATCCCACAGGATTTGCAAAAGCGACGGAATTGACGAATTTCCTTTGCACATATAGGGAAATTCGTCAATGACGAGCAACTTCTTTTTTCCATTGGTCGGCATCTCTAAAATACTTTTAAACGCCGCTTCCCATTCCCCGAAAGCAGAAGAATATTTTATAATGGGGATGCCGGACTTTGATAAACGCTCTGTAAACGCCGCGTGTTGTTTTGTATCGGATAACTCACGACAAGAATAGAAAACATGAGGCTTGCCCTCGCAAAATTTATGCATGACTTCCGTTTTCCCGACACGCCGCCGACCGTACAGCACAACAAGCTGCCCGCCCGGAGCACTATATTTGTCTTCAAAAAAATTGAGTTCCTGTTCACGACCAATAAACACTAAATGCACCTTTTCTTCAAATCAAGATTTTATAATCGTGATTTTTATTTATTATACTGAATAAATTATGATTTGTCAAGTCGTTATTTGTAAGAAATTCAATCAGTAAATCCAAAAAGCAAGTTTTTTTGCTCTTGTAGAGGTACAATAGATAAGTGAAAGAATAAAAGGACAAGGCGCTCACGGATTGGTAAAATGGTAAGTGAAGAGCAAACCATAACCGACCAGAAAGGAGCGACCTGTCATGGTAAGCGTAGCACAAAAGGCACGATGGTGTCAAAGGGTTTTAGAGAGGATAGAGAAAGCGCGGAAGAAGGGGGATAAGCACGCAGTATCTCGCATATGCGGATATTGCCGAGTATCGGTAAAAACAGCGTATGATTGGCAAAAGAAATGGGATGGCAGTTGGCAAAGCCTTGCGGCGAAATCGCATCGACCTAAGGGTCATCCAAATGCACACACAGAAGCGGAGATTGAGTTAATCATCAACACGCGGCGTGAGGTTGGGTTTATCGCACCATTGCTGATGTATCAAGAGTTGATGGAGCGGGGCTACCGTCGCAGTTACGGGGGTTTTAAACGGTTTTTTAGGAAGCACTTCGCTCCGTCTGCGACTCCGCTTGTACGTCCTAAAAAACCGGAGGTATACGACGGGGGTACATATCCGGGGGAAAGGGTACAAATTGATGTAAAATATGTGCCAAAAGCAAACTTATATGGCGAAAAGCTGTATCAATACACACTGATAGACGAATATTCCCGCTGGTGCTACAGAGAAATCCACAATGAACTCAATGCTCACATATCCGGTTTATTTTTACATCGTGCAGCCAAAGCTGCGCCGTTCAAAATCAAGGGAGCACAGACCGACAACGGTCATGAATTCACAAACGCCTTGTTCGGGCAAAAGAAAGAAGAACTCACACGATTTGAACTTGCTCTCAAGGGGCTTGGTATCGAATACCGCCGAATCCGGGTCGGCACGCCGAAGCATAACGGCCGCGTTGAGCGCCAGCACGGATTGGATATGCAGAGGTTTTACAAACGTCAAATACTCACATCTTTAGATGACGCAAGGCATAAAGTCGCTGTTTACAATACTTGGAGCAACACCAGAATCAAAACTTGTTTGAATTTTCGCTCACCCTTCCAAATCATAGCATGCTTCAATCCTTAATTCTTTCACTCATCATTGACACCCGTACATCCAAAAAGCAAGTTTTTTTGCTCTTACCTATTGACTTTTGGGCAAATATAGTGTTTACTGTACACGATGTACAGAGATTTGTGAAAAATCTTCATTCGTCAAGGGTGCTACTTGACGAATAGGGCATATATGAAGAGCCACTACTGACATTAGTTTAGTTCAGTAGTGGTTTTTATTGTGCGAGAAAAGCTCAAGTATTATGCAGGAGGCATCCGCTCATGGATGTCAATTTTGCGTTGAAATATCATCATTTTAAGCTCGCCGCTCACCATTAAATTCATATTGAACTCCGGTGATTTTAGGCATATTATAAACGAGATGATTTGAAAGCGGCGGCAAATAATTCATAAAAAAGGCGGCGACGCAAAATATGGATTAAAGATAAGGGTAAATGATTATGATTATAGAAAGCGCAACTGTACTGCCACGGGAAAAGCTCGTCAAAAAAGGCGCGGGAGCACTCAGTGATTTGGAGCTGCTTCAGGTGGTTATCGGCAGCGGCGGGAAGGGCAATGATTTTAAGCAAATAGCAAAAAACCTGAACGCTTTGGTAAATAAACTGGGCGCGGAAAATGTGACATATGCTGATGTAAAAGCGATCAAGGGCATTGGCGAGGCCAAAGCGGCGGTGATTTTCGCGGCGCTCGAGTTTTGGAAAAGACGGATCATAAAGCAAGCCGCGCCCCTCGTTGATTCTCCCGAAAAAGCCGTGGAACTGCTAAGCCATATAAAAAATAAAAAGCAGGAGCATTTTGTCCTGCTTACCCTAAACGGAGCGCGGCGGCTAATAAACAGCAGAGTTGTAACCATCGGTACGCTCATGTCTTCGCTTGTGCATCCGCGCGAAGTATTCTCCTACGCAATTGAAGACAGAGCCGCCTCAATCATAGTGGCTCATAACCATCCCAGCGGGTTTCTCGATATTTCCGACAACGACAGAGAAGTGACAAAAAGGCTGCGTCAGGTCGGCGACATAGTGGGTATTCGGCTCGACGATCATATTATCGTTGCGGGCGATGAATTTGTAAGCGCATACTGATGCGCTTGCGCATAGTTAAAGATATGCGTGATGCGCGGAAAAATGCGGAAATTTTGAAAGCCTCTGCGTTTGGCAGCTTGCCGCGCGGTGAAAGCAAAACGCGGGGGAGGGCGGAGAGAGCGCGAAAAGTACGTGCTCAATGTAAAGAGTGAAGTCAAAGCAAAACTTCACATTGTGAGAAAACGAAGATAGCGGCGAGGTTTTGTTTTCTCGCTTTTTTTTGTTTTTCCGGCGCCATCTTCCTTTTCTGACATATATGGGAAAAATATATCCCATAAATCGTCTATTTCGTTTTCAAGGACTTCCTCAAAAACCACGGTTTCATTTTCTTTCATCAGCAACGTTCCTCCATGCTTTTTATAGATTGTTTGCCATAAATTGCCCGGTTTGTTGACGCGCGCATTGCGCATTGTTTGCATTGTCATCTGTTATCGCTTTTAGGTAAACAATAGATAACCAATAGGTAACATTATTCTCACAAATATACAGTAATAAAAACGGCTTGTCAAGCATTAATTTTGCAATTGTCAAAAATTTTTTTATTATTTGACAAAGTGATTATGTCATGAGCCTTATCTTTTGCTGATCGTTTATATCCGGGTCTGCGAGCATACCATCATACTCGAGAGTACTTACCCAATTTTTGCCGTATCGGGATTCCCATTTATTCACGGTTTCGTTTCCTTTTTCCGTGAGCTTATACTCGACCGTGCCGCTGCCGGAGGTTTCTCTGGCAATGCTGCCGCGGGCGATAAAGCCTCCGGCCCCCACGAGCGTTCTGCAGTTGCGGAGACAGGTATCTTCAAATTCGCGCTGATTCATAACGCCGCCCGAATCTCGCAGACATGCCAAAATTGCCACGGCACGCCCTTCTCCGGCCTTGACGATTTTGCCTTTCGCCGGAGCTTTGAGTTCTGCCGCCGCGCCGGCTTTTACATAAGCGATGGCGGCATCAAGAGCTTCTCGGGATCGAATGAGTTCGGTTAGCACTAATTCTCTGTTTATTGTGATTTCACCTCTCGGCATAAAGGTATGCAAAAGATAAGCTAAAGATAACCAATGGTAGCATAAAAATCCATATTTGTCAAGATGCAGTTTTTGACATTTTTGACATTTCTGCTTTTTGACAAATATAGTAAAATGATCCCTTATCTTGCATTGCAGGGATTAGCATATAAGGGAATTTACAAATATTAAAGAAAATTGCTGGTTCTATCCTGTCTATCCTATAATTTATCTTATTCGGCGCAGCCTGGAGCGCAAGGTTTTTATCCGTCAACGCCGCCTGAAATGACGCAGGACGCACCCAATCCGGACGACGTGACGTCCAAATCGGAGTAATCGCTATCTCATAATAAAACGTGTTTGCCAAAAAACAAAATTGAGGGTTACTCCGATTATCAGAGTAACCCTCAACCCTATACAAAACTCAATCAATGAAAGTGATTTTTCCGTTGGCAAGTGAGGAAATGCGAGCAAGTGATTCAATCGCAATACCCGTTTTTTCAAGCATTGCGCGGCCTTTTTGGAAAGTTTTCTCGATGACGAACCCAAACCCTGCTATTTTTGCGCCAACCTGCTCGCTGACCTTTACCAACCCTCCGGCCACTTCGCCGTTTGCCAGAAAGTCATCTATAAGCAATACAACGTCGCTGCGGTCTATATGTTGCCTTGAAACGGTCAGCGTTGTAACTTCCTGTTTTGTGAACGAAAACACTTCGGCTGTGAGCAAGTCGTCTTTTAGCGTAAGGGATTGCCGCTTTCGGGCAAATATAAGGTCAACGCCAAACTCCAAAGCGGTCATAAGCGCCGGAGCTATCCCCGATGACTCGGCAGTCAAAACCTTTGTTATCTTTACGTGTGAAAATAGTTTTTTGAACTCTTTGCCGATTTCTCTCATTAGTACGGGATTGACCTGATGATTTATAAATGAATCTACCTTTAGTATACTGTCACTTAAGACAATGCCTTTTTCCAGTATGGTTTTTTTGAGAAGTTCCATAATTACCTCAGTTTATTTAATATAGTTGCCGCGTCAGCGGCGAGAAAAATGACTAAAATCGCCCGTATAATAACCGCTTGCGGTTATTATATCATAAAGTTTCATTTTATGGTATGATGACTACGCAAATTGATTACAGAATATATGGTTTTGCCAGGTTTATTGCGGCTATTGAAAAAAGATGTGATAAAGTGCCATTTGAAATACAGTGGTTTATCTTATCAAGAGGAATAGTAAGTATTTCAATATCTTCCGTATCATCTAATTTTTGATCAAAACATTTACATATATCGTCACAGAAATACATATAAATCATATTGCTTTGTATTGCCGGGTTGCAATAAAATTTACCTAACAGGATAGGCGGTTTATTGCATATGTACCCCGTTTCTTCCCTCAATTCCCGTATAATAGCTTCATCAGGAGTTTCTTCATTTTTTACTCCTCCCGCGATAATTTCAAGACAAAAGTCTGAAATCCCTTGTCTATATTGTTTTACCAATAATATTTCGTTATTATTAGTCAATGCTACTATATTGACCCAGTCAACAAATTCAGAAACGTGATAATCGTGAATAATTTTGCCGTTTGGCAAAATACATCTGTCGGCACGTAAATTGCCGTATGGAGATTTGAAAATGTATTTTGAATCATCAACTATCCATTTATCCATGCTTTTAGTAACTCCTAATAGTAGTATATTCAAATTTCACGATTATTTCCCTCCCATATATTGGGCAATGGGCTTATTTCTGCTGCATCAAATAATAATTGACCCAAATAGTCAACAAACTCGTATGGTCTGCTTAAAAAATGTATGATTGCTTTCGGGGAGTTTTCAACAAAAACAAGATCGTCCAATTCACCATCATACATATTTCCCTTTTTATATTTCAAAAAACAATTATTTAATTGGAAAGAATATAATGGAATTTCTATCAAATAACATATACCAAACAATTCCATATCTCCCCTGACTATAATATAGTTTGAACTATGTTTAAAAAATTTTGCTCTAATTATAATGCCAGTTTCTTCGTAAATTTCTCTTTGCAGTGTTGAAATCATATTTAATCTATTATCCATAAAATCATCTTTGCTTACGCCTCCGCCAATACATTGCACAATACCGGGAAATGAAGTTTTTTGACTCATTTTTCCCAGTAAAAACATATTATCTTTTGTCTTTATTAATCCACCCACGGCAATCATTTTACATAAAATTTCACAATTATTTTTATGATTTAACATATATGTATAATGGGCATAATTACTTTTAGCTAATTTAATATTTATTGTCTTATCATAAATATTAAATTCATCAATACTAAAAACCAGACCATTAAATAAAGAGGGATTATTTTTTACACATTCTTCCCAGTTGTTTTCAATGCATTTTTTTAATCTATTTGGTAATATAACATCACGGTCAGTGATTTCGATTTCAATTTTTCGATCATTTTTGTAGACGCTACAGTTTTTTTCTATCAATAATAGTCTCCAATTTTCACATATTTTCGGGCGAAAATTGCGCAGCATCCTGCTGCGGCTGCGTATCTGCGCTCTCCTGCGGCGACGCGGATGCCTTTTGAGCCCTTGCTGCTTTTCGTTTGCGCAATTTTCCTCTGACCGCAACAAATAACACGATTGCTATAAGGGCAAGTATCAACAGCGTTGGGGCGCTGACAACTATCCACATAAGCAGATTCATAAAGAATCTTCCTATGCTGTTTAAGGTATCTCTGATGCCGTCAGCCATTTGCTCCCAATAGGTACGGTCCACCGGCTTGGGCGGCTCTGTATACTCTTCGACCTCTTGAATATTGATGGTGAGCGTACTGTAATCTACTTGGCGCTGCCAATTATTTAAAGTGGCAGTAAGCCGTTCGATTTGATACCGGACATCCGATATGCGCTCTTCAATGGCGATCAGGTCGGGTATATCCTCTGCTTTTGAGAGCATATCAAGCAAACGCTCTTCTTGTACAAGCAGAGTTTTTAGGCGTGTTTCGGTATCTATAAATTGCGATGTTATGTTTTCGGCATTGCTGTTTTGGTAAACGATATTTCCGAGAGTTTCAAGCCTTGACGTTATTGCGTTCAGTTGGTCTACCGGTACACGGATGGCAAAATACGCGCTGCGGTAGCTCGCGCCGCCGTAATATGTCGTTTCGTAGTTATTGCCCCTTATATTTGAGCTTTCAACAAACGCCCCGTGAGCGGTTATGAGGTTGCCGACATTCGTAATGGTTTCGTCAAATTTCAGCGTTTCGATTTGGGCGTAGTATGAGTAGATTATCTTTTCGGACAAACCTTCGGTGACAGGGGCTATCACGTCGCCAAAGCCCGCGCCGTAGCTGCCCGCATCGGGCGCGGCATATAAATAGGCATCGGAAAAATCGCCGGATATATCTGCCTTGCTTGCCAACACAGCGCCGCCCGGCGCCATATCTCCGGTGTCACTGCCGGACATGTTGCGGCGTTCGTAGCTTGATTCTGGATTGACCATATCTGCGCTCCCACATCCTGTGAGCGCCGTTGCCGCAAAAGCCATAGCAAAGGTCAGGGCAAGCAGGGCGGATATTTTCTTCACGTTTATCTTCTTATAGTTCATAGCTTCATCCTCATTTCATCATACGTCATTTATATCAAGGCCGTTATTTACATAGACGAAAAGTATCGGGCAATGTTCCGTTTTGCGCAAAATTATTTCACCCGAGCCGCGCAGTGCCGTACAGAGGTTATTTATACGGCAGAGCCGGCAGCTTGTTGATTGGTTTCCTGCCGCGCTTTTCATCCCCTTACGATGCTTGTTCAAACTGGCTGTTATACAGCTCTGCGTAGAACCCGCCCTTTTCGATCAGTTCATCATGGCTTCCGGTTTCTAAGATGTCCCCGTCCTTCATTACGAGGATCATGTCGGCGTTTCGGATCGTGGAGAGCCTGTGCGCGATAACAAAGGATGTCCTGCCGCGCGTCAGCTTATCCATTGCTTCCTGAACGAGTCTTTCGGTGCGGGTATCAACCGAGCTTGTCGCCTCATCTAATATCAAGAGCGGCGAGTTTTGGATCATGGCGCGGGCGATGGTGAGCAGTTGCTTTTGACCCGCCGACAGGCTTGCTTTGTCGTTTAAGACAGTTTCGTAACCGTCCGGCAGCGTCCGTATGAAGTGGTGAAGCCCAACAGCCTTACATGAAGATACAACTTCATCGTCTGTAATATCCTGCTTGCTGTACATGATGTTTTCCTTGATAGTTCCCTCAAAGAGCCATGTATCCTGTAATACCATGCAGAATTGTTCATGCACATTCTCCCGCGTGACGGCAGAGCTTATAGGGATATCGTCCAAGTAAATTTCGCCGCCGTTCAGATCATAAAAACGCATGAGCAAATTGACCATCGTTGTCTTACCCGCTCCGGTCGGCCCGACAATGGCAACCTTCTGTCCGGCTTTTACCGTTGCGGAAAAGTCGTTGATGATGATTTTATCGTCGTCGTAACCAAAGCGGACATTCTTAAATTCCACGTTTCCCTTGATATTTTCCAGTTTCTTGACCTTGCCGCTTTCCTCGGCCATTTCTTCCTCATCGAAAAACTCAAAGACACGCTCGCTTGCCGCCGCTGTCCGTTGTAATTGCTGCATAGATTGGGCTAATTGCGATAATGGCTGTGTGAAGAAGCGGATGTAAATCATAAATGCGACGATAACGCCAAAAGAGATCGTGCCGTTCATGGCAAGCGCCGCGCCGACCACGCAAACGGCCACATAGCCGAAGTTTCCGATAAAGTGCATGATCGGCATCATCAGCCCTGACAAAAACTGCGATTTCCATCCGCTGTCGTAAAGGGTTTCATTAAATCTCTCAAACACCTTTTTGGATTCCTTGCCGCCATTATACGCTTTTACGACGTTGTGCCCCGAATAGATTTCCTCAATATGACCGTTGATGTCGCCAAGCCCTTGCTGCTGCACCTTAAAGTGCTTTTGGGATGTTTTCATAATGACCGTCATAAGCACAAAGCCAATCAGGGTAGAGCCGATAGCGGTCAATGCTAAAATCCAGCTATTATAGAACATCATAATCAGCGAACCGGCAAACAGGGTGATCGCTCTTATCAACATATCAAGGCTTTGATTTAATGTTTGACCGATAGCGTCCACATCATTTGTCACGCGGCTGATTACGTCGCCGTAGCTCGTCTTGTCGAAATAGGAAAGCGGGAGCTTATTGATTTTCTGCGAAATACCTGTTCTCATGTTTTTTGATATTTTCGCGGTCACTGTCGCCATCATGAAGTTTTCCGTGAAGCTAAATAGCGCCGATGCCGAGTAGAGAAAAACGAGCATGATGGCAATGCTTGTCAAAGCGCTAAAGTCGATTGCGCCAAGTATAGGCTGCCCGTTTATCATCGCGGGAAGCCCGTTCATGATTTCATTCGTCAAGTCTTTTAGTTTATCGGGACCGATAATTTGAAACACCGTACCCAAAGCCGCGATGGCAAGAGCTATCAAAATAACGGGGATATAGTTTTTGCAGTAGCGTATCAGCTTGCCCCATGTCCCTTTGAAGTCCTTTGCCTTTTCTCCGCCGCCCATGCCGGGAGGGCCTCTGAAACCGCCCATGCCACCGGAGCCTCTGTTTTGACTTATATCAGTTCTTTCGCTCATGATATTAGTTCCTCCTCGCTTAGCTGCGACATAGCAATTTCTTTGTAAACTGAGCAATCACGGAGCAATTCCTTGTGCGCCCCTTTCCCGACGATTTTGCCCTCATCCAGTACAATAATTTGATCGGCGTCCATAATCGTGCCGATGCGCTGCGCGACAATCAAGGCAGTCGTTCCACGGGTATTTACTTTCAGCGCTTTCCGCAGGGCTCTATCGGTCTTATAATCAAGCGCGGAAAATGAATCGTCAAAAATGTATATTTCCGGTCTGCGGCATATAGCACGGGCAATAGCGATACGTTGTTTCTGTCCTCCTGACACATTGGTTCCGCCCTGCGCGATGGACGCATTATAGCCGCCATCCATCTTTTCCACAAAATCCGAACCCTGCGCGGTTATCATCGCCCATTGGACTTCATCCTCGGTAAATTTATCAACCCCATTGTCTCCATAACCAACATTGGAGCCGACCGTCCCTTTGAACAGCACCGCTTTTTGCGGAACATAACCGATTTTGTTGAGCAGGGATTCCAAATTGTAGTCTTTGACATTGACTCCGTCTACAAGCACCTCTCCCTCGGTTGCGTCAAAGAAGCGGGGGATGAGGTTTATCAGCGTAGATTTCCCGCTGCCTGTGGAACCGATAAAGGCGACCGTTTCCCCTTTTTTTGCCGTGAAGCTAATACCCTCAAGGATAGGTTCCGCCGCGCCGGGATATTTGAAGCTGACATTGTTGAATGTAACCTCACCCACCACTCCCGGCAGACCCTCGTTTACGCCGCCGTCCACTATGCAAGGTTCCGTATCAAGCACTTCATTGATACGTTTGGCCGAAACGCCGGCTCTCGGCAGCATAATGAACATCATGGTGAGCATCATAAAGGACATGATGACCTGCATGGCGTATTGTGAGAATACGACCATGTTGGAGAATACCACCAGTTTTTCCGGAACATCCGCCGCGTTTGGCATCATGCTTGCCGCGTCGATCAGGTATGCGCCTATCCAGTATATTGCCAGCGAAAGGCCGCTCATTATTATGGTCATTACCGGCATCATAACGACCATTGCGCGGTTGGTGAATAATTGAGTGCCGGTCAGCTCCTCGTTTGCTTTTTCAAATTTATCTTCCTGATAACTCTCGGCGTTATAAGCGCGGACGACGCGCAGGCCGGTGAGGTTTTCCCTTGTTACACGGGTGATGTTGTCGGTAAGGATTTGCATTCTTCTGAATTTTGGCATTACGAACACCATGAGCAGGGAAACCGTTAATAGCACGATCAACACGGCGATGCCGGTCGTAACCGTCCACTCATAACCTTTACCGGCGATTTTAGTAATAGCCCAAATCGCCATGATCGGAGCCTTGACAATGAGCTGCAACCCCATTGTGACAATCATTTGAACTTGCGTAATGTCGTTGGTGGAACGTGTAATCAGGCTTGATGTTGAAAAGCGGTTGATTTCCTCCATTGAAAATGAATCGACCTTATTGAACAGCATACTGCGGAGCCTTTGCGAGAAAGACGCGGCGATTCTCGCGGCGAGATACCCGACAATAATCGCGCCGGCAAGGCTTCCCAAAGCGCACAGAAGCATATAGCCGCCTGCCATCCAAATGTCTTTCATCGCGCTGCCCGGCGTTTGGGTGAGCGTCGTGATTTCATACATATAATCAGGCATTTTCAGATCAAGCCAAACCTGTGCGACGATGAAGATCAAACCGATCCCGGCGAAAAAACATTCTTTTGGTTTGAGGTATTTGAAAATTTTAAGCATGAACGGTTTCTCCTTATTCTGTCCGAAGTGCTACGACCGGGTCTTTCTTAGCCGCCATTTTTGACGGCACGAATCCGGCGACCAGCGTCAAGGCCATACTGCCAAGCACAAGCAGCGCGGCTATCAATATCGGCAGATTTGCGATGCCGGCTACTCCGACAAGCGATGATATAATGGAGTTTACAGGCATTTGAATGAGATAAGTAATGCATATCCCGAACAGTCCGGCGGTCAGGCCAATGAGCAGAGCTTCCGCGTTGAATACCCGCGATATATCTTTTTTCCTCGCGCCCACGCTGCGGAGAATGCCGATTTCCTTTGTCCGCTCGATTACGGAAACATAGATGATGATTGCGATCATAATCGTGGAAACCAACAGGGATATAGCGGCAAAGGCAATCAGAACGAGTGTCACGGTGCTTAGCATTGTGCCGATCATGCCCTCCATCATTTGCGCGATGTCGGTGTAGACGATTTGCTCATCGGCGGGTCTGCCTCTATTGTAATTGTCAAGATATTCCTTTATCGCTTCTTTGCTCTCAAAGTCTTTCGGATAAATGCTGATGCCTGTCGGAGTGGTGTCCGCGCCCAATGTGAGCAGCGCATTTTTTCTCGCATCACCGTCCGCAAAGGGCGTGTTCAATATCACATCCGTATCGGATTCCCGCTGCGCCGCCGCGACCCTGGAGTTTTGCGCGTTTTCAACAACATAATCCGTCAGCGCAGTTGTGTATACCAAACCGGTTGAGAGATACGTTGTTAAGGACGCCGAGTTTTCTTTGATACGCAAAATGCCAACAATGGTCAGTTCTATGCCCTCGCCGTTTTCGTAAAGTTCATTATACTCGAAAACAGACGCGGGAGCAAACAGTCCGTCCGCTGTTTGGGAATAGAAAGCGTCGTTGGGGATTACTTTTAATATCGTTTGACCGATGAAGTCGGTCAGCCTATAACTACTTGTATCTGAGTATATTCCCAACTTTTCAAAAAACGCCTTGTCTATCCGATTAAACTCGTCAACCACTAAGGCTACCTCGTTCCTCTCTGTCGGAAGGCGGCTCCCCTCGCCAACAAGGTCGTACAGCGACAGAATCAACTCCTCGTTGCTGTCCATCTCCTGCCAGTAGGTTCCGCCGCCGCCAAACATAGCGCCCATACCGCCACCGCCGCCTGCGGTTGTTTCATACTTGACAACAGAATCCTCGCCTTTAGCAAGCAGATTAAACGCCACGCTTCTTGAATACGCAACCATGCTTACCGCGTCGGGCAACTCGTTTTTAATGTTTGCGATATAGTAAAAATACTCATCCGTAAGGACATTTTTGTGTTCTACCCTGTTTGCTTGGCCGTCATGGGAGTAAAGCAGGTTTTCTTCGGTAAATTTGCCGGTTTCATCGGTGCGGCTCATAAGCGGATTTCCGTCTTCACCGCCCGGACCTCTTTCAATCGTTTGCGGCACTTCGTTTATTGTAATCGGCAAACCGGATAAGGATTCCGTTTGCATTTGCCCCATATAGCCGGATAAGCCGGTTGAGAGAGCAAGCACCAGCGCCACGCCGATAATGCCTATGCTTCCGGCAAAAGCCGTTGTAATCGTCCGGCCTTTCTTGGTTAGCAGATTTTTGAAGCTGAGAGCCAGCGCGGTGGGGAAAGACATGGAGATTTTTTTGCGCTTGCCTGTTTGTTTGCCGACCTCCATTTCTGAGGAGTACGGGTTTGAATCGGAAACGATCTGACCGTCAAGCAGCTTGATAATGCGTGTTGAATATTTCTCCGCGATTTCGGCGTTGTGTGTAACCATTATCACAAGCCGGTCTTTGGCGATTTCTTTCAAAATCTCCATGATCTGCACACTTGTACCCGAATCCAACGCTCCGGTCGGCTCGTCGGCGAGCAGTATATCGGGGTTGTTGACAAGGGCGCGGGCAATCGCTACCCTTTGCATTTGCCCTCCCGACAGTTGGGTCGGTTTTTTATGGAGCTGGTCGCCAAGCCCTACTTTTTCAAGGGCTTCCGTTACCCGTTTGTGCCTTTCTGCGCGGGATGTACCGGCCAATGTTAAGGCCAGCTCGACATTGGAAAAGACTGTCTGGTGCGAGATTAGATTATAGCTTTGGAACACAAAGCCGATGGACTTGTTGCGGTAGATGTCCCAATCGACGTCCTTGTACTCCTTTGTTGATACTCCATTTATCACAAGGTCGCCGCTCGTATACCTGTCAAGCCCGCCAATGATGTTGAGCATTGTCGTCTTGCCGCAGCCGGACGGGCCGAGGACGGACACAAAATCATTTTTCCTAAACTCAAGATCGACACCTCTGAGCGCCTTGATACGCATATCGCCCACGATGTAGGTTTTCACGATGTTTTTTAGTTGCAGCATGGATAACCCTCCTAATAGATAGTGAGTGTATCATAACACTCGAACCTCAACCCAATCTCAACGGCAGATCAATTTTCAGTTGATATTCAGTTGAGGTTCGGTTGAGGTTTCTATGCTATGCTCTGTGTGATACAATAAGGCACAAGACCGGGGGGATTTCTATGTTCAGAATATTGGTTGTTGAGGATGACGCGAATACACGAAAACTCATGTGCGCCGTACTTCGTCAAAGTGGATTTGAACCGCTGCAAGCCGGGGATGGGATGCAGGCGCTCGAAGTTATGGATAAGGAACACATTGATTTGGCTATTGTTGATTTGATGATGCCAAATATGGACGGCTATGATTTGACACGGGAAATCCGCAGTGTGTGGGAGCATATGCCTATATTGATGGTCACGGCAAAGCAAGAACCGAAAGACAAGCACGAGGGGTTTTTAGTAGGGACAGACGATTACATGACAAAGCCGGTGGACGAGCAGGAGCTTGTCCTGCGAATCAAAGCGTTGCTCCGGCGTTCACAGATAGCAAGCGAGCGAAAAATAGTGATTGGCGACACCGTTTTGGATTATGATTCCATGACGGTATCTCGGAAAACCGAAGCGGCTGCCTTGCCTCAAAAGGAGTTTCAATTATTGTTCAAGCTGCTTTCCTATCCGGGAACGATTTTCACCCGTATGCAGCTTATGGATGAAATATGGGGATTTGAGTCCGACGCGGGCGATCACACCCTCAATGTGCATATCAACCGTTTGCGGGAGCGATTTTATGGCTGGTCTGAATTTGAGATTGTGACGGTGCGCGGGCTTGGGTATAAGGCGGTGAAAAAGGTATGAAAAAATCAAGGCGGCTGAGCCTCGCGTTGGCGTTGATGCTTTTTTTAACCGTGATGATGTGGCTTGCTATTATGCTGCTCGGCGGCTTTCTCTTTTTGCTTCGCGCCACAGGGCTGTTTGACATCGTTGAAGTGACCCGAATCCACCGTTTAATTCCTTTTATCGGAGTGTTATTTGTAAATTTCTTGATTGCGGCGGCACTTACGGTCGTTTTCAGCAAAAGAGCCTTGATGCCGCTTCGAAAAATCATCAAGGCGACGAAACAGGTCGCCGAGGGGGATTTTACCGTAAAAGTGGACGCCGGCAGGGGAATCAATGAATTTTCGGAGCTTGCTGGCAGTTTTAATAAAATGACGTATGAATTATCCTCTATCGAAACCCTCCGCAGCGATTTTATAAACAATTTTTCACATGAGTTCAAAACGCCGATCGTTTCTATACGCGGCTTTGCAAAGCTCCTCAAAGACGGCAGCTTGAGCGACGGAGAACGGAAAGAGTACCTTGAAATAATCCTTGCGGAATCCGAGCGGCTGGCGGCGCTTTCAACCAATGTGCTGAATCTGTCAAAATATGAATCCTTAGAAATCGTCACGGAAAAAGAACCTTTCCGCGTTGACGAGCAGATACGCAGAGCGGTTGTAATGACAGAGCCGAGGTGGTCGGCTAAAAATCTTGACGTTGATATTGAGATGGAAGAAGTAACATACAACGGCAGCGCTGATTTGACACAGCAAATTTGGCTTAATCTGATCGACAATGCCGTGAAATACTCGGTCGAGGGCGGAATCATTACTATCCGTTTGGCACACCGGAATAACGGGCTTCGGTTTATTATAAGAGATAGTGGCATTGGCATGGATGAGCCAATGAAAACACGGATTTTTGATAAGTTCTATCAGGGCGACGCATCACGCACAAAAGCCGGGAACGGTCTGGGGCTTACAATCGTGAAGCGGATTACAGAGTTGTGCGGCGGGTCAATTGCGGTTGAGAGCGAACCCGGCAAGGGCAGCACTTTTATTGTTACACTGCCAATGTAACGGCACAACAAAATAAATCATGAACCGGAGGGCTAAGAAATGAGCAGAGCAAAGGCAATATAAAATGGGATTAAAATTTTTGACGTTATTTTTGACGCATATCCGGGCGGCGAATACGTGTTCTTTCAAGTGACATCTCCCGACGCCAGTTGGCTATATTCTCATGATGCCCCGACAGCAATACTTTGGGAACCTCAAGACCTTGCCATACCTCCGGGCGGGTGTACTGCGGATATTCTAAAAGCCCGTCCCAGTGGCTTTCATTGATAAAGCACTCTTCGTCGGGCAATACTCCGGGCACAAGACGGCACACCGCGTCCGCCACGGCCATTGCCGGTATCTCGCCCCCCGTCAGGACAAAGTCTCCGACAGAAATTTCCTCATCAACGCATTTATCAATAAACCGTTCATCAATACCTTCATATCTGCCGCAGACTATAATGAGCCTGCCATGCTCCGCCGCAAGCCTGCGCGCGTCTTTTTGCGTAAAAACCTTGCCTGCCGGAGACATATATATAGTATGTATCTTCCCGCCCGCCTCATCGCAAATATGCTGCCAGCACCTGTAAAGCGGCTCGGCAAGCATGACGCAGCCCCGTCCGCCGCCATAAGGGTAATCGTCCACTTGCATTTGCTTGTTTGCCGCGAAATTGCGTATTTGATGGCATTCTACGCGGATATAGCCGCGCTCCTGCCCTCTTCCGAGTATGCTCTCGCACAACATGTCACCGACAACATCAGGAAATAGCGTCATGATATCAATGCGCATTTTGTCACCTGCCACTTTCTTGATTAAAGTCCTTCAAGCAGCCGCGCCTTGACGTAACCTTGCTCCAAATTTGTTTCAATAATAAACTCAGGCACGGCCGGTATCAGGATTTCTTTGGTTTGCGAAGGATTTTTTTGAGATGGGCGTTCCCGCGACGGATTTTCGTGTGCCGGACAGCTCCGTTCATCTTTAATAACATATACGTTGTTTGCCGGAAGCGTAAGAATGTCGGTAATAGTTCCGAGCGTATTTCCCGTTTCGGCATCAATAACCTTGAGCCCTATCAGATCGGCGATCAGATATGTGCCTTCTTCCAAGATAATATCATTTCTGCTGATACTGACTGTTTTGCCTTTTAGCCGAGAGGCGGCGTCAATATCGTCAATGCCGTCAAGTTTTACTATCACGCAATTCTTGTGAGGCTTTGCGGAGTTGATTTTGTTTTTTTCACCGTCAATATAGAAGTAATCAAAGGTTGTTAAAAATTCAAGCGAATCCGCCCACGGCTGTACGCGAAGCTCGCCGCGCATACCGTGGGTGTTTACGATTCTTCCTGTCTCAATCAAGCCGCTTCCCATACTTGATTTTGTGTCAGTCAACAATGTCAACGCTGATGCGTTTTCCCAGCCGTCCCGCCGCGCTGCGCATGAGTGAACGAATATCTTTTGCGATACGTCCGCCCCTGCCAATCACTTTACCCATGTCGGATTGGTTTACACGCAGCTCATAGATTATTTCCGTATCTTCTTCGCGCTCGGTGACGCTTACTTCATCGGGGTTGTCCACTAAACTTTGCGCAATGTAGGTCAAAAGTTCCTTCAAATCACACATGGCCTATTCCTCCGTCTTTGCTTCTGCCGCGGCATCCAAACCGGCTTGCGCAATATCTTTGGCTTTGCCCGCTTTTGGCGCGCTTTCTTTCACGTCGGCGCCGCTTTTCTTTAGAAGCGCTCTGACTGTATCGGTGGGCTGCGCGCCGTTTTGTATCCAGTAGTTTGCTCGCTGGAGATCAATTTTTACCTCGGACGGTGATGTCAGCGGATTGTATGTACCTATTTCCTCGATAAATCTGCCATCTCGCGGTGATTTTGAATCCGCTACAACAATTCTGTAGTAAGGACTCTTTTTTGCGCCCATTCTGCGTAATCTGATTTTTACCATTTTGATTTCTCCTTTTTATTCCCTTCCCTAAATGCCGAGCATTCCCTTTTTTCCCATGCCCTTAAACATTGCGGGTAATTTACCTTTTGACATTGACTTTGTCATCGTTTGCATTGCTTCAAATTGTTTGAGAAGCCTGTTTATATCAACAACCGCCGTGCCGCTGCCGGCCGCAATGCGCTTTTTCCGGCCGCTGTTGAGAATGGCCGGGTCGTCACGCTCGGCAGGGGTCATGGAGAGTATTATCGCCTCGGTTTTCGAGAGCATATTTTCGTCTATGGATGCTCCTGCCAGAGCTTTTGAGTCTATACCCGGAAGCATTCCCGCTATGTCGGAGAGGCTTCCCATTGATTTGACTTGAGTAAGCTGCTCGTAGTAATCGCCCAGCGTGAATTTGTTCTTTAATAGTTTTCCCGTCATTTCCCTTGCTTTTTTCTCGTCAAAAGCCTGTTCGGCTTTTTCGATGAGCGTCAAGACATCTCCCATGCCGAGTATGCGCGATGCCATGCGCTCAGGATGAAACGGCTCAATTTGGTCGAGCTTTTCACCGATTCCGGCAAACTTAATGGGTTTTCCGGTGATGGCTTTTACAGATAACGCTGCGCCGCCGCGCGCGTCGCCGTCGAGCTTTGTGAGTATGAATCCGTCTATCGAGAGAGCGTCGTCAAACGCTTTTGCGGCATTGACCGCATCCTGACCTGTCATGGCGTCAATAACAAGCAATATCTCCGTCGGATTGACTGCGGCTTTAATCTTTTTAAGCTCCTCAACAAGTTCATTGTCTATGTGTAACCTGCCTGCCGTGTCAATTATCACAAGGTCATTACCGTTCTTGTTTGCGTGTTTTATTGCGGCTTTGGCTATGTCTACAGGTTTTGCCGCGCCCATCTCAAATACTGATACATCAAGCTGCCGACCTACGGTCACAAGCTGCTCTATGGCCGCCGGACGGTATATGTCGCAAGCGACAAGCAGAGGATTTTTGCTGTTATGTTTGCGCATATACGCAGCCAGCTTTGCCGCGTTTGTTGTTTTTCCGGCGCCTTGAAGACCCATCAGCATTATTATAGTGGGCGGCTTTGACGATATGGTGATTTTGGCGTTTTCGCTGCCCATGAGCGCGGTGAGTTCTTCGTTGACTATTTTGATGACCATTTGCGCACTGCTTAGGCTCTCGAGTACATCCTTGCCGATTGACCGTTCGGTGACTGCCTTAATAAAATCCTTGACGACCTTAAAGCCAACGTCAGCTTCAAGCAAGGCAATACGCACCTCGCGCATAGCCTCGTTTATGTCGGCTTCTTTGAGCCTGCCTTTTCCGCGCAGCTTGCGGAAAACGGTACTTAGTTTTTCGGATAAACTCTCAAATGCCAAGTCTGTTCTCCAATTCAAAATAATCTGTCACCGTTTTTGGAACAGTTGCCCCATTTCGCGCCAAATGGCGTTTTAACTCTTCACGCGCCCGGGTCCATCTTTGGATAATGCCTGTTTTTTCTTCTATTTCCGTCATTTTTTTTGATGCCCGTATGATGATATTATGAACGCATTGCTTGGTAATCCCCGTCATTTCGGCAATCTCTGTCAGCGACAGGTCTTCATTATAGTACAAGCCGTAACACTGACGCTGCTTTTCTGTAAGCATGTCACCGTAAAAATCGAGCAGCATCGTCATTTTTAGGGTGTCTTTGTTCATACGGTGTCCTACTGTGTTTTTGTTATGCCATCGCCCGTGTCAACTATATTTGGTTGACAGCTTGGTTATTCTAAATCATGCCATCTCATATGTCAAGAACTTTTTGTTTTACTCGCCGGGTCTTAATAATAACAGTAATATTTTGATTTTACCGGGAATTTAATTTGCAATTTGCCGACATATGATGTATCTTAAATATATGCCATATTTGCAATTTTAATTTGCCGCGCAGTAATAGATAAAAAGGGAAGGCAATAAAGCAGATGACCGATCAAGAAAAACAAGCATTTCGAATTGAAACTATCATGAATAATCTGCCGGGGATGGTATATCAGCATCTTTACAATTTTCCCGCATGTACCTTGACTTACGTCAGCAAAGGCAGCAAGGAGTATATAGGGTACGCGCCGGAAGAGCTTGTCGGAGAAGAAAACCTTGTGGGCGGCGTCAACAAGTTTATTGCGATGATTCATCCCGATGACCTTGAAGATACGGGAAACCAGTTTGAAACAGCCATTGAAGCGGGCGAGGTTCACGAACAAGCATACCGTCTGATAATGCAGGACGGTTCAATCAAGTGGATTAGAGATCGCTGCACCATTCTGGAACGGGCGCCGGACGGTACGCCTCTTGAGGTTCAAGGATATATGTTCGATATTACGGAACAGAAAAAAATAGAAGAAGTAGTTTATGCAATGCAAATTAAAGAAGCTATTGCAGAAGAGGAAAAGATGAAACTCGCGATAACGGAAGCAAGCCCTCTTGCTTATGTTTTGCGAGATAAAAATATGAATCCCATTGATTGCAACAGCGAAGTCCTCAGGCTTTTCGCGTGTCCTGACAAACAAGTTTTTTTGGACAATTATTGGACAAAGCTGATGCCGAAAACACAGCCGGACGGACAAAAATCAAAAGAAAAAATGCGGGCGCATAAAGCTGAAAAAGATGGCAGGGTTGCTTTTGAATGGACGTATCTGTCTTATACAGGCGAAGAATTTCCGGCTCAAATCACGCTGACGAATATTACATACCGAAATCAGCCGTACTTATTATCTTTTATATATGATTTGAGCGACATAAAAAGACTGGAAAAGCAGCTTGAAAGCGCGTTGTTTGAAGCGCAGGCGGGCAGCCGCGCCAAAAGTGATTTCATGTCCAGAATGAGTCATGAGATGCTTACTCCCATGAATATCATAATGGGCATGACTCAATTATTAAAAATGGAGATTGCCGCGGCAAACCAAAAAGAACATCTGCAGGATATTCTCAACGCTTCCAACGATCTTCTGCGATTGATTGACGATGTGCTTGATTATTCAAATACCGAATACAACATACTAAAGCTGGATGAGACTACCTTTTCTTTCGGCAGTATGTTTGAGGATGTGTTAAAGCAGTTTAGGCGATTTATCCGCGAGAAGAATCAAACGCTTGATTGTGACATTGATAAATCCATCCCCGCTTTGCTCATTGGCGATGAAAGCCGTCTTTCCAAAGTGATTGCCTCACTCATCTCGAATGCGGTAAAATTTACTCCCGAGCACGGCAAAATAAAGTTTACGGTTTGCGTGATTGATTTTGATGAAAAAATCATTACTCTGCAGTCTGAAATCACAGACACCGGCATTGGCATTTGCAAAGAAGATTTGCAAAATATTTTCGATGTCTTTGAGCAGGGCGACGCAGCCGATACGCGCATTTTATGGGGGGGGGGGGGGGGGGGGGGCCTTCCCCTTGCAAAACCCAAAATTGGAGAGGGGGGGGGGGGGAAACCGCTTTTTTCCCCGAAAGGGGGGGGGCAAAAAAGTGTTTTTCCCTGCCACCAA
>Ga0099364_10000136_pt1 | contig 120885 bp, 93 predicted proteins | sample TergutTh196P3_FD_73070 | JGI IMG/M metagenome (GOLD analysis project Ga0099364, IMG submission 73070) | Microcerotermes parvus P3 segment gut microbial communities from Pointe-Noire, Republic of the Congo - Th196 P3 | ecosystem: Host-associated > Arthropoda: Insects > Digestive system > Gut ...
GGGGGGGGGGGGGGGGGTGAGGGGTAGAGCCATTTCCTCCACAAGCTGGGAGCAAAAATCCGCAGATAATCGTTAATGCAAAAATTGCTAAAGCCGATCTTTTCATGACACGTTTCTCCTTATTTTAGTTAGAATGTGATGTGATACTAGCCGATTCTATAATACATGTCCAGAGTGTCTTAAATGAAAAGATTCATTTTAGGATATTTTATGTATCTCAAAATCAAAGACTAAGACCTCAATCGCAGTTCACCGCTGGACAAAAACATACCAAATCAATCGAACACCCACCAAGTCCCCTCTCGCTGGCCAGCAAACAATCCCTGTCGGCTCCAGCTGCAGCGAACTCCTTCATCTATATATCAAATATATGGCGTATTTGTGCTGCAGAAATCGCTGCCAGGAATTTTTGCAGCACCAGCGTTGAGAGATACGGGTGGTTCGATAGAAGATGATCATCGAGAACCACTTGTAAAGTTTAGTCGATATCATACCATCATTATCCCTATTAGGGTGGGAGAAGAAAGCCGCTGTATATAGATCCCAGGAGAGGTGTAGTCGGCTAGCCCGGGATATATAACACCTTTGTCCGCCTCGCCTAGGGTGTCTGTCACCTTTGTCTGGGATATGTCATCACTCTTCCCCACCTACATTGATTGGAGGATAGATTATTTAAAGGCTCTTCTCAATCTAATAACTCATTGCTTGCTCAGCTGGAGCAAAAAATGGTCCCTGCGGCGATTTCGGCCTGGCCACACAACATAATTAAAAATTAAAATGTAAACCATATATGCATTGATTGTTTTACAAGTTGTGTGGCCTGGACGCTGGAGCCGCGGGGGCCATGTTTTTGTCCAGCGGTGAAGGGATAATGAGGTCTTAGTTTTGAGCTAGTTATGGCGAGATCAAACCTACCCTTCATTCTTCCAACACCCTATCCATAGCTACCTTCGCGGCCTTCACAGCTTCTTCAAAGGGCAGCTTATTGAGTTCCTCGTTAAAGGGTTCTACAAAGACGGGCCCCTGGTAGTCCAGACTCCGGAGGCCCCGGATAAAGTCGGTGGTGTGCAGAACTCCGGTGGCTCCGGGGAGTTCCCTTTTATGGTTGGGCTGTTCGTCCCGGGATAGACCCAGGGGAGCGTCGCTGAGGTGGGCTACGATAATCTTCTGGCTCTGGGGGATTCCCTCGAAGTCCTTGAAGGTCTGACCTGCCATATCCCAATGGAAGAGATCCAGCAGGTGGCCCAGGTTGGGTTCATCCACCGCATCGATGAGTTCCACCAGGCCTTTTAGATCATGGATAAACTCATGGGGGACCCCCTGCCGCAAGATGGGGGGGCCAAGGAATTCGAGGCCCAGTTTGATTCCCCAATCGCCGAGGATCCGGCAGATGATCTTGAGCCGCTCCTTGTACTGCCGAAAGTTGGCCGGGTAATCGAGGGTATCGCTATGGGGTAAAATATACGCGGTGCAGCGGCCAGCCCCCAGGGCTTGAGCAAACTGGCAGTAGCGGCCCAGGCAGGCGATATGGGAATCAAAATTCTCCTTGTCGAGCCGGAACTCTACCGGCAGGGCGAAGCTCATGGGGGCCAGATCGTAGCGGGCCAGAAGGTCAGTCAGCTCCATGGGCTCCATACTGCGTTCTTCCTGGATGATGTCAAAGCCCACTCCCCGATACCCATGGGCGGCCGCCAGGGGGCAATCATCCTTGAGAGTTCTGTTTTTAAACCAGAGCAGTTCCGATGAAAGAGCCTTATACATGGATCTGTCCCTCCTTTTTCGCTTGTCTTTCCTTCGCCCTCTCCGCCCTTATCTCGGCTTTAATCTGGGCCCTAAAGCCCGGGGCGGCAGCCAGGAAGCGGTCATGCTCCTGGGTTGTACTTTGATGCACCGCCACAAGGGAAGTATTTTTTGCCAGGGCCTTAAAGGCTATTTTAACTGCTCGCCAGAGCATCTTAAATGTCCTTTCTCCCAGGCCCCCTTTAATGATGACAGCGGGTTTCCTCTTTCGAAAAAAAATATAATCCACCTCGTGGGGGGGAACCGTCTCTTTGCCCACATCGCTAAAGGGGACATCATCCATGCTGGTATCCAAGCTTTCTGGTCCAAAACGGGTATACTTTACAAATTGCCGGTGGCTCAGGCGTAAAAGATAGTCATACACTTCTTTTTGCGGCCTTTTTTTCAGAGCCCGGCGCAGGTAGGGGAGCTTAGATGAAGAAACCATCCCATTAAACCCTATCTTTTCAAGGTCATCCTGAAAGTCCAGATAGGTTTCTCCTATGCAGAGCCAGTTATAGATACAGCTTTTATCCTTTCCAGCCTCGGCGGCCAGGGCAAGGACATAGCCCCTCATTCTGCGGTACCCCAGATCCTGGTAGAGCTTCAGGGCCTTTATTCTGGCCAGCTCCAGCCCCAGGGAAAGGGTCGACAGCTCAATGTCCCTGATGGCCTTCAAAATCCCCTGATGGAGTTCCCTGGGATCCGCGGCCCGGCGCAGCACGGGCCCCCTGTGTAGGTTCTTTGTTGAGTTCTTCATATCTCCACTGTAGGGGGAAGGGCGGAATATGTCAATACACTTAACGTTAAGACAGATTGAGGGAGTCCTCTTTATCTAGAAGAAAATTCCGTATGGGGAGTTGTTGGTTAGCTGAAGCTAATGTACAAGCACATTCTTTAGTCAGTTTGTTCCTTTTCTTTTAGGAAGGCGATAAACTCTGTGGGAGTCATGCATGGAATGTCGGAGTTTCTGTAATCTTCTTTGTTTCGGGTTATAATATATTCGGCTTTATTCTCACTCGCAGCTATAAATTGTACCGCATCTTCATAATCATTCCATCGAAGAGTAATGGCTTTAGTTATTGTAGTATCAGAAACTGGTACTACAGAGAAAATACTGCTGAGCTTATTTATTTCTTGATATGTATCATCGAGGTTTTTTCCGCTCCGGCGTAGTATGTAGAAAATATTACATATTGATATAGAAGCAATAAGGGCCGTAATTTCTAAAGCTTTTGCTAAATACAATATGATAGTTGAATCTTCATAAAATGGGTCCCTTTTCATGAGTACATCGAGAACAATATTAGTGTCCACTAAAACTCTCATTTGGGGTATAAACCATGTTTTCTTAATAATGCTTCGACAAGGATTTCCTTTCCTGTTTTATTTCTTTGGTCCGGTATAGTTCCTATCAGAGAGTCAACCAATGCGGTATCTACCCCCTCAAGGCATTTGAGCGGTAACTCTAAGGGCATATTGAACGATCCTTCAGTTACACCCACTGTAGCTCCCTTAACGGTAGATGCTTGGGACCCAGTATTTTCTTCAATTGGCTGGACATGGAGTTCTATATTTGCCTTCCCCGCCGGTATCTCTTGGGGAACATCGATAACGAGCTGCCGGTTTTCTGGGATTTCTACGGTCTGCATAATGGTCATGCCATAAATATACCATGAAGGAAGGTAATTTGCAAGAATTGAGGGCTATATACCGCTAAGTGTTAAAGCTTTTTATTAGTGATGCTATACTTTAAAAGAGGTGCCTAGTGGAGAGGTATATCCATTTTGAAAATTTGTCCCTCATGGCGAACCTGGGTATTACTATCCTGGATACTACGGGGCAGACCCTCTTTGAGTCCTCGGTTCATGGGGAGGTCTCCTCATTTCTAAAGGAGCTTCACGGCCTCCTGGATTGTGAAGAGAGCTGCAGGATTTCTTTCCTTTATGGTTCCTACCAGGCCCGGCGTTTTGGGGGGCGGTACATTTTCTTTGCCCCCTCGGGGCTGACCTACTGTGCGGTGCCCCTCCTGGATGAAAAGGGAAAGATGCTGTCGGGGGTGCTGGCGGGGCCCTTTATTATGACCAGCTACGAGGATTTCATTCGTTATGATATTCAGCACCGCTACAGTCTTGGGGCCCCGGAGATAGAGGCCCTCTCCAGGGCAGTCCGGGTGATTCCCTGCATAGGACCCCGGCAGGCCCATGCGGCCTCTGAGCATCTCTACTTTGTGGCGGCTTCTTTTTCTTCCCACACGGGTTTGATTGAATCGGTTCCCTACCAGACCGATGTTTTTGTCTCCGCCTATCCCCTGGAAAAGGAGGATGAGCTTATGTCGGCCATCAGCCGGGGGGACATACACCGGGCCAGTTCGGTCCTGGGGGACATGCTGAAGCAGATGCTCCTCCATTATGGGGGCAGCATAGAGGTCCTGCGATCCCGGGTGGTGGAGCTGATGGTCCTCCTCTCCCGGGCGGCCCTGAAGGGCGGAGCGGACATGAATGCCATCCTGGGGCTCAACTATGACTTCCTCCGGGAGATCGACAGTTTCACTTCGGTCGAAGATATGGTGCTCTGGCTCCACCGGGTGACCAGGGAGTTCACCCAGCATGTCTTCGATTTTTCCGGGGCCAAGCACATGAGTATCATCTACCGGGCGGTGGACTATATCATGAGGAACTATGCGGCCAAGCTTACCCTGAAGGAAATTGCCGAGCACCTCCGCATCAGCCAGCAGTACTTTAGCCGGATCTTCAAGGAAGAGACGGGCCAGACTCCCGGGGACTATATCACCTACCTCCGGATCGAAGAGAGCAAGAAGCTTCTATTAACTTCCATCAATATCGTAGACATCCCCGAACTGGTGGGCTTCGAAGGCCAGAGCTACTTTACGAAGATATTTAAAAAAGAGACTGGCAGTACCCCAGGGCGGTATAGAAGGGATAATCTAGGAAGAGTTTGAATGTGAAGATTGATTACGAGATAATTAAATTTATATAAAATCCAAGACCTCATTATCCCTTCACTGCTGGACAAAAACATGGCCCCCGCGGCTCCAGCGTCCGGGCCACACAACTTGTAAAACAATCAATGCTTATATGGTTTATATATTAATAATTTAAATTATGTTGTGTGGCCAGGCCGAAATCGCCGCAGGGACCATTTTTTGCTCCAGCTGAACAAGCAATGTGCGGTTGGATTGAGAAGAGCCTTCATAATCATCCCTCCAAGGTGGGGTGGGTAAGAAAAGCGATGAAATATGCAGACAAAGGTGACAGTCACCCTGGGCTGAGGTGGGGGTCACCTGGCAAGTGATGTTACACCCCGGATAGCTCTATTCACCCCAAGCCAATTTTTTGGGCTTTATACCACCTTACATTGGCTAAATCTTTATGGTGATATACGATGATCATCTTCTATCGAACCACCCGTATCTTTCAACGCTGGTGCTGCAAAAATTCCCGGCGGTGACATTGGCAGGAGAAGGATGTTATATACTGGAGTATTGGTAAAGGGCTTTCCCTGCCACCGGAACCGCTGGGGATTGTTTGCTGACCAGCGAGAGGAGATATGGTCTGTCTTCGTTTTGAAGTCATATTGTATATAATCCAATTATTTTCCCGATTTAGTGGTGTAAAGTACTAAAAATGATATGATAGTGGAAGAAATTACCTTCCTCTGGGTGTAGAATAAACTTACTCGAACTATCGGTTTAGGGAAGCTCAGAGGATCTGTTATGCGGAGATACCATGGAAGCGAAGATTCAATTTAAGGACAACTGGGAAGAGACCAGGCAGCGCTATGATGCCTGGTTGCAGCAGCAGAAGACTGACCGGCCCCTGATGAATTTGCAAGGCCGGCTGGAGGAACCCCGGGGTCTTATTGCTCCCATGGAGGAGCCGGAGATCACCGACAGGAATGACCGCTACCTCAATGTGGAGAATCGTTTTCCCCGGATGATGAACCGCTACGACCGGACCCTCTTTTTGGCCGAGTCTTATCCTTCGACCTCTGCGGGTTTTGGATCTCCCACCATGGCGGTCTACCTGGGCTCCGAACCCATCTTCGCAGAAAATACCGTCTGGCATACCCATTGGATTAATTCCTACGAAAATCTGGAGCTGGTCTACGACGAGAACCAGAAATACTGGAAGATGCAGGTGGACATGCTTAAGCGTCTTAAGGAGCTCACGGTAGATACGGACATCATTTTGAGCTTCCCCGATATCGTCGAGAACCTGGACATCCTGGCGGCCATGCGGGGGACCACGCCGCTCCTGATGGACCTCTACGATTTTCCCGATGAGGTGAAAAAGGCCCTGAAGCAGATCACCGACCTGTATACGGTCTACTACAATCATATGTATGATATCATTAGGCGGCCCGATGGCAGTTCCTCCTATGGGGCCTACAGTGTATACGGCAGCGGGAAGTCGGCGAAGCTGCAGAGCGATTTTGCGGCCATGATTTCGCCCGAGCATTTTGAGGAGTTCGTCATGCCCTGTCTTCGCCAGCAGTGCGAGGATCTGGACAGCATCGTCTTCCACCTCGATGGGGTGGAGATGATTCCTCACCTGGACATGCTCCTTTCCCTGGACAAGCTGGGGGCCATCCAATGGACCCCCCCGCCGGGGACGGCGGAGATCAAGGCGGCCAACGAAAGGTGGTTCCCCCTCTATAAACGGATTAGGGATGGGGGGAAGGGCCTCTGGTTCAGTCTGGTGGAATACGGGCCCGATGATTGCGTGGCCGCGGCGGACAAGATCATCAAGGAGATAGGCCCTGACTGTCTGTACCTGGCTATGCCTCAGATGGAGGCCAAGCAGGCCGAGGCGGTGCTTATCCATGCGGAGAAGAACTGGAAGTCCTGATCGCCCTGACCCGGTGACTGTTTTTGGGACTACTTAATAGAAGGAAGTGCCATGGAGGAAGATTTTTCCGGAATCTATAATGAGATCTCCGAGTTTCTTCAGACCGGCAATACGGGAGATATCGTCGATGCCGTAGAAAGGGCCCTTTCTTTGGGCGCTTCTCCGGCGGAAATTTTGGAGAAGGGTTTGGTGCAGGGCATGGCCATGATAGGGGACAAACTGCGGAACGGAAAGGTCTATGTCCCCGAGGTCCTCCTGGCCGCCCGGGCCATGAACCGGGCCTCGGAGATTCTCAAGCCGGCCCTGGTGGAGGCGGGGGTCAAAACCCTGGGCACCGCCATCATCTGCACCGTCAAGGGGGATCTTCATGACATTGGGAAAAATCTGGTCCGCATGATGATCGAAGGGAAGGGGATCGAAGTGATCGATCTGGGGGTGGATTGCTCCAGCGAGAAGATTGTCGAGGCCGTCAGGACCTCCAACGCCAAGGTGGTCTGCCTTTCCTCCCTCCTTAATACGACCATGCTGGCTCAGAAAGAAGCCATAGAGGCCCTCAAGGCGGCGGGCCTGAGGGACAAGGTTAAGGTCATGGTGGGGGGGGCCCCGATAACCCAAAAGTTTGCCGACGACATTGGGGCCGACGCCTATACCCCCAATGCGGCCTCTGCGGCGGAAGTCTGCCGGGCCTTTTATACCCCATGAAGATAACAATCTCCGGCTCTTCCCGGGTCTGCGAGGCCGCCGAGGGGGAGACCCTCTTACTGGCCCTGGCCCGGTCGGGACTCATTTTGGCGGCCCCCTGCGGCGGGCGGGGACGCTGCGGCAAGTGCCGGGTCCGCCTCGTGAAGGGCCAGGTCTCGGGCTCGGCCCCCGACCAAGAGGGCTGGGTCCTGGCCTGTACGGCCCAAGCCCTGGGGGATCTGGAGATAGCTCTTCCCGGCCACGCCTTTGAAGCTATCCAGCAGCCGGGGACCGAACTGTCCGGGGCCGATCGAGCGAGAAAGCCCGGCGGGGTAGGGAGGGCCGGGGTGGCCCTGGACATAGGGACCACCACGGTCTCGGCCCGGCTGGTGGACCTGGACCAGGGTGCTCCCATAGATGGGGTCTCGGAGCTCAACGATCAGCGGGTCTTTGGGGCCGACGTGATGAGCCGCATCGCCGCGGCCCGGGAGGGTAAGACGGCGGAGCTCCATGGGCTTATAAACCGCCAGACGAAGCGTATTATAGAAGGATTTTTACAAAAGTGGGGCTTGGCAGCTATAGAGACCCTCTCGGTGAGCGCCAATACCACCATGCTTCATTTTTTCTGCAATGAAGACCCCTCGGGGATGGGGGAGGTGCCCTTCACCCCGGTTTTTTTGGAAGACCGGCTTATGAGCGGGGAGGCCCTGGGCCTTCCGGCGGGTAAGGTGCAGATCCTGCCTTCGATTTCGGCCTTTGTGGGGGGCGACCTCTGCGGGGGCCTGGGGGTCCTGGACATCCTCCAGAGTGAGGGCCCGGTCCTCCTGGTAGATATTGGCACCAATGGGGAGATGGCCCTCTTTAACCAGGGGAGCATCCTCTGCTGCGCCACCGCCGCGGGGCCCGCCTTTGAGGGGGCCGAAATCTCCCAGGGCATGGGGGGCCTGGCCGGTGCCATCAGCGGGGTCCAGTTGATAGACGGGGAGATTTCCCTCACCACCATAGGAGAGGGCCCCCCCAAGGGGATCTGCGGCTCCGGGCTCATCGATGCGGTGGCGGTCCTCTTGCAGAAGGGCCTGGTGGACGAGGCGGGTTACATGGAGGCCGGGTCCTTTGCCCTGAGCCCCGAGGTCTCGATCACCGCCCGGGACATCCGGCAGTTTCAGCTGGCCAAGAGTGCCATCATGTCGGGGATCAAGATCCTCTGCCAGAAGGGGGGCCTTGAGCCCGCTGACATAGGGCATGTTTATATCGCCGGGGGCTTTGGCTTCTTCATCAACAAGAAGAATGCCGTCGGGGCGGGGCTTTTTCCGGCGGAGTTTCTGGGGACCCTCTCGGTATCGGGGAACCTGAGCCTCCAGGGGGCCGAAGAGGCTCTGGGGGATGGGGACTTTGTGTCCCGCTGCCGCCGGATCATCGAGGCTTCCACTGTGATAGACCTCTCTTCTGACCCTGGTTTTATGGAAGAGTTTGCTGAGAACATGCTCTTTAATGTATATTAAAAATATGGTAAAAGTGATAACATTATAACTACTTTGGTGGAGGTCCTTAATGGCAGCAAAACAATTTACAAAAACCGCATACACAAACCTATCTGATTTTATCTATGCCAGGTCCCTCTACCCGGTGAAGCTTAAAAATGGCATGGTCATTGGGGGGGGCACCCTGTACCCGGAGATAAATTTTACCCTTCCCTCCATGCTGATTAAACAAGACACCATGGCAGAGGTGATCCGGAACTACCGGGAGATTACCACCGGGATCTGTGACCGGGCCCGGGACCTTCATGTGGAGGGCTTTGTGGCGGAGATCGAAACCCTGCCTCCCATGACCGAAAACCCCCAGTGGGGCATTGATGTTTGCAAAACCGTGGTGGACATCGTCAAGGACTACGAGGCCAAGTACGGCATTAAGGGAGCGGTGAGGATCACCCCCACGGATATCCGGGAGGGGAATGATCTGGAACATATGTGGCGGGGCCGCCACTGGGACGCCATCATGGAGACCTTTAGGGGCTGTGCCGCCGCGGGGGCCGAACTTTTGGCCATCGAGTCCGTGGGGGGCAAGGAGGTCCACGATGAGGCGGTGATGTACTGTGACATCGCCAAGTCCCTCTTTGCCCTTTCGGTCCTGGGGGCCGCCGACATGGAAAAGCTCTGGACCGAGATCGTCGGCATCGCCGGCAGCACCGGCACCATCGCCTCGGGGGACACGGCCTGCGGCTTCGCCAACACCGCCATGGTTCTGGCGGACCGGAACTATATCCCCAAGGTCTTTGCCGCGGCGGTCCGGGTTATCTCGGCGGTCCGGAGCCTGGTGGCCCTGGAATGCGGAGCCGTGGGGCCCCATAAGGACTGCGGCTATGAGGGGGTCTACATCAAGGCCATCACCGGGACCCCCATCTCTATGGAAGGAAGAAGCGCCGCCTGTGCCCACCTCTCGCCGGTGGGGAACATCGCCATCTGCGCCGCCGACCTCTGGAGTAACGAGTCGGTCCAGAACATCAAGCTTTTGGGGGGCATGGCTCCCACCATCTCCTTTGAGCAGCTGGTCTACGACTGCCGCCTGATGAACGAGGCTACTAAGCGGGGTCCCGAAGCGGCCCTGCTCCTCCGGGATCTCCATGCCGACAGCGACAGTAAGCTGGACCCCCAGGCCTATGTGCTCCGCCCCGATGTGGTCCTTGATATATCCAGGGAGCTGGTACATATTGAAGGGTATTACCCCCGGGCCAAAAAAGCTGCCGCCCTGGCCCTGGGCTCTATTAAGAAGGCCCATGCCGGGGGGGACCTCAAGCTGGACGACAAGGAGCTGAGCTGGCTGGAAAACCTGGGTGAAACGGTGGAAGCTTTACCCGGCGATGTGGGGGCCTTTATCGAGAGCATGGAAGGTGAATGTGAAAAGTTCGATCCGAAAAAATACAACATGTAAATAATACAGGAGGAAGGTATGTCATTAGCAACAATTTCTGAGGTCTTACAAAAGGGCAATTCCAAGGAAGTGGTCCGGCTGGTCGAAGAGTCCCTCGCCGCGGGGGTGAGTGCCCAGGATATCCTGGACCAGGGTCTTTTAAAGGGAATGGGCGAACTGGGAACCCGCTTTAAGAACGGCGAGGTCTTTGTCCCCGAAGTTCTGGTAGCCGCCCGGGCCCTTAACCGGGGCACCGAGGTCCTCAAGGCCAAGCTGGTCGAAGAGGGGGTCAAGCCCATAGGAAAGGTGGTCATAGGGACCGTCAAGGGGGACCTCCACGACATTGGCAAGAACCTGGTAAAGATGATGATGGAAGGGGCGGGCTTTGAGGTCATAGACCTGGGAGTCGATGTGGACGAGGAGAAGTTTGTCGAAGCCGTCAGGACCCACAGTCCCCAGGTGGTGGCCCTTTCCTCCCTCCTGACCACCACCATGAACCAGCAGCAGGCGGTCATCGAGGCCCTTAAGGCTGCGGGGCTTAGGGATCAGGTAAAGATCATGATAGGGGGAGCCCCCATCACCCAGAGCTTCTGCGACGAAATTAAGGCTGATGCCTATACCCCCGACGCGGCCTCCGCCGCCGAGGTGGCCCGGGCCTTTGTAGCTTAGCCATTTTTTACATCATTTAGCCTGGGCAGATGTCCAGGCTTTTTTTGTGTTTTTTTACTTTTTTTGAGCTTTTCTTGATGACCTCCAGTGATTATAATGTTATACTTACTGGAGGGCTTAGCCCGTAGTATTCACTTTACGTTAAATGGAGGTTTAACCATGAAGCAAAAAATTGTACTCCTTCTGGGGGTCTTTCTCCTCTTCACCCTTTTTATCGGCTGTAGAGCGGATGTGGCCCAGCGCCAGGCGGGGACCGTCCAAGGGTCGTCCTATGTGGTTCAGGATCAGAACCTGACCCCCCCGGGGACCCTGCCCATCGTACGGCAGCCCATCACCCTTAGTATTGGGATGGGGGTCTCAATCTGGATCGCCGACTATTATGACAACGATCTGACCCGCTATCTGCAGGATCTGACCGGGGTTAACCTGGAGTTTGTCCTCTACGATGCGGGGGCCGACGGGACCACCAGGCTTAACCTTCAGGTGGCCGCCGGTGAACCCCTGCCGGACCTCATCTTTGGTCTGGGGATAGGCGAAGCCGCCCGGCGCATGGCCTACGGAAGGGCCGGAGCCATTCTTCCCCTGAACGACTACATTGAGCATATGGGTGTTCATACCCAGTATGCGGTGTCCAGGGTTCAGGAAGTTCTGGGGGGCGTGGACCCCTGGTTCTTTGGTATGGACGATGACGGCTATATCTGGGGCTACCTGGGTTACAGCGCGGTCTTCCCCAACCAGTCATCTGGCCGGGCCTGGTACAACAAGGACTTTGCCGATGTCTTGGGGATGAACGAATCCCAATGGCGGGGGGGCGACCTGGCCCGGGGCCGGATTGCCGACCAAGCCTGGTTCGTCAAATACCTAAGGGGAGTTCGGGACAACGACGTAAACCGGAACGGGATTCCCAACGACGAGATCCCCCTTCTGGGTCACACCGCCTGGCGGGGTCAGGTTCTTAACTGGCTCACCCGGCAGTACATCTACAGCGACTATTCATCTACCAACAACTACTGGATGATCGACGACCGGGGTCAGCTTGACGTGGTCTACGACAAGCCCCAGTTCCAGGAGGCCCTTCGTTTTATCAACATGCTCTACAACGAAAGGCTCTGGGATGAAATGTCCCTTACCCGGGATACCATAGACCCGATCGTTAACCAGCAGGATCCCATGGTAGGGGTCATCGTCAGCGGTACCTCCTTCGTGACCTATCCCCGGCTGGTGACCTACCTGCCCATCGGGGTTGTCGAAGGTCCCAACGGCTATGCGGCCAATACCTACTCGGTGGCTAATCCTGGGTTTAACTGGGCCATCTCTGCCAACTCCCAGTATCCCGAGGCGGCCTTCCGCTTCCTCGATGCCACTTCTTCCGATGCGGACTTCCCCATTCTTCCCCGCTACGGTATGAAGGATAGGGATTGGCGTATTGCCCTTCCCGGCGAAGTTGGTCTCTACGGTGACATTGGTCCCACCCCGGTTTACTTTACCGAACTTATCAACACCTGGGGTTACAACAACACCGCCCACTGGCGGGCCGAGTTTGGGATCGACTACATGAACCGCAAGTCCGCCATGGCCTGGAACGGCGATGAGGACAATGATGAATGGCACCTGGGGATCGCCGTACAGGCCCAGTTCCCCTATACCCCTGCCAGGGTTCCCGTGGGTCTGCGCTACACCTCCGACCAGCTTGAACAGTGGGCGGACCAGCGGATTACCATCAGGAACTACGTGAACCAGAGCCTGGCCCTCTTCGGCACCGGTCAGATGAATCCGGACACCGATTTTGCCGGCTTCGTTGACACCCTGCGCCGCATGGGTTATCTGGATCTTCTTGCCATGGACAGGCAGGCCTATGCTGCCCTAATGGCCGGCCGTTAAAGTATGCTTTTTTAACTATTCGTAAACTTCAGTTTACGAATAGTTTCCGCTGAAGAAAGCAATTTTCAGTGCTTTAGCACTGGAAATTGCAGGACTTGTACGGCAACCGACCGGGTTGCTGTACAAGTCCCAAAAGGATGGTGACCATCCCGGGGCTTCGGCCCTGGGATGGTTTTTTTAAGGAGCAAGAGATGACATCAAAAGAACGAATCAGCCGTATGTTTAATCATCAGGAGGCGGACCGGGTAGCTATTACCGATGGCCCCTGGTCGGGAACCATGGCCCGGTGGCGCAAAGAGGGGATGCCCGAAAACACCGATTGGCGGGATTACTTTGGGATAGACAAGATGCAGCGCATCCGGGTGGATAACAGCCCCCGCTGCGAACGGAAGATAATCGAAGAGACCGATGAGTACCGCATCAGCACCACCGAATGGGGGGTGACCCTCAAGAATTTTAAAGTAGCAGATTCAACTCCGGAATTTCTGGAGTATACCATAGATACCCCCGAAAAATGGGAGGAGGCCAAGAAGAAGATGACCCCCACCAGGGATAGGGTGGACTGGGACCGGCTTAAGGAGAATTTCCCCCTCTGGCAGAAGGAGGGGCGCTGGATAGAGGGGACCTTCTGGTTTGGCTTTGACGTCCTCCACTCCTGGATGGCTGGGACCGAGACGGTCCTCATCGCCATGCTCGAAGATCCCGAGTGGTTCTCCGACATGGTTAACACCTACCTGGATACCACCATCGCCCTCTATGACATGATCTGGGACGAGGGCTACCATTTTGATGCGGTCTTCTGGTACGACGACATGGGCTACAAGAACTCCACCTTTTTCTCTAAGGAGCTCTATGTGAATCTTCTAAAGCCCATTCATAAGCGGGCCATAGACTGGGCCCATAACCGGGGGATAAAGACCCACCTCCACTCATGCGGAAACATCATGCCCTTTATCCCCGACCTGGTGGAGATAGGCCTGGATGCCCTTAACCCCATCGAGATCAAGGCGGGGATGGACATAAAGGCCCTTAAGCGGGACTTTGGAAGCAAGCTGCTTCTTCATGGGGGGGCCGATGCCCTCTACCTGGATAAGCCCGATAAGATCCTCCCTTATATAGAAGAAATGCTCCCTATTTTAAAGGAAAACGGGGGCTATATTTTTTCCTCCGACCATTCGATCCCCAGCTCCGTGTCTTTGCAGGATTATACGGACATAGTGAAGGCGGTGAAGAAGTACGGAGCATACTAGGTGAAGATAGCGATAGGAAACGATCACACCGCGGTTAGTTTAAAGAAGGTGATCAGCGAACACCTGGCCCAGGGGGGGCATGAGGTCCTTAACATGGGGACCGATTCTACCGAGAGCTGCGACTATCCCATATATGGGGAAAAGGTGGCCCTGGAGGTGAGTTCCGGCCAGGCCGACCTGGGCATCCTTATCTGCGGTACCGGCTTTGGGATTTCCTATACGGCCAACAAGGTTAAGGGGATCCGGGCGGTCCTGTGTTCCGAGCCCTACACGGCGAAGCTTTCCCGGGAACATAACGACAGCAACATCCTCGCCTTTGGGGCTCGGGTGGTGGGGGATGAGCTTGCCAAGATGATCGTCGACGCCTGGCTGGGCGCTTCCTTTCAAGGGGGCCGGCACCAGCGGCGCCTGGACCTGATAGAAAAAATGGAGGCCCCCAATGGCTGAATCGCTTAGCTGCACCACCGAAACCTTCGAAACCCTTAAGGACGGCACCCAGGTAAGCCTTTACCGCATTAATGGGGGAAGGGGAATCACCGCAGAAATTTTGAGCTACGGCGGGATCATCCACCGGCTCTATGCCCCCGATAAACATGGCCAGAGGGATGATATCGTTCTGGGGCAGCCCAGCGTAGAGCGCTATGGCTTATCCCCCAACTGCGCCGCGCCGGTCATAGGCCGGGTGATCAACCGCATAGGGGAGGGGCAGTTTATGGCCGGGGGCAAGCTCTGGCAGACCGAGATTAACGCCCAGGGTAACTGCACCAACCATTCCGGGAGCGGGAACTATGCCCGGCGCCATTTTTCCGGGGAGCCCTTCGAGGGCCCCGAGGCGGCGGGGGTAAAACTTTACTTAAAAGATAATGGCGAAGGGGGATTCCCCGGAACCATGGATGTCTGGGTTACCTACAGCCTGGACCAGGAGGGGAACCTTAAAATTTTCTATGAGGCCCTGCCGGACCACGAGACTCCGATCAATATAAGCAACCATGTGTACTTTAATTTATCCGGCCACGCAAGCGGCAGTACGAAGGATCAGCTTCTTCAGCTTGATGCGGACTTTGTGATGACCTTCCACGAGAATGGCATGCCCCTGGGGGAGATCATCTCGGTGAAGGACACGGACCTGGACTTTACCAGCCTAAGGCCCCTGGGCCAGGGCTATGACAGCCAGCACCCCCAGCTCTCCCTAAAGGGCTACGATCACAACTACTGCATCCGGGGCAGGGGCCTTCGCCGGGGGGGCATGGCGCAGGATCTAAACACCGGCCGGGCCCTGGAGTTTTTCACCGACATGCCGGGGGTCCAGCTCTACACGGGGATCCACCTCTTTGAGGGGATCTGCCCCGGCAAGGACGATGCCCAGTACCGCAACGGCTGCGGCTTCTGCCTGGAAACCCAACACTACCCCAACGCGATGAACTTTTCACAATTTCCATCGCCCATGTACCAAGCCGGGGAAAAGTTTGAATCAACGACGGTGTTTAGGTTTTATACAGTATAGATAGGACAAACATTGCATCTAATATGAAGACAGACCATATCCCCTCTCGCTGGTCAGCAAACAATTCAGTACGGTACAATCCCAACTAAGACTAACCGAGCACATCTAGCTGGCGCTGGACAGGAACCTTCACCCCAGACGAGCTTCAAAATGCTCGCCCGGGACGAAGTTCCTGCTCCAGCACAGATAGCTATGCGTAGTTAGATAGAAGATGATCATCGAAAACCCTCTGCATAGTATAGCCAATGTAATCCAACTATCATCCATAGAAAAGTGTTAGAGGAAAGCAGCCTGGGTGACAGTCACCTTTGTCGGCCTATTTTATCATTCTTCCCCCCATCAATCACATGTGGAGGGATGATTATTAAAAGGCTCTTCTTAGTCCAACCGCTCATTGCTTGCTCAGCTGGAGCAAAAAATGCTCCTGGCGGCGACATTGGCAGGAAAAACATGCTATATACTGATGATCTAGGTAAAGGGCTTACCCTGCCACCGGAGCCGCTAGGGGCATGTTTTTGTCCAGCGGTGAACTGCGATTGAGGTCTTGGTCTTGGTCTTGAGATGGGGTTGTTGTTATCAATCATACCCTTATCTTCACTAACACGGCTATTCATCGTACAATATCCGCGAGTGAAAAAAATTAAGGGTATTAGGGCTGCTCATAATAAAAATACCGCCTCTTGTTTGCCCCAGGCCATGCCCATTCCTCCCTTCGTGCGGCTTCCCATGGCCATGCACTCCGGGAGGCCTGCTAGACCTCTGGTGGCGCCCGGGGAGACCGTAAAGGTGGGACAAATTATCGCCGAGGCTGACGGGGCGGTTTCGTCGCCGGTCCATGCCTCGGTCTCGGGGCAGGTGAAAAGCATAGATCAGCACGACCCGGTGACGGGAGCCAAGGCCCTTTCCATTACGATAGAGTCCGATGGCTTACAGACTCCCTTTGAGGGGCTGGCCCCCCCGGTGGTGGAAAACACCCGGGACTTCCTTCAGGCGGTCTCCCTAAGCGGGGTGGTGGGCCTGGGGGGGGCCGGATACCCGACGGCCCACAAGCTCACCTTTAGGGATGATGTCAATCTGGAGTACATGCTGATAAACGGGGCCGAGTGCGAGCCCTATATCACCTCGGATACCAGAATGATGGTGGACCAGGGGGAGTATGTAGTCCAGGGTGCCCAGCTCATGCAGCGTTTCCTGGGGACCAAGCAATGCCTCATCTGTATCGAAGACAATAAGCCGGAGGCGATCAAAAAGATGAGGGCCCTCTGCCAGGGTCTTGAGGGTATTTCGGTCCATGTGCTTCCCAGCCGTTACCCCCAGGGGGAGCGGAAACTCCTGGTCTACAATGTGACGGGCCGAGTGGTGCCCAAGGGGGCCCGGCTCCCCGATGTGGGCTGCACGGTGATCAACTGTTCTACCGTGGCGGTCTTCGCCCGCTACATAGCCACCGGGGAGCCCCTTTGCTCCCGGATTGTCACCGTCGACGGCCCGGCGGTGGGGGAACCGAAAAACGTGATTGCCCCCATAGGGGCTCCCATTGGGGCCCTCTTCGATTTCTGCGGGGGCCTGGCGGAAGATACCGAAAAGGTGATCATGGGGGGGCCCATGATGGGGCTGGCGGTACCCTCCCTGGAGATGCCGGTCATCAAGGTGACCAACTCCCTTCTGGCTCTGAGGGCTCGAAAGGTCCCCCCCCAGACGGCTTGCATCAAGTGCGGCCGCTGCATCCAGCACTGTCCGATAAAACTGCTCCCCTCCTGGATAGAAAACGCCTTTGAGCGTCAGCGGGTGGATCTTTTGGAGAAGTACCAGGTGGAGCTCTGCGCCGAATGCAGCTGCTGTGAATATGTCTGCCCCGCGAAAAGGCCCCTGGCCCATGTGATGGTCCTCTCCAAGCAGATGATCTGGGAGGCAAGCCAGGCATGAGCGGCCAATACACCGTTTCCTTTGCCCCCCACCTCTACGACAAGAGCAGCACCCGGGGGATCATGGCTGATGTGGTCATCGCCCTCTTGCCCTCCCTGGCGGCGGCAATCCTGGTCTTTGGCTGGAGGGCTGCCCTGCTTACGGGGGTCTGTGTCCTGTCCTGTCTGGTCTTTGAGGGGCTCTTTCAGATCATCGTAAAAAAGCCGGTGACGGTTTTTGATTTTTCGGCGGTCATCACAGGGATGCTCCTGGCCTTTAACCTTCCAGTGGGGCTCCCCCTTTGGCAGGCGATCTTTGGCTGCTTCGTGGCCATAGTGCTGGTAAAACAGCTCTTTGGCGGTTTAGGAAAAAACTTTGCCAACCCCGCCCTTACGGCCCGGATTGTCCTCTTCCTTACCTTTACGGCTTCCATGACGGTCTGGGTTCCCGTCCAGGACGTGATCGTCAGTACCGGGGCCAGCCCCCAGGTGACAGACACCCTTACCAGTGCCACCCCCCTGCGGATCATGCACAACGGGGATATGCACCTTTTACCCTCCCTCTGGGAGATGTTCATAGGCCTTCGGGGGGGCTGCCTGGGAGAAACCAGCGCCCTGGCCCTCCTTTTGGGGGGGCTCTACCTGATCGTCCGCCGGGTTATCACCTGGCATATCCCGGTGAGTTTTATGGCTTCGGTCCTTATTTTTTCGTTCCTCTTTGGGGTGGACCCCCTCTACCACCTTTTGGCGGGGGGCCTTTTTTTGGGGGCCATCTTTATGGCCACCGACTATGTGACCTCCCCCCAGACTGCCCGGGGCCGCCTTATCTTTGGGGCCTCTTGCGGCATTATCACCATGATCATCCGGGTCTTTGGAAACTACCCCGAGGGGGTTTCCTTTGCCATCCTCTTTATGAATATGCTGGTCCCCTATATTAACCGCCTTACCATACCCAGGGCTTTGGGGGTTATGAAGCCATGAGGAATAGCTTTTTCTTCCCCGTCCTGGTTCTCTCCCTTATCTGCTTGGTCATGACCGCCGCCCTGGCCCTGGTGAACAATGTCACCGGGCCCATCATTGCCCGCTCTGCCAGATACAGGGCTGAGTCGGCCATGCTGGCCTTGATACCCCAGGCGGTGGGCTTTGAACAGCTCAGTTTTGATTCCTATCCCCCCTCGGTCCAGGAGGCCTATAGGACCCTGAACGACGAGGGCTATATTTTCGTGGTTTTATCTTCCGGCTACGGGGGACCCATGAGGATCATCGCCGGGATAGACTCCGATGGCCGTATTATCCGCACGGCGGTGCTGGCCCACTCGGAGACCCCGGGGCTGGGGACCATAGCCTTTGACCGGGCCGGGGCCTACGAGGGGAAGGACTCCAGCCTTGAGGGGGTGGATGTGGTCTCCGGGGCTACCATCACCTACCTGGCCCACCGGCGGGCCATCGAGGAGGCCTTCGAAGCCTACCGCATAGTCCGGGAGATGGGCCGATGAGCAGGGCGGCAATTTTTACCAAGGGGATCATTAAAGAGAACCCCGTACTGGTCATGATGCTGGGGCTCTGTCCGGCCCTGGCGGTTTCTACCCATGCCATCAACGCCCTGGGGATGGGGGCCGCCACAACTTTTGTACTGCTGGGCTCCAACTCGGCGGTGTCCCTGATGCGGAAGATCATCCCCGAGAAGGTCCGGATCCCCTGCTATATCATTATCATTTCTGGCTTTGTGGCCCTGGCCCAGATGCTGGTAGAGGCCTTTGCCTTTCCCCTTTATCAGGCCCTGGGGATCTTCCTGGCCCTCATCGCCGTGAACTGCATCATCTTTGCCCGGGCGGAGATCTTCGCCAGCAAGAACAGCCTGGCCGATTCGGTGGCCGATGCCCTGGGAACCGGCGCAGGTTTTACCGCCGCCCTTTTGGCCATTGCCATCTTTAGGGAGATCCTTGGGGTCGGCACATTGTTCGGTGTTCCCCTTCCGGGCCTCTCCAACTTTAACCTTTCCATCCTGACCATGGCCCCCGGGGGCTTCGTGACCTTTGGGGTGATCATCGCCATTGTAAACAAGGTCAGCAAGGGACGGTCCATCAAGAAGCGGGATCTGGACTGCGATACCTGCCCTTCAGCTTCCCTCTGCGGAAAGAGGAGGCCCTAGAATGGATCCGGGTCTCCTCATCGCCATCATGCTGAACACAGCCCTGGTAAACAATTTCGTCCTCCAGCGTTTTCTGGGGATCTGCCCCTTCATGGGGGTCACCAGGGATATCAAGAATGTCATAGGCATGGGCTTTGCCCTCATCTTTGTCATGTTCCTGGCCTCCGCCGTAACCTGGCCCATCCATAAATTCCTTCTGGTTCCTTATGGGCTGACCTTTTTACAGACCCTGGTTTTCGTCCTCATCATCGCCACCCTGGTGCAGCTTACCGAGATAGTCCTGCGCCGCTACCTTCGCTTCCTCTATAATTCCCTGGGGGTCTACCTCCCCCTGATGGTCACCAACTGTGCCATCCTGGCTCTGACCAAGACCAATATAAGCAGCCAATTTACTTTTATCGAATCCCTCACCAATGCGGTGGGGGCCGGTTTGGGTTTTATGATCGCCATGATCATTTTTTCCGGTATCAGGGAGCACACCGAGAGTGCCGAGCCCCCCGAATCCTTTAAGGGTCTGCCCATCCTCTTCGTCTCGGCAGCCATTCTGTCCCTGGCCTTTTCGGGCTTTTTAGGGATCTTTGGGTAGGGGGGCAGCATGGAAACGGTGATCATGGCGGTGGCTTCCATTACGATTATTGGGACCCTCTGCGCCCTCCTTCTAAGCATAGCCTCTAAGCTTATGGCCGCCAAAGTGGAAGACTTTGCCGCCCGGCTTTTGGAGGTCCTACCGGGGCTCAACTGCGGGGCCTGCGGCTTTACGGGCTGTTCGGCCTATGCGGCGGCCCTGGCGGAAGACAGCAGTACCAAGCACAACCTCTGCGCCCCCGGCGGAGCGGAGGTGATGCGGCAGCTGAGCGCCATCCTGGGGGTCCAGGAAGAAACCATGGTGGGGAGGATAGCCCTCATCCACTGCGGGGGGCTTAGGCTGGACCGGCGGGAAAAAATGCGCTACCAGGGCATAGAAAGCTGCTTTGCCGCCCGGGGGCTTTTTGGGGGGAAAAGCGCCTGCGGATACGGCTGTCTGGGTTATGGGGACTGCCAGAAGGTCTGCCCCGCCGATGCCATCTGCCTGGAGGATGGGCTGGCCCATATAGACCCCCGGCGCTGTACGGGCTGCAGTTTGTGCGTAAAGGCCTGCCCTGCCGCCCTAATCTCCCTGGAAGACGCCAAACACCGGACCTTTATCGCCTGCAGCAACCTGGAAAGGGGGGCCCAGGGGCGCAAAAAATGCGATCATTGCTGCCTGGGCTGCGGCCGCTGCGCCAGGGAATGCCCCCAAAAGGCCATCGTCATCGAAGATAACCTGGCAAAAATCATTTATACGGCCTGTACGGACTGCGGATACTGCTCCAGCATCTGCCCGGTCTCCTGTATTCAGAGCTATTAATGTAATAATTTTCTTGCCAATTGAAATTTCCCATGGTACAATGAGAATTCCGAAGACAAATAAAGGAAAAACTTTGTTTTGCCCCCCGGTAATTTAGATTTTGGAGGTATTGGATGAAAAAACTCAAGGCAGCCTGGATTGGCTTCCGTCAGGAAGGAGATCCCTGGGAGATCTATGAATCCCGGGCAAAAATTGGCTTTAAGGGCATGGACGGTGACCTTTCCCGCATGGAGGGGGATCCGGCAGAGAACCTCAAACGCTTTAAGGCCCTGGGTCTGGAACCCCTTTGTACCTTCTCTGGGCGGGGGGACTGGTTCGAGATAGCCAATAATAAGGAAGGAATTAAAGAGATAGTCAAAAGGGCTAATTTTTACGGGATCAACAAGGTGAATATTCCCATGTCGTCCTGTATCAAGAGCTTTGGCACCTTCGCCGGAGATGTGGGTACCTATGACGAGATGATGTACGACATAGACGGCATGAACGCCCTGGTAAAGGCTCTGGCCGATGAGGGGCTGGTTCCCATTTACCACAACCACTTTCAGGAATACACCACCCACTTTAAGGGAGTATCCATCATGGATTACTTCCTCACCGATGTGGATCCCCGGTTCATGCTTAAGCTGGACGTGGGCTGGGTCTACTGCGGCAACCTGGACCCGGTGGAGTACATGGAAAAGGCCAAGGACAGGATAGCCCTGCTCCACCTGAAGGACTTTACCAGTGCCGAAGTGGGCCGCCAACTGGTCAATGCCGACAAGGAGACCTTCTTTGGCTTTACCGCCCTGGGCACCGGGGCCCTGGACCTGCCGGGGATCCTCAAAAAGGCCATAGAGATAGGCCAGGAATGGGCCATCGTAGAACAGGATCGTACCAGGAATCTTAATTGGGAAGATGCACTGCATTGCAGTTATCTAAACATGAAAGAAACCGGTTATGTGGAATAAGCGGGATTTTCCTGCAGGTAATATAAAAGGTCATAAGGAGACTTAGAATGAGTGTAAAACCAGTAAAAGTAGCGGTCATAGGAAGCGGAAATATCAGCTATACCTATTTGAACACCCTCACCAGCGGCATGTTTTCGATCATCGATGTGGTTGGCTGTTCTGACCTGATCCCCGAAAAGAGCAAGGCCCGGGCAGATCTCTTTGGCATCAAACAGATGACCACCGAAGAAATCTTAAAGGACCCCGAAATTGAGATCGTCCTGAACTTAACGGAGCTCTATAACCACAGCGCCGTGACCAAGATGATCCTCGAAGCGGGGAAACATGCCTATTCCGAGAAGGCCATGGGCCACGACCTGGAAACTGCCAAGGCGAATTACGAACTGGCCAAATCCAAGGGCCTTCGCATAGGCTGTGCCCCGGACTGTTACATGGGATCTGCCTACCAGACCGCCCGGAAGCTTATCGATGACGGCGTTATCGGAAAACCCCTCTTTGCCTTTGCCATCTGTATACGATCGGGCATGGGCTTTATGGCCTCCGACCAGCCTGGCGCTGCCGCCTTCCCCGGCGGGCCCCCCGCTCCTCCCGCACCGCCCCCCGGCGCTCCCCCCTCCATGCGGGGCGTCGCTGGAACCACCATGCCCTACGACATGGGGGGCTACTATATCAATGTCCTGGTAAACCTCTTGGGGCCGGTAAACCGGGCCTCCGGGTATTCCAAGGTCTATACGGATCGCTTGTTCTCCAACCCCAAGCATTCCAAGTTTAAGCAGCCCTTTGAACCCCGGGAAAATGCCGGTAATACCATGCTGATGGGTGCCCTGGAGTTTGATAGCGGCGCCTACGGCAACCTGGCTCTGATTTCTGAGGGCTTTGCTCCGGAAATTCCCCGGGTTGAGGTCTTTGGTACCCAGGGTACCCTGGTATGTCCCGATCCCAACCTCTTTGGCGGCTGGGGCCTGGACGTCCATCTAACCCGGATTGGGAACCAGGGCTCCTTCAAGATGCCCATGACCCATGCCTTTGGGGACACTGACCCCAGCATTCCTCCCAAGAGCGGCAAGCGCGAACCCTGCCATAACTCCAACCGCGGTATAGCCGTGGCGGACATGGCCTGGGCCATCAGGCAGAACCGCCCCCACCGGAGCAGTGCGGAACTGGCTTTCCACACCGTGGAAATCCTCCACTCCATCGACAGCAGCTGCAAGGACAACAAGGTCTACACCATGTCGGTGAAGCCCGCCCAGCCCGCTCCTCTGGCAGCCGGGTTCTTCGGACCCATCGTCGAGTCGGCCCTGGAGATGTAGTTTTAGAATCTTAACTTAGGGGCTGTCCGTCTTGGGCAGCCCTTTTTTTTGACCATCCGCCAAAGCGCCAAAGCGCCAAACCTAGAAATCATCCCTTCCTTGTAGTATACTCCCCCTAATGAACAGTACCGATACCAGAGAAACAATCGTAAAGATAAGCTCGGCCCTCTTGGGTCAGCACGATGATTTTTGCAGCAAAAATAAGCCCCGGGTCTATCCTAGCTCCGAAATTATTGTTGAGATCCTAAAGGGTCTTAGGATGGCCCTTTTTCCGGGCTACTTTAATACTTCCTATGGATCCAAGCCCCTGGAGACCTGGCTGCATACCCTCTTGGCCGATATACACTACCGGCTCTTAAACGAAATTAATGCCGCCCTGGTAAACTATAATGATAAAGAAGTCGGCCCAGATTTTGCGGCCCAGGTAACTTTGAGCTTCCTGCATCAGCTTTCTGAGATCCAGGAGGCCCTGTATAAGGATGCCGAAGCGGGCTTTAATGGGGATCCCGCCGCCCGGAGCATAGATGAGGTAATCATCACCTACCCCGGTTTTTTTGCCATCTTTGTGCATCGCATTGCCCACCATCTTTTTAGGGAAGGGGTGCCGGTTATTCCCCGGATCATGAGCGAGTATTCCCATGGGCAGACGGGGATAGACATACATCCCGGTGCCCAGATCGGGGAATACTTTTTTATTGATCATGGCACCGGGGTGGTCATAGGGGAGACCACCGTCATAGGGAACCACGTGAAGCTCTATCAGGGGGTAACCCTGGGGGCCCTATCCACCAGGCAGGGGCAGTTATTGGCGGGGAAAAAGCGGCACCCTACGATAGAAGACAACGTGACGATTTATTCCGGCGCAACCATTTTGGGGGGAGAAACGGTGATAGGAAAAAATTCTACCATAGGGGGAAATGTTTTTATCATCGAATCGGTCCCCGCCGAATCGCGGGTTAGAGGAATTTAAGTTTTATAGGAGAAATAATATGGCGAAGATTGCCAGTGATATTAGCGCCCTCATAGGAAAGACCCCCCTAATGCATCTAAGCCGCTATGGAGCGCGCTTAGGTCTGGGGGCCACCCTCATGGGGAAGCTGGAATACTTTAACCCCGCCGGGAGTGTGAAGGATCGCATCGCCCTGGCCATGATCAGCGAAGCTGAAAAGAGAGGCAAGCTAGGGCCCGGGTCGGTGATCATCGAGCCCACCAGCGGCAATACAGGCATAGGGCTGGCCTCCATCGCGGCGGTCCGGGGCTACAGGATCATCCTTACCATGCCCCAGACCATGAGCATAGAGCGCCGGAAGCTCCTTTTGGCTTATGGGGCCGAGATAGTCCTGACCGATGGGGCCAAGGGCATGAGGGGGGCCATAGAAAAGGCAGAAGAGCTGGCTGCTGAAATCGAGCATTCCTTTATCCCCGGACAATTTGACAACCCCGCTAACCCCCAGGTGCACCGGGAAACCACGGGCCCCGAGATCTGGGAAGACACAGGGGGCAAGGTGGATATCCTTGTGGCCGGCATAGGGACCGGCGGAACCATCACCGGGGCGGGCTCATTCTTAAATGAGAAGAACCCCAGCCTTAGGGTCATTGCCGTGGAGCCCTTCGATTCGCCCATGCTGAGCGAGGGCCGTTCGGGGCCCCACCGGATTCAGGGCATAGGGGCCGGCTTTGTCCCTGGGGTTTTGGACCAAAAGGTCTACGACGAAGTAATCACCGTCAAGATAGATGATGCCATCCAGGCCAGCCGCCTGCTGGCCCAGAGCGAAGGGCTCCTGGTGGGCTTCTCCTCCGGGGCCGCCTTGTGGGCCGCCTCTCAGGCAGCAGGAAGGCCGGAGAATCAAGGGAAATCCATGGTGGTGATCCTCCCCGATACGGGGGAGCGTTACCTGAGTACCCCCCTCTACGAAGACCCGCCGGCCTAAGATGCCCAGCATAGCTTTTACCGGCGGCGGTACCGGAGGACATATCTATCCGGGCCTGGCGGTGGCCTCCCGGCTGGAAGAAACCCTTTCCTGCCGGATCTTTTGGATAGGCTCCTCTGTGGGTATGGATCGCTCCATCGTAGAAGATGCGGGCCTGCCCTTCTTCGGTATTCCTTCAGGGAAGCTGCGGCGCTACCTTTCTCTCCATAATCTGGGGGATGTCTTTAAGGTGATCATGGGCTTCTTTGCGGCCCGGCGGATCTTAAAGCGAGAAAAACCGGCCCTGCTTTTCTCCAAGGGGGGCTTCGTGAGCGTCCCCCCCTGCGCCGCCGCCCGGTCTCTGGGGATCCCCGTCTTTACCCACGAATCTGATTATTCCCCGGGGCTGGCCACCCGGATTAACAGCCGCTTTGCGGAGCGGATCTTTATTCCCTATAAGGAGTCGGCCCGCTTCTTCGGCCCCGCTGGGGCTAAGGTCCGGGTTTCGGGGAACCCCATCAGGAAGGAATTTTCCGCCGCAGATCCCCAGAAGGGTCGGGCCTTCCTGGGCCTGGGTCCCGAAGAGCGGGTGCTCTTGGTCCTGGGGGGGAGCCAGGGCTCCCAAGAAATTAACGGCCTTGTCAGGGAGGCCCTGGGGGAACTGACCAGGCATTATACGGTGATTCACCAAACCGGCGAGACCGCAGGCCCGGCCCGGGAGGAGGGGAGCTATAAATCCTACCCCTACTTTAAAGAGGAGATGGCCCATGTGATTGCCGCGGCGGAGCTGGTTCTCTGCCGCAGCGGGGCGGGGACCATCTGGGAGTGCAAGAGCCTTAACAAGCCCATTGTCCTTATTCCCTTAAGGGGATCGGGAACCAGGGGGGATCAGGTAGAGAATGCCCGGATCTTCGAGGAGGCGGGGGCGGCGATCAGCTACACCGGGGACTCGGCCCAGGACCTGGCCCGGATCATCAACTCCCTGGCAGAAGATAGCGAGAAGCGTTTAAAAATGGCAGAGGCCAGGATAGTAGAAAAGGCCGAAGCTCTGGGTATAATTATAGAAGAGATCCTGGAGCGTATAGGAGAAAAAAGTCATGGCTAATTTTCAGATTATCGATTTAGTGTTCCTGCTCCTGGCGGTGATCCTCATGGTCAGGGGTTATATGCGGGGCTTTATTTCCGGCCTCTTCTCCTGGGCCGCCCTGGTTCTATCCATAGGAGGGGCGGTGCTCTTTTTCCCCCAGCTGGGGGCCCTCATCCGGACCAGGTTTATGGAGAATGTCCGTTATGTCCCGGAGGTTATTTCCTTTGTGGGTATCTTTATTGGGGTTTCTTTATTGGTCCGGATGATAGAGCATGTCCTACGGGACGTGGTCGCCGGAGCCAGGCTGGGGGGGCTCAATCGTTTTCTGGGGTCCCTTTTTGGGCTCACCGAGGGTCTGGCCCTGGCCCTTCTGGTTCTTTTTATTTTAACGGTCCAGCCCTTTTTCGATGCCTCCTCCTTTATGGTGGACAGCATCTTTGCCCAGCTTCTGCTTCCCATTTTACGGTTCCCCCTGGATAGGAACAGCGAGGAATTCCGGACGGCCCTGTCTATCTTTTACCTAGCAGGATTTCCCGCATAGGGGGCAGAGGGTGTTTGAAAACCTGCTGGGTCAGCCGGCGGCGGCCCAGCTCATTCAAGATATTCAAGGCCGGACCATGGCTCCGGCCATGCTTTTTTCCGGCCCCCCCGCTTCGGGGAAGGGGACTGCGGCCCTGGAACTGGGGCGGGTCATCTCCTGCGAGGCAGAAGAGAAGGCAGGGTGGAACTGCCCCTGTCCCGCCTGCGAGCGCCACCGCCGGCTCCTGCATCCCGATCTGCTCTGCCTGGGTCTTCGATCCTTCTCGGCAGAAATTTCTGCCTCCGCTTCGGCCTTTCTGCGGGATAGCTCTACCCCCTCGGTGCGGGCCCTTTTTATGCGTTCCTGCCGGAAGCTCCTGGCCCGTTTTAACCCGGTCCTTACCGAAGATGATCAGCGGGCATCCCGGGTCTCTTCCCTGGTCTCTTCTTTGGAGGAAGATCTGGACGAGATGGATTTTCTTTTTCCCGACCAGGCCCCCGAGGGGCAGACAGGGGAGGAGAAGCCAGCTTCCCCGGCCCTGGAGGCCCTGACCAAGCTGGTCCAGGGCATGACTGGCACCGCCTACAAACTGGAAGCTGAGGGCCTGGGTGAAACCATCCCCATAGGCCAACTGCGCCGGGCCGCCTATTGGAGCCGCCTTGCTCCGGTGGGGCCGGGGAAGCTCCTTCTGATAGAGAATGCGGATCGCATGCAGGACGAGGCCCGGAACTCCCTGTTAAAAATCCTGGAAGAACCGCCCCCCCGGCTTACTCTGGTCCTGGCCAGTTCCCGGCCCGGAAGCCTCCTCCCCACTATCCTTTCCCGTATTAGGCCCTATCGTTTCTCTGCCAGGGACCCGGCCATAGAAGGGGATGTGGTAAGGCGGGTCTTTAGGGACAAGCTGGAGGAGGGCCAAAATATTTCTGCCTACCTGGAATCCTTTCTTCCCGTTTCGGGAGAGATGCTCTATGCCCTGGCGGCCTTCTTTGCCGCCTCCGCGGCGGCCCGGGCCCTAGGGTTGGCCCGGCGGCAGGGCCTCCCTGTCCCAGAGGAGGCGATAAAGCTGGGCAAACTAAGCAGCCCCATTGCGGAAGCAGCCCAACTGGGCCGGCCCCAGGAGCAGGGCAGCCAGGTCTGTGCCCTGATCTTGCAAAAGGCCGGGTCCTTTGAGATCCGCTCCCTCTTTAGCCGCTTCCTCTCGGCCCTCCTTGATCAGGTCTCCCAGAGCCAGGTGCCCCCGGGCCTGGCCTTTTCGGATCTCTGGAGGGAGCACATCGCTTGGGCCGACACGGCAGTGGGGATCTACCGGCTCAGGTCCTCCCAGGTTTTGGAGAAGCTCTTTACCGACCTCAGCCGGGGGATGGCCCAGGTATGAGACCCTTTATCCAGCGGGCCCTAAAAAAGTTTGACAAGCTTAGCTCTGACCAGCTTAGGCAGCTTCTTGTTTCCTCCTCCCGGGAGATAGACCGCCTGGAAACCCTGATAGATACTCTCCCCCGGGGCATCATTTTGTGCGATACCGCCCACAAGCTCATCCTGGCCAATAGGGCCGGGCGCAGGCTCCTTTCATTGGGAACGACCCCTTCCCGGGAGCCCCTGTGGACCCTTTTGGAAGTGGGGGAGCTCTCCCATTTTCTCGAAGAAACCCTGCTCCATTCGGACCGGGCGGAGGAAAGGGAGTTTGATGCCATCCCCTCAGAGAGCAACCGCCTGATCAGCGTCAGCGTCGTTCCCTTGCAGCAGGACGGCCGCAGTTCTGGGACCCTTATCATGGTGGATGATATCACCGAGCGGCGCAGCCGGGAGGCCAGGCTTCATCGCATGGAGAGCCTGGCCAGCCTCACCACCCTGGCCGCCGGGGTGGCCCATGAAATCAAGAACCCCCTGGCCTCCCTTTCCATCCATGTGCAGCTTATCCAGAAGATCCTGGAGGACCGCCCCCCCAAGCTGGACCCCCAGAGCAAGGAGGGGATCTCCTTTCAGCGGCTGGACAATTACCTGGGGGTCCTGAACGAAGAAATCGAAAGGCTTAACGGCATAGTGGTAGATTTTCTCTTTGCCGTCCGTCCCATGAATACGGTCCTCCGCCGGGGAGACCTAAGGGCCCTCATCCTGGAACTGGTCGATTTGGTTAGACCAGAACTTGAAGAGGCGGGGATCAAGCTCCGGCTGGAACTAGAGGACGCCATAGGCCCCGCCGATTTTGATCCCGCCCTCTTAAAGCAGGCCCTCTTGAACCTCCTCACTAATGCGTCGGCGGCCATACAGGGTTCACCTAACTATGACCGCTCCGGGGGTGAAATTAGCTTGAGGGTCCTCGAAGCCGAGGGGGAGTTGAAGATCACCGTGGCCGATACGGGGGCAGGGATCAGCGAGGAACATCTAACCAAGATCTTTGAACCCTACTTTACGACAAAAACCGAAGGCACCGGCCTGGGTCTTACCATGGCCTTTAAGATTATTAAGGAACACCGGGGGGAGATCCAGGTGGAATCCAAGTTAGGGGAGGGGACCGTCTTTGTCATTACCCTGCCCCGGCCTCACTTTGGCCAGAACCTTCTTCCCTATGGGCCTGTCCAGGAACCTCTAAGCATTCCAGGGAGGGTATCATGAAGTTCCATCTCCTTGTGGCGGACGATGAAAAAAACATCCGGGACGGCCTGGGGGCGGCCCTGGAGCTGGAGGGCTACGAGGTCACTCTGGCCGCCAATGGCAGCGATGCCCTCAAGCGTTTCCAGAAGGGTGACATAGACCTGATCATCTGCGACCTCAGAATGCCGGGCCTAAGCGGGGACGAGCTCCTCTCCAGGGTCCTGGCCGAAGCCCCCGGGACTCCGGTGATCATCCTTACCGGCCATGGCACGGTGGAAGCAGCCGTCAAGGCCATGCACGAGGGGGCCTGGGACTTCCTCACCAAGCCGGTGAACCTGGACTACCTCTTCCTCCTGGTCAAGAAGGCCCTGGAGAACCAGCAGCTCCTGGAAAGACACCGCCGCCTGGAAGAGGAGCTGGAACAGCACCGGCGCTTTCAGACCATCATAGGCAAGAGCCCCGCCATGGTCAGGGTCTTTGATACCATCAGCCGGGCGGCTCCGACCAAGGCCTCAATTTTAATTACCGGAGAATCGGGGGTGGGAAAGGAGCTGGTGGCCGATGCCATCCATGACCTCTCCCCCCGAAAAGAGAAGCCCCTCATCAAGGTCCACTGTGCGGCCCTGGCTTCGACCCTGCTGGAGAGCGAGCTCTTTGGCCACGAAAAGGGGGCCTTTACCGGGGCCGCCGCCCGCAAGAGGGGCCGCTTTGAGCTGGCCCACGAGGGAACCCTCTTTCTGGACGAAATAGGCGACATTGACCAGGGCATACAGATAAAACTGCTTCGGGTCTTACAAGAGAGGTCCTTTGAGCGGGTAGGGGGCGAAGATACCATCGAAACCGATGTGCGGATCGTGAGCGCCACCAATAGGGATCTAAAAGAAGAAATCGAAAAGGGCAATTTTAGGGAGGATCTTTATTTTCGGCTGAACGTGGTGAACATCCATGTGCCTCCCTTAAGGGAGCGAAAGGAGGACCTCCCCCTCTTAATCGACGCCTTCTTAAAGGAGTTTGCCGAAGAAAACGGCAAGGCCATCACGGGCCTCAATGACCGGGCCCGGTCCTGCCTTTACGGCTACTCCTGGCCCGGGAACATCCGGGAACTGCGGAACTGCATCGAAAGTGCGGTGGTCATGGCCCGGGGGGCCCTCATCACCGAAGAGGATCTTCCCCCGGGTCTTAAGGGCCAAAGCGATGATGGCTGGATCCGCATCCCCCTGGGGAGCACCATGGAGGAAGCCGAGAAGCTGATCATCCAGGAAACCCTTAAGGCCCACAAGGGAAACCAGAGCAAGGCCGCCGAGGCCTTAGGCATAGGACGGAAGACCCTCTACCGCAAGCACTCCGAAGACAGCTAGGCCCATGGCGGGGAATTGCTTTTTTGCCAGCCCGGTATATAATGGTTTTCAATAGGGCCTTTCCCTATAAAAGGAGTTATTATGTCATTTCCAAGAACCACAGTTGCTGGGGTCTCGCTGCCCCGTTTGCTTATCGGATCCAACTGGATGCACGGGTACAGCCACAAAAGTAACGGCACCGATACCTATATAAAAAATCTTCATGCCTCGGGGGACGAAACCGCAGCTATCCTCAAGGCCTTTTTAAAGCACGGCATAGATGCCTGGATGGCCGCATTTTCCACCAAGCCCAATCCGGAGGATCTGGTAAAAATGTATCAGGATAAGGTAGGGCAAAAACTCATCCTTATCGATACTCCGGTCCTCAATATGGATGATACACCGGCGGCTCGCAAGGAGTCGGAGGACATCATCAAGATGAGCGCCAAGATAGGTTCTACCTTCTGCATGATCCACCATGCAAGCTGCGAACAGCTGGTAAACCGGAACAAGAAAACCATGGACCGCCTGGGCGACTACACGGACATGATCCGCCAGGCGGGCCTTATCCCCGGTCTTACGGCCCACATGCCCGAGATAGTCATCTACACCGACCTTAACGGCTATGACGTAGAGACCTATGTTCAGATTTTTAACTGTATGGGATTCCTCATGCAGATCGAAATTGAATCGGTAATCAAAACCATCCACGGGGCAAAAAAGCCGGTCATGACCATTAAACCCATGGCCGCCGGCCGGGTGACCCCCTATGTGGGGCTTACCTTTAACTTTAACGTCCTCCGCGATCAGGACATGGTCACCGTAGGCTGCCTCCACGAGCATGAGGTGGACGAGGATGTGGAGATCTCCCTGGCGGCCCTGGAACACCGGCTTCCCAACCTGGAGGCCAGGAGCAGTCCTGCCAAGCAGAGTATCATCCGCTAGGATTTGCCTTAAACCAACGTTCCAGCCTGTCATAGGCCGTATTGACCCGGGCGCTCTTTTCGGTGGCCTTCTTTAAGTTCCCCTCATGGTTTGCATGCCGGTCCGGGTGGTGTATGTGGAGCAGCTTCTTGTAGGCTTCTTTGCAATCCTCCGCCGTGGCAGAGGGGCCCAGGCCCAGTTCGGCCAGGTCTTGATGCAGCTCCCGGGGGATGGGCCTGGGGGCTTTTTCCGGTTCCCCCGGATCTTGAAGAGGGTCCCCTTCAAGGTAGTCATTGAGTTCCCTGTATGCCGCATCCAGGTCGGGATCAGAAGAGGAGCTTTTAAAGGGGCTTCCCCTGCCTGTTTTGGAACCCAGGGAATCTACTCCCTCATCGATGTAGCTTTTGAGGACCTTTCCCAGTCTTTCCCAGATTCCCATGGGGGATTATACCTTGCGAAAAGGCCCCAGCCAAGGTACTATAAACTCGGACACGCACAATAAGGAGGAATAATGAAGATCAAGAAAAATACCTTTGGGATCATGAGTGACGGCAAAAAGGTGCATCTCTACACCCTTAAGGCCGGCGAACTCTCCCTTTCCCTCTCCACCCGGGGAGCTACCTGGATGTCATTGATAGTCCCTTCCCGCAGCATGGGGAAGGATGATGTCATCCTGGGGGCTAATTCATTTGACGGGTCTTTGAGCGGGCGTTTTGCCGCGGCCACCATAGGCCGCTTTGCCAACCGTATCGCGGGGGGCAAATTTTCCATAGACGGCAAGGAGTACCAGCTCTTTAGCCGGACCCCCGGCGCACCTTCCCTCCACGGCGGCAGGATAGGCTATTCCCGGAAGATCTGGAAGGCCGAGGCTTACGAAGAGAGGGACGGGGTCTTTGTGCGCTTTGAGCTTAAGAGCCCCGACGGGGACGAGGGCTATCCCGGCAACCTGAGGGCGGCGGTCAGCTACGGCCTCACCAAATCCAACGAACTGGTGGTTGACTATGAGGCCAAGGTGGATGCCCCCAGCCCGGTAAACTTTACGAACCATGTCTACTTTAACCTGGCCGGAGAGGGTCGGGGCCTCGATGTACTGGCCCAGGAACTCAAAATGAACTGTTCAAGCTATGTCGAAGTGGACGAGAACCTCATTCCTACGGGGAAACTCCTTCCCACCAAGGGTACCCCCTTCGACTTTGAAGCCCGGAAGCCCATAGGCCGGGACATTAAGGAGCTTACCGCCACCAACGGCTACGATCATTGTCTGGTGGTAGACGGCGAACCTGGGGAGCTTCGGCCCTTCGCAGAGGCCTACGACCCCCACACCGGGCGGACCATGCGCTGTTTTACCACCCAGCCGGGGGTACAGCTTTTTACCATGAACAGCGACTTTACGGCCCCGGGGAAGACGGGCATGTACCGGACCCACAGTGCCTTCTGTCTGGAGACCCAGCACTTCCCGGACGCCCCCAATCATCCCCACTTTCCCTCGAGTATCTTCGGCCCCGACCGGGATTACCACGAGCGGGCGGTCTTTGCCTTTGATTGGTAGCAGTAGAATCCAGTTTTAAGTATTAGCGGACAGGTCATGGGGACGTCCAGCGGAGGTTAACACCTCTGACCCCATCCTGGCCGCTTTTTTATGCCCTAATGCCTTGTTCGCTTAGCATGCAGGAGCTGCAACCCTTTCCATGCCGGGGGGTCTAAAAGGTATGGAAAATGTGTTTGATCGAAAGTACCAGATGCGGTACTTTGAAATGAATAAAAAAGGGGTGGCCTCGCCCACCACGATTTTGACCCTCCTGGAAGAGACAGCGGCAGAGCACTGCTATAACATCGATTACAGCCTGTACAGCCTCAAGAACCTCAATATAGGCTGGGTCCTGGTTTCCGGGGTCATGGACATGGTGCGCTACCCCAAATATAAGGAAAATATCATCATTCGAACCTGGCTCTCGAAATACACCACCGTGAAGGGCTACCGGGAAAATATCATTTATGACGAAGATGGGGGAATAATCGGCAAGGCCCAGGGTGTGTGGGTGTTTTTCGATATAGACAAAAGAAAACCTGTGCCCATTATCAGCCAAATTAAGACAAAATGGGGCCTTAACCCTGAAATTTCCCATGAGGTTGATCTGGATACCATTAAGGACATACCTGACAGCCAGCATCAGACCGAATTTGACATTTTACAGACCGATGTGGACAGCAATAAGCATGTGAATAATATCAAATACCTGAGCTGGCTTTTGGATTCCCTCCCGGAGGATATCATCGAAAACTGCATCCTAAAAAGGATCAATGCCCGGTTTTTTTCGGAGGGAAAATTCGGGGAGAAAGTCAGGGTCTATAAAAATAATGAACAGGATCAAAATGTGTTCCTCCATACCATGCGCAGTAATATTGAAAACAGGCTCCTTGCGGCGGCTCAAACCGTGTGGACTACTTCGTAGATCCTTCCCCTCATTTTAGCCCCTAGGGGGCAGCTACTTCCGCAAAATGAGATTCCCAGACCCGGCGCATCCCTGTCAGGGTCTCTTCCCGGAATAGCATCTTTTGGACATGGCTGGCCCAGGTCAGGTTTTGGCAGAAATAGGCAAAAAACCGCCGGGCCCTGCTCAAATAAAAGGGCGGGGGCTGATACCTCTCTAAAAGGTCAAGAAATTCCAGGCCCGTGCGGCAGAGATCCGGGGCTATATCCCCCTCTGCTTCGGCTTCCTCGGCCAGGGCCCTGGCCTGGTCAAAGACCCAGGGCTGTTTAAGGGCCAGGCGGCCCACCATGAGGGCGTCACAATCCCCTGAGCGCTCGAGCATCTCCTGGGCCGACCCTATGTCTCCGTTCCCCCCCAGGGGGATCTTTAACTCCCTCCGTAAAAGGGGGATATAGGCCCATTTGGCCCGGCCCCGGAACTTATCCCGGGCGCACCGGGGGTGGAGGGTGATAAAATCCAGCCCCTCTTCTTCCAGGCGGCGGCAAAACTGGACCAAATACTCAAAATCGTCCTCGAGGCCTATCCTGAGTTTAACGCTGAGCCGCCCCTTTACCCGGGGCCGCAGGGCCCTTATGAGGGCCCCCGCCTCGTCCAGGCGGCCCATCCAGGCCACTCCCGCCCCCATTCGTTTGATTGCGGGGGCAGAACAGCCCATATTTATGTCGATCCCGAGGCTCTGGAGCCGATTTAAGAGTTCTGCGGCCCTAATGATCTGCTCCTGGCTGTTTCCGACCAGCTGGTAGACCAGTTTTTCCGGGCAGGGGCCGTTATCCATGTACCAGGCCTCGTAGGGGCCCCCGCTTACCAGGGCCCCGGCACTGATCATTTCGCTGTAGTATTCGTGGGCCCCCCTGGGGGCTCCGGGGCTTCCAAAAGATTCTATAAGTTCCCGAAGGGCCCGGTGCCCCAGTTCGGCCATGGGGGCAAGGATAAAGGGTACTGCCATGGGGCTATTGTAAGGCCTTAAGGGACTTGACGTAAAGGATTCAATGATCTAGAGTGTAAAGTAAGAAAGAGAGGAGAGTACCCATGATTGCAAAGAGTGATATGCCCAGCATCAACGAGAAAACCGCAGAGGGTATAAAGCCGGAAGGTATCCCCTATCGGGTTCTTGTCGTCGATGATTCCATGTTTATCGCTAAACAGCTTGGTCAAATTTTCACTTCAGAGGGATTTGAAGTGGCAGCTACCGCCGCAGATGGGGCTCAAGGGGTTGAAAGGTACAAGGAACTGCACCCAAATGTGGATCTGGTTACCATGGATATCACCATGCCCGTAATGGACGGCGTATCGGCCCTGGAAAAGATCCTGGAATTCGATAAAGATGCCTGTGTTATAATGGTCAGCGCCCTTGGTAAAGAAGATGTGGTAAAAAAATCTCTTCTGATGGGCGCCAAGAGTTATATCGTAAAACCCCTGGACCGGAAAAAAGTTCTGGAACGGGTTGTTTCCGTACTAAAAAAATAACCAGGACTTCTTCCATATAAAAAAATGAAGGCCCAGGCCATTGCCGATGGCATCTACTGCATCCATGCAGATATTCGAACTGAAGATTATTTTGAAGGAATCTGGCCCATTCCCCATGGGGTATCCATAAATTCCTACCTGGTAATCGGCGAGAAAATCGCCCTCATCGACCTCTGCCGGGATTGGGGCGGCGCCCCCCAGCAGATGGAAGAGAACCTCCACTCCCTGGGAATCCAATACAATCAAATTGATTACCTTATACTGAACCACCTGGAGCCCGATCATACGGGCTGTCTTGGGGAGTTTAGGACTAGGAACCCCAAGGCCCAGATCTTCGCCACCCAAAAGGGAATTGATCTGGTAAAGTCATTTTATAAACTTGAAGAGGGACTCCATGCCATCAGCGATGGGGAGACCCTGGACCTGGGGGGCAAGGAGCTTGTCTTTTTTGAGACCCCCAATGTTCACTGGCCCGATACGATGATGACCTGGGATGCTTCCTCGGGGACCCTGTTCTGCTGCGATGCCTTTGGGTCCTATGGAGCCCTGGGGGACCGGGTCTTTGATGATGAGTTTAATGAAGAAGAACACGCCTTTTATGAAACCGAAAGCCTAAGGTACTATGCCAACATCGTCTCTTCCTTCTCTACCTTCGTTGACCGGGCGGTAAAGAAGCTTAGCCCCCTGGACATAAAGTGTGTGGCCCCCAGCCATGGCATGGTATGGCGGAAAGATCCAGCCCGCATTATCCAGCGGTATAATACCTATGCATCCTGGGCCAAGGGGCCGGCGGAAAAAGAAATCGCCGTCATCTGGGGTTCCATGTACGGGAACACCAAGACCGGCCTGGATGCAGTCATCGAGGGAATAAAAGAGGCGGGGATCCCCTACACCCTGTACCGGGTCCCGGACGATAACATTTCCTATATCCTTGCGGGGGCCTATAAAAGTTCGGGCCTGGTGATTGCCATGCCCACCTATGAATACGCCATCTTCCCCCCCATGGCCCATGTGCTTGACATGTTCAAGCGCAAGCATCTCTTTGGAAAACGGACCCTCCGAATCGGCTCCTGGGGCTGGGTGGGGGGAGCTAAAAAAGAATACGATGCCTATCTGGAAGCTTTAAAATGGGACAGCCTTGAATCTGTAGAATGGGCTGGGTCACCCAGCGAAGCGGATCTGGCACTCCTCAGAACGAGGGGACAGGAACTGGCCCGCTCTCTTCCTCATGCCTAATATGAGTTCCCTCTGTCTGCATAACGGTACGGTGGTTACGGGCTTCTCCGTCATGGACCGCTGTGCGGTGCTCATCGAAAACGGTAAAATCGCCGATGTCTTTAGCCGCAACCGTTTTAACCAACGGAGCTTTGACAGCCATACCCAGGTGATCGATGTGGAGGGGTCCATCATCGCCCCGGGTTTTATCGACACCCACATCCACGGCTTTGGGGGCTATGGGGTGGAAGATTCCTCGGCCGAATCCATCCTGACCATGTCCCGGCTTCTGGCGGACCATGGGGTTACCGCCTTTAACCCTACGATTTATCCCTCCGAGCCGCCGGAGATGATCCACTGTGTAAAAGAAACCGTCTCTGCCATGGGCCGCGAAGAGGGAGCCCAGATCATGGGGATCCACCTGGAGGGGCCCTTTATTTCGCCCGCCCGGCTGGGGGCCATGAAGGCAGAGTATGTCATGCCCGTAGATTTGGTTTTTATGGAGCAGCTGTGGGAGGCCGCCGAGGGCAAGATCGTCAATATGACCGTGGCCCCGGAACTAAAGGGCATGCGGGAACTGGCCCTCTTCTGTGTGAAAAAAGGGATCGTCTTGCAAGCCGGCCATACCGATGCCAAGTACGAAAACATGGTGGAAGGAATGCAGGCGGGGATCCTCCACTGCACCCATCTTTTTAACGCCATGAGCCGGATGGAACACCGGAACCCCAATGCGGTGGGGGCGGTGCTGATTCACCCCGAGGTGTCCTGCGAGATCATCGCCGATGGTTTTCATATTCACCCCCACCTTTACAAGCTCCTCCAGCGGAACAAGGCCGCTGACCGGATCGTCCTGGTCACCGATGCCCTGAAACCTACCGAGCAGGACCAGGGCCCCCTCTTGGCCTATGGGGATGAAATGGTGTTTAAAGATGGGGTCTTTTACCGAAAAGCTGACGATATTATAACCGGGTCGGCCCTAACGATGATCCGGGGAGTCATGAATCTGGTAAACTCCGGGTTCAGCCTGGAAGATGCGGTGCGGACCGCCTCGTTTAACCCCGCCCAGGTGATGGGCTACCGGACCAAGGGGGGCCTTCTCCCCGGAATGGATGCGGACCTGGTGGTCTTTAGCAAAAACTTTCGGATCCTGAGCGTGGTAGCCCGGGGGGAACTAAAGAAAAATCTCTTTGCAGCCTAAAACAGGAAGGAATACAGCTTATGGAACTATCTATACATAGGGATTATCAGGGAATTTGCCGCTGGACCGCCGACTATCTTATCGAGCGGATTAAGGCCTTTGGCCCCACCAGGGAAAGGCCCTTTGTGCTGGGGCTGCCCACCGGGTCCACCCCCCTGGGGGTCTATAGGGCCCTGGTGAGCGCTTACAACGAGGGCAAAATTTCCTTTGCCCATGTCTTAACCTTTAACATGGACGAGTACCTGGGACTCCCGGGGGATCACCCCCAGAGCTACCGCTACTTTATGGAAGAAAGCCTCTTTAGGCATGTAGATATTTCCCCGGGAAATACCCATGTACCCAACGGCATGGCTGTGGAGCCCCTAAAAGAATGTGCAGCCTATGAGGAAGCCATTAAAAACGCTGGAGGTATGGAACTGATCCTGGGGGGGGTAGGGGCCAACGGGCATATTGCTTTTAATGAGCCCGGCTCTTCCTTTGGTTCCAGGACCAGGGTTGAAGTTTTGGCCAACGAGACCATCATGTCCAATGCGAAATTTTTTGACGGCGAGCTGAGCGAGGTTCCCACCAGGGCCATCACCATGGGTATAGGCACCGTCATGGAGGCCCGGGAGATCATAATCCTTGCATCGGGCCAGCAAAAGGCCCGGGCCATACAGGAAGCTGTAGAAGGCCCCCTAAACCATCACTGCCCCCTCTCGGTTCTGCAGATGCACCAGAACGCCACCATAGTCTGCGATGAAGAAGCGGCCCAGGAGCTGCGCTATAGGACCGTGTTACAGAATAAAACCTGGGACTAGCTAAGATGAAGCTCCCCAAGGCAGCTTTTCTTTTTTTTATTTTATTAGTTTCCATGTCCCCCCCTGGAGGGGCGGACCCGAACGAAGAATCCAACCTGACTGCCTTCTCTGACCCCCGCCGGATCTGGGGGAACGGGATAGAGCGGATCATCGAAGAGGCCTACCGTCAGTTTTTTCATACCCGGATCATCGCCGGAAGGGTGATGAATATTCGCATGCCCTTTGCCCAGGAGTACGAGCGGAACATCCTCAGCGAGTATCCCTGGCGTTTTTATGGGAACGGCAAAGCGGGGCCCCAGGTACTGTGGGCCCAGATCAACGAGATCATGGACAGTGATGACTTTAGGGCCTACATCGAAGCTCTAAGCGATGGCCGGGAGAAGGTGATCATCTTTGACATGCCCACCCAAAGCTGGTCCCAGTCCCGGGATCTTTTTGAGATCGCCCGGATGCGGACCGGCTCCTACCTGGGGCTCCTCCACCGGCCCTATGTGCTCAACCTGGGCCGGGGCCCCCAGGAGTCGGACATCTATAATTATCTTTACTGCGTGGGCCTTGTGGGCCTGGACTGTTCGGCCTTTGTCTGGCACATGCTGGATTATGTGGCCGCCGCCGGGGGCCTGGACCTGGGCCGGATTATGGCTCCCTCCCTGGGGATTAGGTCCGGAGAGAACGCGGCTATGCTGGCGGGGACCAGTTTTTTTAACTCCCGGAGCAGCCAGATCATTCCGGTCCAGGATGAGATCCGCAACCTGCGCCCCGGTGACATCCTCCTGTTTAGGGCCGAAGACGGCGGCATGTCCCACTCGGCCCTCATCCAGTCGGTCAATTTTACCACCGGGGTGATTCGTTATGTGCAATGCACCGACGAGGCTCCCCTCTCTGAGCGGGGGGTCCACGATTCCTATATCTACTTTGACCCCGCCAACCCCAGGGTCTCCCTTTCGGACCCCTCCCTGGAATGGACCCAGCGCCGCTACCCCCCCTTCCCGGGCGAACAGGCCTCACCCTTCTCCGATGACGGCCTCCGCTACCGGGCCTTCCCCCAACATGGGGGGGGGAGGGTGGTGCGGATTAGGGTGATAATGGAGTTGGTAGCTAGGATGGGTTGGTAGAAAGAGACGAAGGATTAATTGCACCGCTTCTAGCTCAAAACAAGACCTCATGCGCAGTTCCCCGCTGGACAAAAACATGCCCCTAGCGGCTCCGGTGGCAGGGAAAGCCCTTTACCTACGTCCCAGTATATAACACCATTCTCCTGCCAATGTCGCCGCCAGGAGCATTTTTTGCTCCAGCTGAGCAAGCCATGAGCGGTTGGATTGAGAAGAGCCTTTACTAATCCATCCTCCCACGTGTGGTCGGGGGAGAAAAATAATGTAGTAGACCGACAAAGGTGCCAGATATTCCTAGCCCACAGCGACCCCCACCCCTCTCGTGTGTGCTTACTTAGGTGGCGAGATAGTACCCAGCCCAGGGTGTCTGTCATCCTTGTCCAACCTCCCATGTGTAGTCGGGGAAATAAAACATGCCATTTTGCATGTTTTATTTCTTTAAAAACATGCAATGTGTCCTGTTTTGTAAACACCCCTTTTTTCATAGTAGCCAGCCCAGGGTGTCTGTCGCCCAGGCGGCCTTCTTCTACCACCTTACAATGGGTAATGATGATACTACATTGGCTATACCATTCAGGAGGTTTTCGATGATCATCTTCTATCGAACCACCCGTATCTTTCAACGCTGGTGCTGCAAAAATTCCTGGCGGCGATTTCTGCAGCACAAATATGCCATATATTTGATATATAGATGAAGGAGTTCGCTGCAGCTGGAGCCGACAGGGATTGTTTGCTGACCAGCGAGAGGGGACTTGGTGGGTGTTTGGTAGATTGGTTTATGTTTTTGTCCAGCGGTGAAGGGATAGTGAGGTCTTTATCTTAATTAGAGATTATATAATTATCCTTCAATAAACCATGCTATACTACACCCGGAGGCACTCATGCTGGATGTATCAACACTACCGAAACTCGGCTTGGGGGCCCTGCGGCCTCCCATGAAGGATGACCAGATCGATGTGGAGGAATTTAACAAGATTATCGACCTGGCCATGGCGGAGGGGGTAAATTATTTTGATACCTCCCACCTCTACCACCAGGGGAATTCCGAACGGGCCCTGGGCTTGTCTCTGGTAAAGCGGCACCCCAGGGAGTCCTTCATCCTGGCGACCAAGATTGGGGCCTGGGGCTGCAAGAGCCCGGCGGACATGGAGCGGATCTTTAAGGAGCAGCTCCAGCGGCTGGGGGTGGAATATTTCGACATGTACCTCCTCCAAAGTCTTGAGGAATCCCATATGCATCTATACAACGATATGGACTATGATTTTTGGGGCTTTGGCAGGCGGTTAAAAGAGAAGGGCCTCATAAAGCACTTTGGATTTTCCTTTCATGATACTCCCGAACGGCTGGACGAGCATTTGACCAAGCACCCGGAGGCAGAATTTGTTCAGCTTCAATTAAACTATCTGGATTGGGAAAACCCCATTGTGCAATCCCGGGGCTGTTATGAAGTGGCCCGGCGGCACAAAAAACCCATCATAGTCATGGGGCCCATTAAGGGGGGCATCCTCGCTTCCATGGAGCCCCACATGGAGGCCAAGCTAAAGGCCCAGAGGCCCGATGATTCTATCGCCTCCTGGGCTCTCCGCTTTGTCCTAGGTCTTCCGGGAGTAGCAACCATCCTCAGCGGCATGTCCACGGCGGAACAGCTGGAAGACAATGCGGCCACCGTCAAATATTATCAGCCCTTTAGCGAAAAGGAAGAATTCTACCTGGGGGAAGTTACCACCGAACTATTGGCCTCCCCTACGGTGGCCTGTACGGCCTGTAATTACTGCGTCGCCGATTGCCCGGCCAAAATAAATATTCCCCAGATCATCACCGGGTACAATACGGTGTTGCTCTACGGAGATCATGCCCGGGCCCACTTCTTTTACCGGGGGCTCATGTTAAAGTCCGCCCCCGCCAGCGCCTGTACCAGCTGCGGCACCTGCGAAAAGATCTGCCCCCAGCATGTAAAGGTAATGGAGGTGATGGGGAAGGCGTCGGAGGTCTTTGACGCCAAAGATAAACCGCCCCCGACGACGCCGCGGACGGGTCCTTGAGCTGTTTAATTATATGGTCTAGAATTGTTTCTACTTTATGGGACGGCTGAGCTTATTGGACATAATGGTGAATATATGACTCCTGAACAAAAAGCCCGGGTAGAAATTGACAAACGACTGTCCGCATCGGGGTGGCTGCTACAGGACAAAAATGAGTTTAATCCTGCCGCCGCAACGGGTGTCGCGGTGCGGGAATTTTACACAGACACAGGCCCAGTAGATTACCTTTTATTCGTTGATAGAAAGCCTGTCGGCATGATCGAAGCCAAGAAAGCTGAAGAAGGGCAAAACATTACTACCCACGAAAAGCAGTCTAAGCGGTATATAAAAAGCGGGATCAAATGGGCGGTAAACGGCACAAAAATATGTTTTGCCTACGAAGCAACCAGCGTCATTACCCGTTTTACCGATTATTCCGATGAAAAAGCCCGCTCCCGGGAAGTGTTCTCTTTCCACCGTCCTGAGACTCTGCGTGAATGGCTGGGAGACGATTCAACTCTTCGTAACAGAATGAAAGCATTTCCAAAGTTTGATACCAGAGGTTTCCGAATTTGCCAAACAAAGGCAATCCTTGGGTTAGAAAAATCTTTTGGCGAGAACAGACCCCGCTCTCTTATACAAATGGCTACTGGAGCAGGAAAAACATATGCTGCCATAACCGCCGCTTACCGACTTTTGAAATTTGCCCGTGCCAAAAGGGTACTCTTCCTTGTGGATACCAGGAACCTTGGTATACAAGCAGAGTCCGAATTCAGGGGTTTTTTGCCCAATGATGACCACCGTTTGTTTCCAGAATTGTACGATGTGCACCGTCTTAATTCCCCATCTATTCCTGCTTCTTCGCAGGTCTGTATAAGTACCATTCAACGGATGTACTCCATACTGCGAGGCGAGGAACTGGATGAGAAAAACGAAGAGGAAAACCCCAACGAATTTACAATTACTGGTAATGCCCGAGAAGTTGTCTACAACGAAAAATACCCGCCGGAGTACTTTGACTTTATCATCATAGATGAATGTCACCGCTCAATTTATAACATTTGGCAGCAGGTTCTTGATTACTTTGATGCCTTTCAAATCGGACTGACGGCGACGCCGGACAAACGCACTTTTGGATATTTCCAGGAGAATGTGGTAAGTGAATATTCCCACGAAGAAGCGGTACTTGATAACGTTAACGTAGGGTTTGATACCTTCATAATCGAAACCGAAATTACCAAAAAGGGAGCTACCTTAAAGGCCTTTGGGCAGTCTGTAGAACGGCGTGAACGGCTTACCCGTGCCAGGCGCTGGGAAACCCTTGATGAAGATGTAACGTATGCAAATACTCAGCTCGATCGTGATGTGGTAAATGTTAGCCAAATTCGCACGGTTATCCGTACCTTTAAGGATAAAGTGCTTAGCGAGATTTTCCCCGGCCGCCTTGAAGTTCCCAAGACCCTTATCTTTGCCAAAACAGACAGCCATGCCGATGATATTATTCAAATAGTCAGAAATGAGTTTGGCGAAGGTAACGACTTCTGCCAAAAGATAACTTATAGTGTTAAAAACCCTGAAAAAGGGCTTTCGGATTTTCGTAATAGCTATTATCCCAGGATTGCGGTTACCGTAGATATGATAGCCGCAGGTATAGATGTGAAACCCTTAGAGTGTCTCCTTTTTATGCGAGATGTACGAAGCCAGAGTTACTTTACGCAAATGAAAGGCCGGGGAACCCGGACATTGCTGAAGGATGATCTGCAGAAAGTGACACCCTCTGCTGCGGATAACAAGGCACGCTTTGTGATTGTTGATGCCGTAGGAGTTACCCAGTCATTAAAAACTGATACCCGCCCTCTGGAACGAATGCCAACGGTTTCATTAAAAGATCTTATGATGGGTGTTGTAATGGGCGCCATCGATGAAAACACATTGACGAGCCTTGCCAATCGACTTACCAGGCTGGATAAGCAACTAACCCCAGAAGAACAAACAAAATTGATAGAGGTCACAAAAGGTATTACCTTATCTACCATGGCAAGAAATTTGCTGAACTCCTTTGATGAAGATTTTATTGATTCAAGCGGTGAGACCCAAGAAGAGTTGATAGAAATTGCTGTGTCTCCATTCTTTGACCCCAATTTACGGGAGCATATCGAAGCTGTCCGCAAAGCCCACGACCAGATTATTGACAAAGAGACCCTGGACAAGGTAACGGCTACCGGTTGGAGCGGCGATCAAGAAGCCAAAGCGAATGAGTATATTGCATCATTCCGTAAATTTATCGAAGACAACAAGGACGAAATAACTGCACTGGCCATATTATTTAACGGCACCTGGAAGACCCGGCCTCTTACCCTGGCAATGATAGAGGAAGTACATGAGGCTCTGATCAAGGTAAATATAAGTACAGAGCGGCTTTGGAGTGCATACGGAATTATCCGAAAAGCTGAGGTTAAAGCGGCAGGTCCCTTAAATAAGCTAATTGATATAGTATTACTGTTGCGCTTCGAACTTGGCATCTCTTCAGAACTTACACCATATAGCAACATAGTAAACTTTAACTTTATGAGGTGGACCCTTGCCAAGAACGCCGGGAACATTCATTTTACCGAAGAACAGATGGTATGGCTTCGTATGGTCAAAGACTTCATTGCTGAGTCTATGGCGATAAGCCCTTACGACCTGGATCTAGCCCCTTTTAACCGTCATGGGGGATTGGGCAAGTTTTATGATTTGTTCGGTGATGGGTATGAGGCTTTGCTGGATGAGATGAATCTTGCCTTGGCGGTGTAGGAAAGAAGAAAATGGAACAACGAATTAGCACTAATGAAGGAAAGAGAGGGAACATAGATTGAATTTGCCGGACGGGTGGGTAGTTGCTCCACTGGAATCATTATTAAATTACGAACAGCCAACTCCTTATATTGTCAAATCCACAAATTACAACGCTAATTTTAAGACACCAGTATTGACTGCAGGAAAATCTTTTATCATAGGTTATACTAATGAAACAAACGGGATTTACAAAGATATATTGCCAGTAATAATATTTGATGATTTTACAACAGCCACTCAATTCGTGACGTTTCCATTTAAGGTAAAATCATCTGCAATGAAAATGTTGCAGATAGTTTCACCAGAATTGAATATTAAATACTTATTTTATCGTATGCAATTGATACGGCATAACTCAACTACGCATAAACGATACTGGATTTCTGATTATTCGAATAATGTCATTGAGCTTCCGCCCCTCGCCGAACAGCACCGCATAGTCACCCAAATCGATGCGCTGTTCTCTAAGCTGGACAAGGGCGTGGAAACCTTACAAACCATACAGCAGCAACTGCGGACATATAGGCAGGCGGTGTTGAAGTGGGCGTTTGACGACACTGCTGTGAATACACCTACAAGTCCTCTTTATCAGATATGCTCTCATATTGTTGACTGTCCTCATTCTACACCAAAATGGGTAAATAGTGGAAAACTTTGTTTAAGGACTACCAATTTTCGCAAAGGATATTTAGACTTATCAGAGAAAAACTATGTTTCTGCCGTTACTTTCAACGAGCGCACCCAACGCTTGAAACCTCAAAAAAACGATGTACTATATAGCCGCGAAGGTGCAATTTTAGGACTTGCCTGTTTAGTACCTGGAAATGTTGAGCTGTGTATGGGCCAACGAATGATGTTAATGCGTACAAATTCAATGGTTCTCCCGAAATTTTTGATGCATTACCTTAATTCGCCAAATATAGAAATGATTGTGAAAAAGAAAACAGGAGGAACAGCCTCACCACATATAAATGTTGGAGATGTAAAGTTGTTTGAAATCCCAGTACCAACAATTAATGAGCAATCCGATATTATCACAACCATAGAATCCCGCTTGTCCGTCTGCGATAAACTGGAGCAAATCGTAGACGAAAACCTCGCAAAAGCGGCGGCCTTACGGCAGAGCATACTCAAGAAAGCATTCGAAGGAAAACTTGTACCCCAGGATCCAAGCGACGAACCTGCTGATAAACTGCTTGAACGTATAAGACAAGAGAAAAGGTCAACGAATTACGCGAATAATACGAATAAGAGGAGAAAGCAAAGGTGAATATCCCGTATCAAAATCCCATTCGTGCTAATTCGTTTAATTCGTTGATAGAAAAAGGAGCTTCAAATGCCTGACAATAAAAAGTCTTTAATCCCTCAAAAAACAACCGTAACCAAACAAGACAAAGTATTCTTTGCAGAAATCGCTGCGATTTTACAAGAAGCGCGTCTTACTGCTTATAAAACTGTTAATACCATATTGGTACAAACAAACTGGCATATCGGGAAGCGTATAGTTGAACAGGAACAAAAAGGCAAAAGCCGCGCCGATTATGGCGATTATCTAATAGTAAACTTATCCCGCTATTTGACTGGTACTTTAGGTAAGGGTTTTTCAGAGGCAAATCTTAGGAATTTCAGGCAGTTTTACCTCTGTTTTCCCAAGGGCCTTCAATTCGCTAGACGCCGTCTAGCGAATCCGGAAAATCTTTCATGGTCACACTGGTGTGCGATTATGCGTATTGAAGATGATACCGAGCGTACTTATTATATAACAGAGACAAGCGAACAAAATTGGAATGTTAAATTACTTGAACGTAATATAAGAAGCGGTTATTATCGCAGACTGCTTTCGTCACCAAAAAAAGTGATTACAAAATCTAAAGAAAAAAAAGATAATATAACTGATTTTATCAAAGATCCTTATATACTTGAATTCCTCGATTTACCGGAAGATATGACAGGTAAAGAAACTGAACTAGAAAGAGCTATCATAAATAATTTACAGAGCTTTTTACTTGAACTGGGCAAAGGTTTTTCTTTTGTTGCCCGGCAATTACGGATTAGTACCGAAACATCACATTTTTATATTGACCTTGTGTTTTATAACTATCTACTGAAATGTTTTGTCATCATTGATTTAAAGACAACAAAACTCAGCCCCCAGGATATTGGTCAGATGGACATGTATGTCCGTATGTTTGATGCATTAAAACGAGGACAAGACGACAACCCAACCCTGGGAATAATCCTTTGTGCCGAGAAAGATGAAACAATAGTAAAATATTCTGTCTTAAAAGAAAACAAGCAAATTTTTGCATCAAAGTATAAAACCATTCTACCGACCGAAAAACAACTTGCTGCTATGATAGACAAGAGTAATGCAAGACTGCTGTTAGGTAATAGCAAAGGAACTACAAATGGCTGACAACAATACATCAGCAATCACCCAAAAGGTATGGAGTCTCTGCGGTGTTTTATATGACGATGGCGTAAGTTATGGAGACTACCTAGAGCAGATCACGTATCTCATTTTTCTCAAAATGGCTGACGAATATACCAAAGCTCCTTACAAGCGAAATTTCGGTATTCCCGAAACGTATTCATGGAGCAAGCTTGAGTCCCTTGCCGGTGCGGAACTTGAAACACGGTACAATAAGATGCTGACAGAGTTGGGTAAGAAAAGCGGAACACTTGGCCGTATTTTCGCCAAAGCGCAGAACAAAATTAGCAACCCCGCCTATCTTAAGCGCATTGTTACCATGATTGGAGCGGAGCAATGGGTGTCCATGTCTTCCGATGTAAAGGGTGATATTTACGAGGGTTTATTGGAAAAGAACGCAGCCGACACAAAGAGCGGTGCGGGTCAATATTTTACTCCCCGGGCACTCATTAAGACTATGGTGGAATGCCTGCGCCCTGAGCCTGGGAAAACCATAGTAGACCCCGCCTGTGGAACCGGAGGTTTTTTCCTTGCAGCCTATGACTATCTGACTGATCCAAATCGGTTTAAGCTCACTCGCAAGCAACGGGAATTTTTAAAAAACAACACCTTTCGAGGCTGGGAGATCGTACAGAATACTTACCGCCTGTGTATAATGAACCTGTTCCTGCATAACATAGGTGAAATTGACGGTGAGCCGCCTGTCACCCGCAATGATGCACTCCTTACCGACCCCGGAGAAAGGTTTGACTTTGTATTAACCAATCCTCCCTTCGGTAAAAAGAGTGCCATGACCTTTACCAACGAAGACGGAGAACAGGAAACCGAAGATCTGGTTTACAATAGGCAGGACTTTTGGGCAACTGGGTCAAACAAGCAATTAAATTTTGTCCAGCATATTCACACACTATTAAATTCCACAGGAAAAGCCGCAGTTGTTGTACCTGATAACGTATTGTTTGAAGGTGGCGCAGGTGAAACTGTGAGGAAGAAGCTTCTTGAGACTACTGATCTCCATACCATACTCCGCCTGCCTACGGGGGTATTCTATAAACAGGGTGTAAAAGCGAATGTCATCTTCTTTGATAATCGCCCGGCAAGCCCTGATGTACAAACCAAAGAGCTGTGGATTTACGATTTTCGCACCAATGTGCATTTTACCTTGAAGCAGAACTCAATGAAATTTGAGGACTTAAAGGATTTTATCGCCTGTTATAACCCCGACAATCGCCACAAACGCCGCGAGACTTACAATGACACAAATCCCGATGGCCGTTTTCGACAATTTACGTATGAGCAGATAAAAGAAAGGGATAAAACCAGTCTTGATATATTTTGGATCAAAGACAAGTCTTTAGCTGATCTTGATAGTTTACCTGACCCGGATGTTTTGACGGGTGAAATAATAGACAATCTAGAAACGGCTATAGAAAGTTTTCGAGAAATTATGACGGAACTGGGAGAGTAATTATTTAAACAGCCCCAGGGCCTTGATGACCCCAGGGTGGTTATATTCTAAACACCCGTCTCCTACTCGACCAGGCCCGTTTCCCTCATATTGAAGATTCCCAACTGCATGGATTCTTCCCAGCTGAGGTTGTTCATCCGGTCCTGTTCGGAGATGATCCAGTCCTGGCCTATTTCCAGGGCCTTTCGGAAGATCCCCGGCAGGTCTAGCTTTCCGGTGCCCAGGGCGGTAAAGCCAAAGTTCTTCACCCGTTCTTCGTCCTGCATGTACCGGGGGCTTATGGGGTCAAGCATGTCCTTGCAATGGAGCAGGGCTATGCGGTCCTTCACCTTTTCCATGTAGGTGACCGGGTCCAGCCCTGCCGAGTAGACCCAGCCCACGTCCAGTTTAAAACAGAGCCGGGGGTCTATGAGGACCAGGTAGTAGTCCATCACCGAGATGCCCTTAAAGACGGTGGTAAATTCCTGGTAGTGGTTGTGATACATGGGGATGAGCCCTTCGTCGGCCAGGAGCTTGACGGTCTTGTTCAGGTCATCGATGTCCTGCATCATCTCATCGTAGGTGCCAACGTCTCCGTATATCTTGGTGCGGAAGGAGCGGATCACCTGGGTCCAGCGGAGGTTCACCTTCTTTACTCCATAAAGGTTGGCCTTTTCGACCACGGCCTTGAGGTTCGCGGGGTCCTTATGGAACTCCCCGTGGGTGCTGCCTATGCCGGTGCAGAGGCTCTCCAGGCCCAGGTCCCTATAGCGTTTGAGGTTCTCTTTGAGGTCTCCGGGGAACATGCTTAGGTCACCGTCCATGGCCTTAAAGCCCATCTTGGCGTACTTCTCTAAATAGGGCCAGGGGTCGTGGTTGGGGTTTACCCGGTCCCGGTAGCCTATCCATGCGGGTTTCAACTTTTTCATAATCCCTCCTTAAATACATACCCTTCTTGTGCTAGAGTTACCCGAATGTTCTTGCCGGGTGGCTCTCTCTTACTAGTGTATATCACATATGGAGGAAAAAGAAGTGGCGCAATTATTTTTCAAAGAGGAAGGGCGGCTTGTCTACCGCTACGATGCCGAGAAGGTGTGGATAGAGCCCTGGGGTCCCAACAGCCTTCGGGTCCGCTCCACCAAGATGGCTCAGATGCCCGAAGAAGCCTGGGCCCTTCTGCCTCCCAAGGCCACTGCCGTCCAGATAGATATACAGGAGGCCGAGGCATCCATCACCAACGGCAAGATCAAGCTGACCATGAGCCGGGCGGGGAAGATCATCATCTACAACCAAAAGGGGGAGAAGATCCTGGAGGAGTTTATCCGGAACCGCCGGGATTCCCACGCAGATTATTGCTCGGCCCTGGACATAGAGAACCGGGATTTTAAGCCCATCATAGGAGGGGACTACCAGCTTTGCCTGCGGCTGGAATCCCTGAGCCCCCATGAAAGGATCTACGGCATGGGGCAGTACCAGATGCCCCACCTCAACCTCAAGGGCTGTACCCTGGAACTGGCCCAGCGGAACTCCCAGGCGACGGTGCCCTTCATGGTGTCCAGCCTGGGCTATGGGTTTCTATGGAACAACCCCGCGGTGGGCCGGGTGGTCTTTGGCAAGAACATGAGCACCTGGGAAGCCGAGAGCAGCACCAAGATGGATTACTGGATCTGTGCCGGAGACAGCCCCGCGGAGATTGAGGAGGCCTACGCCGAAGCTACCGGCAAGGTTCCCATGATGAGCGAGACGGCCATGGGCTTTTGGCAGTGCAAGCTCCGCTACCGTAACCAGGAGGAACTTTTGGCGGTAGCCCGGGAGTACAAGAGGCTGGGCATCCCCCTGTCGGTGATAGTGGTAGACTTTTTCCACTGGCCCTACCAGGGGGACTGGCGCTTTGATGAACGCTACTGGCCAGACCCCGAAGGGATGATCAGTGAACTTAAAGCCATGGGGATAGAGCTCATGGTGTCGGTCTGGCCCACGGTGGACCGCCGCAGCGAGAACTTTGAAGAGATGCTGGAGCGGGGCCTTTTGATCCGCACCGAGAGGGGCTACCGGATCAGTATGGACTTCCAGGGGAACACCCTCCACTTTGATGCCACCAACCCCGAGGCCCGGTCCTATGTTTGGGAGAAGATCAAGGGGAACTACTACGACAAGGGGGTCAGGATTTTCTGGCTCGACGAGGCGGAGCCGGAGTACACGGTCTATGACTTTGAACAGTACCGCTACCACCTGGGGCCCAATGTGCAAATCGGAAACATCTTTCCCCTCCTTTATACCAAGGCCTTCTACGATGGCATGGAGGGGGAGGGACAGAAGAACATCCTTAACCTTTTGCGTTGTGCCTGGGCGGGGAGCCAGAGGTACGGGGCCCTGGTCTGGTCCGGGGACATCCATTCCAGCTTTTCCAGCATGAGGAACCAGCTCTGTGCGGGCCTCAACATGGCCATGGCGGGCATCCCCTGGTGGACCACCGACATAGGGGGCTTTCATGGGGGGGACATAGGGAGCCCTGCCTTTAAGGAGCTCCTGGTCCGCTGGTTCCAGTGGGGCTGCTTCTGCCCCGTCATGCGGCTCCACGGTTTTAGGGAACCCACCGAGTACCAGCTTCTGGGGGTAGCCCAGGATCTAAGCACCCTCACCGGGGCGGACAACGAGATCTGGTCCTATGGGCCGGAGATCTTCGAGATCTGCAAAACCTATATCCTCCTGCGGGAGAAGCTCCGCCCCTATATCACCGAGCAGATGAAGGCCGCCCACGAAAAGGGAAGCCCGGTAATGCGGCCCCTCTTTTACGACTTCCCCCAAGACCCCCGATCCTGGGAGATAGAAGACCAGTATATGTTCGGCCCCAGCCTCCTGGTGGCCCCGGTGCTCTGCGAGGGCGCAAGGGAAAGGGAACTCTACCTCCCCCCAGGGGACTGGACCTGCTTCTGGTCCGGGGCCCGATACGAAGGAGGCAGAGTGCATACCGTCCCGGCACCCCTGGAGCAGATCCCGGTTTTTTCCCGGGATGGAGCCAAGGATGCTGATAAAAAAGATGAGCTATTTGGATTGTGGATTAACAGAGAAGAAACTGCCGACGTAAATTCGTTTGTCCGAAAAATGAGAAGAGGAAGAACCTATGCTCATTGATTCTGATATTTTAATTATACAGAAATTTCAACTAAAATGAAGATGAATAAAACTTCCTTCCCCCTAATTAAAATCATCTCATTTTACCGGCCCTACAGGCTGCTCTTTATGGGGGTCCTCGCCTGTGCGGCTGTCACTGTCCTGGCTGGCCTGGCCCTGCCCCTCTGCATCCGCTACATCACCGTGGAGGTTCTGGCTGTAGGACCTGCCGAAGCGGTTCCCCTAATATTTAGGACCCTCCTCCTCATGCTGGCCCTGATCATGGTCCAGGTATTAAGCGGGCTGTTCTACGATTATAAGGGCCACGCCGTGGGGGCCAGGATGGAGCGGGATATGCGGCAGGTCCTCTTTGAACACTGCCAGAGGCTCCCCTTAAGCTTCTTTGACCGGGAAAAGACCGGTTCCCTTATGTCCCGGATTACCATGGATCTTCTTAACCTGGCGGAGTTCTGCCACCATGGGCCGGAAAACCTTCTTATCTTTCTGGCTAGTTTTGTCGGGGCCTTTATCGTCCTCTTTCGTATAGAGCCCCGGCTTACCCTGGTGGTTTTTGCCCTCCTTCCCCTGATGGTGCTCTACACCGCCTTCTTCCAGGGCCGGCTGAGGCGGGCCTACAGGGAGAACCGGGAAAAGATCGCCGACCTTAGTGCGGACCTGGAAGACACCCTCTCGGGGGTCAGGGTGGTTAAATCCTTCGGCAATGAGGAAATGGAAGACAGAAAATTTTCCGGGGCCAACGAGGAGTTTTGCCGGGGCCGGATTAACATTTACCGGAACGAAGCTTATTACTACTCGGTGATGGAGTTCTTCCTCTCGCCCCTGATTACCGTTGCCGTGGTGGCCGCCGGGGGGCTCCTTATTTCCCGGGCTACCCTAAGCCCGGCGGACCTCATTGTCTTTCTCCTCTATATAGGCTACCTCACCGCCCCTCTGCGTAACTTTGCCCAGTGGGTGGGGCTGTACCAGGATGCCATGGCGGGGTTCGGCCGGTTTAGGGAGATCATGGAACGAACAAGAGAAGAGCCCGACTCCCTGGGAGCTCCGCAGGCATGGGCCGCCCATACACCCATCCGGGGCAAGCTGGAATTTGTGAATGTCAGTTTCCGCTACGGCGAAAACCTCGAAAATGTGATCGAGGACTTCAATCTTTCTATTGAGCCCGGTGAATCGGTGGCCCTGGTGGGATCTTCAGGGATTGGTAAGACCACCCTCTGTTCCCTTATCCCCCGGTTCTACGCCCCCACGGCGGGGCAGATCCTTCTGGATGGCTATGATATAGCCGGCATGGATCTGGCTTTTCTTAGGCAGAACATAGGATTGGTAGCCCAGGAGGTCTATCTTTTTAACGGAACGGTTTTGGAAAATATTCGATATGGCCGGCCCGGGGCCTCCCTGGAAGAGGTGATGGAGGCGGCCCGGCGGGCCAATGCCCATGACTTTATCAAAAGCCTCCCCCAGGGCTATGACAGCCCCATAGGCCAGCGGGGTATCCGCCTTTCGGGGGGTCAGCGGCAGCGGCTCTCCATAGCCCGGGTTTTTCTTAAAGACCCGCCGGTGCTGATCCTCGACGAGGCCACCAGCTCCCTGGACTACGAAAGCGAAGCTCTCATACACCAGGCCCTGGAAAAGTTTATGAAGGAGAGGACCACCCTCATCGTAAGCCACCGGGACTCAAGCATACAGCGGGCCGGGCGAATTATCGCTCTGGGGGACTCCCCCTAGGCCTGGGCTTTGGCTCCCTTTTGCTTCCCGTGCCAGACTAAACAAGCTATGGCCGAAACAAACATCAAGGCCCCCATGATGATAAGACCCACCGAGAAGCCCTGGGCGTCGCCTATGCCCCCTATGATGGGGGGGCCCAGGGTCTGACCCACGTCCATGAGGGTGCTCATCATTCCCAGAGAGGCCCCCAGGGCGCCTATGGAGGCCACATCGGCGGCCAGGGCGTTGGAGGCGGCGGTGGTAAGGGCAAAGCCCAGGCCGTAGAGAATGATCACCGGGGCCAGGACCAGGACCGAGCGGGTAAAGACCAGGGAGAAAAAGGAGAGGGAGCAGATCAGAAGGCCCACCACCATCATGGGGAGCCGGCCCATCTTGTCGGAGGCCCGGCCAAAGAAGGGCTTAAGGACGATGACCCCCACCAGCTGTATGGTCAGAAGGGTGCCGATGAGCCCCGGGGACATGTCCAGTTCGCTGGCGTAGAGGGGGAAGATCATCTCAAAGGCCCCATAGGCAAAGTAGATTGAGGCGCTTAAGACCCCAACAAAGAGGAGGGGCCCATAGCTAAGGATGCCCCAGAGTTTTTTCATGAAGCCCGTTTTATCTTCATCGCTCTTGTGGAACCGGGCGGCGGCGGCGGACTTGTCTTCCTCCTCAGGGGGTTTGCGGAAAAACCAGAGGGCCGCCAGAAGGGCCAGGGACCCGGCCACGGCGGCGATGAGGTAGACGCTGGAGGGGCCCCCGAGGCCGTAGGCGTTTCCCCCCACGGTGGGGGCCAGGGCCCGGCCTACCATGGTGGCGGAGGAGTATATCGATAAGTTCTGGCCCGTGTTCTTCCCGCTAAAGGCAGCAATGGCGGCCATGGCCACGGGCCCAAAGGCGGCGGTGGCAAAGCCATGGTAGAAGCGGACAGCCCCAAGCTGGACCGGGTTGGTCACCAGAAGGTAGATGAAGGGAGCGCTGGCAAAGACCAGGAGGGACCCGATAAGGATACGCTTATAGCCGTAGCGGTCCGCCAGGTAGCCCGCCAGATAACTGATGAGGATCCCCGGGATGGTAGACATGGATGCAATGATACCAATCTGGGCATTGGTGGCCCCCAACTGGGCGGCAAAGAGGGGCAAAATGGGCGATTTTGATATGGTGGAGCTAAAAATGGCCAGGGCTCCGCAGAAACCTACCATTAAGAGCATAGGGACGTTTATAGAAGCTTTCATAGGGGAATCTCCTTATACTCCCCATAATAAACGTTAATTTTCGGTTTGACAATCCATGTTATCCTGGCTTCTCCTTTCCTTGACATCGATTTTTCGAGGTTTTATACTTATATATAGAACATAATGAAGAAATCCTTAGCCCCTTCCCCTGGGCGGTTTCGGGGAATGGCCGTACTTCTCCTCATGTGCATGGTCTTTAGTGCCTGCGATGTCCTTTTTATGGACCTGGCGACTAAGGACCCCTTTGAGGGGGGCTGGGATTCTACCGGTGACCAGGGCGGGGGAGGAAGCGGCGGGGGCAGTACCCCCATGGCGACGGTGATCTTTGATCCCGGTAACATTTCTCTCCCCATTCCAAGAGAATCGGTGACCGTACCTGTAAACACGACCATACATAACAGTCATATGCCCCTATGGTATAGAGATATAGCAGATCCCTACTTCCTGGGCTGGTACACCGAAGCGGACAGCACCGATGAACCCTTTGACAGCCGTATCCCCGTCCTGAAAGATATGACCGTCTATGCCCACTGGATTGAAGATACTGGCCAGGGCTCGGTTGAATTTAACCACAATGGGGGGCATCAATCGTCCTATCCCAGCCGGGTCCCCCTGGATGGGGATGGCAAGCTTGCCCGGATCCCCGCCCCCCCGGAACGGCATGGCTGGATCTTCTATGGCTGGTATACCCAGGAGGGGGGGCCCACTGGGGGCGGCGACCTGGTCATCCATACCACCGAACTTGATAGCTCAATAGACACCCTCCATGCCCACTGGATAGCCATACCCCATGCGGTGACCTATGACCTGGCCGGGGGGACCGGGGTCTACCCCCTGCAGGTGATCCTGGAGCCGGACAGTAACTACGAATGGAGGGTAAGTCCTCCCACAGTTCCCACCCGGACCGGATACAACTTTGTCCATTGGGCCCGGGTAAACGTAAAGGATGATAATTCCACCGGCGACCGCTGGGATTTTCCGACCGAAGTGGTGGAGGACCACCTTACCCTGAGGGCCGTCTGGGCACCCCGGGTCTACCAGCTAAGGTATCACCCCAATGGGGGCAATCCTGCTTCCTCTGTGGAAATTCTAAACATTCAGTTTGATGAACCCCCGGCCATCCTGGCGCCGAATGATAGCTCTTTAGGTTTCTATCACAGCAACACGAGTTATGGGTTTCTTAACTGGAACAGCCAGCAAGGCGGCAACCAGGGGACAACCCGATTCTACCCGGGTCAGAGCCTGGCTTTGATCTCCCGCTGGGGGGAGGAGCCATTGGGACATACCTATGTGCTCTATGCCCAGTGGGGGGAGGCCGGTTCGGCCTTCAGCGATGTTTCGGTCTACTTTAACCTGAACGGGGGTTCCATGGCCTCAGGCGATCCCCACCCCGCTGAGCTGGACGGCAGGGACCCCACCCAGGGGATTCCTAAGCCCCCCGATGATCCCCAGCGGACGGGCTACGATTTCATGGGCTGGTACAGGATCCATAACCCGGATTTTCCTAATACCTCAGTATTAAATAACCAGGCCTGGAAGTTTGATAATGACCCCAGCCCCGATGCGGCGGGGATGAACCGGACCCTCTTTGCGGGCTGGAAGATCCGGGAGTACAGCCTTAGCTATGATGCCAATGCGGGGACCGGTGAAACAGTCACCATGCCGGACCCCCATGCAAACATAGCCTACGACGAGGGTGATGTGATCAAGGGCCTGGATGACAATGCCCGGCCGGGCTGGCGCTTCCTTGGCTGGAACACCGCCGCCAATGGTTCAGGTCAGAGTATATACCCGGGGCAGAACATGAGCGCCCTTGAGGCCTGGGGCGGATCAAACACGGCTCCCCTGGTCCTCTTTGCCCAGTGGGAAACCCTGACCTATACGGTGAGCTACTATTCCACTGGGGGTACGGCGGTGGCGGCCGCAGAGGGACAGAGCCATGGGAGCATCCTTAGCGCTCCCGGTCCGGTCCCTGAAAGGACGGGCTATACCTTCGATGGCTGGCATACTTTGAATGGGACCGAAGACGATGAATGGGGGGTTCAGTGGGTCTTTGGGTCCGCCGATCCCCAATGGGCGGTCACCGAATCCTTCACCCTCTTTGCCCGGTGGGAAGCCCGGCTCTATACCCTCCACTACGACCTAAACGGCGGCTCCGGGACGGTACCCGCCAGCAAGGTGGACATTCAATACAACACCTTTGTGGACCTGGCACCCAGTGATGGGATCTATAAGCTGGGCCATGTCTTTACGGGCTGGAATACCGCCTCCGATGGTTCGGGGATTCCCTTCCTGGGGGGGCAAGAGCAGGTCCGCTTTAGGGACCACCTGACTAACCAGCCATTTAGCACCCTTTATGCTCAGTGGGCTGAAGTCCATCAGGTGACCGTGGAATTTGACACCCTGGGGGGGAACCATGTACCCTACCGCTACGTGAGCGAAGACGGGGGCATTACCGAACCCCCCGAACCCAGTCTGGTACTTTTTTCCTTTGAGGGCTGGTACACCGATACTAGCTTTGAGACGAAATTTGAATTCGAGAAAAGGGACAGCGCGGGGGAACTTACCAATCCCGGTGCCTTTACCAAAGTAGAAGGTAATATCACCCTCGTTGCCTTGTGGCTGGCGAGCAGCGGGGACGGCAGATTAACCATAACCTTCCATGCCAACGGCGGTGAATTCGACGACGGGTCGGCGAAGTTTACCGAGCGGAGATTCCTGGGCCAGACAGTAAGGGCCCCGGATGATCCCGAAAAGGACCCGGAAGAATTTAATGGCTGGTTTCACATCACTGGCCCTGTCATAACTGAAATTATTCCTCATAACGATAGCCGGTTTACCGACAATACCCCCTACGACTTTAATGAAGTGGTTCGAAGTGATATGAACCTCTATGCCCGCTGGGTCAATATGGCAGGCTACTTCGGCTATGGCACCGTGGAAAGCCCCTTCCTGGTGCGCAGCGTGGCGGATCTCCAGCTGGTTGGTTCGGGGGATCCCCATCCGGAATACCTCAGCGGCCCCGACTGGGACCTGGATTCTCATTACCGGCAGTTGAATGACCTGCCCGAGAACGGTAGCTCCATGCCCCCAGGAGACGAGTACAGCCCCATAGGCACTAGCGCTTCCAGCAGTTTTACCGGTGTCTACGACGGCAACGGTTATACCATCAAGGGCCTTACTATCAGCAGGGCGGCCCCCTATGCTGGTCTTTTTGGATACATAGGCTCCGGGGGGCTGGTGAAGGACCTGGGTCTTGAGGAGGTAACTATCCTTAATACCGGGGCCTATACCGGAGCCCTGGCGGGCCGAAATGATGGCACCATTACAAACAGTTATGCCAACAAGGGAACAGTTGAAGGCAGCTCCTATGTGGGCGGCCTGGTGGGTTATAACGGCGGCAGTTCTAGCCAAGGCATAAAAGAAAGCTATGTCATATTGGATGAGATAACCGCTACAGGGGGCACCGTCGGCGGCCTGGCGGGCTTTAATGATCTTGGCTCCCTTATAGAAAACACCTATGCTGCGGCGGACATCATGAGCGGCACAAGCCCCCTGGGCGGCCTGGTGGGAGTAAACCAAGGCGTTGTACGGTACAGCTATGCTACAGCGGAGCTAGATATTACAGGCGGCACTAGCAATAATGGCGGCCTGGTGGGCAGTAACATCAATGGAACTCTTCAAAACAGCGTGGCCCTTAGCCCCAGGGGAAAAACAAGCACTACCAGTATTCCATTTTATCGCTTAGGCGCTAACTCAGGCGGTTCCTTATCGAACCTCTTCGCCCGGAACATGGCCATTAATGATTCCTTTAGTTATTTTGGCAAGCAGTTTGCCGACACCACCCCCACGGGCCAGCACGGCTCTTCGATAGTATCTGTGGACGCAGCGGACTGGCTCAGCATAGAAGCCCATCTGGGGGCGATGACCGAGGCCTGGTGGGCTTCCAGCACGGGGTTGAATTTTAGTATCTCCAGTTCTGCCAACGGCCCTTCGATCTGGGTCTACCATGGCGGGAATGCGGCTAGTCACCGCCTCCCCACTTTACGCAACACCGGGGGCAGCCAGAACCCAAAAATGCTGGAAATAAGCAATCTGACGGACCTCTTACCCCAGGGGGAAGGGACAGAGACAAGCCCCTTCCTGGTGCGGAACGCGGAGGAACTGCAGATGGTCGGCGGGGGAACTGGAAACCCCAGCCCGGCCTACCGCCACTGGGCCCTGGACAAGCATTACCGGCAAACCGCCAACATCACCCTGCCTGCCCTGGTTGGCAGCGAAACCAGTAACTTCACTCCCATAGGAACGAGCGGTGCAGAAAATACGTTTACCGGCTCTTATAATGGGGATGTCTATTCTATATCCAACCTTATCATTAATATCAGCGGCAATAATTATGTGGGCCTATTCGGCCATATAAGCGGCGCAACATTACGTAACATCACCCTGGTGGATGTTGATGTTACCGGGCGTCTCTATGTAGGGTCATTAGTAGGATATGCCGCTGCCTCGCCTACCATAGAAAACTGTGAGGCCTCGGGAAAAGTCACCCATTACGGAACTGAAACTAGTAGTGCTACCGGCGGGCTAGTAGGGTGTCTATTGGGGGGTACCATAAGAAACAGCCATACCAACGTAACTGTAACGAGCCAATTTAATCGAGTCGGCGGGCTCGTAGGTGTAGCAAATACCTCTACCCAGGGGGATATCTTAATTATTAACTCATCGGCAAATGGTAATGTTACAGGGATTGATAGAGTTGGTGGTCTTGTCGGCGAGAATAGGAATACTAATACTCAAGGTGCTTCAAATCCTAATATTTATGGAATAACCATTGAAAACTCTTTTGCCGAAGGCAATGTTAGTGGAACCAATTTTGTAGGGGGTCTTATAGGGGGGCATTATGAAACTCCTAACCTAACTGCACGCGATCCAAGTCTGATATACGACATCGTTTTAAGGAATACCTATGCCACAGGCGTAGTCCGAGGGGTAGACAATGTCGGCGGTCTTGCGGGCAATAACAGGGGGCAAATTTACGACTCCTGGGCAGAGGGTGCTGTCATCGCTACAGGGGATAATGTCGGCGGTCTTGTGGGATATAATGATAGCCGCTGGTCGGATGAACAAAATGCAGCTTTGATACGGAACAGCTATGCTATAGGTAATGTTAAAGGAAACCAAAATGTCGGGGGTCTTGTAGGCAGCACTATACTCGATACTATTGCAGACTATCCTAGCCTAATTGAAAGATCATACGCTACAGGTGATGTAGAGGGAACCAGCCGTGTAGGCGGACTAGCGGGTTATCATAGTGGTGAAATTCGGGCTGCTTACGCTTCCGGCAGTGTTAAAGCTTCCGGCGACTATGCGGGTGGACTTGTGGGATATCATTCTCGAGGTCGTATTGAAAACAGTTACGCCATAGGTGATGTTACCGGTGACGCTAATGTAGGCGGTATTGCCGGTTATGCTTTTAATGGTGCCATACAGTATACATATGCCACCGGAATAGTCACCGGAAATGATTATATCGGCGGTATTGTGGGAAATCATGGTGTCGCATCCACCACAACACAATCAAGTGTTGCCCTTAACCCAAGTATATCAAGAATAGCATCATCAACATCACTAAATGTTAGGCGTGTAAAGGGAAATAACCCCTCCAATGCTGGGCTTAGTTTCAATTTTGCCCGGGGAGATATGCTTGTAAACGGAACGCCTCCAAGTGGGACCTATACTCACACCCAGCAACAAGGCGAGAGCATAGACCAAGCAAAGTGGACTGACAGGCAATGGTGGGTTACTGCTACTTCCGCTAACCCCCGCGGCCCGGGCTTTAACGGAACAGGCCATGCCAATGTCTGGAATTTCGACAACCTTGGCGGAACCAGCCGCAGTTTGCCCACCCTGAACGACATGCCGGGGCAGACCGCCCATCCCCAGGATCCGAGGATTAGGGATTGATATGAAACGATCAAGCCCTCCCCCGGGGCGGTTTCGGGGTATGGCCATCCTCCTCCTCCTTTGCATGGTCTTTAGTGCCTGTGATGTCCTCTTTCTGGACTTGGCTGCCAAGGACCCCTTTGAGGCGGGCTGGGATTCCCTGCCAGGGGGCTCCGGTTCAGGCTTTTCTGCCCGGGTGACGGTGACCTTTGATCCAAACCATACTGATCCCCGCCTATCCAGTTACCTGGATTCTGTCACGGTGCCCATCAATTCTACCTTGCAAGCTAGTTCCTTGCCCCGCTGGTACCAGAAGCTAGATGAGGACCACAATTGGACTAACCCCCATTTCCTCGGCTGGAACACCAAAAAGGATGGAACCGGGGATCCTTTTGACTACCGGACCCCAGTCTTGGAAGATATGACCGTCTACGCCCACTGGGTCGAAGATTCCGGGGAGGGCTATGTAGAGTTTAAGAACGATGAGGGGCATCAGCTGTCCTATCCCAGCAAAGTTCCCCTTGATGGGGATAGAAAACTGGTCCTGCTCCCCGCACCTCCGGAACGGCATGGCTGGATCTTCTATGGCTGGTATACCCAACCTGACGGCAAGGGGCAGATAGTCACCCACATCACCGAGCTTGATGGCTCGATAGATACCCTCTATGCCCACTGGATAGCCGTGCCCCATGCGGTGACCTATGACCTGGACGGGGGGACCATGCCGGAGACTTTCCGCCTTCAGCAGATCCTGGAGCCGGACCATAACTACGAATGGAAGGTTACCGAGCCCTCTACAGAACCCACCCGGACTGGGTACAACTTTGTCCACTGGGCCCGGGTGGACGAGCAGGGCGGCTCCGGAGATCGCTGGGACTTTCTCAATGAGCATGTGGAGGATCACCTTACCCTTAGGGCCGTCTGGAACACCCGGGTCTACCAGCTTGGGTATTATCCCAATGGGGGCAGCCCCGCCTCTCCTGTTACTATTCAAAGCATCCGATATGATGATCCCCCGGACCTGCTGACACCCGGGGACCTGGATTTTAGCCATAGTACCCTGAGCTTCCTCAATTGGAACAACCAGCCAGACGACAACCAGTGGGCAACTCGATTTCACCCGGGCCAGAGCCTGGCCCTGATCCCCCGCTGGGGAGATGAGCTATCGGGACATTTGTATGAGCTCTATGCCCATTGGGGTGATGCGAGTTCAGGGGCTACGGGAGTTTCGGTTTACTTTAACCTGAATGGGGGTTCCATGGCGGAAGGCCAGAACCACCCCGCGGCCCTGAACAATAGGGACCCCGACCAGGGGATTCCCCGGCCCCCCAATGATCCCCAACGGAGGGGCTACGACTTTAAGGGCTGGTACAGGATCCATAACCCAGATTTTTCGGACCACACAAATCCAGATAACCAGGCCTGGCTGTTTAATGATGACCCCACCCCCGAAGTGGTGGGGATGAACCGGACCCTCTTTGCGGGCTGGGAGATCCGGGAATACAGCCTTAGCTATGATGCCAATGCGGGGACCGATACGGTCACCCCGCCTACCGCCCATACAGACATACCCTACGACCAAGCTGAGATGATCAAGGGCCCTGACGAAAATGCCCGGCCGGGCTGGCGCTTCCTTCGCTGGAACACCGCCGCAGATGGTTCGGGCCAGAACATCTATGCGGGGCAGAACATGAGCGCCCTTGATACCTGGGGCGGAGCCGTAACTGACCTGGTCCTCTATGCCCAGTGGGAAACCTTGACCTATACGGTGAGCTACTATTCCACCGGGGGTACAGCGGTAGCGGCCCGGCCAAATATACCCCATGACGGAGTAATCGAAGCGGAGCCTCAACCCACCAGGACGGGTTATACCTTCGATGGCTGGCATACCAAAAATGGGACTGCCGATGATGACTGGGAAGACCCGTGGGTCTTTGGCCCCAGCGGAACCGGAACTCCGGTTACTGGGTCCATCACCCTCTTTGCCCGGTGGAATCCCCGGCTCTATACCCTCCATTACGACCTAAACGGAGGCTCCGGCACAGTGCCCGACAGCAAGGTGAATATTCAATACAATACCTTTGTGGACATAGCACCCAGCGATGGGATCTACTGGCTGGGCTTTGTCTTTACGGGCTGGAATACCGAAAAAGACGGCTCTGGAGTTCCCTTCCTGGGGGGTCAGAAGGATGTCCGCTTTAGGGACCACCTGACCAATGAGCCCTATAGCACCCTCTATGCCCAATGGACCGAAGCCCGGCGGCTAACCGTGGAGTTCAACACCCTGGGGGGGACCCATGTACCCTACCACTACGTGAGCGAAGACGGGGGCATTACCGCACCCTCCTCACCCAGCCTGGCGGGCTTTACCTTTGGGGGCTGGTATACCGATATCACCTTTGGCACGGCCTTTGATTTTGAAGTTCGGGATGTGATGGGGGAGCTTACCAACTCCGGGGCCTTCACCCCAGTTTCAAGCAACATCACCCTTGTCGCCAAGTGGCTGTGGACCGGCAGTGTGGACGGCATGTTTACCATCACCTTCAATGCCAATGATGGCGAATTCGACGACGGGTTAGCGATTAAAACCGAGAAGAGATTCCTGGGGCAGACAATAGCAGCCCCGGATGATCCTGAAAGAGATACCGATGAATTTAACGGCTGGTTTAGGATAGATGGGAGTGTTGACATCCCCATTCCCCATTACCATTCCCAATTTACCGACAATACCCCCTACGATTTTAATCGGGAGATTCGAGGCGGGTTTACCCTCTATGCCCGGTGGGTCGATACAACTAGCTACTTTGGCCAAGGCACTGCCAGAAGCCCCTTCCTGGTCCGGACCCTGGCGGACCTGGAACGGGTTGGTTCGGGGGAACGCCATCCAGACCATCCCGATTATCCCGGCGGCCCAACTTGGGACCTGGACAAGCACTATCGGCAGATGAATAACCTGCCCGAAAACGGCAATTCCATGCCGGGAAGCTTCAGCCCCATAGGCAGCGGGTCTGGTACGAGCAGCTTCCACGGGGTCTACGATGGCAACGGCTTTAGCATTACCGGTCTTGAAATAGATCATACAAGCGATAACATCGGCCTCTTTGGGTATATAGACACCGTGGGGACCAATGTAGGAACGGTCCGTAACCTGGGCCTGGAGAAGGTTCATATCAGGGGCACCGGTAATAATATGGGCAGCCTGGCGGGGACAAACCACGGCATAATTGAAAATAGCTATGTCAACGGCGGTACCGTTGTAACAGGAAATTATCCTAATGTCGGCGGCCTGGTGGGTGATAACCGGGGCACCATAAGCGAAAGTTATGTCATCATGGAAAGGGTCACCAGTACCTCCTATGCCCTCGGGGGCCTGGTGGGGCAGAACCGGGGGACCATTACAAACACCTATGCTGCGGTAGATATAGTCTATACCACCAATGAATATGCCGGCGGCCTGGTGGGAAGAAACGGCGCAAGCAGCAGTGATAGAGGGACCATACAGTTTAGCTATGCCACCGCCCATGTAAGCGGGCGGGGCGATTCAGCCGGATTAGTGGGTTACACCCCCAATGGGGATATACAGAACAGCGTCGCCCTTAACCCAAATCTGGTTAACGCAAATCCGCCTTCTAATACTCTCTATCGCATATACGGAAATACCAATGGCAATACCATTGCTAACAACTTTGCCCGGAACATGGTAATAAACGGCAATGTTGATTACCTTGGTACCCAGTCCGCCGACACCACCCCCACGGGCCAGCACGGCTCTTCCATCATGCCCGCCGACGCAGCGAATCGCTTCAGCATAGACGCCCATCTGGGGGTGATGAACGAAACCTGGTGGGGATCCAATCCGGGCTTTGATATCTCCAGTACTGTAAACGGCCCTTCGGTCTGGCAGTTCCACCCCGGCGGGAATGCAGACAGCCACACCCTCCCCACTTTACGTAAAACCGGGGGTGATCAGGAACCGAAGATGCAGGAGATCCACCAGGGCTCAGGTGAATCAGAAGACGACCCCTTCCTGGTCTATGATGTGCCAACCCTGCAGCGGGTGGGGAGGGCGACTCCCCCTTACGCCAACTGGACCCTGTCCGCCCACTACCTGCAGATAGCAGATATAGACATGGCCGCGGCAGGAACCTTTACTCCTATCGCACACTTATCCATAGAGTTTGATGGCGTGTACGAAGGAGGCGGTCATACCATCTCTAACCTTACCGTTTCTGCTCTTAGTGGACCTGTCGGCCTCTTTGCCACTATTACTAATGATGTTACATCTCTCGGTATTATCCGAAACCTAGGCCTAGTAGATGTAAATGCTTCGGGGCCTAGCCTTACAGGGGCCCTCGTAGGAGCGAATTATGGGGGAACCATAATAAACTGTTTTGCCACCGGCACAGTCACTGGTACTGGCACTACGATTGGGGGCCTAGTAGGTCGAAATGAGGGCAAGATAGAAAAGTCATATGCAAATATGACCAATGTTGTAGGGAGTAACTATGTGGGAGGTCTTTCAGGGGTCAATGCATCTGGTGCAACAATTCAAAACAGTTATGCTATCGGAACAGTTACCAATAATGGTACATCAACTAGCGGGGGTTTAGTGGGCCGCAATGAAGGGGAAATTGTAGAGTCTTATGCTCAGATGGAAAATATCATAGGCAACACCAGCAGTAATGTGGGGGGTCTTGTAGGGTCTAATGGGACCACAGGTACCATACTCAACAGTTATGCCGCAGTCAAGTCAGTCAGTGGTTTCTCTTATGTGGGCGGCGTAGTGGGAGAAAACGAGGGGACCATTGATCGTACCTATGCTACCGCAGTGGTTGCTGCATCTTATTTATATGGACTTGCAGGGGGTGTGGTGGGCTACAACCGTAGCACAGGCATTGTAAGGAACAGTGTAGCCCTCAACCCCAGTGTTGCAAGGGGTGCTGGAAGTGGCTCTTCATCAGGTCGTATATATGGGACTAATGAAGGTACCCTCTCTAACAACTGGGCCCGGGGAAACATGCGGGTGAATGGCAGTATTATTTTAGCAGCGAACAGCGAAGCATCAAGGAATGGCCGGCACGGTATGTCTATAGGGGGCTTGGCTGATGTAGGAAATGATTTTATTTTAACGGCCCTTCTGGGAGTATGGTGGTATAACGTAGTGCCACCATTTCCACCACTTCCTACTTCAGGGCCCGAGTTCAGCCGTGATATTTGGGAATTTAGTACCATCGATTCCTGGATCAGCCATAAACTCCCCACCCTGCGCGAAACCGAAGGGGACCAGAACCCCCGTATGCTGGATTAAAGCTATGGATAAGGTTTCCCAATAAGCTGCTTCTGTCTTAAGAGCTAGGAAAGCTTCTGCAGTAATATACTTATGTATTCTTGTTTTTCCCCATGACTTATGTTATGATGTAGATATGCCGAGGATTAAGGTCTATCTGGATAATTGCACATTTAACCGCCCCTTTGATGATCAGCGTCAAATACGTATTTCCCTTGAGTCACAGGCAAAACTATATATTCAGCGGTTGATAATTGACAAAAGCATCGACTTAATCTGCTCTTATATGAATTTTTTTGAAAATAGTGAAAATCCAAATAATGAAAATAAAAATTCTATCAAGAGTTTTTTTAATTATGCAGTTGAATTTATCGATATAGATAAAGCAGATATTATAGAAACCCATGCAGAGGAATTGAAAAAAATGAAAATTAAATCAAATGATGCAATTCACCTTGCTTGCGCAATAGAAGCAAAATGTGATTTTTTTATTACAACAGATGATGTATTATTGAAAAACGTTCATAATGAAACTATTCGTGTATTAAGTCCAATTGATTTCATTTCGGAGGTTAACGATGCGTAATACTGCTGTTATTCTTAATGATGGTATGAATTATCTTCTTGAAAAACTAGGTACCCTGGAAACAGAAATATTTATTTCTCACATTTTAAGAGAATCTTTTGATTACACAACCTGGCAAAAAGAGCACTACGCAGAAATTTCAATAAAAGAATTAAATATGAAAGCAGTCGAATATGTGAAAACTAATCCTTTATTCACACAAAACACTTAACTAGTGCAAAACGATAGCGACAGTCCCCTGGGATATAAAGTATTTCTAGATAAAACCCTTCTTCGGCTTTATTAACATTTTACATTAGTATTCCTAAAATTCTTTTCCTTAAATCCCAAAGACTGTATAATGTATCCACTGGACCGAGTTTTTTTGCTGTTATATCTCCCCCAAAGTCATGGATTAAGAGGCCCTTAAAACATAGGTCAACCAAATAGTCTGTATTATATTCCCCAAAATAGCCCTTAAGGAAGTCTGTGTCAAAATTGAACAGTTCTGCGGCCAGGTGGCCCTGTTCGTAAGCCAGGGGAGCAATCACCGCATCTGCAAAGTCTATGATATGTATGGTCCCCGTTGGACTAATGATGAGGTTGTCGTAACAGAGATCCCCATGGACAAAGACCCTCTTTCCAAAGTCATGGGTCTTAATATATTCCACACGTTCCTGTTTAAACCCTTCGGGATATTTTTCCCAGCGGGTTTGCCTGTTTAGATCATAGAGGACATCAATGCCATTAAAGTTTTCGCATCCTATATTCCAGCGATCGCTAATGTCCCGAATGCTTTTTGCAAGTTTTATTTTCTCCCTGGTGTTTAAGTGCCGGGAATATTCATTAAAATCCAAACCATCAATATACCTTAGAATGAGGTATTGAAAAAAATACTTATCCCGGACCACCCCGGCGGCCATAACCTCTGGCACCGGAACCCCCAGCGAATGGGCAAAAGAAAGCCCGTAAAGTTCGGTGCTGTAGTCCATGTTATAATTTATCCCCGATTCTTCCGGAGCATATATCTTTATCACCATATCACCGGATCTAAACACCGCATTGGTCCCCGGTTTTAGGGTCTCTATTGGTGAAATTGGCAGCCCTTCTTTTTCTAAAATGTGATGGATTAAAGGTTCCCAGGGTTCGACAGAATGGTAAACCTGTGACCAAGATGAGTGGTTGTGGATGTCGCTGGTAAATAACATGGACGCTCTGTTGTGGGGCTAATCGTCAGTGAGGGTGGTTACGGTTGTTATATATTCTGCGCCTTCCCCTGCGGCATTCACGGCCCTGACACCTACATCGTATGAGGTGTCGCTGTCCAGGTCTTCGAAGGTGTGACCAGTGTCAGAAGCAGCGGGTCCCCAGATAGCGCCTCCATCTTTGGTAACTTCATAATTTATGATTGGCGAGCCGCCGTTAAAAGTAGGTGGTTTCCAGCTAAGGGTAATAAATGTTTCACCAGCTACGGCTTTGAAGTCCTCCGGCATATCAGGGACGGTCCGGGGGGTGGATGTAATAGTAGCTGCGTCGCCCTCTTCGCCATCGTTATTGACTGCCAGGACCTGGAAGGTATATTCGGTGCCGTTGGCAAGGCCCGTGAAGGTGTGGGTAAATTCATCTTCTGCTTTCGTCACTGAGGTGGTAAAGCCATTACCATCGTCTATAGTAACTTCATAGCCCATGATCGCCTTGCCACCGTCATTATCCGGCGCTTCCCAGGTAAGCACAACCTGACCATTTCCAGGAACTGCTTTAAAATTCTGGGGTGCCTCGGGCACACCGATGGGTATGGCTGTAGCAGAGGCTTCAGCACCATTCCCAGCAGCGTTCACAGCCCGGACGCTGACAGTGTAGGAAGTGCCGTTGGTGAGGTCCGTGAAGATGTGGCTCGTGCCAAAAGATTTGTCGATCCAGCTTCCGCTGTTAAGTTGAACTTCGTATTTCGTAACCGCCGAACCGCCATCATCTGCCGGGGCTGACCAGCTAAGGGTGATCGCCTCGTCGCCTGCAATAGCTGAAATGATTGTCGGCGCACCGGGGACGGTCCGGGGGGTGGATTTAACACTGGCAACGACACCATCCCCGGCATTATTCACAGCCCGGACGCGGACAGTGTATGAAGTACCGTTGGTAAGGCCCGTGAAAGTGTGGCTTGTGCTCATGTATTTATTTATCCAGGTTTCATCATTAATTTGAACCTCGTATCTCGTAACCGCCGAACCGCCATCATCTGCAGGAGCTGACCAGCTAAGGGTAATAAATGTGTCACCAGTTATGGCTTCGAAATCCTTCGGTATACTAGGCGCATTCCAGGTGGTGGCGGTTTGTATGGCGGATGGCCCCTCGCCAATGGCGTTCACCGCCCTGACATGGAAGATGTATTGAGTTCCGACATCGAGATCTGTGAAGGTATAGTTGGTTGTAACACCTATTTCCAGCCAAGTGCTGCCATTATCACTGCTTACTTTGTACCCAGTAATGGCTGAGCCACCGGTAGCTCCTTCTGTCCAGCTTAGTGCTACCTGTTGGTTTCCCGGTGAGGCAGCCAAGCCTTGAGGCACCCCAGGTACCGTGGCTGCTGCCGTGGGGGTCACTGCCCTAAATTCCCATGGGCCAGGCCCGACAGTAGCAGAATCAGAATTAATAGCTCTTACCCCCACTGTGTATGAAGTGCCATTTATAAGTCCCGTGAAAATGTGGCTTGTACCGGGACCGATTAGCGTAGACCAGGTAGTTCCATTATCCCTGGTAACCTCATATCCTGTTATCACCGAACTTCCTTGATTTGTCGGCGGGTCCCAGCTAAGGGTGATCCGGGCATCTCCAGCGGTGGCACTAAAGTTTAGAGGTGCCGAGGGGGGTATGGGTAATACGTTAAGATGGCCAAGGCGTCCTATTTCAGTTGATCCTAAGAAAAGTAAGATATCACCATCATGTGTGCCTTTCTCTAATGTGGTATTCATTGGAGGTGTGGTAGTAAATCCATGGCTGTCAAAATCTAGGGCAGTAACTCCTAATTCTGTGGTGTCATCGCTATATACTATTGTAAATTCCAGATTTGCAAGGCTTTGCTCGTTAAAAACATGTCCATGATTTAGATTCCATATAGCTGGACTCGGAGCTGTTACGATAATTTCTTTTATTGTCCTGTCAGCGGTCTTTGGGAAGGTTAGACTTAGGGTTACCTGGTTTATACTGTAATTAGAAATTGTGGCTTCTTTTCCATCTATCTTTGCACTAAGACCCCCGAAGACGTAGCCCTGGTTGGGCTTTAATATGAATGAGATGGTATATTCGGTTTCCCCCTGGAATATTGGAGGGCTATGGGTAGGATGCCATGTAATGTCACTGATGGTGGTATTGGTATGTAAATGGGCGACCCCGGGATCGGTCCTTTGGGTAGCACCCTTCACTGGCTCAATTATTGTCATATCGATACTGGTTATGGGTATAACTCGGGTGGTAGAACCAGGTTCAGGGTCCGGCTCCAGGGAGATAGTCTGTAAACAGGCAATCAAGCCCAGGGTCATAGCTACACCCAAGGCCAGCAAACTGGCGATTTTGAGGAATTTAGACATTTTTGCGGTACGATTGTCCAAAATGCACCACCTTTCTACATATAATGGTACTGCTATTGGGTATACATGTCAAGAAAATGAGTAAGATTAATCTCGTCACCCAGGTTATCAAACACGAGAGGGGTGGGGGTCGTTGTGGACTAGGAATATCTGGGAATTCTCCGCTGGAGGAGACCGCGAGTAAAGCAGAATAGGATAATGAAGTAAGCTCCGGCATCCAGTATGTGCGAGGAAAGCTGAACACAATGATAGAATACAAGAAACTGGGTGCCGGGGGCTCCGTAGGCGGGTTCATCTCAATTCCTAGGCCATGACGGCACCCACCCCTCTTGAGGTTGCTCAAATAAGGTGACGAGATTAATCCTACCTACTTACCACCCTTCCTCTCCGCCACCTTCACCATCCCCAGCTCCTTCACCTGCCTGATCAACTCCTCATCCTTGGCGATATCGCTGATGAGGGCCGGGAGCCTATAGGTCCAGTTAAAGTCGTTGATGGTCCCCGGCACATTGATCCGCTCCGAGGCGGGGTCCTCGGCGTACCAGGCGGGACTCAGGTGCATGAGGTCCTGGATCTGGAAGACCCTAAACCGGGATGCCGCCGAGACTATCTTGTGCAGAATCATCCGGGCGATGCCGGGGTTGTAGATCCTGGGCAGGGAGGGCATCCCCATGAGGTTGCTGATGTCGTTCTGGTCCGCCTCCCGGTCCCACCATTCCCGCAGGCACGAAGAGTCATGAACCGCGGCGGTACAGACCGAAAGCTCCGGGTAGTCCTCGAAGGGCACATAGGGCTCACCCTTCTTGTCGTATTCCCTGTGCCAGCGCACCACCCTCAGGCCCAGGATGTTCAGCTTGGTAAGAACCCGGGGGACACAGAGGGGAACGGCCCCCAGGTCTTCGGCACAGGGGAGCATGGCCGACGAGGCGGTAAGGACCGACAGGAGCCTGAGCCCCTCGGCTTCCCAGATCTTCTCCGAGGCCTCCTGGCGTTTTTCGACGAGCTCATCCAGGGCTTCCTTTTCCTCTGCCGAAAGGGAGGCATAGGCTTTGCTTTCATGGTAGAACCAAAGGGGATAAAAGCAATCCTTTTCAAATTCAAAGAAGATACGGTTGATCCATTCTTTTTGCAAAAAGTTTTTTGCCCCGCTGTGGATGTCCAGGGCGGCGATATCCTTGTCCCCCCGGATGCTCTTTTTAAAGAGCCATAACTCTTCATGATCAATCCGCTCCAGGGCCAGATCAAAGACCCTCTGGGCCGCCTGGGCAAGCTCCTCATCTGTATAGGGGCCCCCCCAGTCTTTTTTGAGGGCATCCCAGACATCCCCGGTGAGGATATGGGGCTCGCAGATCCAGCGGATCCGGCCTTTGTCAAACTCAAGGTCTTCAAAGTCCTTGGGATTTATGGGAAGGGAGGGGATATACCGCCCCATGGCGGCAGAAGCATCTTCCTGCCGGGTGGCCCAGATTCTAAAGAAGCCCAGGACATGATCGATCCGGTAAGCCTGGTAATACTTCTCCGCGGTTTTTAAGCGGCTCTTCCACCACTGGTAATCGTTCTTGGACTGGGCCTGCCAGTTGTAGATGGGGAAGCCCCAGTTCTGCCCGTCGGGGCTGTACATGTCCGGCGGGGCCCCCGCAGAAAATGAAAGGTCGAAGTTCTCCCGGTGGGCCCAGACATCGCAGGAGTCCTCGTTCATCAGGATGGGGAGATCACCTTCAAGAATAATTCCCATCTCTTTAAGGCCCTGGGAGGCCATATGAAATTGCCGGTCCAGGGCTTCCTGCACCCAGACCCAGAAGAGGTGCTGGTCCTTAAGGGCCGGGTCATCCCATAATTCCTCGGTCAGTTCGGGCCCCTCCTGGCCCCTCCATTCCTTCCAGCTCCTCTCCTCGTTACTCTCCTTAAGCCGCCTAAAGACCGCATAAGGAATGACCCAGGGGTTCTCTTCTATCCAGGAGGCCAGTTTGGCCGAGGAGTGGATGGCGCTTTGGTGCTTTTCGAAGATCCGGCGGAGCAGATCCAGCTTGGCCTTCAGCAGAGCTTCGTAGGGGTAGCGGATCTGCTGATCAAAGTCCTTTTTTATGGCTGCAAGGGCCTTTTCAAAACCGGAGGCTTCTTCCATTTCTCCAATAGAGAGGTACATGGGGTTGAGCCCAAAGGCGGTCAGGGCGCTATAGGGGGAGCTGTCGTGGCCCGTATCGTTCACCGGGAGGATCTGGATCAGCTTTACCCCCATCTTGGTGCAGAGGCTGCCAAACTCCAGGAGATCCAGAAATTCACCGACCCCCAGGCTCTTTTCGGTCCGCAGGGCCCCCACGGGGATAACGGTCCCTATGAGGCGGCTGTTGGTATCAAGTTCAGTTGTTTTTGCCATGTTTTTTACTCCCCTTGTTTCATTTTATACTATTAATAGGGATCTGTCGAAGGGCGGGGGCAGATTCATCCCCCGTCTAGCAAGATTGCCTCAATTTTGCTATTATAGGGAAAATCATCAATAGAAGGAGCTTGTTATGAGGAGCCGACGTTTATTTTTTACCTCCGAATCAGTGGGGGAGGGTCATCCCGATAAGCTCTGCGACCAGGTCTCTGATGCGATCCTTGATGCCTGCCTCAAGGATGACCCCCAAAGCCGGGTGGCCTGCGAGACCTTTACCTCCACCTCCCTGGTGCTGGTGGGGGGCGAGATTACCACCAAAACCTTTGTGGATTTTCAAAAAACCGTCCGGGATGTGGTCAGGGACATAGGCTACACCAACCCCGATTACGGCCTGGACTACAAGTCCATGGCAGTGCTGGAAATGATCAACAGCCAGTCCCCGGATATTAGCCAGGGGGTCTCCGGCAAGGGTTTGAAAAAATATCAGGGCCAGCAGGGGGCCGGCGATCAGGGGATGATGTTCGGCTATGCCTGCGACGAAACCAAGGAGCTCATGCCCCTTCCCATTACCCTGGCCCACAAGCTTCTTATTCACGCAGCAAAACTACGGAAGGAAAAAACCCTGGGCTGGCTGAGGCCCGATGCCAAGAGCCAGGTCACCGTTGAGTATGAGGGCCACCGGCCCACCCGGATCGAAGCGGTGGTTATTTCCCATCAGCATGATCCTGATATTAGCCATAAGGATATCGAAGCCGCCGTCATTCAGGAAATTATAAAACCCATCCTGGAACCCACGGGGCTCCTGGACAAGAAGACCCTCTACTACGTGAACCCCACGGGCCGCTTTGTGGTGGGGGGCCCCACAGGGGACTCGGGTCTTACGGGGCGGAAGATCATCGTGGACACCTACGGCGGCATGGGCCGTCATGGGGGCGGGGCCTTTTCGGGAAAGGACCCCACCAAGGTGGACCGGTCTGCCGCCTATGCGGCCCGTCATGTGGCCAAGAACGTGGTGGCCGCCAAGCTGGCTGACCGCTGCGAAATTCAACTCGCCTATGCCATAGGGGTGCCCTTCCCGGTATCGGTGGCGGTGGATACCTTCGGCACCGCCCACTTCGAAGAGCAGCGCATAGAAGAAGCCATCAAGGAGGTCTTTGATCTTACTCCCTCTGGAATTATCAAGACCTTTGACCTTCGGCGCCCCCTCTACCGGAAAACCGCCAGCTACGGTCACTTTGGCCGGAGCGAGTTCCCCTGGGAAAAAACCGATAAGGCCGAAGCTCTTAAGAAGATCGTCCGCTAGGTTTTTACCATGGATACGGCTCTGGTGTTCCAATCCATCCTGAAATCTGCCCGGGCGGAATTTTCCCGCTCCGGGGGAAAGGGGGGACAGAATGTGAACAAGGTGAACACCCGGGTAAGCCTGCGCCTGGCCCTGGGGGATCTCCAGGGCTTACATGAAGATGAGATGGCCCAGCTCCGCTCCCTTTTGGCGTCGCGGATCAACGGCGAGGGGGAGCTCATCATCCACTCCAGCGAGGAGAGGTCCCAGCGGATGAACCTGGAACGGGCCTATGGGCGCATGGAGGCCCTCATCTGCGGGGCCGCCGCCTTAAAGCGAAAGCGGCGCCCCTCGAGGCCTAGCCGGGGGGCCCGGGAAGAGCGGCTGAGGGCCAAGCGATATCAGGGTGCCAAGAAGGCCCAGCGGCGTTATACCGAACAAGAATAATAAAGGAGCAATACATGATTTTTAACGGGTTTCATCACATCGGACTTTTGGTTCAGGATGCAGAGAAGAGCAAGGACTTTTATGTAAACGGCCTGGGAGGCAAGGAAATCTTCAGCTTCCCCATGGGAGACAGCGGCAAGAGCATCTACCTGGTAGACCTGGGGGGGAACTCGGTGCTGGAAATAATCCCCCGGGGGAACGGTGAAGAAGAGGCCAACGCCCGCTGGGCCCACATAGCCCTGCGGACCGATGACTCCAAGGCCGCCTACGATATGGCCATGAAGGCCGGGGCTCAGACCCGGATGGAACCCAGGGAAACAAACCTGGGCACCATGGCCGTTACGATTTCTTTCGTCTATGGCCCCGACAAGGAAGTCATCGAGTTCTTCCAGGTCATGTAAGACCTTCTAGGGCCCCTTTTTAGAGGCGGCCCTGGCGAGGAACTTTTCTTTTTCCACCAGAAAGCGGACATGGGTCCCCTCTCCTATCTTCCCCGCCTCGTCATGGGCTTCGACCCTAAAGGTGAGGGCCCTCCCATCGGTGCCGGTGAGTTCCCCCCGGGCGCTGATCTTCATTCCCAGGGGGCTGGCCGAGAGGTGCTTGATGTTCAGCTCCGTTCCCACGCTGGTCCAGTCTGGGGGCAGGTGGGGTTCCAGGCTTGCCAGGGCCGCCGCCTCCATGAGGGCCGCCATGGCGGGGGTGGCGAAGACCTCCAGGCTTCCAGAGCCCAGGGCCAGGGCAGTATTCTCTTTGGTAACCTGGCAGCTCTTCTCGGCGGCCAGGCCGGGGGTAAGGGACTCAAAAAATTCCATAGTAAATAGTACCATGGGCACCAAAGGAAGGTAAGCCCGATGATGATCGGCCCGGCCTTCCTCGGGCCCTTGTAAAATTCTCTCCCGCTGATTATATTCAAATTAAGATCAATGGCTGCAGCTTTATCTCCCTATAGGCTTGGAAAGGCCAGGGATTTGTACAACCTATTTAATGTCTTTAACTCCCTCTCCTGGACTTTCATGGTGGGGAATATCATCGTTCTCTTTGCCATGAGGCTGGGGGCCAGTTCAACCTTCATCGGCACCATGAGTGCGGTCCTCTACCTGGCCTTTTTCTTTCTGCCCCTGGGCAAGCTCCTGGCCCGGCGCTTTTCCATGATCGCCATCTTCTCTACCGCCTGGACCTGCCGGGCCCTGGGGATGATCCCCGTCCTCTTCGTACCCCTGGTCATGGTTATAGGAAGGAACGACCTGGCCCTGCCCCTCATCCTCTTGGGGGTTACCCTCTTCCATGTCTGCCGCGGCATAGGGATGGCGGCCAACAACCCCATCCTTAGCTTCCTGGCCTCGGGTCCTGACCGGGGAAGCTACATGACCCAGATCCAGGTGATCAACAGCGCCGTGGGAATGTTCTCAGGCTTTGCCATCGCCATGCTCCTGGGCCGGGACCCCCCCCTGCTCCTCTATGTCTTCATCATCGCCGGGGGGATCACCTTTGGGGTCATTGCGGGCCTCATGATGAAAAAAATCCCCGGCCCCCCCATGGAGGCTGAGGGAAAGCACAAGGGGCTCATCGAGGTCTTTAGGGAGGCCTGGGCGGATCCTTCCATCCGAAACTTCATCTTTATCTTGTTTCTGGTGGCCCTGGTGTCGGGGGTGTCCCGGATCTTTTTGGTGGTCTATGCCCGGGAAGTCTTTGCCCAGAACGATGGGATGGTCTCCCTCTTTTCGGTCTTTGGGGGCCTGGGGGTCCTCATGGTGGGGCTGGCCATCAAATTTTTGGTCGACCGCATCGGGGCTAAGCCCATTTTTAGTTTCTGTATCATCATTGGCTTTGTGAGCCTTATCATGCTCATCGTGTTTCCCGTTTCCATGGCCGATAACTTTACCACTCTGACCCTCTATCTGGCCCTCCTCTTTTTTATCATGAACTTTGGCTGGCTAGGCAGCGAGGGGGTCATGAACACCTACTTTATGGGGCTGGTCCCATCGGAAAAAATGATGGACATGGGGATCCTCTACTTCTTCTGTTTTGGTGTCGCCGGTGCGGCGGGGTCCATGCTGGGGGGGGTCTTTCTTGATGGGGCCACCGCCCTTACCGGTTCTCCGGTTGTGTCGTTTAGGATCCTCTACATCGTCCTGGCCCTGACCTCGGCGGGGATCCTTCTTTTGATGCGCCGCCTGGTTCCCCTGGGGGCCCTTCCCTTTATGGGAGCCCTGGAGGTCATGTTCTCGTACCGGGACTTACGGGCCATCCGGGTTCTGGACAAGCTCAACCGGTCCAGCGACTCTATGGAAGAAACCGCCCTCATCGAAGAGCTCTACAATGCCCCCTCCCAGCTGGCCACCCAGGGCCTTTTGGTCCGGGCCCGGTCCCCCCGCTTTTCGGTCCGCATGGAGAGCATCAGAGCAATCAGCGCCCTGGAGATCCTCAGCAACGATGCAGAGCGGGCCCTGATGGATGACATGATCAATAACCCCTACACCACCGCCTACTACTCGGCTCGGGCCCTGGGCAACCACGGGGTCTTTTCGGCCATCCCCCTCTTGCGGGAGCTGGTCTTTTCGGACGATTACATGCTGGCCGGGGAGTCCATGATAGCTCTGGCCAAGCTGCGGGATACGGGGATATACCAGCAGGTGGAGCAGATAGTCCGGGAGAACCGGAACCCCCGGCTCAAAATTGCCGGCGTAGAGGCCCTGGCCATCTTTGGTGCCCCCGAATCGATCAATCTGCTTATGGAGATCCTCCGCTCCGACGATCCGCCCCCCTATCTTTTGGATGAGGTGATTCTCTCCATGTCCAGCATCCTGGACATACAGAGCGAGTTCTATCCCCTCTATATCCGCTACCTGGCCGATGAGAGCCTGGTCTCTGCCCTGGCGGCCGACGAAGCCGAAGCGGCCTATGAGTTCTACCGGTCTATCCACGGCAGAAAAAGAAATGAAAGTAAACCCAACCTTAAGGCCCTGGCCGAGGCGGCCGCATCCCTCCAGGGGGCGGTGTCGGATTATGTTGTTCAATCCGATGGAACGGCCCTCTCAAAGTGGATCCTGGACATTAACCCCGATCTGGTCCATGGAGAAATCCAGCCCATCCTGGCCGAGGCTATCCTGGCCCCGGAGTTTATCAGCTTCGCACCCTTAAAGCTCCTATTGGTCCACTGGTCAGCCCATGAGCTTCGGCTCTGGACCAATAGGCTCCGGGGCGAAAGATAGTCTAAGCGTTTAGACTAAAAGCTCTTCCAGTTCCTTTACCAGAGCCTCGAAGACCCTGCAGGCCGCCGCCACCGGTTCGGGGCTGCCCATGTCTACCCCCGCCATTTTGAGGGACTCCATGGGAAAGCGGCTCCCCCCGGAACTCAGGAAGCCGAAGTAGTCGGAGCGTTCCCTGGGGCCCCCGCCCAGGACCCGGTCTGCCAGGGCCAGGGAGGCGGAGATGCCGGTGGAATACTTGTAGACGTAAAAGGCCCGGTAAAAGTGGGGGATCCTTAAGCCTTCCAGATCGCTGGCCTCTTCCAGAACCATCTCGGGGCCGAAGTATTTTTCCAAAAGCTGCCGGTACTCCAGGCGGAGCACATCCAGGGTGAGGGGCTTGCCCTCTTCTTCAAGCTGATGGCTCCGGGCCTCGAACTCGGCAAACATGGTCTGCCGGTAGAGGGTCCCCAGGATTTCGTCACAGCGCCGGTTTACCAGGTAGAGCCGAAGCTGGCGGTCCTGTCCTGCCTCTTGTCCCAGGAGGTGACGAAAGAGAAGCTCCTCATTAAAGGTGCTGGCCACTTCGGCTTCGAAGATGGTGTAGTTGTAGTGCATGAAGGGATTGGCCCTGGCGGAGTAGTAGGAGTGCATGGAGTGGCCCCCCTCGTGGGCCAGGGTAAAGACATCCCGGACCGAGTCGTCCTTATAGTTCATGAGGATGTAGGGATCCCCCGCATAGGAGCCCGCCGAAAAGGCCCCGGAACTTTTTCCCTTGTTTTCGTAGCGGTCTGCCCATCTGCCCAGGAGCCCCTCTTTGAGGACCCCGGTGTATTCGTCCCCCAGGGGGGACAGGGCCTGGCAGACCAGATCCACCCCCTCCTCCCAGGTGGTCTTTTTCTCGAGGCCCCCCACCAGGGGAACATAGGCATCGTAGTGGCGCAGGTCAGGGACCTTGAGGACCCGCTTGCGCAGGCTGTAGTAGCGGTGGAGGGGCCCCAGGTTCTGGCCCACGGTGCTGATGAGGTTGTCGTAGATCTCTTCCCCCACCTGGTCGGGGTAGAGGGCCATGGCCCTGGCCGAAGGGTAGCCCCTAATCCGGGCTTTGATCACATCCTGCTTGACCGAGCCCCCATAGAGACTGGCCAGGGTGTTCTTGTGGGCATCAAACTGGCCGTAAAAGGCATCGTAGGTTCTCTTTCGAAGATCCCGATCGGGGTTTTCCATGAGGACGATCCACGATGACTGGGAAAGGGGCCGCAGGCCCTCGGGGGTCTCTATCTGGCCAAAGTCGAGATCCACGTTGGTGAGGACCGAAAAGGTGTTGTCCAGGGCATCTTCGTTTTCACTCTGGAGGGCCAGGATCTTTTCTTCCTTGTCAGAGAGGATATGGGGCTTAAACCGAAGCAGCTTTTGAAGGTAGATCCGGTATTCCCCCAGGCGCTCCTGGGCCAGGAAGCTCTCCATCTTGTCGCTGGGGATGGCCATGATCTCCGGATCTGCCCAGGCCGAAGCGGCGCTAACCCTGGAGGCGGCCATGGTGAATTTTCCCATCATGGTCCGGGCCTGACTGTCCCCCTCATCTTCGGACTGCCGCAGCATGGCATAGTAGCCCAGCCGCTCCTCCAAAAGACCCAGGTCCCGGTAAAAGTCCATCCAGGCCCCCAGACCCTCGGCAGAGGCCCCCAGGGTACCCCGATAAGAGGGGATTTTCTCCTCCATGGCCCCCAGGGCGCCCAGGGCCCTTTCCCATTCTTCATCGTTCGAAAAAAGCTTCGATAGATTCCACTTATGTTCTTGGGGGATCTCATCTCTCCCGGGGATTACTGCATCTGGCATACACTGCTCCTTAAATTTCCTATTCAATTTTACCGTAGAATACCTTAAATGGGCCGATAGTTATAGTAGAACCATGAAAAAATTAATCTTCCTTTTTCCTGTCCTCCTTTTAACCCTGACCTGCCGGTCTGTCCCCCCCGGCCCCCTTCCGGGCCTTGAATTTAGGGGCCTCGAGGCAGATAACCCCCATGAGCTGAGCCTTCACTTTAGGCTCGATGCGGCCAACCCCTTTACCCAGTCCGGCACTTTTGAGCTGGCCTCCTACAGGGTGAGGATTAACGGCCGGGAAGCTTCCCGGGGCTTTAGGCTGATTGACCCCGGCAGAACCAATTTTAGCAACCGGGTCCAGCTGAACCTGAGGCTCGAAATGGATCTACGGACCCTCATCTCCGATGGCCTGGCCCCCCATGAAGTATATGATATAGAACTTATCCCGGTTTTTGCGGTCCGCACCGGATCGGCCCAGCCCTTTAACGTCGAGGTTCCGGGGCAGGCTGTGTTCCCGGGGGTCCAGGCTCCCATCTTTAGGATCACCTCCATCGCCATCCTACGGGCCGAGCTGGTCAACACCCGCTTTAGGGTCGGCATCCGCATCGATAACCCCAACCCCTTTCCGGTGGTCCTCTCCATGCTGAGTTACGAGCTTTACGGCAATGGCATGTTCTGGGCCGAAGGAGCCATAGACCGCCTGAGCCCCAACCGGGACCCCATTCCGGGGAACTCGGCCGTTGCCGGGAACCTCTATTTATTGATGAACTTTATTGACATGGACCGAAACCTGCTCGATCAGTTTATTTATCTGCAGAATGTGGCTTATCGCTTTACCGGAACCACCCAGGTGAGTACCAGCATCGATTACCTTCCGGCCTTTAGCTGGACCTTCGATCTATCTGGTTCCTCCAGGGTCCTGGACGAGTAGGAGTATCTTTTTCACCGGTTCCCTCCTATAATTCTGCATGAACATATTCCCAGAATTACAGGGACCCGAGGTCCGTTCCGATGTGCTGGTCTTTGGGCACCTCCGGTGGAACCGCTACTTTGGCGAAACCCCAGAGGCCCCGCCCCGCTTTGCCCCCTCCACCTGCAGTTCCGTCCTTATCCGGGGCAGCGATGCCCAGGGGAAGCCCTACTGCCTTATCGTGGACCCCACCACCCGGCGCAGCCCCGAGGAGTACTACTTCGATCTCTTTCGTCACACTGGCCTTAGGCCCGATGCGATTACCCACTGCTTTGCCACCCACCATCACTTTGATCACTGGCATGGCTTTAAATATTTCCCCCAGGCCAGGTGGCTCTGCGGAGTAGGGAACCGCTCCCTCATCATTGAAGCCTCAGCGGGCTCTGCCGGGACCGACCCCGGCGACGGCCTAAGCCCGGAGATTGAGGCGGAACGGCTGGAAGAAGTAAGGGGCGAATTCCTCCCGGGAGTAGCGGCGGTCCCCCTGCCCGGGCACACCCCCGACATCCAGGGGGTAGGCTTTATCAGCCGGGGCAAGAAGATCCTCATGGCCGGCGACGGGGTGATGACCGCCGACCATTTCTATGCCCGCACCACGGAGTTCCAGAACGATCCCGCCTGGGTAAAAAAAGCCGCCGAATCCATCGATAACATGGCAGAGAGTTTTGATATTATCATACCGGGCCATTCCAACCTGGTGGTGTTGTAGGGGAGGTGTCTGATCATTTGTTGACAATATGTTGACAATTATCAGATTAGAAGTATACTTAAAACAGAGGGTACTATGGAGTTTTTAAGTGTACGGGAATTTTCTGCCTATCCCAAAAAGACCAGGGAAGTGCTTAAGAAGAACGGCAAGATTGTTCTAACTAATAATGGTAAACCATCCATGCTTGTATTAGACATTGCGGGAAAGAATTTCGAGGTGTTATTAGGCACCTTAAATCGTGCAGAAGCCTTAAATACTCTTGAAAAAATTCAGATGCAATCTGTCAGGGCGGGTTTGAACAAAATGACCTTAGACGATATTAATGCTGAAATAAAAGCGTCTCGCCAGGTGAAAAAAACCCGTTAAATGCGTTTGGTATTAGACACCAATGTTGTGATATCAGCATTTTTGAATCCATCAGGCGGACCATCACACATAGTAAAGTTAGTGTTAGAGGGTAAAGCTGATATGGTTTACAATACCACAATTTTACTTGAATATGTAGATGTGATGAATCGCCCCAAGTTTAAGAACAACATTGATCACGATCTTATATTAAATTTTGTTAACACAATTATGAACATTGGACTTGCCTTTGATCCCATTCCCAGTACAAAACCTTTTGCAGATGAATCAGACCGAATTTTCTATGATACTGCAAAAAATAGTGATTCATTCCTTATTACTGGTAATATTAGACATTTCCCCAAGGAGCCTTTCATTATGCTGCCGGGTGATTTTTTGAAGCAGGTAAGGGAGGTATAGTTATGGTGAATTATTCTGAACAGCCCCAGAGGAAAAAGGAATTACAATTAATTCAATTTTCGGCGGAGGGGAATGTAAAAGCAGTTGCCGATCTCTTAAAGAATAACTCGAACATCCATGCCCAGGATGGGGAGGGTACATGCGCCTTGGTAGCAGCGGCATATAAAAATCACCTTGAAATTATTGATCTGCTTATTTCCGCCGGGGCGGATGTGAACATGAAAGATAATACCCTCCAAAGCGCCTATCTCATTGCTACTTCGGAGGGGTATGTCGAATTACTAAAAAAGACCCTCAGAGCCGGAGCCGATGTCCATAGCACTGATAGCTATAATGGAACCGGGCTTATCCGTGCGGCCGACCGGGGGCATGTTGAGATAATCCAGGAGCTTTTGAAGACAGATATCCGGGTAAACCACATAAATAGGTTGGGCTGGACCGCCTTACTGGAAGCCATTATTTTAGGAGATGGCGGAAAGCGACATACCGAGGTGGTCCGCTTGCTTGTAGAGGCCGGTGCGGATACCTCTATACCGGACAAGGATGGGGTAAGCCCCCTGGAACATGCAAAACACAGGGGTTTTGAGGAGATGATGAAGCTGCTGGGGTGATGTTTTAGAGAATTTGACAGAATGACCGAATCATGGTAATGATTATTGATGGTTGATTTAACAGAAGAAGAATACGATGCGCTGGATGAGCACTATACAAAAAATCCCCCGAAAATTGATCCATCTAAAAGAGGAACAGGATTCTTTACTCGCCAAACAGCGGGTGCACGTACCATTACGATAGATAATCTGTCAGCTGATTATCTTTCTGTAAAAGCAATGGCAACCCAAAAGACTCCTGCCGAGTTAATTAGTGAACTAGTGCAAAAAGAAATAGCACAGCACACCAATTCTTAGAAATTGTACAGGAGCTTTCCTCATGACCCAAAAATCAATAGCCTTTATGCTTTACGGTGAGCCTGGATCTTCCAGGGATGTTTTTACTGACGAGAAGTACCGGCTTTTGGCGGAAGCACTGGTCAAGCAGGGGTTTAGCGTTGATACGGTGCTTTACCATGACTCGGCGGCGGAACAACTGGAAGGCGATCTTGCTGCATATAATGCGGTTTTGGTTTGGGTAAACCCCATTGAACAGGGCGGAGATCGCCGGCGGCTTGATAAACTGCTCAGGGATACGGCGGGGAAGGGGGTTCCGGTTTATACCCACCCGGATACTATCCTCAAAATTGGAACGAAAAAAGTTTTGTACACAAGCCGGGAAATGGATTGGGGCGGCGATACGGATCTGTATGCAACTTACGATGATTTTGAAAAAAGGTTTATCTCTTCTTTAAGCACAGGCTCCATCCGCATTTTGAAACAGTACCGGGGTAACGGCGGCAATGGGGTCTTCAAGGTCTCTTTGGATGGTTCCGGCGAGAACCTAACGGTCATCCATGCACCTGCTCCATTGAATGTGCAAACCCTTTCTAAGGAAGAATTTCTTGTCAAGTTTAGACCCTTCTTTGAAAACGATGGTTTGCTCATAAACCAAAAATGGGCAGAGGGCATAATAAACGGCATGGTTCGCTGTTACCTTACGGGTGACAAGGTTTCGGGCTTCGGCTATCAGGAGTCTAACGCCCTCTGTCCCGAATCCGCGGCCCCCGATGCCAAGGTAAGACCCGTAAGCAGCAGGTATTACTTTAGCGAAGATTGCGGCTTATTCCAGGATCTGCGAAACATAATGGAAGAAAAGTGGGTCCCCGAAATAATGAAGGTCCACTCTCTGGACCTGGAACATATGCCCCTTTTATGGGACATAGACCTCTTTATCAATGACCCCTACACCAATGAAACCGCGAAAAAATATACCCTCTGCGAAATTAATGTCAGCTGCGTGTCCCCTTTTCCTCCTAGCTGTGTGAGGTATGTGGTGGAGGCTTTAAAAACCATTACGCATGGCAAAGCGTAGGGCAGCATTTAATCTAGCTTGGTATCCCTTGCCCTCGCTTTTTAACCAAGCTAGTATGTCCGTATCTATCCTGGTGTGAATTTCTGTTTTCGGTATCTTTAAATGACCAGGGCGGGCTTTTTTCCAATCCTCCTGGGTCCACTCTGGATTCTCAGAATAATCGGTATCTTTAAAACTCTCTATTTCAGCGAGCCTTTCTTTTGATGGCAATTGATGATCTTTAAGATCCGAAAATTTGACGGATGTTTTCAATGTAATCCTCCTTTTCTTTTTTTGTTGCTTTCCTTGCAGAAATAAGTTTTAGTTCTGTTTCAGATACTTCAGAAAATATAGTAGATAGCAAAATAGTATCCCCTAAAGCTCCTATTCCTTTCCATCGAGTTTCTTCTATAGAAGAATGTGCTTCATCATAAACTACAACAAAATACGGATCGAGGAAAACAGGAACCGCTTCTTGGAAAGAAAGACCATGCTTTTCCAGGTTTAATTGGTTTTTCTCTTCTTCCCATGTAAAGGTAGAATCTAGAAAATGAAACACAAAGGTACCTCTATGTACATAATATACTACATATTTATGTATGTCAAATAACTAAATTTGACAGATCCCCTGGGGTGGGGTATCATTAGCTAACTAATGGTGGGTAAAAACTAAGAACGATTGGAAAACACACAGAAAACGGGTCCTCTAAGGAAAATCATCAATGGGTTTCATGCCCACTTTCCCGAAGATTTCTCTAAAAAAGAGGGCCTGAGCAGGGTTGTTGCCATAGCCTGGCCGGCCTTTGCGGAGTCCTTTCTGCTTCACCTGGCTGCCATGGTGAACACCATGATGGTGGGGAGCCTGGGGGCCTGGGCCATTGCCTCGGTGGGCTACTGTAACCAGCCCCGGATGCTCATCGCCTCGGTCTTCCAGGCCTTTAACACCGGAGCCACGGCCCTTATCGCCCGAGCCAAGGGGGCCCAGAACCAGGAAGAGGCCAACACCATCATGCACCAGGCCATCCTCTTCTCCATGTGTATTTCGTCAGTTCTGGCCTTTTTGGGCTATACCTTTGCCACACAGATGGTGGTTTTTATGGGGGCCAGTGAGGAGATCACCATCACCGGCTCAACCCAGTACCTCCGCATCATCATGCTTACCTTTCCGGCCCATGCCTTCTCGCTGGCGGTGACGGCCATGCTTAGGGGCATAGGGGAGACCCGGGTCTCCATGCGCTACAACGTCACCGCCAATGTGATCAATGTGGTGGTGGGCTTTCTCTTTATTCAGGGCCGCTTTGGGCTGCCCGCCCTGGGAGTCCGGGGGGCCGCCCTGGGTCTGGGTGGGGGTCAGGTGATCGCCGCCACCATGGCCTTTATCACCATCTACCGGGGCTCGGACATGCTGAAGCTCCGGTTTGTCCAGCTTACCCGGTTCCATAAAGAAACCCTTAGACGGATCATCAAGATCGGTACCCCCGCCATGTTTGAACAGTTCTGCCTGAGGGCGGGGAATATCATGTTTGCCCGTATCGTGGCCTCCCTGGGGACCATCGCCTTTGCGACCCACCAGATCGCCATGAACATACACCAGATGACCTTTATGAACGGCCAGGCCTTCGGGGTTTCGGCCACCTCCCTCTTGGGTCAGTCCCTGGGGCGGAAGCGGCCCGATCAGGGGAAGGCCCTGGTCCAGCTCTGCCGGCGTTACGCTCTGATTACCTCCCTCTGTTTTTCCCTGGGTCTCGTCATCTTTGGCCGGCAGCTCATGGGCCTCTATACCGATGACCCCGCGGTCCTTTCCGCCGGGGCCGCCCTCCTTTGGATAGTCGCTATCCTCCAGCCCTTCCAGTCTTCCCAGCAAGTGCTGGCCGGGGCCCTTCGGGGAGCCGGAGACACCAAGGCCGTGGCCATCTGCATCTTCATAGGCCTCGTCGTAATCCGGCCGGTCTTTTCCTTTGTCATGGTCAACTGGGTGGGCCTGGGTCTCATCGGAATCTGGCTGGCCCTGGTCTGCGATCAGGGCACCCGCTCCTTGTATACGATGTATAGGTTTATATCGGATAAGTGGGTCACGTTGAAGGTATAATTTATACATTGATAATGATATACCATATTTTAATCTAAGACCCACCAAGTCCCCTCTCGCTGGTCAGTAAACTATCTAAAAAGCGCAATCATTACTAAGACCTACCCAGCACATCCAGCTGACGCTGGACAGGAACCTTCATCCCAGGCGAGCTGAAAAAAGGCTCGCCCGGGACGAAGTTCCTGCTCCAGCACAGATAGCTATGCGTAGTTAGACTGAGAAGAGCATTTTAATTACCACCTGAATGGTATAGCCAATGTCATACCATCATCATCCATAATAAGGTGGGTGAAGAAAGCCGCTAAATATAGATCCCAGGAAAGGTGCAGTGGAATAACCCAGGGTGATAGCACAGCGCAGGGTGGCTGACACCCTTGTCGAGTATCTTTCAAAATTTTTCTTCCCCCATCACCCTTGTAGGATGGATTATTAAAAGGCTCTTCTCAATCCAACCGCTCTATGCTTGATCTCGCCACTTAAGAAACCAAACACAGGAGGGGTGGGGGTCGCTGTGGGCTAGGAATATCTGGGAATTCTCCGCCGGAGGAGACCGCGGGTAAAGCAGAATAGGATAATGAGATAAGCTCCGGTACCCAGTATGAGCGAGGAAAGCTGAACGCAATGATAGAATACTAGAAACTGGGTGCCGGGGGCTCCGTAGGCGGGTTCATCTCAATTCCTAGACCATGGCGGCCCACATCCCTCTTGAGGTTGTTCATATGGGTTGGCGAGATCGAACCTACGTTAATTAAAATCCCATCCTCTCATACTGCTCCTGGGGCGCATCATTCTCCTTCATCATTCGCACCATAGCTTTTATCATCCGCTCTTCCACATCCCGGTCTTCAATCTCCTGTAGCTGACCGGGGTCTTCTTTTAGGTTAAAGAGCTTGGAGCCGAAGCGCATGGACTGGCTGTGGCTTCTTGGTTTGAGGGGGATCTTGAGGACCCGGCAGTCCTTGGTAAAGTTAAAGGGCCCGGCCAGTTCCATCCCCTGCAGCTCCTGGGGGCTAAAGAGGTTCCGCATGTGGGTGGGCATAAGGGTGTATTCAAAGAGGGGCTGGTTCTCGTCATTGAGGGAGCGGCGCATGTAGAGGTATTCCCCGTCGGTGATATTGATGGGACAGCCGAAGTAGCCGAACAGGGCGGTCTCGCGGATGGGCTGGTCGTGCTGTAACACCGGAGTGAGGGGCCGCCCCTGCATGGCGGGGGGCAGGGGAAGGCCGAAGTAGTCCAGCAGGGTGGGGGCCAGGTCTATGGTCTGCACCAGGGAGTTCCGCCGCTCACCCTTAAGGCCCAGCCGGGGGTCCCAGACAAAGAGGGGAGTGTGGGCAATTTCGTTGTAGGTGGGCATCACGCTCTTGGCCCACCAGCCGTGTTCCCCCAGAAGGTAGCCGTGGTCGGTGTTCACGATGAGCATGGTGTCCTTCCAGAGGTCGTGCTTGTCCATCACATCCAGAACCAGGCCCAGGTAGTAATCGCACATGGAGAGGAGGGCCCCGTAGCTAAGCCGGGCATGGCGGACCACTTCCTCCCCCTCGTTCACCGCCGCATAGGGGGGCCAGTCGAAGTCTTCGCCGGTATAGTCCGGGTCGGGGTAGAGCTCTTTAAACCGGGGGGAGGAAAAGAAGGGCTCGTGGGGGTCGAAGGTTTCGATATGGAGGAACCAATTATCTTCCCGGTAATTGTGTTCGATAAACTCAATGCCCCCCTTAAAGGTCTGGCTCTGGGGCATCTTGTCTTCGGTGTCCAGGTAGAGCCGGTTGATCACATCCTGCCGGTGAAGGCCCCCCTTAAGGGCGGCCCGGCTTTCGCTCTCTTCCCTGGAAAGGAAGGGGTTAAAGGGCATGGCGGGGTCCTTCACCTGACCCTTCCAGGGGTCCCCCTCCTGGCCCCGGTTGAACTCCCAGCTGCAGTACCGGGGATGATAGGTGGCCCCGCCGTCCTCCCAATAATGACCGTGGTCCGAAACCAGGTGGGAATAGATGCCCTGCTTTTTGAGGATCTCCGGCATGGAGTCGTCGAAGGGCTCCAGGGGGCTCCAGCTCCGGTGAAGAAAGTTGTAGCGCCCCGTGTGAATCTCCCGCCGGGCGGGCATGCAGGGGAGGCTCCCCACATAGCAGTTGTCGAAGCTTACCGCCCGCTCGGCAAGCCGCTTAAAGTTAGGGGTCCGGGTCCAGTCACAGCCATAGGGCTCCAGCATCCGGCGGTTTAGGGAATCGAACATCACCATTATGGCTTTCATGGGGCCTCCTTCAGTTCTATTAATGGTATACTGGGAATCATGAGACGTCTATCGGTGATGATTAAGCCCGCTTCTTCCCTCTGTAACATGAACTGCTCCTACTGTTTCTACCACGAGACCGCCCAGGGCCGCGCGGTGCCCTCCTACGGCATCATGCCCCAGGGGAGCATACCGGGGATCCTGGCTAATATGTTCAAGGATCTCGATCCGGGGGATGAGTTGAATATCGCCTTCCAGGGGGGGGAGCCTACCCTGGCGGGCCTGGACTGGTTCCAGTATGTTACCGGAGAGGCGGAGAAGCTAAGAGGGGAGGTCAAGGTGAATTATGCCCTTCAGACCAACGGCCTCCTTATTGACCGGGCCTGGGGGGACTTCCTGGCAGAACACCGCTTCCTGACCGGCCTTTCGCTGGACCTGCTAAGGGGGATCCACGATACCCACCGCAGAACCAGCGCCGGTGTGCCCACCTGGAAGAGAGTTATTATGACCCGGGATATCCTGGAAGAGGCGGGGACCGAATATAACATCCTGAGCGTCCTTACCAATGGGCTGGCCGCCGAGCCCGATAAGGCCTGGAGAGCGATTTTATCGTTAGGTATCCGCTACATACAGTTTATCCCCTGCCTGGGACCCCCCGGGCCAAACCAGTCTAATCAGTCTAACCAACAACAAATTTGGTCTAACCAGTCCGACCGGTTGGACCAATCCGGCCAGTCTAATCAGTCTAACCAGTCTAACCACCAGCAAATTTGGTCTAACCAGTCTGACCGGTTGGACCAATCCAGCCAGTCTAATCAGCCAAACCAGTCTAACCACCAGCAAATTCGGTCTAACCAGTCCGACCGGTTGGACCATTCTGCCCTTAGACCCGCCCGGTTCGCCCGGTTTTACACCCGGTTATTCCAGCTCTGGCGGGCCCATGGCGACCCGGCCCTGAGCATCAAGCTCTTTGATGATACCGCAGCCCTCTTTTTTGATGGCATCCCGGGGATCTGCGGGGCTGGGGGCCGCTGCCACCTACAGTATGTGGTCGAGGCGGACGGGGGAGTCTACCCCTGCGACTTTTTCATGGATGACCAGCACCGGACCGGGAACCTTAATGCCAACAGCCTGAGGGAGATTTTCAACTCCCCGGGGGTCCAGGCTTTCCTGCATGGGGCCCCGGAACCCCCGGCCTACTGCCAAAAGTGCCCCTACTTTGGGCCCTGCGGCGGGGGCTGTAAGAGGTTGCGGGGCAGCATGTACTACCAGGACCCCTCACCCATCTGCGGGTATAGGGAGTTTCTGGAGGAATTTCTAAAAATTACCGATCGGTAATATTCCCTCAATTTAGGATAAAAATTACTAAAACATTACCGAACGGTAATAATAGCTTGATTTTCCTCGTAAAATGTGATAATGTTACCGATAAGTAACATGAGGTACATATGATAGTTTCTGACCCAAAGTCCTTTGGACAGGCGGTTCGCAGGTACCGAAAAATGCGAGGGGCAACCCAGGTTCAATTGGCTGGGGTGGCGAATACGGGGCTCCGGTTTATAATTGATCTGGAGAAAGGGAAGCCCACAGTGCAACTCGGAAAAGCTCTGCGGGTTGCCTATGTCCTTGGCATTCAATTTGAGGTGCCCGGCATAGATGAGGTGGAATCATGAGCCGGAGTCTGCGGGTGTACCTGTGCGGAGAATTGGCGGGTACCCTAATTGAAGATGATCTCCTGCAGCTGCAGTTTACCTATGCACCTAAAGCCCGGCCCCTATCGGTCCGCTTAGCGGTCAGGGAAGAACCATACCCCCATGCCCTTGCCTTTCCCTTCTTTGAAAATTTATCACCCGAGGGAGAAGCTTTTGAAATCCTCACCCATGATCACGAGTCAGGGAATACTATTTTTTCTCTTCTTGATCGCTTTGGGGGGGATTGTGCCGGAGCTATAGCTTTTTACGAAACCGCACCAGCTTCTGAAGATGCTCCATTAAGGGAGTTATCTCCCTTAGAAATGGTAAAAATTATTGACGCTTTGCCGCGGGATCCCCTTTTAACTGGCTTAGAAGATCCTCCCCGGCTTTCCCTGGCTGGAGCACAATCCAAGTTTGCAGTACTAAAATCCAATGGAACCTATTACCGTTCGAATGATAGATACCCGACAACCCATATCATAAAAATTGCAAATACACGATTTCCTCATTTATTAGAGAATGAATTATTTTGTATGAAGCTAGCTCAAATGGTTTTTTCAAATAACCATGAATTTAATATACCAGATCTTGAGTTGCTGGAGATTGATGGCCGGCCATACCTGGAAATATCTAGGTACGATAGAAAAATCGAAAATACCCATGTAGAGCGTATCCATCAGGAAGATTTTTGCCAGGCCCTAGGTCTCGTGTCTGGCAAAAAATATCAAAAAGGGGGTGGCGCAAGACTTAGGGATTGTTACGAAATTCTAAACCAATTTTCTAGAGATCTTCTTTCTGATATAAGCCGATTTGCAGAATGGATCATCTTTAATTACCTTATTGGCAATACGGACGCCCATGCAAAAAATATTTCATTGCTCCATGGCAAAGAGGGAATAAAGCTGGCTCCTTTTTATGATCTATTGTCTACAGAGGTATACCCTGAAAGTGTAGTAGATCACGAAATGGCTATGCTTATTAATGGGAAGGGAACATATAGCTCCCTAAAAGATCGAGATTTTATCGCTCTTTTTGAACACATGAATCAAAATGCCACCAATATGATGAGGGCTTTGGCCCAGAGTTTTTCTGATATAGTACAAAAGGCTATAGCATTAAAAGAGACCCTTCCTTCTTGCCCGGTTTATGACGAAATTATCGCCCTGGTACAAAAACGGATGGAGATTCTTTTTACCCCATCGTAAAAGGCAATACACCCTCTATGCTTGAACGGCCGGTGAGGGCCATGATGAGCCGGTCTAAACCCATGGCGACGCCGGAGCAGACGGGGAAGGCCCGGCCCTTCGGGGAGTCGAAAATTTTCCAGTAGTGTTGGTCGACCGCATGGGGGACCAGGGCGGTTTGTTTTTTTTCGGCTTCTTCTTGTTGAAAAAAGGTTCGAACCACCTGGGGGTCTGTTTCTTCGGTAAAGCAGTTGGCTAACTCTATGCCCCGGACATAGAGTTCCCAGCGCTGGGCGGTGAGTCCAGCCGTGCTGGGCCCGGGGTTTAGTTTTGCCAGGGTGGGGACAAAGGCGGGGTAGTCCATGAGGGCCACCGGCGTATCTTTGGGGAGCTGCCCTTCCACCGCATGGATAAAGATGAGGTCGTAGAGGGCGGGGACGCTTAGACCCGCGGGGGGGTCGAGGCCCAGGCGCCGGGCTTCTGCTTCCATGGCTTTTGGATCCTCGGCGGCCTTGTATAGATCGAAGCCGGCCCAGCGGGTAAAGGCTTCTGCTACGCTGATCTGCTCAAAGGGCGGGGTCAGATCTCCCTGGGCCCCCAGGCGGTGGAACAGTTCCTCCGTTAGGCGTAATGAGTCCATGTAGTCTGCCTCGGTGGTGTAGTATTCCAGCATGGTGAACTCGGGGCTGTGCTGGCGGCCCGTGGTTTCGCCGTTCCTAAAGCACTTGCAAATCTGATACATGCTCACCGGGTGTTCGGCCAAGAGCTTTTTCATCCAGATCTCCGGGGAGGGGATGAGCCAGTAGGGCCGGCCCTGGTCCCGGCTCCCGGGGGGATAGATCCTTTGGGTTTCGAAGACCTCCAGGCAGGATTCGGGGATCAGGTCCGGGGACAGGAGGGGGGTGTCCACCGATAAATAGTTACGGTCATCAAAAAAGGAGCGGACCTGCCGGATGATTTCGGCCCTGCGCCATAATAGTTCTCTATCCATGTATTACCCTAGGGAAAGTGCTTCCGGATTTTTTCCTTCCATTGGAGGCCCCGGTAAAACTCATTGGTAAACATGCCAAAGCTGGCACAGCCCGGCGAGAGGACCACCGGGTCTCCTGGAGCGGCGGCTTCTTCTACGGCTTCGATGGCCCCCTCCAGGGAATCGAAGGGGCCCTGGTACGGAATGCCTTGGGCTTCGAGGAGGACCGAGAGGGCCTGGCTTCCGGTTCCCGCCAAAAGGATGACGGCCTTGGCCAAGAGGGCGGCCCGGGCCAGGGGACTAAAGTCCAGGTCCTTGTCGGTACCGCCGGTGACCAGGACCGGAGGCTGCTCAAAGGCATGGAGGGCCGCCGCGGCTGCTTCGGGGATGGTGGCCGCCGAATCGTTGTAAAATTCCATGCCGCCGCTCTGGTGAAAAAATTCCAGCCGGTGTTCGACCCCCTTAAAGCGGCCCAGGCTGTCCCGGATAAAATCACTGTCCAGCCCCAGATCCAAAAGGGCCAGGGCGGCCATAAGGAGGTTCTGCTTCTGGTGGGCCCCCAGTACCAGGGGCTTAGGGGGAACCACTTCCAGAATCTGGCCGGTCCTGGCCCCCCTCCCGTAGAGCCGGGCCAGACCGGGTCCCCGGGAGCCTTCGCTTGGTTGGACCCAGCCCCCGGAAATGCCCTCCTCCAGGGGAGCATCCGAATAGACCAGGGGCCGGGCCCGGCTTTCGTCGATAAAGCTCTGGCCCCATCGGTCGCTCTGGGCGACAATCAGATCCCCCTCATCCTGATTTTCGTAGATGAGCCTTTTGTCGGCTATGTAGCTCTCCATGGTGCCGTAGCGATCCAGGTGATCCCTCATGATGGGGGTCATGATGGCCCCCCGGGGCTTTAGGGTGTTCCGCCCCCGCAGGTCCCCCAGCTGGAAACTGGACAGCTCCAGGACCACATCATCCTGGGGATTCAACCTATCCAGAAAGCTTAGGGGAGAGAGGGTGATGTTCCCCCCCAGGTAGGAGGCCTTGTCTGCCTGTGTAGATTGAATAGAGCCCCGGTGGTGTTCCGACAGGACCCAGTGGAGGGCCGAAGAGACCGAGGATTTTCCCTTGCTCCCCGTCACCGCGAGGATCCGGGCCGGAGATTCATCTAAAAAGAGGGAAATATCGGTAGAAATGGCTTTGGCTTCCTTTAAGAAGGGTGAATCGGGCCGGACCCCGGGGTTTTTGATGACCAGATCGGCCCATTCAAAATCGGCCATCTCATGTTTACCCAAAACGTAGCGGATGGGAAGGTGGGAGAGCTGCTCTATCGTCGGGGCCAGGGTCTTTTCGTCCCCCAGATCGGTGATGCAGAGCTCCGCTCCCCGGGAGGCCAGGTGGAGGGCCGTATAGAGCCCCCCGCTGTTAAGCCCCAGGCCCATGATGAGGACCCTCATCCCCGAATAATCAACTTTCTTCAATATAATACCTTATATCCCTTTTCTTGTTTCCGGACTCATTTTATAGTAGAATCATAATAACAGAAAAATTTCTGTATAAACAGGGTTAAGGATTATCTAGATGCCTGAAATTGAGATCACCGGGCCACTCCCAGTACTGGACGATCTGGGGCGGCCCCAGAACTTTGGATGGGCCCGGTCCCCCCTTTGGGAGTACGATTCTGCCTATCTTAGGGCCCCCCGGCGGAGTATCTGCGAGGGGGATAGATATATTCTTTTTTCGCCCACCCATCTGGTGATGATGGAGCTTCTGGACGACGGCTATTTAGGTTACATGTGCGTTTCGGTGGTCTCTTTGAAGGACTGGAAGCGGTCTACCCAGAGTTATATCACCCCCTTCCCCCTGGGTTGTTTTGATCTCCCCAGCAGCAGTGAATCGGGTTCAATTAAATACTTCCGAAAAAAGAACCTCCTCAATTTTGCGGTCATGGAAGAGGGGGTGCGGATCATCATGCTGGACATCCCCAGGTTTGGATCCCTTCGGACCCTCCGGGGAAAGGTGGTTCTGACCCCGCCGGAGGGGGCCGATTCTTTGGTTACCCACATGCCCTGGCGGGGCCGGGGGGACGCCTTTTGCTTTTCCCGCCGTTCCCCCCATTATACGGCGGAGGGGGTTATTCAGCACGGAAGCGGCGAAATAATTTTTACCAAGGGAAACGGCTGGGGCATCTTTGACTGGCACCGGGGGATCCGTCCCCGGACGGATCTGCGTTTTTGGGCCTCCGGCTGCGGCCAGTGGGAGGGCCAGCAGCTGGGTTTTAGCGTAGGGTACAGCTCCGCCGATTCTTCCCAGGGGACAGAGAATGCCTTTTTCCTGGATGGGAAGCTCCACAAGCTGGACCAGGTGAGCTTTCATATTCCCTCCGACAAGGATGTCCCCTGGCGCTTTACCAGCAACGATATGCGGCTGGAAATGTTTTTTACCCCCCTCCAGGAGAGGGACGAAAACCGCCAGATGTTTTTTTATTCATTAAAGAGGCGTCAGCTTTTCGGTTCCTTCCATGGGCGGGTCGTTCTGGACGACGGAAGGGTCATTAATTTTCAGGATATAACCGGAATGGCTGAACGCCGGAAAAGCAGATTATAGTGTGCTATATTTATATATTGAGGTATTCGCATAGAACATGGGGATAAAAAAGCTGTGCCTGTTTAGTTTAATGTTCCTCCTAATGGCAGTATTTTCATCCTGCGAAACCCGTGTGTCTTCATCATATTATGCGACAGAAAGAACCATTACTTCCTATCGGGAAATTCCCGGGATTACCGAAGAAGAAATCAGATTGGTTAATGTCCTTAGGGAGAGGGGGCAGCCCCTTATCTATGCATCTTCCCGGAGCACCGAGTTATTCGAAAGGCGGGATGGCAGCCTGGGGGGATATACGGTATTACTCTGCCAGTGGTTAAGCGATCTCTTTGATCTCCCCTTCCAGCCGGAAATAATGGGCCTGGGGGACATGCTGGAAGGTTTGGAAAAGGGCAGCATCAGTTTTGCCACCCTTTCGGTGACCCCCGAACGGCGGGAGTATTACTCCATGGCCGACATAGCCCAGAGGTCCATCATCATGCTCAGGGCCGAGGGGAGCCCTTCCCTGATCAGCATCCACCATGAAAGGCTGCCCCGCTTTGTCTTTACCGCCGGATCGGTGATGACCGATCTAGCCATGGAGGCCCTGGAGCCGGGGACCTACGAAGCTGTCATAGTGGCCAATGAAATAAATGCATATCATGCGGTGATGGACGGCACAGCGGATGCCTTTATTGCGACTAACACCATGGAAGCGGCCTTTGATCACCTGGGGGGTCTGGTGGCAGAAGATTTCCTCCCCCTTATTTTTATCCCCGCAGCGATGACCGCAGAGGGGCCGGAATATGAAGTGATTATCTCATTGGTGAACAGGGTCCTGGAAGGGGGAGCCTACGACTATCTAACCGCCCTGTACCAGAGGGGCTACCAGGAGTACCGCTCATATAAACTCTTTTTAATTTTAAGCGAGGAGGAATTGGCTTATATTAGGCGGTACCCGGTGATTCCCTTTGCCACCCAGTATATGGCCTATCCTGTTTCTTTCTTTAATAATAATTATTATACCTGGGAAGGAGCGGTCTTTGACATCCTTGACGAGATAAGCATCCTCACGGGTTTGAGTTTTGAGCTTGTTAATCATCCCACCACCGAGCTTCCTGAGCTTTTATCGATTTTAGAAAGCGGCAGGGCCTTTCTTATGCCCAACCTCATCCAGAGTCCGGAAAGGATAGACCGCTTTCTTTGGTCTTCCTTTAGGTATCAACTGGACCGCTATGCCCTTTTGTCAAAACGGAGTTTTCCTAACATAGAATTAAATGATATTCCCTTCCAGAAGGTTGGATATGCCAGGGGCTCGGCTTTTTCTGACATGTTTAGGCTCTGGTTTCCCAATGCATTATACGCCATTGAATACCCTAACACCGACGAGGCCTTTGAAGCCCTGGAGAGGGGAGAAATAAACCTGGTCATGTCCAGCCAGAATAGGCTGGCTGCATTAACCAACTATTACGAGTTTTCTGACTTTAAGGCCAACTACCTTTTCAATGCCGCCTTTGATGCATCCTTTGCGTATAACATGGAACAGGATTCCCTGCGCTCCATCATAGACAAGGCCTTTCCCCTGATCGACACCGACCGGATTGTCCAGCAGTGGATGACCAGGACCTACAACATCGAAGCCATGCGGCTCCAGGCCCAGCGGCCCTGGCTTATCGGTGCCACCCTTATGTCCCTATTGGTCCTGACAATGGTGATGATCCTCTTTGTCCGCAACAGGATAATGGCCGACAAATTGCGCATAACCCTGGCTGAAGCAGAAGAGGCCAAGGCAGCAGCCGACCTGGCAAACAAAACCAAGTCCGCCTTCTTGGCCAACATGAGCCACGAGCTAAGGACCCCCTTAAACAGCACCCTGAATATGATCCGCGAAGCCATGATGGCGGACGATCAAAAGCAGGGCATCCATGCCCTGCAACAGGCGGTGGTTTCCTCCAATGATCTCCTGTCGGTGCTGAACACCATTTTGGAGATCTCCAACATAGACAGCGGAAAACTGGTGCTGGAAAAGAAACCCTTTAGGATTAGGGAGGTGGCCAGTGAAATCAGCATCCTCCTTAGTTCCCTCTGCAGGGCCAGGATCATCACATGGGAACCCCGGATCTTGACCGAGGATCTTCTGGTAGAAGGGGACCGGATACGGCTCATGCAGGCCCTGACCATCATGCTCCGGAACGCCGTAAAATTCTCCGCCGAAGAGGGGGGAAGGGTAAGCTTTAGCATAGAACAGTTGAACCTAAACGAAGAGCAGGTAAGCCTGCGTTTTGGAGTCGTTGATAACGGCATAGGCATGACCGAAAGAAAGCTCGAAGAGCTCTACCATATCTTTAATAACGATCCCGAATATGTGGAGTATAGCTCCAGCGAGATCATGCTTTCGGCCTGCAATAGCATAGTCAATGCCATGGGCTCCCGGATCAATGTGGAAAGCAGGTCTGGCTCGGGCTCGGTCTTTTCCTTTACCCTGGAACTCCCCCTGGCGGCAGCCCAGGTGCAGAACGAAGAGCCGGACTTGAATGTCGAAAACCTGGCGGGGAAGAGGATCCTGGTGGTGGACGACATAAGGGTAAACCGAACGGTTTTGCGGAACATCTTGTCCCAGCGGGGCCTGGAAATAATCGAAGCCCAGGACGGTCAGGAGGCCCTGGAGTTATTTAAAAACCAGGCCCAGGAGATAGATCTTATTCTGATGGATATCATGATGCCCGTCATGGACGGCTACGAGGCTGCCCGGGCGATCAGGGCCTCGGCTCTTCCCCGGGGAAGGTCCATCCCCATCATTGCGGTTACGTCCCTTTCCTATAAAGAAGATGTGGACGAGGCCCTTAATGCGGGGATGAATTTTCACCTGGAAAAACCGGTGGACCCCCAGGTTCTTATTGTCACTCTGGCCCGCTTTCTTCTACGCAACAATAACTGAGACCCCGTCGGGGATTACGGTCACTGTCGCCTGGGGCTTGGCAAGCATCTTTTCTGCCATGACCAGGGCCTCCTGCACCGAGGGGGCGCTTATCATGTGGAGCTCTTCCACCATCTTTGGGTCTGCATCGGAAACGAAGATCACTTTTGAATGCTGGAGGACCCGGGCAAAAATCTGGGACTGCCACTGATCGACCCTGGTGAGCTCCCTGGGGGTCTTCATAAAGGTGTCGAGCATGCGGTTTAGGTCCTTTTCCTCTGCAAAGGTTTTATAGAACTCCTCCCCCCCGTGGCCGTCATTGCAACGGGCCGCCATGATGATGACCCCCCCCTTATGCACCGTGGCTTCGGCGGCGGTCATTCCCTTGACGGCCTGGTAGATGTTCTGATCCAGGGGATAGCCGCCGTTAGTCGAAATGACTATGTCTGCGGGGACCGGATTAACCTGGCACTTGCTCAGGAGGAAGTCTCTGCCTACCCGGTGGGCCTCTTCGCAGTCCCCGGCCACGGCGTAGATCACCTCCTTGTCGGAGTTGATGACCACGTTGCAGATAAAGGCCAGGCCCGCGGCCCTGGCGGCATAGATCATGTCGGTGTGGATGGGGTTTCCTTCGATAATACCGGTCCGGGCATGGGGGTGGGCGATGAACTCCGCATTGTGGTTATAGACCACGGTTTTGCGGCTGGTAACCCCCGGAAAGACACTCTTTCGGCCCCCCGAAAAGCCGGCAAAAAAATGGGGCTCGATAAAACCCTCGGCCACCAGAAGATCCGCCTCTATGGCCAGGCGGTTGATGATCATGTCCCCCCCGGAAGGGAGCTTTCCTATGTTGACCGTCTCGGACTTGTCGCAGTCATGGACCAGGACCTTTTCACGGCCCATGATCTCCTGTCCCAGCTTGGCCTCCAGTTCCTCCTGGGTGCTGAGGCGGTGACAGCCCGTGGCCACGAGGATGGTGATCTCCGCCTCGGGGGAGCCCCGGCGTATTTCGGCGAGCATGGGGGGGAGGATAATTTTGCTGGGCACGGGCCGGGTGTGGTCGCTGGCGATGAGGACCACCTTCTTTTTTCCCGCCGCCAGGACATGGAGGGGGGGGCTGCCTATGGGATGTTCCAGGGCTGCCCTGACCAGCTCTTCCTGGGATAGGTCTGCCTTGTAGTGGTGCATCTGGGAAATAAGTTCGGCAGCCAGACGGGATTCATCGATGTCAAAACTAATCTGGCCCTGGCCGTAGGGGAGGGATATGGTCTTCATGGCCCCCAGTGTAGCATGCCCCTGGGGGGGGTGCAAGGTTGCACCTGGGGTCTAGTTTTCCTCCGGGAGGTAGTGCCGCATCTTCGATAGCACGTCCCCTATGTCCAGGGGCTTACCCAGGTGATCGTTCATCCCCAGGGCCAGGCACTTTTCTATGTCTTCCTTAAACACATTGGCGGTCATGGCCAGGATGGGCACCCCCTTGGAGGGCAGCCCGGGGCCCCGGAGTTCCTCTTCGATTTTCCGGATCTGCTGGGTGGCTTCGTAGCCGTCCACCTCGGGCATGTGGATGTCCATGAGGATGATATCAAACTTGTAGGGCTCGGCCTGGAATTTCTCCACCGCCTCCCGGCCGTTTTCGGCACACTCGATCTGTATGCCCGTAGGCTCCAGGAGGGTGATCACGATCTCCCGGTTTATCTCCACATCCTCGGCCAAAAGGAGGACCCGGCCTTCGAAATTCTCCAGGGGCTTATCCTTGGCATCGTCGCTGATCTTTTTAAGGCTGTTGGCCCCCAGGCATTCGTTAATGGCATTAATAATAAGGGAAGGAAACAGGGGCTTGGGAAGAAACTTATCTACCCCCGCGGCCTTGGCTTCTGCTTCGATCTGATCCCACTGGGCGGCGGAGATCATGATGACCACCGACTTGCGGGGTGATCTATCAGAGGAACCCTTATCTTTGATTATCTTACTCAGTTCTATGCCGTTCATGCCCGGCATGTTCCAGTCGATAAAATAAAGATCGTAAAGCCCATGTTTCTCTATCAGGGAGAGAGCTTCGTTGGATCCTGGAGCCAGGTCGCAGCGTATGTTGTTCCGCTCCATGATATCCTTAAAGTAATAGAGGATGTCCTGGTCATCGTCTATGACCAGAATACGGATGGTGCTGATGTTGACCTCCGGCGCCAGGAGGCTTTCGTTTTTTCCCTCCCCTGCCTGGGCCTGGAAGGTAAAGGCAAAGGTGGCCCCACTTCCCAGATCCGAATCGACCCAGATGCGGCCCCCCATGAGTTCCACTATCCGCTTGGAGATGGCCAGCCCAAGGCCGGTGCCCCCGAACTTGCGGGATGTGCCGCTCTCTGCCTGCTGAAAGGCCGCAAAGAGATGCTCCTGCTGTTCGAGGCTGATCCCTATCCCCGTATCCTGGACTTCAATCTGAATGGTGTGGGTTCCATCGGCCTCGCCCAGGTGGCTGGCACTGAGGCGTATACTCCCCTGTTCGGGGGTAAACTTGGCGGCGTTGGAGAGCAGGTTGGTGATCACCTGGGCAAGCCGGTGATCGTCTCCCACCAGAAAGTGGGGAATCGCCGTATCGATGTGGACCGAAAAGCGCTGGTCCCTTTCGTCGATCCTAAAGGTAATGACGTTCACCGCCTTTTGGATCATGGTTTCGAAATTATAGGTGACTAATGAAAGCTCCAGCTTGTTGGCTTCGATCTTGGACATGTCCAGCACATCGTTAATGACCCCCAGGAGGTGGCTCGAGGCATCTTCGATCTTTTCAAAGGCGTAATCTTTTTTGTCGATCTCGCTGGAGCTTTTTCCTATGGAGGTCATGCCTATGATGGCGTTCATGGGGGTCCGCATCTCGTGGCTCATGTCGGCCAGGAAGATGCTCTTGTACATGGAGTTACGCTCGGCGTTTTCTTTGAGGGCAGCAATTTCGGTGAAGGGTTTCTTTACAAAGGTCGAGGCGATAAGGGCCGCGAAGATGCTCAATAAAACGCCCACCAGGCCCACTACCACGAGCCCCCGGTCTATGTTCCGAAAGGGACTTTCCGGGAGGGGGGCGATGATCCCCAGACCCCAGCCATCTTCGGAGGCACTGACGGGTCTAAACGAACAGAGCCGGGGAACCCCCTCCATGGAAAAATAGCCCACCCCGGTTTCGCCCTGGACTACCCGGGCAAGGACCGCCGCCACTTCGCTGTAGACGCTGTCCCCTTCGGCCAGGGCGAAAAAGTTTATCCGGGTCTGGACCCAGCTTTCCCGGAGGTTGGCGATGATGACCCCCTCCGCATCGGCCATAAAGATATGTCCCGTCTGCCAGATCACTATCCCCGAGATCCTCTCATTAAAATGGATCCCCGGAAGGGTAAGTACCAGGATGTGGTTTTCTTCATCCCCCAGAGGGGCGGCCAGGTAAAAGACCATTCCTACGGGGCTGGGCTGGGTGGTAGAAAAACCCATCCTGCCCAGAAAGGCCCCCTGTATGTTGGGGAGCTCCAGGACCTCAGCCTGGGCGGGCAGTTCCCCTGCGGTGATAAGAAGGTTCCCCCCCTGGTCCATGACAGTCATGCCCGAAAAGGCCCTGTGCTGCTGCAGCTGATAGTCTACAACCATGGGCCAGTCCGCCTTGTCATGGACCCCCAGGCGCTGGGCACTGCTTAGGGCGGCGAGTTTTAAAAGCTCAATTTCGCTGCTGATAAAATGATCCGCAATGTTGGCCACCATGGAGAGGTCTTCTTCCTGGGATCTTAGAATGTTGTTCCCCACAAAACGGATACCCGCCAGGACACTGAAAAGAATGATTACCAGGTTGGTTAGGATAATGATTATGACCGTTCTAATTCTGATAGACATGATGTAAAGATACGCTCCTTTGTAATATACCGGTCATATAAAAAGAGAAGACCGTTTAGAATTGCCAATGCAATAAAACCTGCCAGGCCCGTCAGGCCATTGGTAAGATCGTTTCCTCCGGATATGTACAGTAAGGCCATCCCTGCCACCGCATTAAGGGTACCATGAAAGAGGGCGGCAGAGATGACGGATTTCGATTTTACTCTAAGATAGCTCATCACCGGTGAAAGGAGGATGCACCAGATGATCATCATGGGGACCCCCAAAAGGGGGTGCTGGGGGTAATTGTGGCCCATGAGGATCAGGGGAAAATGCCAGAGACCCCAGACTGCCCCGGTGAAGATAGCGCTGTAAATGACGGGCATGTTGGAAAGCTCCCGCATCAGGTAGCCCCGCCAGCCCAGCTCTTCCCCCAGGGCGAAGAAGGCGTTGATGGTACAGCCCGCCAAGATGGCCTGTGAAAGGGTAATAAGCAGAAAGAGGGAGCCCGGCATGCTGCTGAGTCCCTCCTGGGCCTGGGCTGCCTGCTCTTCAGTCAGCATGGCCAGGATGTTTTCTTGATGGCTGCTGTACTGCACAAAGGGAAACTGAAGGTTAATGCCCAGGGCGGCAAAGGTCAGGAGGACCGGGAAGAGGATGGCCAAGAGGAACCAGCGGTTGAAGGACAGGGACATGGCCACCTGTTTAAAGAGCTCTTCCTGGTGGATCTTTTGCAAGATAAGAACCACGAAGCCCGGCAGCATCATGTAGGCCGCCGCAAAGGCGGTGTAGGCTCCCAGGTCTGTTAGGCGCAAGCCCAGGGCGTAGGCGATGCCGACGGCGGTCCAGCTAAGGCCCCAGGTTAAAAGGATATACTGGCGGGATTTTTTCATACGAGCCGGCGTATGATCTCCTCCCTGTTTCCGCTGAGGAGATCTATGGGCGGGATTTCAATCAGGGTGTAAGCTCCGTATTCCTGCCTCTGGGCGGCCCGGGCGGCGCATACCATCACCTGGGAGGTCAGGGCCGGGTTGTTGATTCCCATGGTAAAGCTAAAGCGCTGGTTGGCCGTTGCCCCGGAGCCCCCGTTCCGCTCCATCAGCACCCCGTGGCTCACATCCATGTAGTCCCCGATATTTTCCACCGCCATGACATGGGTTTCATCCTTGATAAAATAGGGGTCCGCCTTGATGGCCTCGCTGACCTCCTTAAGCTGGGCCCCCGGGGCCAGTTGGACATAGACCATGCGGCGGTGAACCCCCGCCCCGGTGGGCAAGGTCATGCTGATGGCATTCGCAACCCCCTTAATGGCCCTGACCGCCACCGAATGGCCCATGCTCATGCCGGGGCCGAAGTTGGTGTAGGTGATGCCCCGGGGCGCACAGGCCTCAAGAAGGGTCCTAACTATGGAGTCTGTGCCGGGGTCCCAGCCGGCGGACAGGATGGCCCGGGCCCGGCCCTCTTTGGCGGCCCTATCCAGGCTTAGTTTTAGCTCGTATATGTCGCCGTGGATGTCAAAGCTGTCCACGGTGCTTATGCCCTTTTGCAGAAAAAAGAGGGCCCGCTCTTTGACTTCCCTGGTGGGAATGCAGAGCAGGGCCGCATCGACCTGTCCCAGGTCTTCAATGTTTTTTGATACCCTAATACCCGCCAGCTCCGGCAGAGCCAGATCCCGGGAGCTGACTATTCCGGCCAGTTCCATGTCCGGGGCGCTTAGTACCGCCTGGACCGCATAGGAGCCCACGTTTCCATAGCCGACCACGGCGGTCCTCATTGTTTTGTTTTCCATTTTTTCTTCCTTATGCTTCATTGGCCAGGATCTGGTCCAGGGTCTGCTCCTGACGGATCACCCTAAGGGAGCCCTCCTGGGTCCATAAAAGTTCCGGAGCCTGCACATGGGAATTATAATTCATGGGACTCATGGCCGAACAGTAGGCCCCGGCACCCCCTATGACCAGGTAGTCGTCCAGTTCGGGTTCCGCCATGGGGCGGGGGATGTTCCGGCCCTCGCTGTCCAGGTTCTGGGAGTCCCCGCTCTCGCAGCAGCGCCCCACCGGCACCGCCTCGTAGGCCCCGGGGGAAGGATCAAACTCGGAGGATAAGAGCTCCCCCTTCTTGGAGACCAGGTAGAAGGGATGCCGGGCCCCGTAGAGGAGGGGCCGGGAGTTCAGCTCCATGCCCCCGTCGAGGACCAGGAAGGACAGCCCCTGGGCTCCGGTGCTCTTCTTGTCGATGACCCGGGTGACGATATAGCCCCCCTGGGCGATGATAAAGGTCCCCGGTTCTATCTCCATCTGGAGCTTCCTATTGGTTCTTTGATAAAAAGCTTCGATTTTTTCTTTGGCGTAGTTCCCCAGCTCCCCTATGTCGGCGGCCTTTTCGTCGGGCATCCGGGCCACCTTGAGGCCCCCCCCAAAGTTTATGGTCTGGGCATGGGGAAAGTTCTTCTCGAGGATGGCCAGCTCCAGGTCTATGTTTTCCCTCCAGGCGGCGGGGTCCCCTCCGGAACCTATGTGCACATGGACCATGTTAAAGATGATCTCCCTCTCTTGGGCGTATCTTATGGCTTCCGCCAGGTCATTTTGATGGACCCCAAAGCAGGAGTAGTTGTCCCCGGTATTGCGGGTCGCCGATTCCCCCGAGCCCTTGCCGGGGTGGCAGCGGATGGAAAGGGCCTTCTGGTGCTGGGCCGCAAAATCCCCTATGCGGTGAAGCTGCCGCAGGGAGCAAATATTGTAGGTAAGGCCCCCCAGGATCATGTTTTGTAAATCTTCCAGCTCCTTTCCCTGGGGAAGCTCCTGGGTGGAAAGGAGGATCGCCGAGAAGGGGATCCCTGCCAGGACCGCCCGTCTTACCTCGTTCATGGAGCTGGCATCGATAGATAGGCCCTGGGCATGGATAATTTTGAGGAGGGAGCGGTTGGAGTTGGCCTTCATGGCATAGCGGACCCTAAGGCCATAGGCATGGGGCATCGCAAGGGCCTTTCGGCAATTATCTATTATGGCCCCTTCATCGTAGATGTAAAAGGGCGTGCCATGTTCGGCCGCCGCTTGGGCGATGGCCCTCGAATCTATGCGGCCCAGGGGGTGCAGTAGGCCCATGGTTCCTCCTTATAAACCAGGCTTAATCTGGTTCCTTTAGTTTGCGGATTCCGTAAAAAATGGCATCCTCCCGCCCGAAGGCCCCGGCCTTGGTGACCACCCTCAGGCCCGGGTATATTCCCCCCAGCAGTTTGAGGAGGGGGATCCCGGTGGAAATTTCTTTAACGATTGCTGACCCCAGGGCCCCGGACTTTTCGAAACAGCACATGGCCGTGTCCCCCCCGGAAAGAAAGAGCCCCGAGATCCGGGACTCGAGGCCCCCGTCTTCGCCCCAGGAGAGGCCCCGGAGGATCATCATGGTGATGTCTCCGATGAGGTCCTGGATAAAGAGGGCCAGGACTTCGGGGTTCATGCCGGAGCGGATGATCTCTTCCTGGGTTTTTTGGTAATCATCGATGGGGTGGGTGGAGGAGGAGAGGAGGATGAGATCCTTCCCCTGGTTGATCACATGCAGGGCATCCCGGACTATGTCCTGGACTCCCTTTTCCTGGGCCAGGATGGCCCTGAGATCTATCTTGAGGACCTGTATACCCTGGCCCTCGGCAAAAAGGACCTGGTCGCGGGTCACCGAACTTTGGCTCCCTATGATGGCCAGGACCGGAGGGACCGGCACATCCAGGCTGAGGAGCATGTCCGCCAGACCCGCACAGCCCACCCAAAGGATACGCCGGTCCTGGGCCAGAGCCAGGCGCACCACCTCTTGCAGATCGCTGTTGGTAAGGGCGTCAAAGCAGAAGACCCGCCCCCGGCTTAGGTCTGCCCGGCCTTCCCGCAGTTCCTCCAGGGGCACATGGAAAACCTCCCCCGGGATCCCGGCGAAAGCTTCCTTCATTAAATGGAGGACATCGTCGCTTTTGGCCGGGGCCTTGGGATCCCGGGTGAACTCGGTTTTGCTGATGGGGGTTCCGTTGATCTGATGGATGCCCCTCAGGGTGGTCCGGCCCAGGTCGGGAAAGGCGGGGGCAAAGATGACCAGCTCCGGATCGACGCACTGGGCCAGGGTCTGCAGCTCCGCCGCCACATGGCCCCTAAGGGTGGAATCTACTTTTTTGAAGACCCGGGTAAAATCCTTAAAGGGAATCTGGCAGGCCTGGTCGAGGATCTTTCTCTGGGCCCCGGCTTCCGAGAGAAAGCGGGACTCGGTGTCGACGACAAAGGAACCCTCGCCGCTGACCTGGCTTCCGTTAAAGACCACCTGTACGGGGATGCCCCGCCGCCGGATCTGAACCCCCGTATCATTGGCCCCCGTAAGGTCGTCGGCTATGACTAGATAGTTGTTCAAGTTTCCCCTAGGCCAGGCTCTTGATGAGATCAAGATTACCCTCTACCGCTGCCCCTATGATGGGACCCATGTACTGGTCCACCGTAGCGGCGGTGAGGGGGACAGGCATGTTCTTCAGCTTCATGTCCAGCTGGGGGTCCTTGGCGGCGCTGAGGATCTTTTCTATATAAGAGTCATTCCAGTTGGGAAGCTCCTTGAGGGTGGCCGGAGCCTTGATGGCCTTGCTAAAGGCGATGAGGCCCCGGGCAAAGGCCATGCCCAATTCCCGGCCCTTAAGGCTGGCCAGGTCTTCGCTTATATAGCCGTAGTTTTTGAGGATATCCCCCACCAGGAGAATTTGCTTTTCTATGGCCGGGGCAAAGAAGACCGCATAGTAGGGGTTCATGAGCCCGCAGGCCGTGCCGTGGCCCGTCAGGTCCACCAGGGAGAAGCTGGTCATGTGGGGTCCATGGGTGCCCCCTATCATGATGGCGTAGCCCCCCAGGTCGGTGGCCATTCCTATGGCCTGCCGGGCCTCCATGTCCTTGGGGTCCTTCATGACCCTGGGGGCGTATTGCACCGTCAGCTCCACCGCCGCGGAGGTGATCTCCGCCAAAAGATCATAGCGCTCCTTGGGGGCATCCGAGGGGAGCCCCGAGAAGACCTCGAAGCAGTGGGCTATGGAGTCCAGGGCCCCGTCTATGGTCAGGGGTACGGGCTGGGAGGCCGTCACATCGTAATCAAAGAGGGCCGAGGGGGGCACTATGCCCTCATCGACGATGAGCTTCTTCTGGCCCATCACCGGGTCGGTAATGTTGGAGTACTTGGTCAGGTGGGCCCCCGAACTGGCGGCGGTCATCACCGCGATGAGGGGGATGAGCTTCTTCCCCGTCTTGGCCAGGGCCTCCGACACGATGCCGGTGCCAAACCAGTGATCGATTTCGGGGCTCACTTCTTCGCCCAGGGCGGCCAGGAAGTTGGCGGCCTTGCAGGCATCGATGTTGGAGCCCCCCCCTATGGCGATGATCACATGGGGCTTATGGTGAAGGATATAGGTTTCGATCCGGTAGACATCGGCACGGGGAGCGTTGGGGCCCGCATCGGGGACTATGCTCCCCCCCGCCAGGCTTACTCCGGCGGCCTTGAGGGATGCACAGACCCCATCCGCCAGGTCCTTCATGTAGGTGGTATTGCAAACCACCAGGGCGGTTTTTCCATACCGGGCCGCCATGGGGCCTATCTGGGGGAGCACCCCCCGGCCAAAGACATAGTTGTCCTTTTTCCAATCCGAAAGCAGCTTTCCGGCTTTAGTAAAGAGATCGCTCATGGTTCACCTCGTTTGTTTAGCTTACACGAAGTGACGGATGTTCGCAATATCGGGGCCCATATCGCAGTCGGTGTTTTCATCGCAGATGATATCGATTACGTAGGGGCCAGGTGAAGCGGCGGCCCGCTTAAGGGCCCCTTCCAGTTCGCTGTAGCTAAAGACCCGCTCGGCCTGGCAGGCAAAACCCTCGGAAATCTTGACGTAATCCATGAGGGCCTTGTTTTCCGGCATGGCCACCTGGTACTCGTATTGGAGGGCGTACTTCTGGTTTTGCCGAATCAGCCCCAGGTAGGCATTGTTGATGATCAGCACCACCACCGGGAGCTTGTAGGCCGCCGCCACCCCCAGCTCTTCCACCAGGAAGGTAAAGCCAAAGTCCCCGATGAGGCAGACGCTCTGCTTTCCCGTGGCCACCGAGGCCCCTATGGCGGCGGGGATGTCAAAGCCCAGGGTCCCGGCCCCCCCCGAGGGGAGGTACTTCCGGGGCTTGTTGATCCTCTGGTACTGGCCGCTCCAGATCTGGGTGATCCCGCAGCCGGTGGTAAACTGGGTCTCGTCGTTAAAGGCCAGGTTGATGGCCTCGAAGACCTCCCGGGGGTCCATGAGCTGCTTGGCTGGGTCGGGCTTTCGGATCATGCTGGTCCTGGTCTTTTGGTAGTCCCGGTGAGGGCTCCCTGTCTTGGCCGGGGCTCCGGCCTTGGCAGTTTCGAGGAGCAGGGCCAGGGCATCAGCGGCGTCGGCCACTATGCCCAGCTCCGGTTTGATGATCTTCCCGATCTCGGTCTCGTCTATGTCGATGTGGATAAAGCGCCGCTCCCCCTGGTAGACCCCCAGGTTCCCCGTGTGGCGGTCGCTGAAACGGCAGCCTATGGCCAGGACCAGGTCGGCGGCCAGGAAGACCTCGTTCCCGCTGGAGACAGCCCCCACCTGGATTCCCACCATCCCTGCGTTCAGGGGGTGGGCCTCGGGGATCCCCCCCTTGGCCATGTAGGTGCTTAGGACCGGCAGGTCCAGGTACTCCGCCAGGCTTAGGAGGGCCTCCTCGGCCCTGGCAAGGATGACTCCGCCCCCCATGAGGATCACCGGGTTTTTAGCTTTTGTAATCAGGTCCAGGGCCTTGGCTATGGAGTCTTTGGAGGGGAGGGGGGCCTTGGTGGTTTTGGGTTCGTAGGCTCCAGGGTTGAAATCGATCTCCGTAAGCTGGATGTCCAGGGGCAGGTCGATGAGGACTGGCCCGGGCCGGCCCGAGCGGGCGGTCTGGAAGGCCTCCTGGAACACCGAGGGTATATCGCCGGCCTTGGTGACACACCAGGTCTTTTTCGCCACGGTCCTGCATATCTCGGCGATGTCGACACATTGAAAGGCCCCCTTGCCCAGGAGGCTCGAATTGGCCTGCCCCGTGATGGCGACCAGGGGGATCGAATCCTGCCAGGCCGTGTACATGCCGGTCACAAAGTTGGTGGCCCCGGGCCCTGAGGTACAGATCGCCAGGGCCATCTTCCCCGAGGCCCGGTAGTAGCCGTCAGCCGCATGGACCGCCGCTTCCTCGTGGCGCATGAGGAAATGCTCTATCTTGGAATTAGCCATGAACTTATAGACCGGGTTAATCCCCGCCCCAGGGATCCCAAAAGCATGCTGAATGCCCTCTTTTTCGAGAATGTGTACAATCGCCTCTGCCACCTGCATGATGATGCCCCCTATATGGATTCTAATAATTGGAATTAGATTCTTAATAATTATAGCTTTGAAGAGGAGTATGAGTCAATATGAAGGTATGATCTCGCCACCAGTTATATAAATCCCAAGAGGGGTCGGTGCCGCCATGGCCTAGGAATTGAGATGAACCCGCCTACGGAGCCCCCGGCACCCAGTTTCTAGGCTACCAACATTGCGTTCAGCTTCCTTCGCACATACTGGATGCCGGAGCTTACTTCATTATCCTATTCTGCTTTACCCGAGGTCTCCTCTGGCGGAGAATTCCCAGATATTCCTAGACCACAGCGACCCCCACCCCTCCAGTGTTTGCTCCCCCCAGGTGGCGAGATAATTCACTGCTCATGGTGATATTTTTATGAATTGTTCTATATACATTGCTTAATACTTCACCTCTCCCGAGATCTATATTCAACGGCCTTCTTCCCCCACCCTCATATAGATAATGATGGTACGTCATCGGCTAAACCATGGGAGTGGTTTATTAAAGGCTCTTATTTGATCTCATAACTCATTGCTTGCTCAGCTGGAGCAAAAAATGCTCCTGGCGGCGACTTCGGTCTGACTACTCAATCAATAGGCTAAAATTAAATTTGATCTATATAATAACACAATTGAGTAGTCAGAGCCGCTCGAGCCGCTAGGGGCATGTTTTTGTCCAGCGGGGAACTGGGCATGAGGTCTTGGTTTTAGATTAAGACATGTTATATATGAACCAACATTCAATTGTGTTATCCCATTTTATACCACATAATAAATTATCTAATAATTACTTTTGGCGGTACCTATGCCTTGGTGGGAAAAAAACACTCAGCGGCTGATTCAGACTAATCTGCGGGCCAAGGATGCGGCCCTGGACAGGCAGAGTCTTATGGCGACCCTGAAGGATCTGTCCTGTAATGTCCTCCTTCTTAACACCGGGGGCCTCATGGCTTTTTATCCCAGCGAGCTACCCTACCATTATCGCAGCCCCTTTCTGGGCGAGGGGGACCTGACCGGTGACATGGTACGGCTCTGCCACGATAATGGGATCCGGTTTATGGCCCGCTTCGATGTGAGCAAGATCCACGAATCGATTTTTGAAAAGTACCCCCAGTGGGCCTACCGCTCCCCCAGGGGGGAGACGATCAACTACAACGGGATGGTCCACACCTGTGTGAACAGCCCCTTCCAGCGGGACTGCACCCTGGAGATCCTGAGCGAAGCTGCCTGTCTCTATCCCATAGACGGGATCTTCTTCAACATGTTTGGTTACCAGACCAGGGACTACGCCAACAACTACCATGGCATATGCCACTGTAAGGGCTGTATCAGGGAGTTCAAGGCCCGCTATGGCGAAGAGCTTCCCGCTGCAGAGGATCCCCTGGACCCGGTCTTTCAGCTTTACCAGGCCTTTAAGGAAGAGACGGTGAAAGAAATGATAGACCGCATCCATACCCTCGTTAAGGGGATCTCCCCCGAGATCGCCATCGCCACCTACACGGACTACAAGGTGGATATCATAAAGAAGGAATCCAACACGGAGATACACCGGCCCCTGCCGGTCTGGGAGTATTCATCCTCCGAGAATCACCAGTCCGTGGAAGGGTCCTGGGATGACAAGATCATCAGTAATGTATGCATCAATGCCACCAGCCTGGATTACCGCTTCATGGGGGTCCATAGGCCCCATGCGGCCCTCAGGCTCTACCAGGCCCTGGCCTCCGGGGCGGGGATGGATTTTTGCATCATCGGGGTCTTCGATGATTACCCGGACCGGAAAAACATTTCGGTGGTAAAGGAGATCTACGGCTTCCATAAAAAGCATGAGGCCTACTTTGGCTGTTTTCAAAATGTGGGGGACCTGGTCTTAATCAAACCCGGTCCGGGGGAGATTCCCCAGAAGGAATATCAGGGGCTCTTTAAGATCCTCAAGGAATCCCACCTGCAGTTTAGGGTGGTGGAGCAGCATGCCCTAAGGGGGGACCACCTGGAGGGGGCCCAGGCCATCCTCTGTGCCGACCTGGTACCCACCGAGGCCATCCTGGCCCGCCTCGAAGAGGCCCAGGAGAAGGGGGTCCCCATCATCTGGGTTGGGACGGCCTGGGCAAAGGAGGACAGCCCCCGGTTTAAGCGCCTCTTCTCGGTGGCCCAGGCAGGGCCCCCCGAAGATGCCCGCTGGAGCTATTTACTAAACCAGCCCACCACCCTCTTTAAGGGCCTCAAAGAAACCGACTGGACCCTCCTGGATGGGCCCCTGGTTCCCCTGGAGGGCATAGCGGGCTGTGATTATGGGCTGGAACGGATCGGTGCCGGCTTCTTTGGGCCCCCGGAACTCTGCGGGGGTAATGAGCCCCTGGGCCACTACGCTTTTGTTTCCCACCCGGAAAGGAAGACCATCCTGATTCCCTTCCAGCCCGGCTGGATGTACATGCGTTATGGCTACGACGAGTACCGGATCATTATCGAAAATATTATCCTCCATAAGGCGGGGCTGGACCCCTCCCTGCGTATCGAAGCCCACCCCATGGTGGAGGTCTTTGCCAGCCGTTATGGGCAAAACGAAAAGGGGGCCCTCTACAACATGGCGCTGATCAATCTATCGGGCTACAACGGGGTGGGCTTCCACGAGCCTCTGGTTCAAAGGGGGATCCCCATCAGCCTGGTGATGGATGAGGGGCATAAGCCTCGATCCCTGGTTTCCCTTAGGACCGGTCAGGAGATCCCCTTTAAATGGCGGGACCGGGTCTTGAGCTTTACCCTGGCGGAGCTCAAGGATTTTGAAATGCTCCTGGTCCGCTCATGAAGGGCAGGGAACTCCTGGCCTGGCTGGACTCTCCCCAGGGGCGGGGGGAGCTTAGCTCCCTCTACGGCCCAGGGAGAATAGAAGAAGCCCGCCGCCGTTATGGGGGCCTTATCGAGGATCTCCATGAGGGCCTCCATGAGGCGGGCTTTTTTTCTTCCCCAAACGATGAAGCCCTGCGGCTCTTCTCGGTCCCTGGCCGGAGCGAACTGGGGGGGAACCACACGGATCATAATCGGGGCCTGGTCCTTGCCGCTTCTATTCAGCTTGATGCGGCGGCTGCGGCCAGTATACGGGGAGACCAGATGGTGCACCTGCGCTCCGCCGGCCATGGGGACCTCAGCATTGATCTCTCGAACCTTTCTCCCCAGGCGGGGGAGGAGGGGACCACCGGGGCCCTGGTCCGGGGGGTAGCGGCCGAATTCGCCGCCCAGGGGGAGGTCATAGGGGGCTTTAATGTGAACCTGGCCTCCCAGGTTCTAGTGGGTTCGGGCCTCTCCTCCAGTGCGGTCATCGAGGTCCTTCTGGCCAAGATCTGCGACAGCCTCTTTTGCGGCGGCCGGCGGAGCCCCCTGGAACTGGCCAAGATAGGCCAGAGGGCCGAGAACCTCCACTTTGGAAAACCCAGCGGCCTCATGGATCAGTGCGCCTGTGCCCATGGGGGGGCGGTGGCCATAGACTTTGAAGATCCCTCGGAGCCCATCTTAAGGGGCCTGGCCTTTGATCCCGCCGCCTCGGGCTTCGCCCTCTGCATCGTGGACACCGGGGGGAGCCACGCGGGCCTCACCGATCACTACGGGGCCATCCCCCAGGAGATGGGGGCCCTGGCGGCCTTCTTTGGCAAGACCTATCTGAGGGAGGTCGACGAAGTTGAATTCCATAAGAAGATCCCTCAACTACGGGAGGCCGCGGGGGACCGGGCCATCTTGCGGGCCCTCCATTTCTTTGCCGAGAACCGCCGGGTCAGAGCCATGGAGAAGGCCCTCGCTGCCTCGGAGATGGAAAGCTTTTTGGCCCTGGTCCAGGAATCCGGAGACTCTTCCTCTCAGCTCCTTCAGAACATCCACCTGCCCCAGGAGAGCCGGCACCAGCCCCTCTCCATAGCCCTGGCCCTGAGCCGGGACTTCCTCCGCGGGGGCCCCGGTGCTGCGCGGGTCCATGGGGGGGGCTTTGCGGGGACCATTCAAGCCTATATCCCTTTGGAGAGCCTGGGGGCCTACAGATCGTATATGGAATCTGTGTTTGGGGAAGACCACCTCACGGTCTTGGAGCTAAGAAAGCAGGGGGCCCTGGAACTGGGCCTAGAACCTATAGCTTAGGACGGCCTTGATGAAGTTATTCTCCTGGTACTGGCCCAGCTGGCCCTTGGAATCTTTGGGGCCCTGAAAGAAACCTCCGGCTAGTGAAAACCGGATCTCATCCCTGGACCAGACCAGGGCAGGCATAAAGAGAAAGTCCTGATCCTCTATGCCCCAGACCAGGGCGCACCGGAGTTCAATCTGATCCTGTAAAAACTTCCTCGACAGGGCCGCGCTTAATCGGGTGCTGGTAGGAAGGCTGTCCCCCTCTATATCAAAGTTTTTTGCCCCTATATCGGTGCCCCCCACCTTGTCGGCCATGAGCCGTATGCTCTGGGTGGCCTGGAGGTTGGCGTGGACCCCCAGAAAGAGGTCCCGGTCAAAACCCAGGGACCAGATGATCGCCGGGTTGTAAATCGAACCGTCATCGCCCCCCCGGTCTTCGGTGATGTTGGCCGCCACTTCGGCCCGGGTGTTAAAGCCCGATAGAACCTGGGCGTAGTCCACCCCAATCTGGTGGTACCGGTTGTATATAAGGGCCACCCTCTGGGGGAGGGGGAGCAGGGGATGGTAGTCGATCTCCACCGAGGGCAGGGGCAGGCGGCCATAGTAGTACTGGAGGCCCAGGTCGGCCCCCCCTATGGTGCTGGTAAACCGCAGCCCCCCCTGGGCAAAGTCCAGGGTGCTGGTGTCCCCTTCCAGGTCTACTTCTATAGAAGAAAGATCGATCCCATAGAGCCCCGCCATGAGGAGCAGATCCGGAGGAAGGGAATCGAAGCTAAGCTTGTCGAGCCTGGAATCGGCCCATCTGCCCTGGGTGCTCATCTGGTGGCCCTGGAAGGAGGGGACAAAGACCCCCTCAATCTTGGAATAGGTTCCCAGCCGGTAGGAGAGGTGAAGGAGGGGCCTGGCAATCTTGGCCTCCATGAGGCTGGTCCCGTCGGCGATGATGAGGTAGATCTCGCCGCTCTTCAGGGGGTTGATCACATCCAGGGGGCCCATGGTGTCGGCCCGGCCCCAGGTAATTTTGCGGAACCCCGCACTGAGATCCCCCTGCCCCATGAAGAGGGTAAGGTATGCCTCATCTATGTCCAGGGCTTGGGGGCTGGGTTCCAGTGTAAGGTTGATATAAGCTTCGGCCAGGGAGCTCTGGGCATGGAAGTTTAACTTCCCCGAGAAGACATCTCCCATATGGATCTTGTCAAAGCCTCCGGGGCCCTCTGAGAGTTCTTTCGTATATCCCAGCAGGGTTGCCGAGACCTGGCCCCCTATGGAGAGCCGGAGGGGGCTGGGGGCTCCAAAACCAAATTCCTGGGCTCCCAGAAGGCTTGTACAGAGAAGGAGGAGGATGAGCCCCCCCCTGGACAGTAAAAACGATGCTTTCATGGTTCCCCCTTGTCAGCCTTAGGTTCCCTTATATAAGAAGGAGCTGTCAAGGGGGGGGACTTGTACGACAACGACCTTGGCATAGCCAAGGTTTGTCGGTTGCCGCACAATTTATTGAAAACGTTTTCAATAAATTTCTATAAACGTTTCTAATTTTTTACCTCCCCTCCTCGCCCAGAGCATCCTTGGAAAAGCGGCCATATACGAGATAGAGGACCAGGGCGGCGATGAGCATCATCAAGACTGCATATACGAAGGTGATGGCCGCATTGTCCGCGTTGTTCTGGTTGTCCGTCAGGGACCGGATATGGATCCCCAGGGTCCGGGTTAGGGGGTGATATAAGAAGACCGTCATGTCGTAGTCTCCCAGGAGGCTGTTAAAGTTTAGGGCAAAGAGGGCCAGGACCGTGGGCATGATGATGGGGAGGATCACCCGCATGAAGGTATATATCCCCCTGGCTCCCAGATTTCGGGCCGCGTCCTCCAGGGAATCATCGATGGCAAAGAAGGCCGCCTTGGTCATCCTCAGGGTAAAGGGGATGCGGATGATCACATATCCCAGGAAGAGGATAAAAAGGGAGCCCGTGAGGATCTGATTAAACATGAACCACCGGGAAGAGTTATAGGTGGTGATGAGCCCCATGGCGATGAGGGTGTGGGGAAGCAGCCAGGGGATCAGAAGGGAATATTCCAATGCACCCCCCAGGCGGTTCTGGGCCTTGGTGATGATCCGGCAGGACACCAGGATGAGGACCGCCACGGTGACCGAGGCCAGGGCCGAGTAGACGACGCTTACTGCAAAGGGTCTATAGGCCCGGGGGCTCGAGAAGACCCCCAGGTAGTTGGCCAGGGTAAAGCTCGAGGGGCTTAGGTGCCGCTGGCTTATGGCCGCCGAGTCGGTAAAAGAAAAGAGGATGATCAGAACCACCGGAAGGACGTAGATCAAAAAGAGGATATAGGCGTAGCTATGGGCCAGGGTATTTAGAATGGGGTTTCGGATCTTCTGCTTTTTGATCCCCGTCTTTACCTTGGACACCGAAAGGTAGTTCCCCCTCTTTTCAATCTGTTTAAAAATAGCCAAGAGGAAGATCGAGGCCAGGCCCAGGAAGATGGCCAGGAGGACCGCCAGATCCCGGGAGCCCACGGTGTTGGCAAAGTCCAGGATCATGGGGGTGATGGTCTGGAAGTCGGTGCCCCCTACCAGAAGGGGTGCCGAGGTGGCTCCCAGGCCGGTAAGGAAAGTAAGGATGGTCACCGCCAGAAGGGAGGGGGTCAGGACCGGCAGAACCACCCTTCCTATGATGCTCCAGGGTTTGGCCCCCATGTTCTGGGCCGCCTCAACGGTTTGATAATCCACGGAGCTCATGGCATTTCGTAAAAAGATCATGTGGTTCGAGGTGCAGGCGAAGGTCATCACAAAGAGGACTGCCCAGTAACCGGTAAACCAGTCCTGGTTAAGGGAGGGGATGATCCGGGCCATGATCCTGGTCAGGTAGCCATTGTGGCCGTAGAGGAACTTATATCCCGACACGAGGATGATCCCCCCGTAGATGAGGGTGGTCATATATCCCAGCCTCAGGATCTTGGCCCCCCGGATATCAAAGTACTCGGTGATAAAGACCAGGCTCAAGCCTATGACCCCCACGGTCAAAGAGAGGGTGGGGGCCAGGATGAAGCTGTTCTTCAAGCTCCGCATGGCCCGGGCCGATTGGAGGAGTTTGAAGAGGGGCTCGGCGGTGAAGCGGTTCCCCTGGTAAAAGACGGTGATGATGGAGTTGATGTTGGGGACAACTAAACAGGCGGCGATGAACCAGAGAAAGCCGAGGAAGAGGGGTACCGCCAGGGGTTTAGTCTTTAGGGAGTTGATTTCAAACTTCATGGCTTCCCCCTAGTACTGCATGATGCTCTCGGCATCAAAGCTAAGCAGCACCGAAGAGCCCGTGTCGAAGAGGGTTCGGCCGCTGTTTTTTTCCATCACCCTTAGGTCCTGGCCCAGGGCATCGAGGCTGTACTTTATCGAAGTGCCGTAGTACTCGTAGCCCTTCACTATGGCCTCGCAGAAGAGCTCCCCCTCCCGGGCCTTGTAGTTCCGGGCTTCCTCCCCTCCGTACATGTGGATCCGCTCAAGGCGTATATAGTTGTTCCTTCTTTCATCTACCCCAGGGAGCTTGGAGGCCCCGGTCTTGCAGAGGAAGTCCTTGCCCAGGGGGTTTATATCCCCGATAAAGTTGGACACGAACTCGGTGGCCGACCGGTTGTATATATCATCGGGCCGGCCCACCTGCTCAATCTGTCCCTTGTTGAAGACCGCAATCCTGTCCGAGAGGGTCAGGGCCTCCTCCTGATCGTGGGTCACATAGATGGTGGTGATCCCAAACTTCCGCTGGAGATCCTTTAGCTCCTTCCTCATCTGGACCCGCAATTTTGCATCCAGATTCGAGAGGGGCTCGTCCAGGCAGATGATGGCCGGGGAGGTGACCAGGGCCCTGGCTATGGCCACCCGCTGCTGCTGTCCCCCCGAGAGCTGGGAGACCTTGCGCTTCAGCATCTGGGCGTCCAGGTCCACCTTGATGGCCATCTCTTCGACCCTTAGGGTGATTTCGTGCTTGGGCACCTTCTTTACCCTTAGGCCAAAGGCAATGTTTTCATAGACCGACATGGTGGGAAAGAGGGCATAGCTCTGGAAGACCATCCCTATGTTCCGCTTCTCTACCGGGGCATGGGTAATGTCCCGGCCCTTGATACTGACCCTTCCTCCGCTGGGTTTTACAAACCCCGTGATGGTCCGCAGGGTGGTGGTTTTCCCGCAGCCCGAGGGACCGAGGAAAGTGAAGAACTCCCCCTCCTCAATGTTCAGGTTGATGTCCCTCAGGGCCAGGAAATCACCAAACCGCACTTCTATGTGTGATAGGCCTATCATGGCGTTTTCCTTTTTTGTAATGTTTATGGCATGTAGTGGAGCATGATCCGCTCCACCCAGGCATCGATGTTCCGGGCCACCAGGGCCCAGTCTATGCTCTGGGCCGGCAGGGCCGCCACTTCCTGACTAAAGAGGTTGGCCCGGTGGACTGCTCCGGTATTGGCCGGGATGGTGGAGAACATTTCGGCCCACTCCCCCTGGACCTCGGCGCTGCCGAACCAGTCCACAAAGAGCCGGGCCTCGTCGGTGTTCCGGGTGCCCTTGACTATGGCCACCCCCTCGACCACGAAGGGGATCCCCAGGGGGGGGACCACATAGCCGGTCCGGGTGCCGTACTGGCGGTCCCGGTCTTCTACCCCGCTGGACCACATCTGGCCCATCTGCACCGCTACAGACGGATTGGTGATCTGGGCGTAGAGGTCTACGCCGGTTTCGCTGGGCCTCCCATGGCGGAAGTAGGCTTCGATTTCCCGCCAGCCCTCGTCTGAGATTCCAAGGTCCCCCTGGGGGTCCGCGTAACGGGTGAGGATGCCGGAGATGACCACCCGGGGGGTGCCGCCGGTGAGGGCCGATTGAAATTCATAGCGGCCGTGGAAGCGGCTGTCCCGCCAGAAGTCCATCCAGTCTCCGGGGGCCTCCTGGGGAGATACCTGGTGGAGGTCGTAGACCAAAAGGATCCCCTGCTTGACGATGGCGTGGTAGTAGCCGTCTTGGTGGTTGAGCCCCGGGGCAACCTCCCTGGCCCAGACCGGCACATAGGGGATAAAGAGGTCTTCGGCTATGAGGGATTCCCAGATGATGGCGTTAAGACCGAAGACCACATCGGCGATGGGGGCGTTCAGTTCTGCCAGGAGCCGGTTCTGTATGGCCGCCGCCCCGGCCTCCAGGACCTGGATGCGGAAACCCGCCTGGGCGGCCCGGTCCTCGAGCCATTCGGCCCTTCCATCGGAACCGGAGTTGGTATAGACCACCAGGGCTACCCCGGTGCCGGGCCCGGTCTGTCTGGGGATTTGGCCGTTGCCGTTGGCATGGCGGTCGCAGGCAGAAAAGATAAGGGCCGAAGATAGCAGGACCGATAGCAGGATCTGTGTTTTTTTCATAATTCACCTCGTACAGTTTTTTAAATATGAGGCCAAACTAACGTATGTTAGTAAGCACCCCCCTTAAACTATAGTAGAGGTGATTCCAGAGATCAAGGAAAATAATGAAAAATTTTGTGAAAAAACTATTTTTTAGTGTTTCCCATCAGCCGTGGAAAAACCGCCACGCGGTTTTTCCAAGCTCAAAAGGCAACCTTATGGTTGCCTTTTGAGCCTAATACATCCAGGCGCGGAGCTCCTCCTCGTCTTCGTCCACCACCCGCATCCGGGCGGCCATGTCCACCGGTGGGGTTGCCTTCTTCAAGAGATCCAGCAGTTCCGCTTCGTAGTCCACCCTGATCTCGGTCTTCCTATCGAATACTATCGTAGCTTTGTTCTCCGGGGTATAGGCCGGCCACTTGATCATGTTCTTGTGGTTCGGGTCTCCGGTCCGGGCAAAGGCCACAAAGGCCCCGGCCATCTCTTCCTCCAGTTTCTCGGTCACCCCCTGGATATTACAGATGGGCACCAGGGCGGAGTTGTGGAAAAAGAAGGGGATGTCCGAGCAGTGCCAGGCGGGCTTCCCGTAGTCGTAGTCAAAGTCCAGGGCGAACATGTAGGAGTAGAAGGGGGCCGAGGCTTCCTTCGATTTAATGTCCGCATATTTTAATGTGGCGGGCCGGAAGAGGCCGTCCACCAGAGCCAGGTCCACCTCGTTCTTTCCGGGGTAGGCCTTCTTAAAGAGCCGGATGAGTTCGTCCGTATGTTCACCGTAGCGTTTAAAAAGGATCTCTCGTCTTTCTTCTGGGCTCAAGCTGTCCTTGTTGGGGGTGCCGGGGGCAAAGGCAAACTCGGCGATGACGGTCCCCGCCATGGTGGGAATGGTTTTCGAGAAGGCCGAGAAGCCTACATCGAAGACATCCCCGGTGTACCAGTCGTTTTTCTGGGGGCCCCAGCCCACGTTTTTTCCTTCCTTGCGGAACTTGCGGTTTACCCGGTTAAAGGCCTTGGCGAGGACCGCAAAGTTGATCTTTTCGAGCTTCGCTACTTCATCTTCTTTCATGTCCAATTCTTTGAGGATTTCCCTCACCACCTCGGCGTGATCTACGTTCCCCCCCATGTTCATCTCGGCGATGCCGCTCATGACTATGGCCTTGTGGAAGAGCCCTTCGGCCTCGGGGATTTGGCCCAGGGTGGTGACCTTCATGCCCCCGCCGGACTGGCCAAAGACCGTGACGTTTCCGCTGTCGCCGCCGAAGGCTTCGATGTTTTCCTTTATCCATTTAAGGGATTCTACGATGTCGGCCATCCCTGCGTTTACCGAGTTGGCATATTGTTTTCCAAAGGCGCTCAGGTCGAAGTAGCCCAGGATGTTGAGCCGGTGATTGATCGACACCACCACCACGTCCCCGTAGACTGCCAGGTTTTCGCCCTCGTAGGCCACCTGCTCGATGGAGGAGCCGGCGGAAAAGCCGCCCCCGTGGAGCCAGACCATGACGGGCTTCTTGGCCTTGGGGTCCAGGCTGCGGCTCCAGATGTTGAGGTACTGGCAGTGCTCGCTGGCGGGCCAGAAGCGGTGGGGGATCAGGATCTCCCCAGAGGGCATGGGGTTATCCAGAAGGGGGCAGATGGGGCCGTAGCTGAGGGCGTCCTTGACCCCCTCCCAGCTCTCCACCGGGGTGGGGGGCATAAACCGCTTGGCCTGGGCGTAGCGGATCCCATGGAAGGTGTAGGTTCCGTCGAGGATGAAGCCCCGGATCTTTCCTTTGGTAGTTTGAACCACCGGTTCGGTGGCGGTACAGATGAATTTTCTCGGCATGTGTATCTCCTATAATCCCAGCATAAAGGTGATCACCCTATCCATGTGCCCCGGCGCTTCTTCGTGGGCAAAGTCGGGGTAGAGGAGGATCTCCTTGGGGGATTCGATTTTATTATACACCGCAAATTGGGTGGATGGGGGAGTGATGGTGTCCATGAGTCCGGTCTGCATAAAGACCTGGGCCTTTATTCGGGGGGCCAGAAATTGGATATCGATGTAGCCCAGGGTGGTGAAAATTTCCTCCTCCCTCTGGTGGAGGGGATCGAAGCGGCGGAAGTAGTCCCCCAGCTCGAAGTAGGCATCCTTGGCCAGGTCCATCTCCCAGACCCGCCGGTAATCCGAGAGGAAGGGATATATGGGGGCGATGCGCTTTATCTTTGGCTCCAGGGCCGCGGCGACTATGCAAAGGGCACCCCCCTGGGAGGCTCCAACGCAGCCCAGGCGCTCCGAATCGATCTCATCGAAACTGCCCAGGACCCGGGTCAACTGGGCCGTATCCAGAAAGACATGGCGCATGGTCAAGTTATCCGGCCCGTCATCAAGGCCCCGGATGATAAGGCCCCGCATGGTGGTACCCTTCACCCCCCCGGGGTCTTCGCTTAGGCCCCCCTGACCCCGGCAATCCATGGCGGCCACCGCCATCCCCGCCGCCGCAAAGGGAAGAAGCCGGTACCAGTCGGGGGACCCATTGGTGTAGCCGTGAAAGTAAAGGATGGTCGGAGCAGGGGAAGTGAGCCCCGCGGGCCGGACATACTTGGCGTGGATCTGGGCCCCCCTTACCCCGGTGAACCACAAGTCAAAGCAGTCCACTCCGGGGCATGTAAAGCCGGCAGGAACCAGGCGAGCCTCCGGGGGGGTCCCCTCGAGTTCGGCCAGGGCCCTTTCCCAGTAGGCATCGTAGTCAGAGGGCCGGGGGTTCCGCCCCTGGTACTTGTAGAGTTCGGGGATAGGAAGGTCTATGTTCATGGCGAGGGCTCCTATAGGTTATCGAGTTGAATTTCTTTTCCGGTACGAAGAATTTCTTTTACAAAGGGGTTGTCATTGTACAGTTCCGAGGTAGGAAAGGCATTGGGTTCGATGAGTACGAGTTTATCATATTTTGTCTTTAAATAGAAAAG